>Ga0302326_10000923_pt1 | contig 77047 bp, 60 predicted proteins | sample Palsa_T0_3_FD_202264 | JGI IMG/M metagenome (GOLD analysis project Ga0302326, IMG submission 202264) | Peat permafrost microbial communities from Stordalen Mire near Abisko, Sweden - Palsa_T0_3 | ecosystem: Environmental > Terrestrial > Soil > Palsa > Peat permafrost | place: Sweden: Abisko...
CGTATCCGCGGCGAGGTTCAAGTAGGATCCGGGCTCCCATCTTGGAGGCGATTTCGGGAGTCCCGTCGGTTGAATTGCTGTCTACGACTAAGACCTCCGTAACAGTGTCCGCAGGCAGATCAGCTAAAACGCGGCCGATGGACTGCGCTTCGTTATGTGTAGGAATGACAACCGACACTCGCACTGGACCCTGGTTCAAGTGAACAACGCTCAACTCACCACCATGGGGAGGATGGCCAGCGCCGCGCCAGCAAGGCGTCGACTCCCCACGCACGACCGGCCCTCCCCACCACAAGCGCAAGCGATGCGAGCACTGAAACCAGCAGTTCCCAGATCCACGATGTGCCCCATTCCGAGACCCAAAGGCTACCCAAGTATAGAAAAGCTACAAAAGCGGCAGGGCGCGTCAGCAGACCGATGACCAGCAGGATTCCGAGACCGATCTCAGTCACGGCCTGCATCGGAGCCGCCATTGCGGCGTGACTCGCTGCCAAACCCATCACTGCCTTCCACGCGGCCGGCGAGTGACTCGTCTTTATGTAGTAGTTGATCAGGCCTGCGTAGCCCGCTGGCGTGTAGAGACCCTTCCCCAGATTCTCGAAGAAGACCCACACCAGCATTGCGCCGATCGTGACACGAACTATTGCCAGCCCATTTGCCGCGGGCGATTGGCCGGCTGAATTTTGCGTCGGGCCCGTGTTCGCCATCGTTATGAACCTCGTAGCCAATAGATGCCGCAAGTTTGCGGTGGGAAATAGAAAGGTGCCGGTATTTTAAACGGTTTCGGCCTGTTCCTGCCAGTGGATGTCAACGTCGTCGGTAGCGCTTTTTGGGGCGCGGCCTTTGCAATCGAGAACGGGATTTGACAGGACGCTGCCGCAACCTGCAGACTGCGAACGTGCGCTTCGAACCATGAGATGCACACCGCGACCGCGCGGCTGTCGGTTTCGCTCACGACAGCCCCCGCCTGGGACGTCCGCTGGTCGTTGCCGGTCACAGAGCGCTTAAACAAACGCGATCCTCGTCGAAAGGAATACGTCATGATTCGTCGACCTCTGCTCTCTCTGCTCCTCGTATTCTCGTCTCTGCCGGCTCTTGCTCAGAACGAACGCCATTTCACGTTTCATTACGCCTTCACGGTGAAGAATGTTAGCCCCGGCGAACGCTTGCGTGTCTGGATTCCTCTGGCCCACTCCGATGCCTTCCAGGAGGTGAAAGTTACTTCCAAGAGTGGAGACTTACCGCTGAAGCAGGTTCGGCAGCCGGAATACGGGAACGAGGCGCTATACGCAGAAGCTTCGAAGCCCGATAAGGACGAGTACAAGTTTTCGGTGGACTATGACGTTGTTCGAAAAGAGCACGTCGTGCTGGTCAACGGGAAGCCAGCGGGTGCTGCGCCGTCCGCGAAGGTGCTTCCCGTCGAGTTAGTGCGGTTCCTCGAGCCGGATCGATTGGTGCCCGTCACCGGCGTTCCCGCGCAACTAGCCGAACAGGAAACGAAAGGCGCGACCACGCCCCTCGAAAAGGCGAAGGACATTTATGAGTACGTTTTCCGCACGATGAAATATGATAAGAGCGGCACCGGCTGGGGACACGGCGACACGCTCTGGGCCTGCGATGCGAAGCACGGCAACTGCACGGACTTCCACTCCGTATTCATCTCGATGGCGCGTGCGGAGAAGATTCCAGCACGCTTTCAGATCGGCTTCCCGCTTCCCACCGATAAGCATTCCGCTGAGATTCCCGGGTACCACTGCTGGGCCGAGTTCTATCTTGATTCATTGGGATGGGTGCCAGTCGATATTTCGGAGGCATGGAAACACCAGGAAAAACACGATTACTTTTTTGGCGCCCACGACGTGAACCGGGTGCAGTTCACGCAGGGGCGTGATCTGAAACTCGCCCCCGCTCAGGAAGGCGCACCGCTAAACTATTTTGTCTATCCGTACGTGGAAATTGCGGGGAAGGAGCATCCCAATGTCGCGATCGCGTTTTCTTTTGACGATACAGGCTCGACGCCTACCAAGGTGAGCGCTTTACATTAGAGATTTGTACCGCATCGTTAGAGAATTTCGCTCTTATGGGCCATCCCGAATGCGGTCAGCCCGACCCGCTATCCTGTCCGGCCTGCGGCGGATAGCGCGTAATCAATGCGGTTTTTCCGCGGGAGGTCGGCTCTCCGGCTTTGTTGCACTTTGGTGCGGCGCTTGTCGCTGCCCCATCTGTTTCTGCTGAGTGGCATGCTTTTGCTCGACCTGTTGCGTTTGCTGAGCGTGGCGCTGTTCCATCTGCTGTTTTTGAGCGTCGTTGTAGTTTTTCGCGGTGGCTTGCTGATGTTCTTTTTCCTGCTGCTGCTGGAGCTTCTGGTGATCCTGCGTTTGCTTGACGGCTAGCTTGTCCTGTTCCTGTTGATATTTCTTGTCGGTTGCAGCGTTGCCGGTGCTTGGAGGCGTGAACCTGTGCGGCTGCAATTCGCTGGCGTGATTGTTGGTGGTGGGGCGAGCTTCGGTAGTGTTTTCGGGACGATTTTCCGTGCTGGGGCGAGCTTCATTCCCTGGACGCGCTTCATTGCCGCGTGCAGTATTCGCTGGAGGAGCCTTGTATTCGCCTCCAGCTTGTCTGGAGGCTACAACGCCAGTTTTGAAATCACCGGGTTTGGCAGTAGCCGCGATGGGCGGCTTGCCCTGGTTAGCGGAAGCGCGCAGTTCGGGATTATTGCGGGCTTCCTGAACGTGCTGCGTTTGCGCGGCTACTGGACCGACGTGGTGCTCGTTAGCGTAAGACTCTTCCTGTGGTGTGGGACGCGCTTCAACCCCACCGGTTCCACCATTGTAGCTGACGTGAGTTTCGGAGACGTTGGTCACCGTGGTGTTGTAGGTGTTGTGAATGATGGTAGTATTCACGTGATTCACGTATGTGTTGTAGGAGAAGTGGCCACCTTCCCAGCGGCCACCTTCGTATCCAACACCGCCGTAGCCGAAGCCGTAATTGATGCCGCCGTAGAAACCCACCTGCGGGCCCCAATATCCCTCATGGAAGAGGAATGCGCTGCCGCCCCAGCCCCAATAACCCGGGGTCCATAGGAAGCCGATCTGGGGTGCCTCGACCCATGTGCCGGGTACCCAGTAGTAGCCATCGGCGTCGTCATAGGCCCAGTAACCCGGCGTCCATAGGTAGCCGTCTGTGGGACAGATTGGCTGCTCGTAGACGGGAAGTGCCGGGGGACCGAAGTTCACGGAAATGCCGACACCGATTTGAGCGAATGCACCGTGGGAGAAAATCAGCAAGACAAACGAAAACAGCAACGAGCGAATAGCAACCTTAGCACGCATCGTGCTTCCTCCTGCCTGCTCATCCTTATTAATTGCCCGGTACGGCGAGAGGCTCACGGGGGCGGATTAGAGCGGCATCATGTCGGTGCAAGGATTCCACGGAGACACTGGCCCAGTCTGTGCACTACTGCTCACTTTTCTATCTGCCCCGAAATGATCGTTCCTCGGGCCACAACGAAACCATAAACCGGGCAAAAGGTCTCGATGTCTTCTTGTCGTGTGACAAGAGTGCAGCCACGACTGCGTCAACTCCGGGTTTGTCGGCCAACCGGAAGCTATCCAGAAACGGGCTTCGAGGAGATCAGTGTCAACGAAGTGGGAACTCCGGGGAGATCTCCTCGAAGCCGACTTCTGGCCCGGAATCACTTCCGGTTTATCCGGTCACTCGCCCTGGGATTACGGCGTCTATAGAGGTCCTCGCCGACAACCCACGCTTATACTCCTGCATCGAAATTTCCGAATCCGGGCATTCTTTCTGATGATCGAACTGCTAAAATGTGTGGCTCGATGATTTAGACGTGAGGGTCGAGCGGCGGCTCCAGAAAACGGTGACCGAGCATGACTGAGAAGGTCGGTTCCAGGGCGATTCCATACGTGTCGGAAGACGGCGCGCTGAAATCTGTCTCCAGACGCAACTTCATCAAAGGCGTCATCAGCAGCGGCGTGGCTGTCTCCTCCGCTAGTTACCTTTTTCGCGCCTCCTCTATGTTGCAGGGCCAGCAACCGGCTGCCGGTGTAGGCGAGCGCCTCATCACTCTCAACGTCAACGGTCAGCAGCGGCGCGTCGATGTCATGAAGCAAGAGACGCTGGCATGGACGCTGCGTTACAAGCTCGGACTGACCGGCACCAAGCTCGGCTGCGACCGCGCTGAATGCGGGTCATGCAGCGTTCTTATCGACGACATTCCACACTATTCGTGTTCGGTACTCACACACACGGTGCGTGGCCGGAAGGTTTTGACGATCGAAGGTTTGGCCGCCGAAGACGGAACCTTGCATCCTGTGCAACAAGGGGTCATCGACGAGCAGGGATTTCAGTGCGCGTTCTGCATGCCCGGCTTCATCATGACCGCGGTCGGATTCTTGAAAACAAATCCCAATCCCACGCGCCGGGAACTGGCGCACGGTGTCTCGGGAAATCTCTGCCGCTGTCAGGACTACGACAAAATTCTAACCGCGTTGATGAGGGGGGCCGAGAATATGCGGAGGTCGTCGCTTGGATAACCACAATAAACTCAGGGACAAGACAAACTCCGCAGACGCCACCAAGACTGCCGAGCGCACCTACGGCGCCGGGTACAAACTGATTGGCAAGAACTACGAGACCCCCGACCTCTATGCCAAGGTCACGGGCAATGCGAAGTACGCTGAGGATTTTCGCGCGGAAGGCATGCTGTTTTGCAAGTTGCTGCTCAGCCCCATGCCACATGCGCGGGTCAAGCGCATCGATGCGAAAGCGGCGCTCGCCATGCCCGGCGTCAAGGGCATTCTCACAGCGGACGACCTTCCCGCGCCAGCCGACACGCTTACCGACAATGGCACGGTGATCAAGGCCAGCAAGTGGGGCGAGCGCGGTCTCACCATGGAGCCGGTTTATCAGGGCGAACCGGTGCTCGCGGTGGCCGCGGTCGATGAACTCACCGCCGCCGAAGCCATCGAGAAAATCCAAATCGATTTTGAACCGCTTCCCTTCGTCATCGACCCGCTCGAAACTTTGCGGCCGGGTGGTCCCAATCCGCGAACGGATGGCAACGTCTGGACTCGGCCGGCATCGCCACAAGGTCCGGGCACGCCAGCAGTCACGGAACTCAAATGGACCAAGACTGACTTCGAGGAGGAGAAGCACGGTCGTCTTCCGATGGGCAAAAGTCCAGACGAATGGACATACGGCGACCTCGATTCAGGCTTCAAGAATGCGGCACTGGTTCTGGACGAAACGTTCGTCACTCCCGACACGAGCCATCAGACGCTTGAGACGCGAAGCGCCATGGCCTACTGGCAAAATGGCAAAGTTTACATTTACACGGGCACGCAAAGCACCGCGCAAACACTGCCTGCGATCGCACGATGGTTGAACATCGATCCCGACAATGTCGTTTTCATCAGCGAATACACCGGCGGCGGATTCGGCAGCAAGATCACCGGCGGAGTGACCATGATCATCCCGGCACTGCTGGCGAAAAAAACGAATGCTCCGGTGATGATGCGCATCAGCCGCGAGGAGGAGACCTTTATCGGACGCGCCCGTCCCAGCTTTCAAGGGCGGATGAAAGTCGGCTTCTCGAAAGAGGGACGCATCACGGCCCTCGACATGTTCGTCATTTGCGACAACGGTCCCTACGACGCAGTCGGCGATGCTCCTTCATCGGGACGCATCGTTTCGCTGCTATACCAGCCGCAGGCCATGCGCTGGCGCGGGTTGACGGTATTGACAAACACGCCACCGCGCAGTGCGCAGAGTTCCCCGGGCGGGCTGCAGGGGATTGTCATTATTGAACCGATCATCGCGAAAGCCGCGCGTAAGCTGGGAGTTGACCAGGTAGCGATCCGCCGCATCAACTGCCCCGAGGGCAAAGCGCCGTTGGGACCAGTAGTGCAGGGGAAACGTCAGTACGCCACCAGCTCATTCCTGAAAGATGCACTCGACCGTGGCGCGGAGCAGTTCAAATGGAACGAGCGGGTAGCGCGCACTCCGAAAAAGAATGGCACGAAAGTTCGCGGCATTGGCGTTTCGCTAAGCTGTTATGTTGGCGGCACCATAGGGTTCGACGGGCTTCTCGTCATCAAGCCAGATGGCCGGATCGCGTTCCAGTCTGGAATCGGCAACCTCGGAACCGAGTCGGTGATGGATGTGCATCGCGCGGGGGCAGAAGTTCTCGGCGTGCCGTGGGAAAAATGCAACGTAGTCTGGGGCAACACTTCGAGAGATCTTCCGTTTACCTGCGTCTCCGGCGGAAGTCAGACAACTCACGCCATGACGCGGGCAGCGTACGCCACGGCAATGGCTGCCAAGCAGAAGCTGCAGGAGATCGCGGCGAAGAAACTCGGCGGCAAGCCAGAGCAGTATGTGGTGGCGAACGAACGCGTTTTCCGCAAAGGTGGCGGCGCCGGCATGACTTTCGCGCAGGCCGCGAAACACGCGATCGAACTCGGTGGCATCTACGATGGCCACGAAGCGCCAGCCGACGTCCACAAATTGACGAAGGCATCGGTGGCTGCGTTGGCCGGACAGGGCCTGGTGGTCGCGGCCAAGGACAACTATCCGCGTGATGGTTCAACGTACTCCTATGTCGCCAGTTTCGCCGAGGTTGAGGTCGACGTCGAAACAGGCAAGTACCACGTCGTCGATTTTCTCGCCTCGGCCGATGTTGGAACGGTGATCCATCCCCGGGCGCTGGGTGGTCAAGTGCTCGGCCGTTCGACCCTCGGCATCGGCCATGCGATTGGCCAGAAATGGGTGTTCGATCCGCGCTACGGCGAGATGCTCTCCAAGCGCTTCTACCAAAGTAAACCGCCGACGATTCTCGATGTACCCGTCGACATGCAGTGGACTGCGCTGGATATTCCGGACCCGGAGACGCCGGTCGGCGCTCGCGGTGTCGGCGAACCTCCGGTTGGAGGCGGGTGCGCTTCGATCTTAAACGCACTATCGGATGCCCTGGGGGACGAGATTTTTCAGCGTGCTCCGGTGAACGCCGACACGATTCTGACCTCGCTCGAGGCGGGCCGGCCGATGCAGCATCCGCTCATGGCCCACATTTGATGGACGATATTCGACCGCGATTTAAAGGAGAGTTATGGCTGTCGTACGAGACGTAATGGCCGCTTTCGAATTGTTTCAGCCGGCTTCGGTCGCCGACGCGCAGAAACTTCTCGAACAGCACGGACCCGACACCTGGGTGCTGGCCGGAGGGCTCGACAGCTTCGACTGGCTGAAGGATCGAATCAGGAAGCCAAAGATTGTGGTCGACCTGAGTGGAATCAGCGAACTGCGCGGAATTCGCACTTCTGGCAATAACAATGGTGGCAGCGATGGTATCGAGATCGGCGCCATGACGACGCTCACCGAAGTCGTGAATCATCCCATCATTAAGCAGAAGTATGATCTGCTGGCGCAGGCTGCGGAACTAGTGGCATCGCCACAGATCCGAAATCAGGGAACCATCGGCGGGAACGTTTCGCAGGATACGCGCTGCTGGTATTACCGAAGCGGTTGGCCGTGTTACCGCGCCGGCGGCAACATTTGCTATGCCGATACCCCGGAGGGCCGCAACCGCGAGCACGCGATTCTGCTCGCCGACCGTTGCGTGGCGGTGAATCCCTCCGATTCAGCCCCAGCCCTGATTGCTCTCGACGCCAGGTTTGTCATCCGCAACCGAAAAGGTGAGCGCGTCGTGGACGCGGAAGATTATTTCATCGGTCCTGACATCGACATTACTCGGCTGCACATCTTGCAGCCCGGGGACTTGCTCACGGCGATTCGTATCCCCTCCACGTGGGCGGGCGCGCAATTTTATTTTGAGAAAATTCGAGACCGCAACGTTTGGGACTTCCCGCTCATGAATGTCGCCTCGGCGATGGTGACATCAGGCGAGAAATCCTCCCAGACGATTGATCGCATCCGCATTTGCGTGAATGCTGCCGCCGCGCGTCCGCTGCGATTAAAGGCGGTTGAAGATGCAGTGCGAGGCAAGCCACGCAACGCCGCGACAGGTGAAATGGCGGGGAAGCTGGCCGTGCAGGGAGCAGTCCCATTGCAGTTCAATGCCTACAAGATCCCGCTGATGAGAAATCTCGTGAAGCGCGCCATCGTCGGGCTGGAAGTAGACGCGGGAGCCGGAGTGCAGGAGGCGAAATGGACGTCTTAGAATGGGCGACGAGTCCGTGGGGACAACTTGTTCCGATCCATATCGCCTGGTTCTTGATCTGGGTCGCGGTGATCGCGGGGTTGCTCTTCTTTATTGTTCACGCCGCCTACCTGCGATATTTCGCCAAACCAAAAGAGTTTGCGGGCAGTATTTCGCCGGCCGTCGCGGCGCGCATCCCTGCGCATGTGCCCAGACACTCGTTAACCGCGCGGCTGTTTCACTGGGTCATGGCCGCCTCCATGTTCACTCTGCTGTTTACCGCCTTTCTGCCGAAGGTTGGGGTCCAGTTTCCGTGGGTGACCTACCATTGGATTGCGGGCGTCGTCTTGACCGCTTCCATTCTCTTTCACATCATCCATGCGTCCTTCTTTATGGACTTCTGGTCGATCTGGCCTGATCGGATTGATCTGCGGGACGCATGGCGAAGGGTGATGCGATTTGCCGGTAGGCCCGAGCCTCCCCCGGACAAATTCGCCAAATATCCTTTGGAGAACAAGCTCTACCACGGCGCCATCATCGCCGCCGGTCTCTCCGCGATCGTAACCGGCGTGTTCATGATGTCTCGTGTGCGCACCGTCTTTTTTCCGCGTAATCCGTACCTCTTCAGCGACATGACCTGGGGCATGATGTATGTGCTGCACGGCCTGGCGGGTGTAGGACTGATCGCATTGATCATGGTCCACGTCTACTTCGGACTCCGGCCGGAAAAACGCCCAATCACGAAGTCGATGATCTTCGGCTGGATGAGCCGCGACTTTTATTTGAAAGAGCATGATCCCAAGCGATGGGTGGTGGAGACATCTTCGTCCTCCGCTTCTTCGGCATCGAACTCCAAGGGTTTGGAAGGGCGAGGGCTGACCGATGCTGGCTGAAGTTGGGAATCGTTGTGAGGCCGTGGAAGAGTGCTACGAATTTATGCTGGCCTACGCAGCCCAGGGTCTGCGCACTGACGAAGGTAGCAAATCAGGCGGCCAGGTTCGTGAGTTCCTGCAACGCGCCGCTAAAGCTTTGACGGGATTGGCGGAAGTTTGTACGCTCGCAGTCAGAGAAGAAAGTCTGGAGCCAGCCGAAAAATACGCGGCGTTTCTTGCGGTTCTCGATCGCGACTCCCGCGACTCTCTTGCCGCAATTGAGCTAGTTCTGGCTCAACCCGTCATCAGTTCGCAGTTGATTGACAATCTGAACTCTTCCATTCATCTCCGCGCACTGCTCACCGACTTGTTTCTGCTGGATGAAATCCTGAGGAAGCATGTCAAACCGGCGGCGACTGAATCAATCGGCCCAGCGCGCATTTTCGCAGAAGAGTAGTCAGAAAGTCATCAGATCTGGCCTGTATTAGGGGCCGCCCAGATTTTCAGAAACAATTCCCGCGCACTCAGGTTGTTCCGGGTTTTCGAGGGGTACGATTGGATCTGCCGAATGGCGTGCGCGGTTTCCATGCTAAGGGCCGTCCGCCAGATGGTAAAACATGTCATTCCATCGCAATTCTTTCTTGAAATCTCCAATATTTGTGTCGCAGTCGATGAGCAGATACTCCATCCCCGCCATCTCCGCGAAATTCTCCAGGTGTTCGACGGTGAGGGCACGGCTGAGGGCGGTATGGTGGGCTCCGCCTGCCAAGATCCAAGCGGTTGCGGAGGTTCTAAGGTCCGGCTCAGGTGTCCAGAGCGCACGGGCGACGGGAAGCTTGGGCAGGGGATGTTCAGGGCGCACGAGATTAATCTGGTTCACGATCAAGCGGAAGCGGTTTCCCATGTCAACTATCGAAGCGTTCACCGCCTTACCTGAGGCGGCTGTAAAGACCAATCTGACGGGATCTTCTCTTCCTCCGATGCTCAGCGGGTGAACTTCCACCGAAGGCTTCTCTTCCGCGATCGAAGGACATACTTCCAACATGTGGGCACCCAGTATCTGGCCACCGTTTGGCAGGTGATAGGTATAGTCTTCCATGAAGGATGCTCCACCCTCTAGGCCGGCACCCATGACCTTCACCGCTCTGACCAGAGCGGACGTTTTCCAGTCACCTTCGGCACCGAAGCCATACCCTTCGGCCATGAGGCGTTGGGCTGCGATGCCTGGGAGCTGCTTGAGGCCGTGTAAGTCTTCAAAGGTGTCGGTGAAAGCGTTTGCGCCGGTTTCCTTCAGGAAAGAGCGCAGACCTAACTCAATTCTGGCTGCATCACTTAACGACTGACGTCGGCTTCCCGCCGGTCGCAGCGTTTCGGCGACGGTGTAGCTCTCCTCGTATACCGCGGTGAGTTTGTTGATCTCACAGTCGGTCACTTGCTGAACGTGTTTCACCAACTCTCCGACACCGTAGCCGTTCACGGAATAGCCCAACCTTATTTCTGCGTTGACCTTGTTCCCTTCGGTGACCGCGACGTTCCGCATGTTGTCGCCAAGCCGGGCTACTTTCAGTACATGGGCGTCATGCCACGCACTGGCGGCCCGGAGCCAGACGCTCAACTCCACATGAACCGCCGAATCCTTCCAGAAACCGACCACCACTTTGCGTTTGAGCCTCATCTTGGTTCCAAGGAACCCGAATTCGCGGTCACCGTGCGCCGACTGGTTCAGGTTCATAAACTCCATGTCGATGGTTGACCAAGGTAACTGCTCGTTGAATTGGGTGTGAAGGTGGAGCAACGGCTTCTCAAGAGATCGGATTCCCGCAATCCACATACGGGCCGGCGAGAAGGTATGCATCCAGGTTACGAGACCGACGCAATTTTTCGAACGATTCGCGTCCATACACAACTGATGAACGGACTCGCTATCGGTCATCACTGGTTTGGAAACGATCTTTACGGGTATCTGAGAAGATTGTCCCAGTTCGCGCGCGATGATGGAGGAGTGTTGTTCTACCTGCTTAAGAGTTTCTGGCCCGTACAGATGCTGGCTTCCGGTAACGAACCAAGCTTCCAGATTGGTTAGATCAATCATTTATTCAGCCCCGTGAATCCGTTTGCGGTTGGGTCTTCGGCCATCAGTAATTGTCGCCAGGCGGGTCTTGGAGCAAGCGTGCCTTTTGAACTTCCGCGGAGCTAATCGAACCGATCCCAAGGTTTCTAAGTTCCAGTCGGCGTCATCCTTCCACTTAAGCACGAGCGACTCGTCCGAGTTGATTCTACGGGCGCGGGTGTTTCGTGATTAAGCTCTGGAAGGGTTAAGCGACAGAACCGAGAGCGGAGAGGCATCGGCACTCTTTCTAATAATGAACTTAGCGCGACTCGCTCGCGACTCGGGATAGAGCAAACGTTTACCGCAGTTACCATATAAATATTTGGAATTCCTGTCAAGTATTTTTTGGTTCTGACGCACACTGCCAAATCCAGACTGCCGGTTCCGCGCTCTTCCCGGAGTGGCAGAGCCCGAAGACCCGAGTTTCCCCGCCGCCCTCTGGACCAACCGCTCATACGACCGACCCCTCCCCTCCAAAGAACCGCCTAAGATCGGTACTGAGGCCTCAGCAAACCATGACTGGTTTCATCCCTCTTGCTTTATCATTACTTCGGGATTTCGGGCCGTTCCCGAATTTGACGTAACGCTGATTTCTAGTGTATAGACAAACCCGTCGCAGCAAACGTTTGCCACGCGGCGATTACCGCTCCGGGAGCGCGGGATGGGCCAAGTTTAACGCCGGGGTTCAAGGTTAGAGGCTCACTATGAGAAACACATCCCGTCGGCATTTTCTAAAGACAATGGCAGTGACCGCCGGCGCGGCCTTCGCTGCGCCTTCTATACCTCTCTGGGCGGCGGGTTCCGAGGGTGGCCTGTCCGTCCTGCCGCCTCTGTCGGTTTTCGCGTATTCACAGGTGCAATTGCTCGATGGCTTGTTCCGCGATCAGTTTGAGAACAACCATCGACTCTTCTTGAACCTGGACGAGGATGGCCTGTTCAAGCCGTTCAGGCAACGGCAGGGGATGGCCGCTCCCGGCCCGGACATGGGCGGTTGGTATGACAACAGCGATGACTTCAATGCCGCGAACAATTTTCATGGCTTTATTCCGGGTCACAGCTTTGGGCAATATGTCTCAGGTCTGGCAAGAGCGTATGCGGTCACAGGCTCCAAACCTACCCAGGCAAAGGTTCAACGCTTAGTTCGAGGGTTTGCAGAAACGGTGGAACCTACCGGCAGGTTTTATGTTGACTATCGGCTGCCCGGGTACACCTTCGACAAGATTTGCTGCGGATTGATCGATGCGCACGAATTTGCCGCCGATCCCATTGCTTTGGATGTGCTTCGACGCTGCACTGATGCCGTGCTCCCACATCTCCCGGAGAAGGCTTTGAGTCGGGCCGAGCAGGAGGCTCGCCCGCATCAGAGCGTCGCCTTCACGTGGGACGAAACCTACACTCTGTCGGAGAATTTCTTTCTCGCTTACCAACGGAGCGGCGACTTGCGTTATCGTGATTTGGCCAATCGTTTCCTCTATCACGAGTACTACGATGCGCTCGCTGAGAACCACAATGTTTTGCCAGGTAAGCATGCATACAGCCACGTAAACACTCTGAGTTCGGCGATGCAGGCATATCTGGTGCTGGGGAACGGGCAATATTTTCGCGCTGCCGCCAACGGACTACGAATGATCCAGGAGCAGAGTTACGCGACCGGCGGCTGGGGACCGAACGAAGGATTCGTTGAACCCGGCAAAGGGTTGTTGGCTGCGAGCCTTAAGAACACACACGCGAGCTTTGAAACACCATGCGGAGCGTACGGGCAATTCAAGCTCACCCGATACCTGCTACGGCTTACGCGCGATTCCCGCTACGGCGACAGCATGGAACAAGTGCTGTATAACACCATCGCGGGAGCCAAGCCCATTCTCGCCGACGGCACTTCTTTTTACTACTCCGACTACAACAGCGCCGGAGGAAAGAAGGTTTATCATCCGGATAAGTGGCCATGCTGCTCTGGAACCTTTCCGCAACTGACTGCCGACTACGGAATTAGCGCGTATTATCACAGCGCCGACGGCATCTACGTCAATTTATTCGTACCTTCTCGCGTGAGTTGGTCTCAAAATAGGACCGAATGCAAGCTTATCCAGCAAACCAGTTATCCAACCTCTAATACCACAGAGATTCAGTTCGAACAGGCGCGTCCGGAAAGCTTCACGGTTTATCTTAGAGTTCCTGCCTGGGCAAGTGCCCACACCCGCGTGTCCATCAATGGTAAGAAAGTGCAGGACGAGGTCGTTCCCGGGAGATTTTTCGCGCTAACTCGAAACTGGAAGAGCGGCGATCGAGTGGAGTTTGAAGTCGGAATGCCGCTTCGGCTCAAAGAGATCGATGAGCAGAACCCGAACACCGTAGCTCTCATGCGGGGGCCGATCACCTTGTTCGGTGTTGGAGAGATTCCAGCTAGTTTAACTCGATCTCAATTGCTCGCCGCGACTCAGGTTTCCCAAGCTTCTTATGATTGGACAGTCAGGAGCGGTTCCGGTTCGCTGAGTTTTCGCCCGTTTACAGCGGTGGGCGATGAAACCTACCGCCTTTATCACGATGTGAAAGAGTAAGAGCCAGAACAGCGACCTACAGCAACTGCTCAAGAAAGGCTGCAAAAACATGTTTTCCGATAGGCGCCAGTTCTTCAAACGCGTTACCGCGGCTGGGATTGCATGCACCGCGAACAGGTTCTTGAGCCCTTTTGCGCTGGCTCAGTCCTCCCCAAACTCCGATGAAATTGCCCACGTCTATCTAGATTCCCGTCGGACGATCGGCCCGCTTGACCGGAACCTGTTCGGATCATTTCTGGAGCATCTGGGACGCGCGATTTATGAGGGTATCTATGATCCGGGATCGGGCCTCTCGAATAGCGAGGGTTTCCGCAAAGACGTCTTGGAGGAGATACGACGACTTGGGGTTCCCATCATCCGCTACCCCGGAGGCAATTTTGTTTCCGGTTACAACTGGCTCGACGGGGTGGGGCCGAAGAAAGATCGTCCGCGCATTCTCGACAAGGCCTGGAATACGGTCGATACGAACCAATTCGGGACTAACGAATTCATGGCGTGGTCGAAGGTCGCCGGATCACGCCCGCTGATGGGACTGAACCTGGGAACCGGTACGGCGGAGAAAGCGGCCGCGTTGGTTGAATATTGCAACGTCGAGAAGGGGACGAAATGGAGTGAACTTCGACGGGCTCATGGGATTGAACAGCCGTACAAGGTAGAGCACTGGTGCCTGGGTAACGAAATGGACGGTCCGTGGCAGATCGGCCACATGACAGCTACCGAATACGGGTTGAAGGCGCAGGACGCCGCGCGCCAGATGCACGCCGTCGATCCATCTCTCAAGCTAATCGCGTGCGGGTCGAGCGGCCCGGGCATGCCGACCTACCTGGAGTGGGACCGTGAAGTGCTGGAGCAGTGCTATGAATATATTGACGCGCTTTCATTGCATCGTTATATAGGAAATACCAAGGAGGAAACCGGCGGAGACAGCTCCAAGTATCTGGCGATGAATTTGAGCATGGAACAACAGATCGCCGAAACGCTCGCGGTCTGCGATTTTGTGCGCGGGCGCAAACGTTCGCCGAAGAAACTATGGTTGTCGTTCGACGAGTGGAATGTATGGTATCGGGCTCGCAGTGGGGACGCGTTGAACGGGCATGAGCAAGAAGCCCCGCACCTGTTGGAAGAAGTCTACAACCTCGAGGATGCGCTCTTGGTCGGCGGACTCGTTAACTCTCTTATGCGCAACGCAGACCGGATTAAAATCGGGTGTCTGGCGCAACTCGTGAACGTCATCGCTCCCCTCGTGACGAATCCGAATGGATTGCTGCGGCAAACAATCTATTATCCTTACAGCTGGGCGCTGGAGTTGGCGCGGGGCAATGTTCTCAACGTGTTTGTGGATTCGCCTACTTACGATGTTTCAGGAATGGGCCAGGTTCCATATCTTGATGTGGCGGGAACAATGGATCCGAAGGATGGCAAAGTGACGTTGTTCATCCTGAATCGGGATTTGAACAAAGCTCGAAAAATGGAAATTAACTGGCAAGATCGCGTCCCAGGTGGTGTGCTGAGTTCAAACGTGCTTACCGGTGACGACGTGAAGGCCTTCAACAGTTTCGAATCCCCGAAACACGTCGCTCCTCAGCCGGCGGACCAACCTTCCACAAGCGGCGGGCGTACGAAACTGGAGTTACCGGCGCGCTCCTACACGGTTGTTCAATGGGGAGGGTGACGCGATTTGAGCGCCACGGCCTATGGTAAACTGCGTTGTCGCAGGGGTCTGTTTCCGCTTAAATATCCATGGATATTCGTGAAATCGCGCGAAGAGCGAAGGTTTCCACCGCCACGGTATCCAGAGTGATCAATCGTGTTCCCACCGTCGATCCGCAGCTAGCGAAACGTGTATGGAAGGTCGTCGATGAGCTCGGCTATTACCCGAACACGCAGGCTCGCGCTTTAGTTTCGGGGAGAAGCCGAATTTTTGGGCTTATCGTTTCTGAAATCACCAACCCTTTTTTCCCCGAGATCGTACAGACCTTCGAAAATCTCGCAGTCGAAAATAATTACGATATCCTGCTGACTTCGACTGTGCATGATCCGAAGCGGATGGAATCTTCGGTGCGGCGAATGATCGAACGCCGGGTTGATGGAGTGGCGATTCTTACATTTGGCATGGAAGATACGCTGCTCGACCATCTTCGTTTTCGCAAAGTGCCACTGGTGTTCGTTGATGTAGGCCCAAACGCGCCAGGCATTGTCAATATACGGATCGACTACTTGCACGGGATTCGCCAGGCGGTACAGCATTTGGCTGCGCTACGCCATACCCGGATTGCATTTATTGCCGGTCCGTCGCAATTGAAATCCGCGATCGCCAGACGGTCCGCTTTTCAGACGTCCATGACGGAAATCGGGCTCTCTCCCGATCTTATTGTCGAGGGAAATCACCGCATGGATGGCGGGAAGCGTGCGCTGTTGACATTCGATAAATCGAGCGACCGGCCAACCGCGATACTTTGCTCTAACGATATGACGGCAATCGGAGTCATGCGGGAAGCCTACGAGAAGGACATCAAGATACCGGATGATCTTTCTGTGATCGGGTTCGACGACATCAGACTTGCGGAATTCACAATTCCTCCCCTGACCACAGTGCAGATGTCACAGATGGAGCTAGCCAAGATTGCCTTCCATGCACTATTGACCGAGGTGGGGCGTGGATCGCCTTCGCTACAGCGGACAGAATATGAACTTAACACCAATTTGGTCCTTCGACGTTCCACGACCTTGGCTCGGACAGGGAGGCAGATGGGGAGGGTAGCAAGGAAGACGCGAGACCGCGAAGTCAGTTGACAACTACCAAGCAAATAGTCTAGATTCCGCTAGTTCTGAGTAAACGATTACCGAAACGCATTTTGATCAAGGAGACCATAATAGAAGGTATGCTGCAGCGTCTGCGGGAACAGGTCCTCGAAGCCAACTTGGAACTGGTACGGCAAGGCTTGGTTCTCTACACGTTCGGCAATGCCAGCGGCATCTCTCGTGAAAAGGGTTTGGTGGTGATCAAACCGAGCGGCGTTCCCTATCGGGATATGAGACCCGATCACCTGGTCGTTACCGATTTATCGGGCAAGACCGTGGAGGGCCATTTGAAGCCGTCTTCGGATCTTCCTACGCACCTGGTGCTTTATAACCAGTTTCCGGAAATTGGCGGAGTGGCTCATACGCATTCCGAATATGCGACTGCATGGGCGCAGGCCCGCAAGCCCATCCCATGTTTCGGCACTACCCACGCGGACTACTTCCGCGGCGAGGTGCCGGTGACCGCAGAAATGAACGATTCCGAGATTGCCGACGACTACGAAAAAAATACCGGGCACGTTATCGTTCGTGCGCTGCGGTCGAGCGATCCATTAAGTACGCCGGGTATTTTGGTCGCCAATCATGGTCCCTTCGTTTGGGGAGAAGATGCCAGAACGGCGGCTCATAACGCAGCCATTCTCGAATCCGTTGCACGGATGGCCTACTTCACGCTGGGCATCAATGCAGCCGCCCAAACGGTGGGAAGCGCATTGCACGACAAGCATTACCTCAGAAAACATGGCAAGAATGCGTATTACGGGCAAAGCAAGGAAAGACACGAGGCAATAGCCCAGGACAAGTAATGACCTTTCTGGCGACCGAAATACCCGCTCATCTGGTAAGACTTTCTTCCGTAGATGTCGTCATCGTGGCTTTCTATTTTGCTTTGGTTCTATCGATCGGCTGGTATTTGAAAGGGCGCGCCAATACCGGCGAGGACTTTTTTATGGCGGGCCGGGAGATGACGGCGTGGGTGGCCGGTCTCAGTTTTCTTTCAGCTAATCTGGGCGCGCTTGAATTGATGGGTTGGGCCGGCTCCGCATATCAATACGGCATTCTGGCGACACACTGGTACTGGATCGGCGCTATTCCGGCAATGCTTTTCCTGGCGCTGGTGATGATGCCGTTCTATTACATTTCCAAAACGCACTCTGTGCCGGGATATTTGAAATTACGTTTCGGCGAACCGAGCCGAGCGTTGTCGGCAATTTCATTTGCCTTCATGACCGTGCTCATGAGCGGCGTGAACATGTTCGCCATGGCCAAGGTGATGCAGATTGTGCTCGGATGGGACATCAACTTCAGCATCTGGGCCTCGTCACTGACGGTCGCTATCTATGTAACCATGGGTGGGCTGCGCTCAGCCATTTTCAATGAGGTATTGCAGTTCTTCCTGATCTGGGCGGGCGCTCTGCTGATTCCGATCCTCGGACTGTATGAAGCGGGCGGATGGACCAACCTTAAGCTGCTGATTGCGCAAAGAGCCTCGGAACAGTACATCCATCTCTGGTCCGGTCTGGGATCATTCAGCAACAATCCCATGGGCATCAATTGGGTGGGAATTGTGTTCGGCCTGGGCGCGATTATTTCGATGGGTTACTGGACTACGGATTTTTTGGTAGTGCAGCGCATTCTGGCCGCAAAAGATATCCGCAGCGCGGAAATGGCCCCCATTATCGGCGCTGGGTTCAAGATGTTTGTTCCAATCATCGTGATTCTGCCCGGCCTGCTGGGTTTGGCCGTACTGCCGGAGAAGCTGCTACCGGAGTCGGTAGCCGCGATATCCGGAGGCCACAGTTATAACGACGTTTTGCCGCTGATGCTCGCGCGCTACTGCGGACCGGGCCTGCTGGGACTTGGAGTGACGGCCCTGATTGCCGGTTTTATGTCGGGCATGGCGGGAAATGTAAGCGCCTTCACAACCGTGTGGACCTATGACATCTATCGCCCCCTGATCAACAGCAAAGGCAGTGACCATCACTACGTCAACATGGGTCGCTGGACCACGATCATAGGCGTACTTATCAGTGTAGGTACCGCCTATCTAGTGATGCAGTTCGCCAGCATCATGGATTATGTGCAGGCCTTGTTCAGCTTCTTCATTGCTCCGCTGTTCGGTACGGTGGTGCTGGGGATGCTGTGGAAGCGCGCGACCGGCCCGGGCGGGTTCCTGGGATTACTATGCGGCACGCTTTCATCGATTGGTATGTGGACGTGGGTAAAGCTGGATCCAACCGCATTGCGCTATGTGGCGCTTTCGCCTCACGCCAAAGGTCTTGCCCAAGATATGTTTCAAGCACTCTGGTCATTTATCGTTTGCGTGGTTGTGACCGTGGTGGTGAGTCTGGCGACGAAGCCGATGGCGGAAGTGGAATTGAGTGGCCTGGTCTATGGTCTAACGAATGTTCCTTCGGTCGGCGACGTGCCCTTATACCAGAAACCGCTGTTCTGGGCGGCGGTGGTGACGGTCGTCTTCTTTGTGCTGAACATTATCTTCTGGTAACGATTTTCAGCTTGTGGAGGTGCGGAGCGTGGTATCGATCTGGTTTTTTATCGGCATTTCGTTGGCGGTCAATGGCGCGCTCATCCTGTCCGCAGGAATTTACCAACTCGTCCACCCGCCGGTCAATCCCGGCATCGTGCTCTACCACCTGCACGCGAATGTGTGGTGGGGCGCGGCCCTGCTGGTCTTCGGTCTTATTTATTGTTTTACCTTCGCGCCGGGACGGCGTTCATAACGGAGCCTGCCGATGGCGATCGTAGCGGGAGTTGATTTTGGCACTCTAAGCGTACGCGTCTCGCTTGTCGACAGCGAACGCGGCCTGCTGGCATCTGCCGCCCGGGAGTACCCACTTCACCGCAAGCGAGAAGATCCGGAATACGCCACACAATCGCACGAAGACCACATGCGAGCGCTCGCGGCCGCCACGCGCGAGGCTATCGCCAAAGCAGGGATCTCCGGAGACCAGGTCGAAGCGATCGCACTTGATACCACCGGCTCATCGGTTATCCCGGTCGATAAGAACATGCAGCCGTTGGGCGAGTACTACTTGTGGTGCGACCACCGCGCCAAAGCTGAGGCGGCGGAAATCACAGAGACCGCCCATCGCGAAGGGCTAGAGGCGATTCAATGGTGCGGCGGTGTCTACTCCTCGGAATGGGGATTTTCGAAACTCCTTCACTGGTTGCGCCATAATCCGGGCCATCGCGCTGAGTTCGCTTCAGCATTTGAGCATTGCGACATGGTGGCGGCTACGCTTTGTGGCGTCACCGATCCCAGGAAAGCGAAGCGCAGCATTTGCGCGATGGGGCACAAGTGGTTATGGAATGCGGAACTCGGCGGCCTTCCGCCGGAGAGCTTTCTGGTGAACGTAGATCCGCTACTGAAAGATGTACGTGAGAAGCTGGATGGCGACTATGCCACGTCCGATAAGATTGCCGGTAGGCTCTCCGCGTTCTGGGCTGAAAAGCTTGGACTCAAAGCTGGGATTCCAATTCCTGTAGGAGCATTCGACGCGCATTGGGACGCGATCGGGGCTGGTTGCCGAACCGACGACATGGTGAACGTAATCGGCACCTCAACCTGCATCATCGGAATTACTCCTTCGGTGAATCTGGTTCCAGGCGTATGCGGAGTTGTGCAAGGGAGCGTGCATCCTCAGCGTACCGGAATCGAGGCCGGGCTCTCCGCCGTCGGAGACATTTTCAGTGCGATTGCATCGCGTGCGGGAACAGACGTCGAAACATTGAGCGCGGGACTGGAGAATTATCGTGCTGGACAGACCGGACTTCTGCGTCTGACCTGGGATAACGGGGACCGTACCGTGTTGGTGAACCCCAACCTGCGCGGCGTAACGCTGGGATGGAATCTGCAAAGCACAGCACAGGACGAACTGTTTGCGGCGATCGAAGGCACGGCTTTTCACACGCGCGTCATTCTGGACCGAATGGAATCGCGCGGAGTAACTATTCGACGAGTGATCAATGCCGGAGGCATTCCTCAGAAGAATGACGTACTCAACCAGGTTTACGCTAATGTGCTAGGTCGTCCGGTGCTGGTACCGAGTAAGAGCGTGCTCAGTCTTGGGTCTGCCATTTTCGCCTTTCTGGCTGCAGGAACTTTCAAGACTATCGAGGAAGCGCAGGATAGTATCTGCCCGGCAAACAGGACATTCACGCCGGAAGAAACCGCCCAACGCACTTACGAAGCCCTGTATCCTTTGTATAACAGGTTGTATTTCACTTTCGGCCAAAGCGTCGGCGCTGGCCTTGGAGACATCCTGCCGACATTGATCGCGGTAGCGGAATCCGCAGGCCGCCCAGCAGCACATTAGAAATCGAAACGAGGAGCAGCAATGAGGGTTCCGAAAATCCTGCGAGCAATCGCAATCAGCGGATTAACGTTAGCGGTTACCATAGCCGCGGAGGCCAAGACGAAGGTGACAAGTCAGCCCTTTGGAAAAATGCCGGACGGAACGCCCGTCGAAATTTATACGCTGAGCGACGGACCTTACGAAGCTCGGATCACCACTTATGGTGGGATACTGGTTGCGCTGAAAGTGCCGGACCGCAACGGCAAGATGGCGGACGTGGTGCTCGGATTCGACGATGTGGCCGGCTATGTGGCCAACTTCAACGGTTCGTCCGACGCATATTTCGGTGCAATTATAGGCCGCTACGCGAATCGAATCGCGCATGGCATGTTCATGTTGGATGGAAAGAAATACTCCTTGCCGTTGAACAATGGTGAGAACACGCTCCATGGCGGGCCGCACGGTTTCAACAATGTCGTCTGGAAGGCGAAGCCGGTTGCCAACGGAGTGGAATTGAGTTATTTGAGCAAAGATGGCGAAGCAGGGTTTCCGGGCAATCTGACGGCCACGGTTCAGTACACATTGGTGAAAGGCGACTTGCGAATCGAATACTCCGGCAGCACTGATAAGGATACCGTGGTCAACTTGACCAATCATTCGTACTTCAATCTGGCGGGCCAGGGCGACATCCTAAAGCACGAGCTTACCCTTCATGCTTCCCGTTTCACGCCAGTGGATGCCGGGCTGATTCCAACGGGCGAACTAAAGAATGTGGAGAGCACTCCGTTCGATTTCCGCACGGAAACTGCCGTGGGTGCGCGGATCAATGCCGACGATAACCAACTCCACATGGGTCGCGGCTATGACCACAACTGGGTGCTGGACAGCGGGGGCGGGAGATTAACAGAAGCCGCCGAGCTCTACGACCCAGGCAGCGGCCGACTGATGAAGGTGTTAACCGATCAGCCCGGAATCCAGTTCTACAGTGGAAATTTTCTGGATGGTTCGATCAAAGGCAAGGCAGCGAAGCCTTACGAATTGCACGCTGCGCTGTGTCTGGAGACGCAGCACTTTCCCGATTCTCCGAATCGTCCGAGTTTTCCGGCGACTGAACTGAAGCCAGGAGAGCGGTATCATACGGTCACCGTCTTCAGCTTCTCTACGCGTTGAGGCACGCTGGGACTGATTTGTTGCTGCGGTGCACACGGACACGGTTTCGCGCGGCTCGCAGAAAGCGCTCGACTACGAAGGCGGCGGAAGGTCGGCCGTATCCGGAACGGTTTCTTGCCGAGGAAGTTGATCGCGCCGCTTACCCTGCTCCTGAAACTTGCCAGTCTGGCGCTGATCCTTCTCAGCTTTCAATTGACGAAAAGTGGCCAGCGCATCGCCCGCTTCCTTGGCGCGATGGAGATTGCGATAGATCGTAGCCAGCTGATACCACGACATGATTCGGAGTTCTTCCGTTCCCTGTGGATTCGTTGACAGCCGGAACTGTTCGATCGCCAGTTCATTCTTACCCAGTTCCTCTTCGCCTTTCCCAAGATAATAGTGCGCGTCGCTAATGGAGGGATCGAGAGCCAGCGCACGCTCCAGCAGATCGACGCCGCTGGCCGCTTGGTCGCGGCGAGTCACCCGCAGACTGCCTAATTTGTACAGGGCCACTGCATTGGCGGTGTCGATGTTGATCTCCTCCGCATAGGCATCATCCGCGTCCTGCAACTTACCCGCTGTCCAGCACGCATCACCCAACTCTTCATGCAGTCCGGGTTCGCGTGGCGCAGAGCCCACAGCCAGCCGGAATTCATTAATGGCCTCGTCATTCCGGAATGCCTCAGCATCCGCTTGCCCGAGCACTTCATGCACTCGCCAGGAGTCGGGTCCAAGCTTGAACATCGCCGAGTAGCTTTCTTTGGAGATGAGGAGGTGCGCTCTGCCGCGATGGTAGAGAATGTCAAGGTTGCTGGGATCGAGCGCCGCCGCTTGGTCGAGCGCCGCGGCGGCCGCGTCAGGCTGATTCTGAGCCAGTTCGGTGATGCCGAGCCACATCCAGCCGGCCGCATTCTTGGGCTCCAGCTTAGTCGCACGGATCAGTTCGTCATGGGCGGCAGCAAGATGGTTGAGCTTGTATTCCACGATTCCGGCAAAAAGTGAAACGCCACGCAGCGTGGGCTGTAGAGTTGCTGCTTTGTGAAGCGCAGTGAGCGCTTCGTTCAGTTGGGCTGCCGATTGCAGCGCCAGCCCCAGATTAAAGTACCCCTCGGCCGATCTGGGTTGCAGCTTCAGAAATTGCTGAAAGTCGCGCACCGCCTCAGCGGCGTCGCCATTCCGCATGGCGCTGTTTCCCTGCGCGAATAGGGCCGTGGCATCGCCACCCTGCGCTATCGCGGACGTGCCGCACGAAGCCAGCGACAGCGCAAGCGCCAGAAACCATGAGGAGCATCGAAGCACAGGCATTAGGATATCCGATCGAAAAAAATAAAGGACTGCGGAGTGAGATCCGCAGTCCTGTTGATGCACGCTGAGGACGACTTTTGTTATGAAGTCCCGCCCCAGTTCAGTAGGTCAGTCTCAACACAAACTGCACAGTTCGAGGGGCGTCCAGTGTGCTTGTAATTTGGCCAAAGTTGCCGTCCAGTACACCTGAATCCGGCTTGTTAAAGACGTGACGGTTAAAGGCGTTGAACATCTCACCCCGGAATTCGACCTTGATCGCTTCGCTGAACGGAATGGTCTTGGCGATACTGAAATCCTCCTGATAAAACGGGAAAGACCTTATATCGGCCGAGTTGCGCGGCATGTCTCCAAACTGGAAGGCGCCCGCTCCGCGATTGGCGTTGGGATCCGCAAAGGCAGCGCAGTTCCAATAGCCGGTCGTGCACGTTTGGCCTATTTGCCACGTGAACGGATTGTAGTTGCCACTAAAAGCCTTCACCGCCTGTCCAGGGACCCGATTCGGACGGATGCCATTGTCGAACCCCGGAATGCCCGGCTCGCCAAAGAAACTGATCGGCTGTCCGCTGAGATAGCGTTGTATGCCGCCGATGCGCCAGCCTCCAACGATGGCGTCGACCGCCTTTGGAGCGTTGCCCAAGAAGCGCTTGCCGTGGCCCACCGGCAGCTCGTACAGATAGCTGACGACGAAGTTGTTGGGAACATCCTGGTTGCTGACCGCCTTCTCCGCTTTGTGGTCGAACGGATTCTGCGTCCCGCCCTGGCTTTGCAGCGTGCTGTAAAAGGGCTGAATACTGTCCGCGTCAGTAATCGTCTTCGAGAAGGTATAGGAAGCCAACAGATTCAGGCCGTTGTGGAACCTGCGCTCCAGTTTGGCTTCGAGCGCATTGTAGGTGGATTGCCCGACGTTCTGCAGATAGCTGTCGGTGTTGATATATCCATACTGCGGGAAAGGCCGAAGGGCCTGGGAAACGTTGCCGCCACCGCCCCAGGTTTGTTGAAAGTTGGCGTAGGGCAGGGGAACTCCACCGCATGGCGCGGTGCAGAACAGAGTATTGCCCAACGCCAGTCCGCTCTGGGGCATGTCATTGGGATAGTCGATCAGCCCGTGCAAGCGCACGGAATGTTGACCCAGATATCCCAAGGTGAAGATGAGATTGGGGGCGAGTTGAAGTTGGTTTTCTAGTGTCCAGGTCTGCACCATGGCCGGACGCCCGTAAGACTTCGCCACATAATCGACGCCTTGCCCGTTCAATTGGGTCGGATCGAGATTGGGCACAGTTGGCAGCGGTGGAAGCCCGTTATCCAACAGCGGGCCGTTCATGGGATCGGCAGTGAAAACGTTGGGCGATATGGTGAAGCCTTGAGTTGTTCCCTGGCCGTAGTCGGCATCAACCAGCGGCCCATAGTAGATGCCATAATTGCCGCGAACCACGAGCTTCTTATAAAAGTCGGGATTCCAGGCAAACCCGATGCGTGGCTCGAAATCTTTGTAGTAGGTGCTGGCCCAGGTCTCGCCTTTGTTGCCATCGCGGCCCGGTCCGACCCCGCCAAAGACCAGAGCGCCCAGTTGCCCGCTTGCGCCGGCGTTCGGCACGTTGGGCTCCATGCTGGTCGTATCTCCTTCTGCCTCGTGCCGCGGCGTTTCGTAGCTCCACCGCAAGCCGATATTGAGGGTCAGGTTGGGACGAATCTTCCAGTCATCCTCGGCGAACAGCGCCGCGTAATGACTGATCCAGCGAGGCGCATGCAGATCGACGATCCGGTTCACGTCTCCAGACTGTCCAATGAGAAAATCGGCAAAGGCGTTGCCGGTATTTCCCTGCTGGCTTATGAGACCGGCAGTTTGGCCAGGGTAGAAGGTGAAGCACCCGGATACACCGCTGCACGTACCGCCGATAAAGCTGACGAACGAATACTGATGATAGGCATAGGTGCCGCCGAATTTGAAGCTATGCTTACCGTGTACCCAGTTCACCGTGTCACTCAGAACAATCGCGTTGTCCACGTCCTGCGCATCGGAGTTTTCTCCCAGGCTGGGATAGGGACTGTTGATAAAAACGAAGCCGGGGAAGGTCGGTCCCGATGCATTGGGCAGACCAATGGCTGCGCCCCAATTCGGATTTTGGCCAACGGCCTTTGCCTTCGTGTAGTTGTTCGAGCGGTTCGTCCCAAACGTCATTTCGTTGATTAACGTCGGGGTGAAGTTCCAGTCCCAGCCGATTCGTAGCAATTTGCCGAAGTCGTCGCCAACCGCGCAGCAGGTGTTGACCGGCGGTGGAAGGTTGAAGTTGTTGCCCTGATCGGAGTTTTCACGAGAACTCCAGAAGCCCCAGATCTTTTGCTTCGAGCCGAGATTCTCATCAATGCGAAAGCTATACACGGTTTGAGTAAGCGTGTCGGCGGTGTTGAGGATGTAGTTCGCTCCCGAGCCGGAAAGGTTGGGCTCAGGAATGAGTTTGAGAACATTCGACGCCACCGTGCTTAATCTGTTTAGTGGGATCTGGTTGTTGGGGAACGGCGACCTGCACTCATTCGCCGTGCCGGTGTTCTGTTGGGTGGTCGGATCGAATATCTGGCCAAAAAACATCGGACCGCCAGTGCAGGGGTTGGTGACACCGGGGATTTGTGCGCCAAGGAAACTTGAGAAATCGAAGTACGGGTTGGCCTCGCCGCGCACTGCCGCATTCGGGACCGTGCTGGTGATGGCTGAACCGGTGTGGTAGAGAAGCTGTTCCCAGTTGAAGAAAAAGAAAGTCTTGTCTTTGCCATCGTAGACATGAGGGATTCGAACGGGGCCGCCCAAGGTGAGGCCATAATCATTCTTCGTGTCGGGCGGACGCTGCAGTGCTGCCACCGCAGCCGGATTGGTCGCTAGCGCTATATCGCCATTGTTAAACCAATTATTCGCATCCAGCGCCGCATTCTTGTAAAAGTCGTAGATGGTGCCGTGATACGAATTCGTGCCGTTTCGCGAGTTGAAGTTCGCGATGCCGCCCGTCGTTCGGCCTATGTCAGCGGGGAGCGCGGAAATACTTACGCGAAATTCCTGGATCGCTTCAATCGAAGGCGATATCCCGTCGAAACCGCCGGACCCGTTCTCCGCCCGGTTCGTGGTGATGCCATCGACAAGGTATTCGCTTCCCAGTGTCTGACCGCCGTTGATTTTGGCGATAATCTGGCCGCCAGCGCCGCCCGCCGAGGTGCCGGGACCCACTGCGCCCGGGACCAGAAAGCTAAGCGTTGAAAAAGAGCGGAGAGCTTGTCCAACGGGAAGAGGAAGTTCCTGGACTTGCTCAGGCTGGATTGAACTGGCCACGTCGGAGGACTCCGTTTCCAACGCCAAAGCCGACGCGGTGATCGAGACGGTTTCGGTCACCGCGCCCACTTGCAACGTGAAGTTGCGCGCTGAAACAGCGCCAATCGATACTGTAATCCCGCTCGAAACCGTGGTCTTGAAGTTTGCGATGGAGATGGTCACCGTGTAAACACCGGTGCGCACCGACGGGAATACGTAGTAACCGGCATTGGAGCTGACGGTTGTATACGTGGTGCCGGTGGCTGCCTCAGTGGCGGTGACCTTCGCGTTCGCAACCACGCTGCCCGAGGGATCGGTGATAGTTCCGCTGATCGAGCCCGTGTCTAGTTGCGCCAGTGCGGGGAGGGTCGCAATGAGTATGGTGAATAAAATCCATCCGGCCCTGCGCCTCGTGGCGGGGTTAGAACAGGAGAACAATCGAAGACCTCTAGGGATGAACTGTCGTGCGTCACGCGTCATAGCGGACTCTCCAAGATGTCCAGAGCATCGAGTCGTCTGGGACTGATTTGACCTGCCTTTTGGGCAGTTTCGGTAATCGTTTACTCCATCGATGAAATTAAAACTCAAGCTTGAAACCTTTGAAAAAAATTCCGTGAACAAACGCCTCGGGATGAACAATTTGGAAAAACGTTTTCTCGGCCTGAAACCTATGCCAACGGCGAAACATCACGACGCCGCTGACCACAGGTTCCCGTTCTACCCTCGCCAAATCCTACCTGGGCAATGGCCTCCGCGAAAATCCATTGCGACCAAAACGATAGAAATCTAGTATTAATGAGTTACAGTTGTCAAGAGGAAATTTTCTCCATAGTGATTGTCTGGTAATCGCTTACGCAATCCGCGATTCGTTTGGGCAGGTTCTCGCGGGTCTGGATTTCACTTCAGGCTGTGGGCGGGATGATCGACGGTTTGGGGCTTTGGATCGAGCACACCAGCCACGATCCCGTGCCCCTCTTCGACGGCATAGAAGCGGTCGACCTCCGACAACACAATCCGCTCCACCGCCCCGCTCGGCCAGTGGATCTCTACGCCGTCCGCTCTATTTGTATTGCCCAGTCCGAAATGTACGCGCAAATCATTTGAAGAAGCGTAGCTGCCGCCGCTGATCACATCTCCCCTGCGACGTATGCCACTAGCAGTCAGGTAAACAGTGGCGCCGATCGCGTCCCGCGGACTCTTTGGTCCGCCAATCAGCTTAAGCGAGACCCAGTGGTTGTGGTCAGGATTTGCGTTGCGAAGCAGCACCGGAACGTTGTGCAGCTGGTTGATCACGACGTCGATCTTCCCGTCATTGAAGAGATCGCCGAAAGCCGCGCCCCGGCCCGTTAAGACCATGGCCAGCCCTGTGCCCTTAACGGGAGGAACGACCTCAAACTTGCCCTTCTGGATATTGTGAAACAACAGCGGGCGCTGAGCGAACGTCGTTCCCCAGTCGCTTTGATCGACTCCCGGATAGACATGCCCGTTCACTGCCAGCAAGTCCTGCCATCCATCATTGTCGTAATCCAGAAAACCGGTACCCCATCCCAAGAACGGAATGGTAACTTCGGCGATGCCAGCCTGATAACTGACATCGGAAAAGTCGCCATCACCCTCGTTTCTGTAAAGGGGGTTGTAGTCGTCCGAGAACACGGTGTTGTAGAGATCGAGCAACCCGTTGTTCAAATAGTCTCCGACTGCGATTCCCATTGACGCCGTCTCGCGGCCATCCTCGTTCAAAGCGTAGCCGGACGCATAACTGGCATCCTCGAAAGTACCGTTCCCCTTATTGATATACAGATAATTCGGCGTGGAATCATTGGCCACCATCAAATCGACCTTGCCATCGTTATTGACGTCGGCAAAAACCGCGGTGAGGCCATAGTAGCGGTTAGCGTCGCCGACCCCGGCCTTTTCACTGACATCGGTGAATGTGCCATCGCCATTGTTGTGAAAAAGATGATCGGGCTCGCCCTTCAGTCCGCGCGGGCCGCACATCACTTTCAAGCCCCGAAACTCGCAGGTCGAAAAGGCGACAACCGGCGAACCCGGAACCGGCGGATGATCGATGTCGTAGTGCACGTAGCCGGGAACAAATAAGTCCAGGCGGCCGTCCCCGTCATAGTCTCCAAAGGTCGCGCCGGTCGACCAGTTGCCCAGAGCTACGCCTGCTTTCTCCGCGACATCGGTAAAGGTTCCATCATGATTATTGTGATAGAGGCGATTCTTGCCAAAATTCGTTACGTACAGGTCGGGCCATCCATCGTTGTCGTAATCGCCGACTGCCACTCCGAACCCCCAGCGATCGTTGGCAACTCCAGCTTTCTCGGTGACGTCAGTGAATGTGCCGTCGTGGTTGTTGTGAAACAGTGCAGCGTGAGGAGGCGAAGCCTTTCCTGCCATCGCTTCGTAAGTCGAACCATTAACCAGGTAGATATCAAGCCAGCCATCGTTGTCGTAATCGATTAGTGCAACGCCAGAGCCAATAGTGTCGAGAATAAATTTCGGTTCCTGCGAACCCATGACGTGCCGCCACCGAGTCAAGCCGGCCTTTTCGGCTATGTCCTGAAAAACGACGGGGCCGCTTTCCGCGAATCCGCCAGCGGTGATGGGACGCTTTTCCGCATCGAGCACCGCCGCGTGAGCGCCGCCGGTGGAGACCGCTCCTTGTGTTTGCGCGACAGCGGGGACGGTGGTTTCCGGCTTCTGTGAAAAAGCCCGAGGGGCAGTTTGCAAGAAGCTACAACTAATGATGACGAGTAGTAGGAGTGCAATTTTTCTGAAAGCGCGATTTTGCATACTAAGGATGGGTTGCTTCAGCGCCGGTCATCTGACGACTCAATTCAGTCTACCGCTATCGTAGCGGTACGCTGTTCTCGCGGAAAATGTCGTGGAACCGGACGCCCGGTTCACTTCGCAACGCGACGACGCAGTCTCGACGTAGGTTTCGAATCCCACGACCCCGATTTCTCACCTGACTCGCCATTCAAGGTTGAATCTGAGGCCAGTCGTTGGGCCAGGTCAACGAGTTCACGAAAAGGTATGGCGCTCCACCAGGCAATTGAATCGCATGGAAAACAATGATGTCACCCTGCTGCGGATCGAGATATGCGGTTCCTCCCCCCGGGCCATTCCACGTGGTTCCATTCCCAGCGAGCACTTGCGTGCCGCCGCCCTGCATCATATCGGTACCGTTCATGTCGGTAAACGGCCCTTGAGGCGTCGTCCCGCGGCCGACCATGATCCGATACGTGTCCTCATAAGGATCGGAGGCGCAGCAGACATCGAACGATGCAAACAGATAATAGTAGCTACCCTTATGCACCAGAGACGTCCCCTCGATCGGGTCGTTCTGCACATTCGGCCGGGAGGCCAAAGAGTAGATCGTCGAATTCGAAGCCAGAAGCAATCCTGTCGTGGGGTCGATCTGACGCTGTTTAATTCCCGACCAGAAACTTCCGTAGGTAAGCCAAACCTGGCCATCGCTATCCGCGAGAATGGTGGGATCGATCGCGTTGAAGTCGTCGGTAGAAACCGATCCCAGAACTTCGCCTTGATCGACCCACTGGTAATTGGGATCGGTTTGGTCGAGTGTCGTGTTCGTGGCAAGACCGATCACCGACCTATTGGAACCAAAAGTCGATCCCGCATAGTAGATGTGATACAAGCCGTTGAAATATGAAATGTCGGGCGCCCACAAGCCGGCGATCCCCGGCACCTGCATGACCACCCACGGTGGAATCTGACCGAATACGTGGCCACACGATGTCCATGCCACGCGATCGGTGGAGCACAAAATCGGAAGAGAGCCGCCGACAGCCGGCCCCGGGTCCGTAGCAAACACATAGTATGTGCCGCCCTGGCGCATCACACTCGGATCGTGCACCGGAGTAACCGCGCCGGTTAAATGGTAATTACTGAACACTGTAGGCGGGGGTGGGGGCGAAGTGGAGGAAACGCTTCCGCCGCCACAGGTGATGAGCGGCAGCGTCAATCCCAAAATCGCCAATGCAAGTGCGCCAATCGCAGCGTGGTTTTTCTTCCATGACACGAACACTATAACCCCCAGTAATACCGCACAACCTTAAGACAGAGTTAACGCCAACTTGGTCACCGAAGCTGGAGGAAATGTGTAGTTGAGAGCGTGGTCCGCCAGGTCGAGGGATTTCGTCTCAGGAACGATGGCCTGTTTCTGATCAAATGTGTTACGCGCATGAATGTCGCGGTTGGTAAGTACGATGGCCGCACCCGCCTTGAGCGCGCCGCCGCGGACAATAATTTCGGTTTCGCGCGCATCGCTCACGTGCGGATTGACGACAGTCAGGGTTAACTCCTTGCCGTGCAGAGAAGCCGATCCCTTCAGACCCCAGAAAGATGCAGGTTTGCCATCCCGGTCATATTGAATGGTGGGCGCCGAGAAGATCGTCCGCAGTCCCATGCCGCCCTGGTGCGCGGCGTACATCGCGAATACGTGGCCAACCGGCGTGACTACAAATCTGTCCTCGTGGGCTAGATACAGGCTGTTCAGGCAATTAATCAGCTGCGCGCAATTTGCCATCGCAATTTTCTCCGGATGGCGATTGAACAAATCCAGCGTCATTCCGCTGAAGACCGCGTCGCGCAGGGTGGGCGTCTGTTCCAGTTGATTCCCGAGAGTGGCTTCGCTTCCGGGCCGGTACCATGGACCCCATTCGTCGACCACCAACTTGACCCAGTGCTCCGGGTCCTCCTCGGCCATCACCTGCCAATGGCCGTTGATCAAGCCCTCCATACGATCGCCTTCGCGCAACAACTCGTACCAGTCCACATGGTCAAACTGGAGGGCGTCACCCTTTCCTTGAACCCAGTCGCGGGTACGTCCGCGGCTCAGATTCCACGCGTAGTGATGCAGCGCCCAGCCGTAAATTCCGCGCAGCTGCCAGCGGCCCTTCTTGGCGACCTCTTCGAAGAAGCCTCTGGTCCACGACCAATCGTCGACGTTGGGGCCCGAAGCGATGAACGATAATTCGTTTTCCTTCTCGTAACGCGGGACAAAGGTTGTGAAACGCCGGAACTCCACCGCGTATTCCTGTGCGGTAAAGTTACCACCGCAGCCCCACGACTCGTTCCCGACTCCCCAAAACCGAACATTAAAAGGATCCTTGAAGCCGGCAGCCGCGCGTGTGTCGGCCAATGTTGTAGTCCCCGCTGGAGAGTTGCAGTATTCAACCCAGCGATAAAACTCTTCGGCCGGAAGACTCCTCAAGTTCGCCGCGAGATAAGGTTCGCTGCCAATCAACTTGCAAAAGTGCGTGAATTCATTGGTCCCGAATTGGTTGGGATCGTAATGATGACTGGCGGGAGCCCCCTCGCTTTCTCCACCATTCCAGAAGTTGGTTCGCCGTGGCCTTTTGTCCGGCGCACCGACACCATCGCGCCAGTCGTAGCTGTCGGCGAAACACCCTCCAGGGAACCGCACAACCGGGGCCTTGATTCTGCGCATCTCGTCGACCAGCTCTTTGCGGATGCCATCGATGTTAGGAATCTTGGAAGCTGGGCCAACCCAAATGCCGTCATAGATCACACCGCTGAGGTTCTCGGCGAAATGTCCGTACACATTTGGGGAAATGATGCCTAGCGTCTCACCGGTAAGAACTTCAATGCGGGAATCGATGGGAGTCGAGGTGAGTTTGGAGTCGCCCCACACCAGGGGCATCGTAACTCGTTTGCAAAGTATCCCGGCTGTGCCGGCTGCCAAACTCTTGTGGAGAAATTCTCGGCGTCCAATCATTTTGGGTCCCGGGCCAAAATGCCACCTGCATGGTAAACGTTTGCTGTACGGAATGCTATAGTTTTTTGCTCCTGTCTTCTCGATCGGCAGCTGCAAGTCCTGATGGAATCGACACGGGCCGATGGTGTAGAGTAAACGATTGCTTCTTGTCATTCTTTAGCGGCTGAATTTCCCCGGCCCTGTGAAAGGTAGGCTGCGATGCGAAATAAACTTGCCACCCTGCTTCTCGCCAACGCGGTATTTTGCCTTTTGACCGCAGCTTTCGTCCGCGGCGAAGAGAACCATCAGAGCACTCCGCAAGTCGTGAAGGTGGAAGGGGACGTGGAATTCGTGCACGATCCTTCGATCGCCAAGGACGGCGCTACCTGGTACCTCTTCGGGACCGCCAACGGACCAATTCGTGACGGAGAACTTCCCATTCGTTGCTCGAACGACTTAAATGTCTGGAAGCGGTGCGGAAACGTATTTGACAAGATTCCCGAGTGGATCACGAAGGCAAGTCCGAAAACGAGAGAACTTTGGGCTCCCGACATCTCTTTCTTTAATGGCGAATACCATCTCTACTACGCTTTTTCTGTCTTCGGCAAGAACACTTCCGGCATTGCGCTGCTGACAAATAAGACGCTCAATCCGAAAAGCCCCTACTTTCATTGGGTCGATCACGGCCTCGTGTTGCAATCCCTTCTGGAGGATGATTTCAACGCTATCGATCCGAACCTGGTGCTGGACGACAAGGGGCAACCGTGGTTGTCCTTCGGTAGTTTTTGGACTGGCATCAAGATGCGGCGCATCGACGCGAAGACTGGCTTGCTTTCGTCCGAAGACACGAAGCTGTACTCTCTTGCGAAGCGCAAGCGGCCCGATAATCCGCCACCAAACCCGCCGGGATTGCCCGGCGATTGGCAGGCGGTCGAAGCCCCGTTCATTATTCATCACGGCGATTTCTACTATCTGTTTGTGTCGTTTGACTTGTGCTGTCGAGGGACCAAGAGCAACTACAAAACAATGGTTGGCCGCTCTCATTCCGTGACCGGTCCCTATGTCGACGCGGCAGGAATACCGATGGTGGAAGGTGGTGGCACCTCCCTGCTGTTAGGCAACAGCCGATGGATTGGACCAGGGGGAGAGTCACTGCTACAACAAAAAAGTGGCGATATCATTGTCTTCCACGCCTATGACGGTGTGACGGGCCACGCCTACTTGCAGATCTCTACAGTTGCTTGGGTCGATGGTTGGCCAAAAGTTACTTTGGAAGGCGGAAATTCCGCGAATAAGTAGCCGACTGCTGCCACTTCTTCTGCTGACCTCGCCGGCGACTGATCGGTGCCAATGATCGCATCAACGGCGGTTTCTCAGTTCGCAACCATTTGGCCGGTGTCTCCGCGGGCTATTAAATTGACAACCGGTATAGAACACAGGCGTGCGAGGGTAGCGTCAATTCCATTGACTTCCTGGATCCGATATCTTTGTGGTCCCATAAATCTCGGACCTTGTACTGTGCGGAGCTCAAACCAAACGCTTTCCAGTCATAGTGCACTCTTTCGGCATGATCGGAGATGTTAAATACGGCCAGGTAATACGCGTTGCCCGATGCCGCTTTTGAGAGCCACCCAACTGTCTCTCCGTTCGTCATCACCGGACGGCTCTCCGTTGAATGCTGATCAACTTCAATGACCTCGGGATTGGTTAGCAAAGCCGTTGTCCAATCATCGTTGGACCTGAGATTTCCACCAATCATCAGCGGCGAGCGAAAAATCGACCACAATGTAAGCAAGGTTCGCTGCTCGTCGTGCGTCAATCGGGTTTGCCGCGGCTCCCCCCAGCCGGGAGCGGGTCCCAGATAGCCGACCGGCAGCATGTCAGCATCAGGCCAGTTTCCCAATTGGGATGCGCCTGCCCATTTGGCAACATTGGCAAATTGGTCCCCTACACCCTGAGGGTAGGCCACATCGCTGTGCCACAAGTCCCAAATATCATCGGAGATGCGCCACATCTGTGCGTACTTCCGCATCTCCTCCGCTTTCTCGATCGGTGCCGGCCCGGGCGACAAACTGAGTAAAACAGGACGGTTGGTTTTGTCGAGAGCCTCTCGCAACATGCGGATTTCGTTGCCTTTGTAAGGGTGGCTGCTGATGCAGTCCACCTTAATCAAATCAACTCCCCAATTTGCATAAAGCCTTGCGATGGAATCGTAATAGGCTTGTCCCGCTGCTTTGTTTGTGTCAATGCCGTAGTTATCGAAGTTCCAGGGACAGTTATCGGATGTATCCGCGGCATCGGCGGCGTGATAAGTAGAATCTTCAATCAAAAAGTTTTGCACCACAGCCTGTTTCGGAATACCGCGAAGAATATGCAGGCCAAAGTTCAGACCCAGAGAATGCACATAGTCAGCGATGGGCTTGAATCCGGCATCGCCGCCAGCCGATGGAAACCGATTAACGGCCGGCAAATACCGACCATAATCATCCATCACATAATGAAACGTCTTCGAGTTACCCTCCGGCACCGGATTGGTTACGAACCAGTCCGCATCAACTACCACGTACTGCCAACCGTAGGGTTTAAGGTGTTTTGCAAACCAGTCGACATTGGCTTTGAAATCGGTTTCATTGATTGTGGTTCCGTACGCGTCCCAGCTATTCCAACCCATCGGTGGAGTATTCGCCAAGGTGCTAGGTTGACCTTCCGCGAGGTGATCATCCGTGGCATTCAACACGCCTCCAAGAGCCAGAAGTGCCATAAATGGAGCGATCAGCATAGGACTTTTCATGATCTCCCTATTTTATCAAGACCGAAAAACCTGCCATGGCGCGTCCAGTTGTGCCCCCATTGGCACAAGAGAAAACCTTCGCACTCGGCGGAGGCGCGATAATTCAGTGGGTAAGTTTGTCCTTGTGGCACGCAGAAATTCAATCGGATTCGCCCAAACAACGGTGAAGATGGGCTTTCCGTTCGATTCCATCTTTTCGCAATGGATACACTCGATTGGCGTTGCAGCGCAGGCTTTCGGTACGATCCGTTACTAGCTCCCGACCCTAGCTATCTGCGGAACACCGACACTTATAGGCTGGATCTGTGGTTACGACATTCTGATCGAGTGGTCGGCAAAGCCAGAAGATCGGCCATTCGCCTGAAGCTCATCTCTCGCGCAGCCCGCGGAAGATGTTACCTTTCCAACTCAAGCTATCACCGAGGCGGTTTCCGGCCGTCGATTGACAACCCTCCCATCGGTAGCGTAGCATCGGCTTCTCTTTCATTCGCGGCGGCATAAAGTGATTCGCGTCCCGATGGCCGCTCGCTCAGACTTTTCCCTCAGTTAACCAGTCAAGGAGCCTCACCCATGAAGCGCAATCTCGCAGTTACTCTGTTGTGTGCCGCTATGGCGCTGGTGGTTAGCAGCCAAGCTAAAGATATATCTAAGGGTGTACCTAATGATCTTCAACAGACTCTGATCTCGCTCGACAAACAGTGGGGCGAAGCCGGAGGGGACACCGCCAAGCTGGACAAAATTATCGGCGACAACCTGCTGGCTGTCGGTACCAAGGGCGAAGCGCAAGACAAGCAGCAGATGATAGCCGACAACAAAGCAACAAGCTCTGGCATCCAGAACGCTTCTTACAAGGCTGACGAATATAAGTTCGAGATGCTAAGCCCTGACGTTATTGTGATGACGCACCGCGGAATCACTAAGGGGATGGAAAATGGCAAAGAAGTCACTGAGTCGCACCGCAGCCTTCATGTTTTCCAAATGCGAGATGGCCATTGGCAGGTGGTGGCCAACGCGCAGCTCCCAATAGCAAAGTAAGAAGTAAGGCGAGCACACTCTGCCTGTTCCATGCGCCCGTTGCGTGGAATATGGCAAACGGACAAGAAGGCGGGCCTGAACCGTCCGCCTGCAATACCAACGGGACGGTGCGAAAGTTCCGACCTCAATCAAATCTCGATCCGTCCCTCGTTGCCAGCTTCGGCCGCTTCAGGTTTGAAAATTACGCCCTGACTGGTGCGGCTGTTCATCACGACGCGAATCGGTTCCGCAAATTCCAAGTGGCGGACACAGCCTTCTTCGTCCATGGCCGGCTGTTCCATTAACCACTGCCAATCGACCGAGCCTTCGCCGATATCTGGATTCACCGTGAAGTAACCGATCTGGAAGGCGGTGAGATTTTGGAAGAAGTGGCTGCCCTGCGATGGCGTAACGCGAAAGTCGCGGAATCCGGCCTCAACAATCACCCGCGCGCCGGAGATCTCATCCCATTCGACCGGAATACCCAGCCAAGGCTCGGTCGATCCCCAGCGCCCAACTCCGATCAGCAGATAGGGCCGGTTCTGCCCCTGTAGCACGCGATTGAACTTGGCCACCGCCTGCGCCACTTCCTGGCTGCGGCTGCGCTCGAAGCGCTGCGAATCGACTACTACGACATCGTAAAGATTCTCGATGAGGCCGTTGCCCAGAACTTTGCTGCCGCGGCAGATCAAGCGCTCTGGTTGCACATCGTCAAAGGCCAGGTCCTCAGTATCGCGCGACAGCGTCAGTGGCCGTATCTGCAGGAAACCGAACTCGGCGACTTGCGATCCGTTGCCGCTGCCGGAGACGCGGTTAGCCGTGTCTCTACCGGAGACCGACCGGGGCAGACGCACAGCAAATTCGACTTCCACCGGGTTACCAAGCGCATCCTCGCCCGCCCGCACCAGTTCATCGAGAATTTCGGCCAGCGGGAACGTGCTCTGCTTGAGCATGGGAGCAAAGGTCACGATGCGCGAGCCTGGCCGGCTCACTCCGTCGTAAATGGCGTGATTATCCCGCGAGTAAGTGGAGGCGACCGCCTGTAGTGTGCCATCGCTCTCTGCGGCATCCAGACCGAACCGCCTCTCCTGCCAGTGTCCGGGACGCCCGTCCGCAGCGCCATCCAGCTCCAAAGCCCAGAATTCCGACTGTGAGTTCGACAGGATGTCTTCAACCGAGGAAAACTGCACCAGGTTGCGCGGATAGCGCGGGCAGAAAGTCAGACATTTCCCGCCATCCACTACCGCCCGCCCCAGGCCGAGCGCGACGGCCGCGATGCCATCCTCGAATGCCATCGGCGGCACAGGATAAAAATTGCGCGAGCGCACCACTCCCGAAAAATCCGGATAAAAACGCTGCCCGTGAGCCGTGCCCACAACCTGCTGTAAGATCACCGCCATCTTTTCTTCTTCCAAACGGTAGGGCGTCGCCCGCACGTAAGCCTTCGCATGGCGGCTGAAGGTGGAGGCATAGACGCGCCGAATGGCTTCGCTCAGCGCCGCCAACCGGTCGTCCAAACTTGCTTGCCGGTTGCCCAGCATGAATGTCTCATACACGCCCGTGAAGGGCTGGTATTGCGAGTCTTCGAGCAGGCTCGACGAGCGCACCGCCAGGGGATGGTCCACTTCCGCGAGAAAAGCTTTCAGGTCTTCGTTCAGAGAAACTGAGAGCGGCGCCGCCAGGAATCTTTGCTGAATTTCCACGTCGTCCTCGCAATCCAGGGCAAAGTCCAGCAGGTTATTTTCGGCTACGAATTGATCGAACACACCCGTCGTCAGCACCACGGCCGGAGGCACCGAGATGCGAACGCCGGGAAAGCGGCGCGTCATGCGGCTCTTTCGCAACATGTGGCGCACAAAGGCGAGGCCTCTGGCTTTGCCGCCGAGCGATCCGGAGCCGATCCGAAGAAAACTCGATTCCGAAGGCTTGAACGTGTCGGCGCGGAAGTCGCCGATCAGCACCTCGCTCTGTTCGCGTCGATACTCGTTGATCGATTCAATCAGGTCGCGGCGCAGATGCTCGGCGCTGGCAAAATCCGAAACCTTACGTGGGCGAAGCTTGGCCGCCAGCGCAAACTCGGTGCGCGCCATCAGCCAATGGGAGAAGTGATTGCTCTGCGAGTGAAAGACAATGCTTTCCTCTGGAACGGTTTGCAATTGCTCTTCCAGTTCGTTCATATCTTTCGCTCGTCCCACTTCGCTCAAATCGGGCAGACGAAACACGAAGTCGCCAAACCCGAACTGCTCGGTCAGTATCTCGCGCAGGTCTTTCAGCAGCGTAGGGGAACGTTTGCGCAGAAACGAATAGCCCTCGGCGTGCGCCCGCGGACGAAACTCCGTGCGGCTGGTTTGCAGCACCACGGGCACGTCCGGTACCAGGCTCTTCATCATGCGCGCCAGTTCAAAACCCGCATCCGTATTCAGCTTGCCCTCCCAGGGGAACTCCACGTCCGATACCAGGCCGAACAGATAGTTGCGATACTCCTGCACCAGCCTGGCCGCGTCTTCGAAGTTCGAGCTCAGCAGAATTCGCGGCCGAGCCTGCAAGCGCACCAGTTTGTGCGCCACGTTGATGCCTTCCTGGATCACGCGCCGCGATTGTTTGATCAGCTCGGTATAGATCACGGGCAGGAACGATGAGTAGTAACGAATGTTGTCTTCCACCACCAGCAACACCGGCACGCCCATGGCCCGAGTGTCGTGCTCGACGTTGCGCTGATCTTCGATGTACTTGACGATCGCAATCAGGATGCGGGCATTGCCCTGCCACAGAAAAATGCGTTCAATGTCGGTAGTGGGATTGCGCGCCACGAAACTCTTGATCTCGCGATAGTCATAAGCCAGCACCACGACGGGAACGTCCAGCCCTGCCTGCTTCACCTCGCGCGCCAACTGCGCCGCATTCATGTCGCCAACCGCAAGGTTGGTCACGATCAGGTTGAATTGCTGCGAGCGCGCCAGTTCAGCCGCTTCGGCGCAGGAAGAAACATGCGTGATTCCGGGAACGTGCTCGGGGCTCAGGTCGAGCGATTGGTCGATGAGCAGTTCGTTGAGCCGGCCGTCTTCGCGCAGGATGAAAGAATCGTAGAGACTCGAAACCAGAAGAATGTTGTGCACCTTGAAGGGCATCAAATTTTCGAAGCCTTCAAAGCGCTCTTCTGCTTCCATAATGACCGGCTCGGTGGCCCGGCGCACGCTCATGGGGGAATCCTATGCAGATATCCTAGTCGAGGTGAGCGGGCGCGGCCTGCGAAAAAAACTGTCCCCAGAGAGGCAATCGACCATCGGTTACAGCAGTCTTTCGAATCCTCCACCCTAACGTCGAAAGGTACGACGTTAGGGTGGGACACTGGCCTATTAGCGACACCCGTTTGGATTCGGAGTCCCCATCGCCATGATGGGCACCTGTAGCGGGCTGTCGGAAGAACTGTTCACGATATTCAACGTAGCCGTGTCCGTTGTCAGTGCGTCGGGACTGAATAAGACTGCGATCGCGCAACTCTTCCCTGGTCCAAGTTCGCCATTGCCGTTGGCGTTGCAGTAGCGGTGGAAGCTGAAATCGGCCGGATTCCCCGATATGTTGGTGAACGAAACCGCGCCGATCTGCACTTCCGTCGTGCCGTTATTCTCCAGTGTCAAAACTTCCTTCTTCGTGCGGCAGAGATCGACGCTCCCGAAGTTGAGAATCGTCGGCGAGGCGGTTAAGGTCCCGGACGCCGTTGCAACACGATCATATCCGACCGCATTGAGTATGTTGATTTCTCCACGACCGTCATTGAGGATGGTGAGGCCTGCATCTTCGCCTGGGCAGCCCTCCGCGTCCTGAACCGCTATGTCCGTTCCGCAATCGGGTGAACTGGAAAGAAAGTCAGCGTAGTCGTCGCCATTGGCCAAAGTGTTGTAGACCTTTGGAGTATTCGCCACCCCATTTGCCCCGTTCGTGGTGCCCCCGTCGTAAGAGAAATATGCGCCGGGTTTGGTACTCAGGGAACTGTCGAGGACAAGATGGCCTGCAGCGGAATAACGGAACAGGTCGACCGCCGATGGGACGCCATCGCCGCATCCGTCGGACAATTTACTCGGGGCTGCCGTGGTGACGTGTGAAAGGTTGTGCACGGTCCGGAACGCAGCTCTCGCGCCGGGGCCTGCCGGGTTGATGCTTGCTGTGCCGACGCACGAGGCGGTGCCCAGCACTTCATCGGTTTCGTGTTCCACCACACCGTAATAGTCGTACGCGTCAGAAGGCTCAGGTCCGCCGAGATTGTCGTAGTACAGCGGCGTGCCCGGGTCGTTTGTAACGATTATGTAGGCGTTGTAGCATCCTGCACTACCTATGGTGCACGCAGTGGCGCCGTCGGATTCAATGCCCGTCAATCCGGTGAAGCCGAAAGCCGCGCCGAGGGCAACCGTGATCTCGACCTGGCCGCTGCCGTACGGCGTGGAATCGTAGGTATTGAGGGCGGAGAGCGCGGAAGCCTGGATTGCGCTCTTATCCGGGTTGCTGGTTAGGGCGCCAACGTATTGGTTGTAGGTAATGAAATTCAAATACGCGAGGGTCTCTGCGAGATCTGTAGTGCCGTATGTGATGTAGATGTCCGCGTTCGCATTTGTGAACGTGCTGCTGTAATTGCCGGCAACTGTCGTGTTCAGATAATTGCACGTGGCGGCCGCTATGCTGGGGTCGCAAGTATAAGTAATAGTACCGGCATTAGCCAGAGCAGTTACAAACACCATGCCGACCCCCAAACAAACAGCCATCCTAAGAGCTTTTGTCAGATTCATACGATCTCCTTTAATCGGAATCACCATCTTTAAGGTAGGTGCTGCAAACAGATCAGGGACCAATTCTCAATCCCTCTCGGCAAACCAAGTCGCGCCCGGTTGCGCTAGTGCCGACGATAGGCGAGTTAGAGAGCATGAAGCCAAGGTGTGAAATAGTCCATTATTTATGAGGTCTAGTCAACGTGAAAAACATATCACAATAGCACATTGTCCGGGCTATCGTTTGACGATATCGAGGAAAAAGATGCGCTGCCGTCAACAGTAAGACTGCGACGCTACTACTTATGGAGTAGTTCTCCAGCCCGGCGTTTTCGATAACATGCCTTCAGCCAGTAAAAGGTCTCAATGACTTTAACCGTTGGTAAACAAACAGCACGCACTGAGGAAGGACTTTTTCCCGCTACTGCAGCTTCGCATACTCCGTCTTAGCATCCTTAAGAATAGGAATGTCGGAGTCCCCATCTTTCCAAAGTGAAAAGAAATCCTTGTAGGAGGCGATCGCTTTTTCTCTGTCACCCGCCAGCGCCAGTGCGCGAGCCAAGCCCAATTGTGCCAGCGCCCCCGTATAGCAATTCCACACGATTCCCCTGTGATCAAGAATCTTTTGAAATTCGATAGCGGCTGAGTTGCCCTGTGCCGCCGCCAGATACGCCTGGCCGCGCAAGTAGGTCGAATGCATGCACGAGACATTCGAAAGAAAAGGGATGGCCCCTATCTCAATGCGCGTGGCCCGAGTACCGGAGGGCAGCAGGGCGACCGCAGTGGCCGGATTCCGTCGATCAAGCGCCAATTGTGCTTGGATCGCCGGCAGCCAAAGCGACTGCATGTGCGTATCGAGTGGAAACCGCTTTGCCAAATCCTGCGCCAAGCTGTCAGCCCGCGCTGCATCGCCCTGCTTTTGCCCGCCCAGCTTAGCCCCGCCCTCATCTATCCCGCCGATGATGGCCAGCGCCAGGGCCGCTTCAATCTGAACTCCGCGGCTTGTGGGGGCCAACTTGATGGCGTCATTCGCATCCTGCCTGGCTTCAGCGACGTTGCCGAACGCCGCTTCGCGTAGCGCGGCATCCGCCTCCCACAGCGCGCCGCCCTCCTTATTATCGTTATGGACGGCCGACTCTATAGCCCGCTTGGTGAGTTCCCGCGCTTTGAAAAGCCGGCCATAATAGGCTTCAGTATCGGACTCCAACCCCAGCCCCTCGTTTTCGAAATCCGACTTACTCTCCAGCCAAATCGCTTGTTCGCCCATGGCATGCGTATCGCCACCAATGAACGCGATTCCATAAAGGCTAAGATGGAGCGCATCGGAATCCAGCTTTTGCGCCAGAGCCGACTGGATCGTCTGCTGCGCCTCCGGATAGCGCTGTAAAGCAATCAGCCAGCTGCTCAGATTCGCATAGGCAGCCACGTTGACCGGCGCCAGCCGGATACTCTCTCTTTCCTCCTCCGCCGCCTTCTCAAATTCTCCTTCTTGCGCGTAGATACCAGCCAGATCGTTGTGTACGGCGCTATCTCTGGGATAACTATCAATATTCTGCTGATACACCTGAGCCGCCTTGTCGAGTTCCGCAGTTACGTCACGATAATAGGCGGCAGCGATTGCTAACTTCTCTCGTTCGCTGGCATGGTCGCGTAACTCAAAGGCCTTGGTGAGATACTCACCCGCCCGTCCTAGCTCTCCGAGATCGGCATACTGCAGGCCAATCGCTTCGTAAGCCATGGCAAACTGCGGATCGAGTTCGACGGCGCGTTGTTCGTACGGCAAGGCCGCAACCGGACCCTTCTCATCCAGTATCCTTTTTCCCAGACTGTATGCCTTCAACGCTTCGAGGGATGAGGTTGTGGCCTGTTGCAGAGGAACATCGAATTTCTGCACCGAAGCCAGCGATTCGCCAAGCTCGCGGCGGAGTTTGGCTACCGCATCCCCGAGCGTGCCAAGCACTTTTTCTTTGGAGTGAGCGGTGGCCTGTTCCTGCCCCAATATATCGCCGTTCTGGCAATTCACTGCCTTCAACCCCAACACGTATTCGCTGCCCAGCGCCGCAATCGCTCCCGCAATGTAGGCCTTGCTGCCGGAGCGCACGCAAACTTCGCGTGCAATCTCCGGCGTCAGCGGAGTGCTCGCCGGTCGAGTCATCATTTTCAGGGATGCGCCGACCTTATCGTCGGAAAGAACATTGAGTAGCGCCGACTGTCGCAGCGCGACCGCCAAGGCTTGTTTCAGAGTGTCATCGAAGACGGCATCGCCCGTGGAGTTGGAAAAGTCGGCGAGAACGATAGTGTCCCTTTCGGTAAGCTTGCCAGCCAACCGCGAGCGCCAACATAGGCCACCCCCAGCCAGTGCAAGAGCAGTAACGACCAGCGCGGCCAAAATTAGTGACTTCCTGCGGCGCCATTTCCGCGCGGAAGGTTTCGAAACCGCCGTCTCCTGCGGAGCCTCCGCGCGTCCGTCCAGCGTCACAGCGTCGCCGGCTCCCGTGGCTGAGAGTGCATCATGCCTGGCAGACACCCCGCCCGAGGCCGGTTTTGCTGTGTCACCTTTCCTGCCCACCTGAAGGGCCGAGCTTCCGGCGCCCGCCGAGCTTCCAGCGCCCAATTGATGAGAGGAATCGGGAGAGACAATCCCCACGTCGGCGGTGAACCGTCGGCCGGATTCGGTGTCCCGTTTCAGCCGCTGCAGGTCGGTGCGCATTTCGGCGGCGCTTTGATAGCGAAGATTGCGGTCCTTCTCCAGAGCCTTGGTGATGACGTCTTCCAGCTTCGGCGGCAAGTCGGGATTCAGCCGCACCGGCGGCAGCGGATCGCGATCCAGAATGGCATGGAAGATCACGCCCGAGCTTTCGCCGCGAAACGGCAGTGTGCCCGTTGCCATCTGGTAGAGCACGGCCCCGAACGAGAACAAATCCGTGCGTGCGTCGAGTTCCTTGGCCCGTACCTGCTCCGGTGACATGTAGGCCACCGTTCCCAAAGCCGCTCCCGGACTGGTAAGGTGCTCATCGCTTCCAGTCACCGTCGCTTCGCCTTTGCCGTCATCCGCTTGCTCGTGCCGGTCGCCGGTCGTCGCCATCGCCACTTTCGCCAGACCGAAATCAAGCACTTTGGCGCGCCCTCGTTTGGTCACGAAAATATTGGCTGGCTTGATGTCCCGATGGACGATGCCTTCAGCGTGGGCGGCGTCGAGCGCATCGGCGATCTCGATTCCCAGGCCGAGCAGGATGTCGGTCTCAATCGGCTTTCCGGCGATGCGATACTTCAGCGTCACGCCCTCCAGATACTCCATGGCGATGAACGCCTGCCCGTCCTGCTCGCCAATGTCGTAAATCGTGCAGATGTTGGGATGGTTGAGCGCGGAAGCGGCCTGCGCCTCGCGTTGAAAGCGGGCCAGCGCCTTCGGATCGCGAGCCACCTCGTCGGGAAGGAACTTGAGGGCGACAAAACGATGCAGCCGCGTGTCCTCGGCCTTATAAACAACGCCCATACCGCCGCCGCCAAGCTGCTCGAGCACGCGGTAATGCGAGATGGTTTTGCCGATCACTAGCGCCCAATCTTACGAGGCGGAGACAGGGAGGTCAATGAAACGTCGGGAAGAGGGAAAGTGACCCTCAAATCGCGCCCCGTTACTAAAGAGTAAACGTCAGGGTGAACGTGAACATACAAGTGAACATTAAATTTTGTTGGGCGCTGGGCGTGGAGTTGAGTTAAGTTCTCGTTGCGTGCGTGGACGTTGGCGCGCGGGGCGCTGAGTTGAGCTGAGCTGACGTTGAGCTAGCTGAGCGTGAACTTCACGTCAAAGCCCCCGCCGCTCCCGGCCTGCCTTCAAATGAACGCATTGATTTGCTGGGCGCTGGCGCGCGCGTGCACGTTGAGCTGAAGTGAGTTGACTGAGCGTGAATTTCAAGCCCCGCGCGGGTCAGGGTGCCTCATCGCATTTCCTTGCACAAGACTTCCCATTCCAGAGGGACAGCACAAATGTTTGCAACTCGACTCGATAGTTGGCTACACAAAAAAGCAGCCGATGACCTCTTCGCACGATGGTCCGGAGTGACGCTATCGTGCCTTGGACCTTCCTCGGTTTTGATAGAGGTGGGTTGGTTTAGTGACGTGCGGTATCATTCGTACCCCAGGTAACCCTTGGGGGCTCATTTCGGGTGCACGATACCGTAGCGCGCGGCTTTTCCCGCCAAGAATTCTCGCGGATCGATGCTTTTGCGATTCCGTTCCGTGCATATAAGGCGCGACCACTGGATCCGGAATCGAGGTCAAGTCCACGACGGCGACTCCATTGCCGTTGCTGCCTGTAATTGCAACCAGGACATTATCTTTGCCGTCATCAACTAAGGCATCATAATTGATAGAAAGAGCAAACGGCAAAGAAACACGTTGCAGCAAATTGCCGAGATTGCCGTCGAGAACATCGACACCATTTGTCGAGGGCTGAAAAATGAGTCGCCCGTCCGCGCTTACCTTGGCACCATACACATAGGAGATGTACTGATTCTCGCGGTCATTCAGCGCATAAAACGACTCTGCATTCATATTCACGTCATAGATGTATGAGCTCGATGTAAGCTGAGCGTTGTTGTGCGAGAGCGAGAGTTCGTCATTCCCACAGCAAAGCGGAAGCAGGCCAACCTGCGAGAGCTGATCGCTCGCCGTGTTCACACTGACGAGGTATCCGATGGTATTGAAGAAAACGGTACTGTCGTCCGTCGTTATCACCGCCCGCACGTACGGATCGGTGCCCCCTGTCAAATAGCTGCTGGTTGCGCCCGTCTTCGTATTGAGTTTGTAATAGCCGTTATTCCCGGCGAAATAGACAAAGCCTGAGTCGCTGACTGCGACCCCAATCGCGTAACTGTTGCCATCGGGAAGCTGCACTGAGAAAGTCTGGACCGTGGCGGGATTCGCAGGGTTCAGCAAGTAAATGACACCCGCCGATGTATCCGAAATCGCGAGGTATGCACCGCCCGGAGAGAGCGCAATCCCCCATAGCTGTTGTGTCGCTCCTTGTGGGGCAGGAATAGCTATCGGAGCCAGCCATTTTCCTTGCGTTCGTGAGAAGACCTGCACTTGATCGACGTCCGTGAAGAGGTAGACATCAAGGTAGGGATCATAAATCCCCTGCGCAAGCTCGGATCCAGCCAGTGGGAACTGCTGAGTGGACGGCAGATACGTCATCGCGCCGCTGGCCGTTGTGCTACCCGAACTCGTTGTAACCGTCACATCCACCGGTCCGGTCACCCCTCCGGGGGGGATGGTATACGTAAAGACCTCCATCGGATAAGGAGCCCCAATGTTGGGGTAACCGAAGTAATTATAAGAAGTGATGTTCGCCTGGCTGCCCCCTACTGTGATCTGCAAACCTGTTGGAATCCCCTTTGCATTCGGACCGAACCCGTACCCGTAGATGTATCCCGTGCCGCCGCCTTCTTGTGTGGCCATGTTCGGCGTGATCTCTAGTATGGATGGCCCGTAACTGAACGCCTCCGGCAATACTTGCATGCCTCCATCGGTAGTGAACGTATAGACGTCCACATATCCGGCGGGACCGCTAGGGCTCGTGGCGTTGATCGTGAATCCTGGACCAACAGAAAGGCCGGTTGCCTGCTGCGAACCGAAATAGACGCTCTTCAAACTACCAACCGCATTCGGATCGGCGTTCTGTGTAACGGTACCTCCTGATGTCGGACCGGTCGTCGGGGCCAGATATCCATTCTCGAATTGAGTCGGTCCCGATCCAGTTTGCAAAGCAGACAGGTCGACAAAGCCAACTCCTTCTTCGAGCGGTCCGGCAAAAAGACCTGTGCCATCCCCGGCCAAAAGGTACGGGACGTCCAACGGCCCGACCACAAGGCCTCCCGCCTGCGGGAGCACGACAATATCTGGAACCCAGCCAACCGCGTTCCCGTTGGGAAGGCCGTACGCATACACGAAGCCCCCATGGCTGCTACCACACGTGTAGAGGGTACTTGAATCGGCGCTTACGGCAAGGCCAGAACCATCACCCTGGACCGTGAAGGCCGCGACTTGCGCGAGGGTCTGAGCGTCATAAACGAACACATCGTCATTCACACCATAGGCCACTACGTATTTGCCGTTCGGCGTGGTAAGAATCTGATACGCCCCAGCCGTAGCACTGGTACTGATCACTTGCCCTGTGGCTACATCGATCTCCCTGATTCCGTTCGTCAGCAACTTTGTCCGGTCAACACTTGTCGTGAATGCCGAGATGCTTCCGCCGCCGCAAGCGACTGTGTTGCATATCGAGATCGAGTTGGTCGTTGGATTCCATAGCGCATAGCTGGTCGGATAGTCGACGCTGGGTATACCTCCGGGTGGGCCTAGGAGCGCGAGTTGCCCGTTCGCAAGAGCCAACGCAACCCACGATTGAAACCCACTCGGTCCTATTTGGGACGACATATATCGCGTTGTGACCGACATGGCAGCCGGGTCTATTACATATACATCGCCAATAACCGTTCCGACGTAGATCGCGCTACCATCGGGCGCTTCATCAATCCCGTATGCTCCGGGGACGCGGATAGTCGCAATCACCGATTCCGAGGCATGATCCAGCACAAAAACATGATTGGAGAATGGGTCAGTAACAAAGAAATGAGACGTGTTCGTGTCATAGATGGCCCAATGTTGATTGATCCAGCCAAAGTACTCGGTCGTCGCATCCGTCCGCACATAGCGCGTACGAACTGGCGGACCGCTGTAAGAGCCATTTACCGTCAGACCGAGCTGTGCCGCGTGTTGTAATGAGCCGGAACTGCCCGCGATCGCGACAGTAACACTGCTCGTTGGCGTATTCAACGCAGCCGTAAACGTAACCGATTGGGGAGTACCGGGCGTCAGAGTAAAACTTTGTGGCGAAACTGAAACCCCGCCCTGCTGTCCGCTTACAGAGACGCTTATGTTAGATGAAAACCCATTGATTGCCGTAGCTTCAACTGAGATCGAACCGGAACTTCCGGCTGTAAATGAAATACTCGTAGGTGAGACAGAGAGAGTGAAATCCTTAGCCGGCGGCGGCGGTGGTCCTGAACTACCCGATCCGCCACCGCATGCCGACAGTTGTAAGAGCAGGCATAGGATCAGAACAAGATAGTTTGCACGGATCGTTTCATTATTCTGGGTTTTCATAGGCACGGCTCCAACTAGCTTCGAGATGAAAATAACCGAGCAGGCAAGCTTCCGCTGGCGCACCGATTTCGTCAAGGACAGTCCGAACAACCCCTATGTGAGCGACGAACCTTCCTGTTCGCCTTGATGGGATGCCACGGTTCTATGTAACTGTTTTGGCGACAGCCAATTTCCCATTTTGCAAATCGTGCAGGGCACGTATCAGCTTCCGCAGAGTGCGGGGCCTGATCGTGTTTTTCCCATTTTTGAACTTTCTGACCGTGTCCTCAGCAAGTCCGGAGTTGCGAGACAGGCGCTTGGTCGAAAACTTCTTCGCTTGAGCCCGGATTTCGTCCAGATATTTCGTGTCCACGATTCTCTCGTATTCCCGGAAGGTGTCGTGCGTTGGGTCCAGTTCCGCCGCCTCGTCCATCATCGACAGATCGGGGCCACCTGCCCAACGAGTAGACGCCTCTTTGCCGATGTAATGAAACTCACCCGCCACGATGTGCCTACGCACTAGAAGACCGATTGTCCTACTCGTGCAAGTGCTGCCATTTGGAGTACAGAATTTAGATTCGGCCCTTGCGAGAATGCGATTGATCTCGTCTTCCATCGTTCGCAGCGTAAGCCAGCCCTGCCGCTTCGGAAGCGTGGCCGCATTCGCGTCGTGAATAAAAAACGTTTCGCCACTAACAACGTTGACCATCGGTCGCCCGTGCAGATCACCGAGTTTTTCCGTGAAGGGCATGACAAAGTACCCCTTCCACAATAGCCCGATTTCCTTTTTTGGGAATGGAACCGTTACAACAGTGAATGGCCGGATTTCATTCTTGAACCGACCGAGCCGCTCAAGCACTTGAGGTGTAGTAAGTGGCATCGCCATGGCCGCAGGCTGCTTCACCAGCGCGGAGGCTTATGAGGAAGACCCAGTTCTCGCGAAACGATAAAATGCCACGCCTCAAAGATCCAAGGCGGCAGTTTTTCTGCCCATTCCCGCCCTGTCTTTTTCTTCCAGTCGTCGATAGTGTACGGAGCCTGCAGGAACCCAAGGCCGTGGCCGGACGGTTTGCGAACCAGCAATCGATCACCGTCGAGGTTAAACAGACAGTACAGCTTCGCTGAGATGCAGTAGGCGTAGAGCTGGCGACGCTCGCCGTCTGAGCCGAAGTTCTCCTTCTCCAACTTTAGGAAAGGAACTCCGCTCCAAGGGTTCAACGCCTCGAACCGCGCGCGGATGCGATCTACTTCAGCATAGGAAAGCGCACGAATGGCGGCGTTTCTGCTCGCCATTTGGTATTCCGCTAACGTAGCTGGACCGCCCACGCACGGGATCAACCCGCCATGCTTGGTTGAAACAATCATCGCGCTGTCCGTGTCCATCGCCGCGATGTGGCCGCCAGCGTCTCGCACCGCGCACTCCATCATGGCGCACAACAAATGCGACCCGCCTGTTACGAGAGAAGCGATCTCCGGGAAATAGAAATCGGCTGGCTGCTCCCAAACCTTAGCTGCGGGAGTGCAATAGGTTGCCTCCCCAGAAGAGACGTGTAACGGTGAAGATGGATCTAAATCCTTGACGTTCATCTGACACAGTAGGCCGAAGGCGGCGCTGTTTGCTGCCACTTTCACCCCGCCTGCCAACGCGGGACTCGTCTCTTTCAAAGATGCCCGCAACTCGACTAACTTTGCTGCCAAGTCGTCCGAAAGCGGATCGACGTTCAATTGGCCGTAGAGCTTCACCGGTTTTAGTCCCGGTTGGACCCCCTGTGGAACGACCAATATGGCCTTCAATATCTTGAGTGGCTTGCCTGTGATCAGTTTGGCCGCGATCACGTCTGGCCCTGTGAGCCAGACGGGTTGCTTCGAGGTGAGAAAATCCCATCCCAACGTAGGGTCGGTATCCTCGCGCTTGCCGAATTTTGCGCGCATAGGGACCACATCGTCGTTGGGTTCTACGAGAGCGAACCAACGAAGTTGCTGCCAAAATCGTCGGCGGAAACATTCGTTGAGAGTGGCGCGCTTCACCATCTTCCGGGCCTCGGCGGTGAAGTCAGCAAACTCCAGACTCTGGGCGCACAACATCTCCCGGCAGTTGAGCAGACTACTCACACCCGGAAACTGCGCGTGGAAATCGACATAAGTGACAGGTACGGGTGTTCGCCTGATCACACACTCGGCCCGCCCAGCGAAAAACGCCTGCATGGCTACACCATTCATGTCGTTCGGGATGCTGAACTTCGGTTGCGGCGGTTTTATACCCATTTCAGTGAGATACGCCTTAGCGAGCGTGGCCGGTGAGTAGCAGCGTTCCGGTACTAGCCCAACCGGGTGGCGTTCGACTTCTCGGGTGTGGCGGTTCAGAAGTTCCAGTTCGCCGGTGACATCACGCAGAAGCGACTCCACGACCAATTTCGTCACACGGGCGCGGGACTTGCGGCTCCTACTCGCGGGAACTCCGAAAGTCCTAGCAGCCGACGACAGAGTGTAGGCCTCGCCGGTCAGCGTTGCTGTCAGGGTTTTCAGGTCTAGGACGTGGATATTCGCGCCCTTTTCCTCCTCTTCGCGTTCCCCGTCTTGTTCGTGAAATTTGTATTTGATCAGGCGATAGATCGCCTTGGCGGCGTCCAAGCTCTCAATTAAAATGCCGGGCTCATAGCCGCTCGGGCGCAACTTGCCCGTTTTCTTGTCCAGAAATAGTCGGAAATAGAACGAAAACCCCCTGCGTTGCCGCGTCGATTTATTCCATTTGACGGCGATGCGACTAATTTGGAGGGGCGCGTCATAGGCGCCGATCAGCTCTCCGGCCTTCAGGTATTTGAGGAAGACATTGCGGCGAAACTGTTCAATGGAGCCAAGTTCATAGGCACTGCCCTTTACAAAACGCTCCAAGACCCGCAATTCGTCCGGATGACCATCTCTATGGAACAGCCCGATTTCCTTGGCAATGAACTGGCCGTTTTCCAGCTCGGCGCAGACATAAGCACCGACCATTAGGTCCTGCCGCTCATCGGCCGTGGTCGCACAGTGGAAGAGCAGTACCTCCTTCGGAGAGTTTGCCTCACCCTTCACCCAACGTTCTTCTTGTGCTCCGACAGGAACTGTGTGTGCACGAAAATAGAGATCGAGCCTGTCGGACACGTTGATTACCGCCGCCGTCTATCGCGCGACGTTCTAGCGGCAATGTTTAATCGTTCGGCGTTGAATTCCAACGCATCACAAATCTTAGCGAGAGCCCTCGCGTTAGCTCGCCCAGTAACAGCTAGGGAACGAAGAGCCATCTCGACCGACTTGGTTGGCTGTTTTTGCTTTTTCATTTCCGCGCCTGCGACCAGTCGTTCCTCCGTCAACTCGGCATGATGGCGTTGGCACAAAGCTAGGGTTATGTGAGGGATGTGGTTACGTCCGCCGATATGATCGTCCTCAAAGCAGAGCGGACAGACCTCCCTCGACGGACGTACCTGTCGGCGGGACTTCCTAAGAACAGTCTTGGCCGCGCGCCCAATCATCGCTCGCCACCTGTGCTGGCGTAGAGATTCTCCAGCTTCAAAACGTCGGCGTCGGCCATGCCAAGAATCACAGACACATCGGCGAAAAGCTGTTCGCCCGCAACTCGCACGCCGCGCCATTTGGCTTCGAAATGTTCCGCGCTCAATTTGCCCCGAAGGAGTTTGTCGCGGTCGCGAAAAAATTCGGAAAGCTTTGACGCATCTCTAGAACCACGGGTGCGGAAGGGTACGTCTCCGGTAGATTTTGGGAACATGAGTAGACGCACGCGTCTGTCGGCTTTGCTGGCACGCACTGGCTTGCCATGGGTTCCACCGAGAAGGTCGCGACCTAAATACTTGTGAGCCGTACGCGTGCTGAGGCGGTGTTTACGCAACAATTCGCTGTATGAACCCTTGCCGCGTCGCAGGTCTGAGAGCAAGTTGAGGGAACGTTCGAGTGCGGCGTTGGCGCGGGCGGTTGAGGTTGAGTACGGTTTTGTCTTCTTGGCCTTGCGCTGCTTTGTTCGTACAGCCTTGGGCTTTCGTTTTGGATTCATGGCAACTCCGAAGGCTAGTATCGGGAACCTTGGAGGTATATACTATTACTTGTTAAACTTGTTAGTAGGTTACGAAGCCATATGTTTGAAAGAGATCAAAGAAAGTTGCGGCAATTGGCGCGGATCAATATCGCGGGGGGACTTCCTCCTTCTGTGACCCTGCTGAGCGACTTGGTCCAGTTCCTGAACCAGGCAAAGACCTCGCGGGGCAAGAAGATTGTGACGATTCTGGAACAAATGCTGGAGCTTGAGGAGATGACCAGACCGATCAAGCCAGAGGAGCCTATGATCGCTGCCGTAGAGTGGGAAAGAACTGCCCCCAAGAGGTATCAAATTCATTGGGAAATCGAGAAACGCAGGGGGATGCTTCAGAGGGAGCTATCCAAATACCAATTCGCACCTCATGCAGAAGTAGCAATGGGTGGCGGTGGCCAAAGTCCGAGTCAATGGGCAGTTTGGTGGAAGCGCGATTCAGATTCACAGTGGAAAGAACACCTTCGGATGGCTCCGGGCGAAGCACTTGAGTTGATTTTGAAGCTGACGGAAATTGGCGATCTTACGCGCCTTCGACGGTGCGCAGAGTGCCAGAAATGGTTGTTTGCGAGGTTTCGCCACCAAACATTTTGCTCGACGAAATGTCAGCAGAGGAACTATACGCAGAGTGATGGCTGGAAGGTTCATCGGCGAGCCTACATGCGTCGTTATTATCAAAGGAATTTCAAAGGGAAACAACGATAGAACGGGCTTGCCGACTGCTGCGAGCAGGCGGCAAACCCCTGACCACCAAAAGGAGGCGATCTCCAATGGCAGCTTCGGTGAACGTATCTCAATCTCCCCTTTCCAGCAAATCGCCAATTTCCAAGAGCGGTGTTCTGACGCTGCATGGTTTCGGTGTACGCATGCGGATCCAATCCGGCCATCTCGAAATCGAAGACGGAATCGAACGAGAACGCCGCCATATCAGGATCGCCCGCGTGGGCCACGGCTTGAGACGATTGGTCTGCATTTCGGAGGATGGCTTCGCGACTCTCAGTGCCTTGAAATGGCTCGCTGACGTTGGCGCTTCGTTTTTGATGCTGAACCGCAGCGGTAAGGTTTTGCTTGTGACGGGTCCAACTGCCCCCAGCGATTCCCGGCTGCGGCGTGCCCAAGCTCTCGCCTTTGGCAATGTCGTTGGACTCGAAATTTCACGAAAACTGATCGACGCAAAGCTGGAAGGACAGGAACGGGTGATGCGCGAGGGAATGCAGGATTCCATTACCGCGCAACAAATCTCGGACTTTCGCCAGAATTTGGCTTTTGCTGACAGTCCAAAGGCGATCCGCTTACTCGAAGCGCACGCCGCTGTCGCCTACTTCGCAACTTGGCGCAATATTCCGGTGATGTGGCCGAAGGCCGATCTGCCCAGAATTCCGGCGCACTGGCGGACGGTGGGCAGCAGGCACTCCCCGTTGTCTGGTGGGCCGCGTCTGGCTATAACTCCCGTGCATGCGATTTTGAATTACTGCTTTGCCTTGCTCGAATCGGAGAGCAGACTTGCGCTTGCTGCGGTCGGCCTCGATCCCGGTTTGGGGTTCGGGTTACACACTGATACTCCGAATCGAGATTCTCTGGCTCTGGATGTGCTCGAACCTGTGCGGCCTGAAGTAGAAAAATGGGTGTTGAACTGGATCACGCAGGAACCATTGCGCCGCGCCGACTTTTTCGAAACGACAAATGGAAATTGCAGGCTGATGTCGCACTTCTGCGTGAAGCTGAGTGAAACCGCCCCCACATGGGGAAGACTAGTGGCACCGTGGTCTGAGTACATAACGCGGACTTTGTGGGCGTCAACATCCCCGACAAAGAGTGAGCGTAGACTCGCCACTCCGCTTACTCAGCGGCATCGCCGCGTTGCAAAAGGAGGCATACCTCTTCCCACAATCAAAGCGCCAACACCGGAACGTCTCTGCCGTGGGTGTGGTAAGAGGATTGAAGGCGATTCCACAAACTGCAAGAAGTGCGATCTTCAAATCGCTACCGAGCGCATAACGAAAGTCGCGCACGCCGGACGAGTTGCCGGGCACACTCCTGAAGCGATTGCCAAAGAAGCGGCAACGCACCGCAAGCATGCGCAGGCGCGGGCTGCTTGGAACTCCGCGATGCAACCTTTATGGCTCACCTCAGCAGTATTTTCAGAGAAAATTCAACCAGCACTTGCTAACGCGTCAGCCACGGAAATCGCGAAGCGGATCGGCGTATCGCGGCAGTACGCTGCTTGCATTCGCGACGGTTACCGCCCGCATCGGAGGCACTGGTTGGCACTGGCCCAACTTGTTGGCGTTTAGGGAAAGAGTCAGATGAACTTCGTTTGTGACTACACCTATTCGCAACGGCTCCGGTACAGCCGGTAAGCGCCTGTGATTTGAATGCGATACTTCACCAATTGCGTCGTAACATCATAGTGATTTCCAATCTCTTCCAACGAAGTTCCCGTATCCACGGCATGATAAAAGGTGCTCCAAGGCAAAAGTGTAGCTGCGCCCACTCCATATGCTTCGGTTTCTTGGGCACGATCATAGCCGCGCACTCGAAGTCCCGGTACGCTCTCACACAACCGAGTTGGTAAGTGACGGCGGTGCATATGTACGATCTCTTCCAAGAGAGTTATTCGGCTTCGTCGGCGCGGGTGATTCGGATTAAGGATGCAAATGCAGCTTCCGTCCGGTAACTTCTCAGGCAGGACCCCACCCGACCAATGGTCTCGTGCTGTGATCAGAAGATGATGCTTATCTGCGGCAGAGAAATCTTCAAGGGCGAAATGTGCATCAATGATCCGCAGTCCGACCTTGCTAGCGAGATCGCAAGGGTCCAATAATTCACCATCAGAGACCCCTGCAAGACGCCGAAGCTCAATCGCAATCGGCTCCCATTTCCTGGCCTGCTGGCTAAATGGCAGGAAGGCCATCTGTTACTTCTCCGGGCCTTTCTGCGCGAGTTTCTGATATGCGGCCTTGAACATCTCCGCCAACAGTGCAGCTGTCCGATTGTCGAGATTCTTATCAGCACGCAGATACAACTCAACTGCCTCCGGTGTACTACCCGCTGTTCGTTTTCCGGGAATCTTCGGAGGTTTGGCGTCGAGCTTGAAGTCTTCTGGTCGTGCTCCCATCCACTCGCACAGGTTGACAAAGGTGCCTGCCTCCACTTCTTTCGATCCTCCACGCTCGATCCTAGACAGAGTCGCGACGCTAACACCCGTAGCTTGGAAAACCTTCTCAAGTGTGAATCCACGTGCCTCGCGAACATGACGCAGTCGCTTTCCGAAGCGCTCCACGTCGATAAACTCTGGCATTCGTCCCCTCCAGTTACAGGCTATACCATGCCTATTTCTTGTGCACAAGAATTTCCTCTTGACAAGATCGGAACTCTTCCTCCAGAATATTTCTCGTACGCGAGAAATTACCACTTGCGATATATAACGAAATTCGGAGCAGAGCCGCCTAATCGGTGGCAGAAAGAGAAATCCATGTATCGGTCTTTATTCGCCAAGGCAATCTCACTCTATTGTTTGCTGCTTCTTGTGCCCGCAATCTCGGGGGCACAGGGGGTGACCACCGCTGTAGACTATGCTCCCGGCGATAAGGTTCCAGTGACGCTGACGTTCGACCGCGCAGTGCAACCTACAAATCTCAACTGCTCCTTCGGAATCGTGGGAGATCCTGGTCCCAGCCAGATCAATTTCAGGCGCGACTTCCGCTGCGATGGCGGCTTCACGAAGTTGTCTGACACCGAATACGACCTGATCGCTCCCGTGCTGGAAGACAACGCTGCGGGTACATATAAGCTGCAAAACATCACTCTCACCTTAGATGGGGTAAGCAAAGGCTATCAGGCGGATGTGGATTTTAAGCCTGTCACGGTGGCCGTTAGGAACTCGAAGGCCGTGGTTTTTCCAAGGATCGACAGTGTAGTCGTTCCGAAGAGGTAATCTCCAAACTGGAAAGCAACGAGGAGGAAGGTTGTCATATGTCAAATTACGCGATCAGAGTCGAACTTCGGGGAAATCCGACATACGACCAATACACAACTTTGCACGCGCTTATGGCGAAACAAGGTTTTCTGCAAACCATTAACGGCACCGACAACCAGGGGAAACAACAAAAGTTCAACCTGCCTCATGCGGTTTATTACGGGGCTTCCAACCAGTCGTGCGGAGCCGTACGAGATGCCGTTATTAGTGCAGTCAAGGCCCAGGTACAGAAAGACATCATCGTTTTCGTAGTCCAAGCTGAAAACTGGGCGCTGGGCTGGTGAACGATGCGGGGCGCTGCGAGCCGAGGTGAGTTGATTGAAGCGCATTGCCCTGGGGGCAGGAGGTGGAGAACTGCCCAGACAAATTGTTTACCTGAACAGTTGACTCACCGGAATTTTGAAAGTGTTCGCCAACTTTACCAAAGTGGTTAGGCGCAAGTCCTTCTCACCCCGCTCAATGGCCCCTGCGAACGAACGTGCGAGGCCGCTGTGGTGCGCTAGTTCTTCCTGGGACCATTTCCGTGTCGCACGGAGTTGCCGAACCCGCTTACCAATCTGTTTTCTGAGCGTAGTTGCATCTTGCATCCTTCATACAATCGAGCTATCCTCCGCTATCGTCCACGCTCTACCGTAGGACGCTCTGTCATAGGCTAAATATCAAACGCCGCTTGCCGATTTGCTGAAATAAGGGCACTGAGATGTGCGACGATGGAGGAAGCCGATCATGTTCTGTACGAGGTGTGGTACTGAATTACCTGAGGACTCACAGTTCTGCCGCAAGTGCGGACAGACTCTAACCTCCGCCAGTGCAGCCGCAGCACCCGCACCTCCGATAGTGGCAGAGCATATGAAAAGCAGCACACTTTTGAAAGTGGTTTGTGGTCTGCCACTCTTTGCCCTGGTTTGTTGGATCGTATGGTACGCCAGTTTAGGTGCGTTCGGTGGACATGCAACTGCTCCGCAGCAACCGCCCGTACAACACCACACGCTGTCAATGCCCTTGCGGGCATTCGCGGTGAGGCAAATGAGTGCAAACAACTACAAGTTCCCTGTTCCCGCTGGAGCGTTCAGCGTCACCATGAAGGGCCACTTTACTGCTTCTGGCGGTGCGGGGAACGACATTGAAGTGTTTGTGGTTAACGAGGACGAGTATACCAACTGGCAGAACGGTCACCCAACGAAGGCACTTTATTCTAGCGGCAAGGTCACACAGGACAGTATCAACCTCACTCTGCCTGCCGAAGCGGCAACATACTACGTAGTGTTCAACAACAAGTTTTCATTGCTTGCTCCGAAGGCGATTGAGGCTGACATTGATGTGAACTTTTACACTCGCTGAGGTTTATAGGCAGCCCAGAGCCATCCGCTGACAGGTGGCTTTTCGATCCGGGAAAATCAGGACTTTTATCAGCCCTGCTGGCCCTTGACGAATGTTAGAGTACTCCTGAAATTTAACGCGATTCACTCTGAATTAGGCGGGCGTGGGCTTTGACGTGAAGTTCACGCTCAGCTAGCTCAACGTCAGCTCAGCTCAACTCAGCGCCCCGCGCGCCAACGTCCACGCACGCAACGAGAACTTAACTCAACTCCACGCCCAGCGCCCAACAAAATTTAATGTTCACTTGTATGTTCACGTTCACCCTGACGTTTACTCTTTAGTAACGGGGCGCGATTTGAGGGTCACTTTCCCTCTTCCCGTCAATGAAACGTCGGGGTTATACGCATTGAGGGGAAAATGCTACAGGCGAGCTTTGAACTGTCTTTGAGATTGCTGTGCGCTCGTAGAGGGGAAAATGCATACCTGAGAACCAGTGTTCGGACGCAAAATGCAGCAGCTGCCGCCATAAAGCCACACGTTTATTGATACGTAAACTCTCTCTTCATACGCAACTCCCAATCCTTTTATGGGGGGCTTGATTGGTATCGTTTCACTACACTCTCGTCAATGCCATGCTCCGCCCGTAAAATCGCCTGAATGTCCCCCAGAAGCCCGCCCGATACTAGTTGGCTCGAATCGACATTCCAGACATCAGCAGTGTATTTGCTAACTGCGTAATAGCCGATTGTTACTGATCCACCCAAATCGGTACGCTTATTGTTGTACACCCAAAAATAATAAAAATTATTTTGATTTAACTGAGAACTGGATTGTAGTTCGACTCCTATGTCCATCCCTTTCCTTCGGATCTCCTCAGCAATCGGCGACACAAAGATTACAATCTTAGCTTCTGCGAGACTCACGACCGCCTTATGCTCTTGAGCGCCGACTTTGTCACCGACGAGAACGAGGCAAGCTAAAGACATCAAGATCAGTGTGTACGGTATTAAACGCATCGTTTTCCTCACCGACATGCTCTCACCTGAGCAATTCGCTTGACGAGCTTAGTAGCATATCCGGGTTCACTGTTGAAGGCCGGGTGCGCCGGGTGCGCCCCTTCTCGACTTCTATCCTACTGCGTAAGTATAGCGCTGGTTGTTCTTAAGCTAGATACGAACGGAATCGGGTGCGCCCCTTCTCACGTTTTTTGAGAAGGGGCCTCCACTACAGCCAGCACCATGGGATTTGACTCCTACGCAGCCGGTGGCAGCATCCTCATTCTGAGGACTCTCCATTCGTTGACCGCCACCGCTCCGGTTTCGCCGAGCGAGTAGGCGCGGAAGCTACTCCAGCGCCATAACTCCGGGGACGCCACCAATCCGCGCTTCACAGGATTTCGGTGCATATAGCGGAGCTTTTCGATGCGCTTGCGCTCGCTCCAGACGTTGAAATCGTAAAATCGCTTCTGCCAGATATGTTGCGGGACGTGGTCGAATAGGGCGTTTTGCGCCGGGTTGCCACGCCGCCGCGCCTGCGCCAGAACGCGCCGCGCAAAGCCGATTTTGAGGGCCTGCATGACGGTCGACGGATTCTTCTTTTGCGGTTCGCCGATCAATAGATGAATGTGCTCAGGCATGACCACGTAGCCGGCGACCACAAATTCATAGCGCTTGCGCACCTGTTCCAGCACGGTCAGAAAAAGGTCGCGACGGCGCGCGCTGCCGAGAAGCGGTTGCCGGCGATAGCAACTGCAGGTGATGAAATGCAGGTCACCGGCGCCATAAAAACGCTTCAGGTTACGGCGCATCGGAGGAGACTAGTGGAGAAAAAAAGCTGGCGCGGTGACGGTGCTCACCCTGCGGCTGTGACAAAAGCCCATGGCGCCGTCGCCGTGGCGAGGCCCCTTCTCAAAAAGCGTGAGCGGGCGCACCCGGCACAGGCCTGGATTACCTGATGGCTGAAGGCCGGTTTACAGCTCGTACTTCTTCATCAAATGGCGAAATGAACGGTAGGAGATGCCCAGGACATCGGCGGCCCTGACCTGCACGCCGCGGGTTTGTCCCAGCGCGGACTGCAGCAACGAGCGCTCGATTTGCGCCACGTAGTCTTCCATGTTCACGCCCTCGGGCAGAACCGAGCCGGCGGGAACGTTCATGGGCATCGTCATGGCCATACTGGTTACTCCCCCCGCGCCGTCCGCGCCCGCGGCCGCGGCGCGGGCCTTTGGGCGCTCCACCGGCAATTCAACGCGCAACTCGCTCGTGGTCTCGAGCGCTACCGCGCGTTCGATCGTGTTCTCCAATTGCCGGACGTTGCCCGGCCAGTCGTAGACGGTGAGAGTTTCAAGCGACGCCGCAGCCACGCCATGAATGCTCTTTCCTGCTGCCGGAGCATATTTTTTCAGGAAGTGATTGGCCAGCAGCGGAACATCTTCGCGCCGCTCGCGCAACCCGGGCACGCGAATGGGAATGACATTCAGGCGGTAGTACAGATCTTCGCGGAACGTGCCTTCCGTGACCTGCCGGTCGAGATCGCGGTTGGTGGCGGCGATGACGCGAACATCCACCGGAATTTCGGTCGTGCCGCCGACGGGACGCACGGTGCGTTCCTGCAGCACACGCAGCAGTTTGACCTGCATGGGCATCGTCATCTCGCCGATCTCGTCCAGAAAAATCGTCCCCTGGTCGGCGACTTCGAACAATCCCCGCCGGTTCTGATTCGCTCCGGTGAAGGCGCCTTTGACGTATCCGAAGAGTTCGCTTTCGAGCAGCGTTTCCGGAAACGCGCCGCAGTTGACCGAGACAAACGCTTCGGAGACCCGCGGCGAGCAAGTGTGCACGGCCCGGGCAACCAGTTCTTTGCCGGTTCCGCTTTCGCCATAGACCAGAATTGTGCTGCTGGTGGTAGCGACGGTGCGGATCGTCTGTTTGAGCTTTTCGAGCGCCGGGCTTGCCCCGATGATGTTGTCGAGCGAGTTGCGCGCGGCTGCATCGCGGCGCAAGGCAAAGTTCTGTCGGCTGAGCGAAACTCGGGTAAGCGCGCGGGCGATGGCCAGTTTGACTTCGTCCACAAGTCCCGGACTCTTGCGAATGTAATCCGTCGCGCCGCCCGCTTTTACGGCCTGCACCGCCGCTTCGTAGTCATCGACAGCGGTCATCAGGATCACCGCCGATTCGGGTGAGATCTGGTGCGCGTGGCGTAACACTTCGACTCCATCGACTCCCGGCATCTTGATGTCGGTCACGATCACGTCGAACAGCGCGCTGTCGATTTTGCGCTTGGCCGCCTCGCCTCCGGTGACAGTTTCTACCTTGTGGCCATCGCGGCGCAGGGTGATGTCGAGCAGTTCGCAGATCGAGCGCTCGTCGTCGCAGACGAGAATGTTACCCACGCGAGCTCCCCTCTGCCTTCGAGGCTGCCAGTGCCGTTGCGAAAGTCTGCGCCTCGGCGGATTCTGCCGCGGAGGCAGTTCCGCGCCCGACGGCCTGTGTACGGTCGTGGTCCGGGACGTTGTTCTGATGACGGTCTTCTTCCATGTCCATGCGCCGCAGCCGCAGCACAAAACTGGTGCCCTTGCCAACTTCCGAACGGGCCCAAACCTTGCCCTCATGAGCCTGGACGATCTGGTACACAATGGCCAGGCCCAGCCCGGTTCCGCCTTCAAAGTTCGACTGGAAAGGCTCGAAGATTTTTTCTGTCTGCGCCGGGTTGATGCCGGGACCGGTGTCGGCGAAGCTCATCTCCCAGTTCGAACCGCGCTCCCCCACGGCCACGGTCAGCGTTCCACCTTTGTTCGTCGTCTTGATTGCACGCACCGCGTTTTCGCAAAAGTTCCAGAACACTTGTTTGAGCTTGTCGCCATCGGCTAGAACCCAGGCTTCGCATCTCGGAAATCGGCGCGCCAGCCTGATGCCCGCGTCCTCGGCATTGAGCCGATGTTCGAGCAGAGTGAGCGTGTCCTCGAGCAAAGGAATCAGATTCACGCGCTCGAACCGGTATTGCTTGCCCCGGGAGTAAGCCAGAAAATCGGTGACGATCTTATTAAGCCGTTCGGACTCGCGCATCACGATCTGCAAAAGGTGCCGCTCATCGGAGCTCAACGCTGGCGCATCCGACAACATGCTGACCGAACCGGCAATCGAAGTCAGGGGATTGCGGATTTCATGAGCGATGGCGGCGGCCAGGCGGCCCACAGCCGCCAGGCGATCCTGCATGCGCACTTCGCGCTCCAGGCGGCGGATCTCGGTGAGATCGTCGAAAGAATACACAAAGCCCAGGTCGCTCGCCGCGCTCAGGTTGAGCGCGGAAACGCGCACGCGAAAAGTTTTGCGAAAGCCGTTGCCGGTCATGTAGCGGACCTCGGCATCGCCCCGGTCTCCTCCAAGGCGGGGCAGGGGATCCTGAAAAAGATCGGCCACGGAGCATCCGCGCAACGCAGTTTCGGATATTTCGAGAAGTTGCTGGGCCGCTCGATTGACCAGCGTGACGCGTCCGTCGAGCCCCGTCGTGATCACACCGCCGCTCATCGACTGGACGATGTTTTCGTGCAGCGCCTGCAGATTTTCGAGCGCGCCGCTGGCGTCCTTCAACTGGACATCCACCTGGCGAAGCTTGGACATCAGCAAGCCCGCCAGATAGGCAATGGCGAAGTAGGCAAACAGGTTGACGAAGATGACTACCTGCAGGGCCTTCAACTTCGGATGCGAATTCGAATACGAAGGAATGACCATGAAGTAGTCGAGTTCAAGGATGGTTCCGTACAGAATGAATGCCAGGGCCGCGATCAGATAAGACCAGATTCGCGGTAGCAGCATGCAAGCCACGACAATCACCAGGGGGTAAAGAAAGTTGAGTGAGCTGTCGATGCCGCCGGTCACATGGACAACGAGCGTAACCATGGCCAGATCGGCGAGCACCTGCAGAATGGCCTGAAGGCGATGTTCGCGCCAAACCGAAACCAGGAAAATGAAGAACAGTGAGAGCACGAACCACAACACCATGCCGGTGAGAAAGGGTAAAACCGGCAGCGGGTTGGGAGTGAGCCGGATGACGGCGAGTTCGATGGCGAGCAGCACCATCAGGATCAGGATGCGAACCTTCACCAGCCAGGTCAGCCAGTTCCGCTCATCGGAGATGGAATACATGATTTAGCCGTCAGCCATCAGCCATCAGCCGTCAGCCAATTCGTCACTACGTGAGAGTTGGGTTTAACTGATGGCTGATGGCTGACGGCTGTCTTTCCTATCCCGCCAGTTTTGAAATCATTGCGAACAACGGCATGTACAGAGAAATTACGATGCCGCCGATGGTGATGCCGAGCAGACCGATGATGACCGGTTCCAGCATGGCCAACATATCTTTGGTCGCGGAGTCGACTTCGTCCTCGTAAAAGTCTGCGATCTTCTGCAGCATGGCGTCCATGGCGCCGGTGGCTTCGCCTACGCCGATCATCTGCGTCACCATGTTGGGAAAGACGCCGCTTTCGCGCAGGGGATCGACGATGGTGCGGCCTTCTTCAATGGCCTTGCGCACCTTCATCAGCGCTTCTTCCAGCACGGCATTGCCCGAGGTGCGAGCCGTGATCGACAAACCTTCGAGAATCGGAACGCCTGAGGTAATCAGCGTTCCCAGGGTTCGAGTGAAACGGGCGACTGCGATTTTGCGCAGCAGCGCGCCAATAATCGGCAGCTTAAGCAACATGGCGTCGAAGTAATAACGGCCTCGCGGGTGCTTCCGAAATTGCTTGACGCCGAAAAAGAGGGCTATGCCGCCGACGATAAAGAACCACCAGAAATGACCCACGAAATCGCTGAGGCCGATGACGATGCGAGTCGGCAGCGGAAGGGCGACGCCCAATCCGACAAACAGGTTCGCGAAAATTGGCACCACCCATTTGAGCAGCGCGGCCACGATCAACACGGCAAGAGACACGACCGCTACCGGGTAGATCAACGCCGACTTGACCGCCGCGCGCAGCTTGACTGCCTTTTCCACGTAGATCGCCATGCGCTGCAGGATGATGTCGAGAATGCCGCCGGTTTCGCCGGCCTCGACCATGTTGGTGCTGAGATCGTCGAAGATCACCGGATACTGGCGCATGGCATTGGCCAAAGTGGCGCCGCCTTCGACACCCGTCCGGACTCCGAGCAGCGTTTTCTGAAAACTCGGGTTCTCCTGGTTGGCGCCGAGGATCTCCAGGCACTGCACCAGCGGCAGGCCGGCGTCAATCATGACCGAAAATTGGCGGAAGAACACCGCTACATCCTTGACCTTGACCTTGCTGCTGCCAAAGGTGGGCAGGGCAAATTCCTTGCCCTTCTCCCGAATCGAGCCGGGCGTTATATGTTCCTTGCGGAGCTGCGAGGCCAGTCCATCCTTGGTCGAAGCGATGCGCTCACCTTGTACTTTTTCGCCCGAGGCGGTCTTTCCAGAAAATGTAAAAACTGGCATGGTACTTTCTCCTTGTGAACTAGGTGTCAGGTCTCAGGTCTTAGGTCTCAGGAAAACCTGATACCGAAGACTTCTGTATCTGACGCCCCAGCCTGACATCGAAACATCGAACATCCAGAATCTCAAACACCTAAACTTAGGCTTTGAGACCTGAGACCTAAGACCGTAAGACCTGACACCTGACCTCATCGTTTCGCCGGCACGACGCCTCGGCCCGTCGGGACAACCGTGCCGCGGTTCAGCAGGCCCGCGCCGCGCGCGATCATTTCCTGCAATTCGTCCTGATTGCTGGAGCGCATCAGCGCCAGTTCCAGGGTGATCTGCTTCTGGAAATACGCCGTGGCCAGCGCCTGGTTGAAGGTCTGCATGCCGAACTTCTCCTGGCCGGATTGCATGGCGGAGTAAATCTGGTGAATCTTGTCTTCGCGAATCAGATTGCGAACGGCGGCATTCGGTACCAGGATTTCCATGCACATGGCGCGTCCTTTGCCGTCGCTGCGCGGCAGCAGGCTTTGACACATGATGCCTTCGAGCACCAGCGAAAGCTGGGCGCGGATCTGCGATTGCTGGTGCGCCGGGAACACGTCGATGATGCGGTTGATGGTCGAAGATGCGGAATTGGTATGCAACGTACCGAACGTGAGGTGTCCGGTTTCCGCAATGCGCAGCGCGGATTCGATGGTTTCCAGGTCGCGCATTTCGCCGATCAGCACCACGTCCGGGTCTTCACGCAGCGCGGCGCGCAGAGCGTCGGTGAAACCTTTGGTGTCGGAGTGCACTTCGCGCTGATTGACAATGCAGTTTTTGTTCATGTGCACGAACTCGATCGGGTCTTCGATGGTCAGAATGTGTTCGTGGCGCTCGGTATTGATCTTGTCGATCATGGCCGCCAGCGTGGTGGATTTTCCCGATCCGGTTGGCCCGGTCACCAGCACTAGCCCGCGCGGTTTGTCGCACATCTTGCTGACTACCGCAGGCAGCCCCAACTGGTGGAACGACTTGATCTCAAACGGGATCAAGCGGAAAACGCAGGCCGAGGCGCCGCGCTGGTTGAAGACGTTGGCGCGGAAGCGAGCCAGACCCTTCAGACCGAAGGAGAAATCAAGCTCCAGTGTTTCTTCGAACCGGTGCTTCTGCGAATCGGTCATCACACTGTAGGCGAGTTGCTTGGTCTCGGCCGGTGTCAGCTGAGGCAGGTCGAGCGGCACCAGATGGCCGTGCACGCGGATTTGAGGTGGAGAGTTGGTGGTGATATGGAGGTCGCTGCCCCCCATCTCCAACATGCGGCGTAGCAGATCGCTTAATGACAGTGCCATGGCTTCTTTCTTTCCTGGTGCAGTTTTTAGTGGATCGTTTCGCGAGCCACTTCTTCGAGCGTGGTCCAGCCTTGCGCGACCTTGATCAGCCCGCTGCGGCGCAGGGTGATCATGCCGCGTTCAATCGCTTTCTTTTTGAGTTCGATCGCCGAAGCGCCAACCAGAACCAGCTCCCGGATCTCGTCATCCACTTCCATCACTTCATACAAACCGGTCCGGCCCTTGTAGCCGGTCTTGTTGCAGGTGGCGCAACCGGCGCCCTTCATGATCTGCACCGTCTTGGATTCTTCCGGCGAATAGCCCTCATCGATCAGCGCCTGCGGAGGAACCTCGACCGGTTCGGCGCAGTCCTTGCAGATCCGGCGGACCAGGCGCTGGGCGCAGATCAGATGCACTGAAGTCGCCACCAGGAAAGGTTCAATGCCCATGTTCATCAGACGCGTGATGGTTTCCGGGGCGCCGTTGGTGTGCAGCGTGGATAAGACGAGGTGGCCGGTAAGCGCGGCCTTGATCGCGATTTCCGCGGTTTCAAAATCGCGGATTTCGCCCACCAGAATGGTGTTGGGGTCTTGCCGCAGGAAGGCGCGCAGGGCCGTCGCGAAATTCAGGCCGATCTGCTCCTTCATCTGCACCTGGTTCACGCCTCCCAGTTGGAATTCAACCGGGTCTTCGGCGGTCATGATGTTCGTATCGGGCTGGTTCAGGCGTGAGATGGCGGAGTAAAGTGTGTTGGTCTTGCCCGATCCGGTCGGCCCCGTGACCAGCACCATGCCGTAGGGCTTAAGGATGGCCTTCTCGAACTTAACCAGCGACTCCTGTTCGAAGCCGAGCTTGGTCATATCGAGGCGCAGATTTTCCTTGTCGAGCAACCGGAGCACGATTTTCTCGCCCCACAGCGTAGGCAAAGTGGAAACGCGGAAATCGAGCTGCTTTTTCTTGGTGCCAATCTGCATCTTCAGCATGATGCGGCCGTCCTGCGGCAGCCGCTTTTCGCTGATGTCGAGCTTGGCCATGATCTTGAGGCGCGAAGTGATGGCGTCCTTCAATTTCAACGGCGGATTCATGATCAGCTGCAGCACGCCGTCAATACGGAACCGGACGCGAAACTCCTTCTCGTAGGGCTCCATATGAATGTCGCTGGCCCCGCGCTTCACCGCATCGGTGAGCACCAGATTCACCAGCTTGACGATGGGAGCTTCATCGGCCGCCTTCTCCAGTTCCCTAAGTTCAAGCTCGTGCTCTTCGTCCTGCAGTTCGACATCGGCGCCTTCGCCCAGGTCGTTCATGGACTGCATGACCTGTTCGAGTTCTTCTTCTTTGGAAGCGCCGTAGGCCTTATCGATGCCCTCGATGATGGAGCTCTCCGAGGCCACCACCGGCTCGATGTTGAAGCCGGTCATGAACTTGATATCGTCCATGGCAAAAACGTTGGTCGGATCCACCATGGCGATGGTGAGTGAAGCCCCAACCCGGCTCAGCGGCAGAATCTGATAGCGTTTCGCGGTTTCGAACGGAATCAGCTTGACGACAGTAGGATCGATTTCAAAGTAAGAAAGATTGATGGCAGGCACGCCGTACTGGCGCGAAAGAAAGTTGGTGACATCCTCATCCGTGAGAAAGCCCAACTTTACCAAAGCGGAAGCAAGCCGCGAGTGCGACTCCTTCTGCAGCTTGATCGCCTGTTCCAACTGCTCCGGGGTAATGACCTTTTCCTTGACGAGCAGGTCACCCAGCCGCTGAGACATATCTCTCCTGTATTGCGCGAAATAGGCAGTCAGTGCGAAATCGCCGATGTCGGGGGATCAGCGAGGTTGCTTTCGCATTGACACAAATTGTCAACCCAACGGGATTTCCGAAAAAGTAACTTAGGTACCTGTACTTCGTAAGAGATGGGGTTTCTGTCCGCTAACAGCGGCATTTGCGCCAGAAATTCGCGGTGTGACGAGGATCACCACGCGATAGACCATGCTCTTCGGTGTGTGAACCTGTTCTCGCCACAGAGCGCACTGAGGTAAACAGGAAAGCACAGGGGAAATCCATCCATAGTCGCATGGCTAGTCGCGTGAATAGTCGCGTGGAAAAGAGTGCCCTGTGTATCCCGGAGTACCCCTCTGTTCCCTGCGGTTAAGGTTTTCAGCGGGCAGCTAGAATTGAGACATCCTCCGCGTACCATGAGCGAAGCCAAACACCACGCAATCCGCGCTTACTACCGCACCCTGTTTTCCGCCTGGGGACGCCAGCATTGGTGGCCCGCGCAATCGCGCTTTGAGATGATTGTCGGGGCCTACCTGACCCAGAACACTTCCTGGACGAACGTCGAGAAGGCGCTGGGCAATCTTCGCCAAGTGCGGCTTTTGTCGATAAGTGGAATCCGCCGCACGCCTCTGCCCCAGCTTGAGCAATTGATTCGCCCGTCGGGATACTTCCGGCAAAAAGCGCAGCGCTTGAAAACATTTGTAAGTTTTCTCGATGGGCATTATCGCGGATCGCTGGCGCGGATGTTCACAAGGCCGACGGCTGAACTCCGCGACGAACTGCTCGCGCTGAACGGGATCGGCCCTGAAACCGCCGACTCGATTCTGCTGTATGCCGGCAATCACCCCGTCTTTGTCGTGGATGCATATACCAGGCGTATTCTGGAACGGCACCAGATTGTCGCGAACCAGGCGGGCTATGAAGAAATAAGACAACTGTTCGAGCAAGCTCTGAGCGGAACATCCAAGCCCAAGCAAAGCTTGGACGAAGCCCCCGGCTTGGACAAGGCACCCGCCGCTGCGATGGAACCGTCGGGATCGAGTCACCGTCCGTCGCGCATCAGCACCGCCGCGCGTAGCGAACTGGTTCAGGTATTCAACGAAATGCGCGGCCTGTTCGTCGGAGTCGGCAAGACTTATTGTCTAAAGTCACAACCGCGGTGTGAGCAATGTCCTTTGCAGAAGTTCCTTCCCCATGCAAAGTAAATCGACATGAAGCCACCAATGAACAACAGCATGAAATGGCGAATCCCGGTTCTCATCTTTGCAGTCTTCTGCCTGGGATTTGGCGGCGCAACTCCTGAACAATCGTTACGTGGGGCGGCACAAGCTTCCGGGCTCCTCATCGGTACGGCCGTGAGGCCGACGCAACTCTCCGAGGCAGCCTATGCGTCCACCCTCGCCCGAGAGTTCAATATGTTGGAACCCGAAGACGCTCTCAAGTGGGAGATGGTGCATCCGGAGCCCGAGTCTTTTGATTTTTCGCAGGCGGACCAGGTCGTGGATTTCGCGACTCGGCACGGCATGAAAGTTCGCGGGCACACACTGGTCTGGCACCATCAAAATCCAAAATGGCTGACCGAAGGAAAATTCACCTCCGCCCAACTCGCCGAAATTCTAGAGCGCCATATTAAGACGGTGGTCGGGCATTACCGGGGACGGATATTCGCCTGGGACGTAGTCAATGAGGCTTTCGACGAATTGCGCCCGGGAACGCTGCGCAGCACGATCTGGAGCAACCAGCCTGAAATCGGTTTCGACGCAAACGCAGGTCCGAACATAGTTGGAAGCGACGAGCCGCAAGCCTCGGGCAACTCTGCTCGCTCAGAGTTCGAAGCCCGCAGCCCGCAGCAGACCTACTCCTATATTGAGCGCTGTTTCCGCTGGGCGCATGAAGCCGATCCGCAGGCTCTACTGTTCTACAACGAGGCCGAGGCCGAGACGATCAACCCCAAGTCGGACGCGATCTATGCCATGGTTCGCGATTTCCGGCAACGCGGCGTCCCCATCGACGGCGTGGGTTTCCAGATGCACATCGCGAACCTGCGCGCCGACGCCGCCTCTATTTCCGCTAACATCAACCGCTTCACGGCGCTGGGAGTACAGGTTCACATCACCGAACTCGATGTTGCCTTGCCGGTCGATGCGAATGGCGATCCGCGCCCCGAAGACCTGCAACGGCAAGCCGATATTTATCGCGACATCGCCAGCGCCTGTCTCTCACATCCCGGATGCACGGCGATCCAAACCTGGGGTTTCACGGACAAGTATTCATGGATAGGATCGCACTCGAAGAAGACCCAAGGAGCGGCGCTGCTGTTCGACCGGAACTACCGAGCCAAACCTGCCTACGATGCACTGCGGAAGACGCTGGCGCAGCCGAGAAGCAGGGACTAGCACTAACACCCAGATTAGTGGCATGATTTATGCCTTATGGCAGACGAAACTGACTATCGCGACTTCTACGACGACGAAAAATATCTACTGGAGGCGGTGGGAGAACGTTTTAGGCAAACTGGGAAAATAGAGCCTGCCGACTTCTATATGATTTTGGTCTGGAAAGCAAACCGGGCGAAGAATTACCACAGAGATCGGCTGAAGGACATGGCCGGCAGTTTTCGGGCAGCAGTCGAAAATATCGCATCCCAGCTATCTTCCAGTAGTGAGGATAAACAGCGCCTACAAATCCTACTGGAAAAGTGGGGATTTGCTCTTCCAACGGCAAGTGCCATTCTAACGATTCTGTATCCGAAAGACTTCACAGTTTACGACGGCCGTGTATGCAAGGAAGTCGGACGCGCCTACAAAAATTGGCTTGGCTGGGATGAATATGAAGAGTTCAAGAAGGCTGTAATTGCTAATACGCCCAAAGATTATTGCCTACGTGACAAGGATAAATTCTTGATTGGTCGTTCAACTCGGAACGATATAGAGCGAGATTGCGCCGCTTGAGGACAAGCTATGACCAAAATATCCTCAGTCTACAGGTCAAAGCTCCCTTACCAGTGGGAGGCAGGAAGCTACAACGGCATATCGCATGCAACGGCTCCGGGGGTGGTGAGGCCAAATGGCCAAATCTGTATGTATATTTACTGCCATCACCCCAAATACGATCACAATAAGAGCATAGGTTGTAAGAGGTGTGCTTGCGCGGAATTTCGCTCCGTTGTTTGAGTCCTCGTTGTCAAAGCCGCGAACAACAAATCGACTAAAACCAACGACTCACACTAAACGACCAACGACTCTCTATAATGGGGCAGTCCCGTCAATGGGGCAGTCCCGTCGCCAGTTCCGTGTTCCAAAACGGGGCACAACTCCTTGGCCGCACCGACTCCAATCCGCGACGAAACCAGAACTTCCGGCCGCCGAAAGGCCGTAATTGCGCTGGCGATCGGCGCCTTTCTGCTGCTCGCCGCATTGGTGTTGCAAGCTTCGTTCAATCTGAAATTCATCAGCCCTGACAGCAATCAGGAGCTTCTGTTTTTTGCCGGACTGAGCGGCCTGATTTTCTTTGCCTTCGTAGCCCTGACCGTCGTCCTCGGACGCAACCTGCTGAAGCTCTATGCCGAGCGGCGGGAGGGCGTGGCCGGTTCCAAGTTTCGCACGCGTCTGGTAGTGGTCAGCCTCCTTTTGTCGTTCTTGCCCGTGATCGCCATGTTCTGGTTCTCCTACGGGTTGATGAACCGTTCGATCGACAAATGGTTTTCTCAGCCGGTCGAGGAAGTACGCGCGGATACTGCCGCCATGTCGGCTCTGCTCTATGACTACGCAGGACAGCGCGCGTCCTCGGAAGCCCAATCCATCGCGCAGACGGAAGAATTTCAAAAAGCGTTTGCCAGCGGAGACTTCTCCGCAGCCATGGAAGAACTTCGCGAGCATATCCCCACACTGCAGGGTGGATTCGTTGTGGCCCTGGCAAATGGCAACGCGGCCACCAGTCTGAACATGCCGGCCCGCTGGGACGACATGAAGGCCCGGTTTCCGCTGCAACTGGCGTTACGTGGAACCCACCCTCACTTTCAGTGGGGCTCTACGGACTACATCGTGGGAGCGGCCCCGATCGCAAACGGCACTGTTGTGGTTGCCATGTTGCTGCCTCCAAAGTTTGCCGAAACTGCCAGGCAGATTCAGGAGAGTCAGCAGCGCTACATCGAACTGGCGGCAAAACGAAAATTGTTTCGGCGAACCTATATCGGATTTCTTCTGTTGCTGACTGTGCTCGTATTATTCGCTTCGACCTGGCTTGCCCTTTTGCTTTCGAAATTGGTCAACCGTCCGGTGGCCGCGCTGGCGGCGGGCACGGAAGCCATCTCCAAAGGGCAACTGGATTACCGCGTCGATATCCGCGCCACCGACGAACTGGCGGAATTGGTGCAGTCTTTCAACAGCATGGCCGAACAACTCGAATCCAGCCGGCATCAAATCGAAGCCTCAAGCCGCGATGTGGTCGTTGCCAATGAAGCGCTCGAAGGCAGACGCCAATACATCGAAACGGTTCTTGAAAGCATTCCCACCGGGGTGATTTCGATTGACGCCGCGCGCCGCGTGACGCTGGCAAACGCCGCTTTCTCGCGCATGTTTTTCCTCGAGCGGAGTGATTACGTGAGCCCGGCGGTATTGGTGAATCAGCCGCTGCGAGACGTGATTCCCGCCGATGTGCTTGCCGACCTGGAACCTCTGCTCCGCCGCGCGGATCGCATGGGCATGACAGCGGCCAACATGGAGCTCGCCCTGCCGCGAGCGCAGTTGAATGTCGCCGTGACCGTCTCCGCGCTCAGCCACGCCGACGAGGGACTCGGATACGTATTGGTGTTCGAAGATCTGTCGGACCTGCTGCGGGCCCAAAAACAGGCGGCCTGGCGCGAGGTGGCGCGGCGCGTGGCGCATGAGATCAAGAACCCACTCACTCCGATTGCCCTTTCCGCCGAACGCATTCATCGACACTTGATGCGTGGCACGGCCCCCGACGCGGCCTCGCTCGAAGTGATTCGAACCTGCGCAGAAACCATCCGCAACGCCGTCGAAACCGTGCGCGCGCTGGTGGACGAATTCTCGGTCCTGGCGCGTTTTCCCGCCTCGCGCCCGCAACCCGCCAGCCTGAATACGCTGGTGGAAAACGCGCTCCTCATGTTCAATGGACGATTGGATGGTATTCGCGTGCGAACCGTGCTGGCGCACGATCTGCCGGCGGTTATGGCCGATCCGGAAGCGATCAAAAGAGCGGTTGCCAACCTGGTCGATAACGCCGCCGAAGCAATGCAGGACGCCATCCTGAAAGAGATTACGATTTCCACTTCGCTCGTGGCCAGCCGCGATGCCGTCGAGTTGGCTGTCTCCGATACCGGCCACGGCGTTTCGCGTGACGTCAAAGAACGGCTGTTCCTGCCGTATTTTTCCACTAAGCAACGCGGCACGGGATTGGGCCTCGCGATTGTAAGCAGAATTGTGGAAGACCATCGCGGCTCGATCCGCGTCGAAGAGAACAAGCCGGTCGGCAGCCGCTTCGTGATCGAGCTGCCGGTCGCGGTTGAAACGGTCAGCGCTCCGGCGGCGAGTTGAGTCCTGTGATTCCGAACTAAAATTGCCCAATCCATGGCACACATTCTCATCGTCGATGACGAATCCAGCATCCGCGAATCCCTCCGCGGCATCCTCGAAGATGAGGGCTACAAAACCAGCGTCAGCCCCAGCGGCGAAGCCTGCCTCGAACTGCTGCGCAAGAGTAGTTTCGACCTGATCCTGCTCGACGTGTGGCTAACCGGAATCGACGGCCTGGAAGTGCTGGAGAAGATTCGCGAGATGGAACACCCGCCCGAAGTCATCATGATCTCGGGCCACGGAACCATTGAAACGGCGGTACGCGCCACCAAGCTCGGCGCTTACGATTTCGCGGAGAAGCCGTTATCTCTCGAAAAGATGCTCATCCTGGTCAAAAATGCGATCGAAGCGCGGCGGCTGCGTCATGAGAATCTCGATCTGCGCAAGCAACTGCAATCGAAAAGTGTGATCGTCGGCGACAGCGTTCCCATGAAAGCGCTCCGCCAGCAGATTGGGCTGATGGCGCCCACCAACGGACGCGTGTTGATCTATGGCGAATCGGGTACCGGCAAGGAGTTGGTCGCGCATGCCATTCACACGCAAAGCCTGCGCAAAGAAGAAATGTTTGTCGAAGTGAACTGCGCCGCCATCCCCGAAGACCTGATCGATAGCGAACTGTTCGGGCATCGCAAATCGTCGTTTCCGGGAGCCACGGCCGACAAGGAAGGCAAGTTTCAAAGGGCCGATCGCGGGACCTTGTTTCTCGATGAAGTCGGCGACATGAGTCTGAAGACGCAGTCGAAGGTCTTGCGCACCTTGGAACAACAGCGATTGATCCCGGTGGGAAGCGACAGTCCCGTAACCGTGGACGTGCGCGTCATTGCTTCCACAAACAAAGACCTGGAAGAAGAAATTGCCAAAGGGAACTTTCGGGAGGATCTTTTTTATCGCCTGAACGTAATTCCCTTTGTGGTGCCGCCGCTGCGCGAACGCAAGGAAGATATTCCATTGTTTGCGCGCTACTTTCTGAAAGAATTTGCGTCCGCGTATGGCCGCCGTCCCCGCGAAATTACCGACGATGCCATCGACGTCCTGATGCGCTATGCCTGGCCCGGGAACGTCCGCGAGTTGCGCAATGTGATCGAACGCATCGTGATCATGAATCCCACCACTTCACGCTTTGAACGCAAACATCTTCCGCCCCTGGTGCACCGCGACGGCAACCGCCGCGTTGCGGCGAGCGAAGGTTCCACGCTGCATCAGGCGCGCGCGGCTTATGAGCGTGATTACATTCTCAAGAAACTGGACGAAAATCATGGCAACATCAGCCGCACCGCGGAAGTCCTTGGCCTCGAGCGCAGCCACCTCCATCGCAAAATGAAGAGCTTGGGAATTACGGCAAAAGAGTAAAGTCAGCCGGCAGGAAACCACGCGAACTCAGTCTTTACGAATTTATATTGACGTTCGGTACGCGCGAAGTCCCGCTTTTTCTGATGGCTAATAGCTGATGGCTGATGGCTATTTCTTCAGCATATGAATCTCAGTCCCGTTCTTGTGAAAATGGACTTCGTCCATCAGTTGATTGATCAGATAAATGCCCCGGCCGTGACTCTCATAAATGTTCTCACCGTGGCAGGGGTTGACGATCTGTGTGGGATCGAAACCTGGGCCGGGATCGCGAACTATGATCAGGATGCCCCGCTCGTCGTCGCAGGCCACGTCACACTCAATAGTCTTCGAGGGGTCGCTTTTCGCTCCGTGCACGACCGCGTTCGCCAGCGCTTCGGTCAATGCCAGTTCGATCTCGTCCTCCCGCCCCGGAGCGCATTTCATTTCTCGCACCACATCCATCACGCTGCGGACGACCGGATCGACGGCATCGCGGTCGCCGGCAAGAGTAATGCTTAGCTTGAGATCAAGTTTGTCCGCTTCGAAGTCACACGATTGCGGCTGCTGCTCAGACGGTCGGGAAGGATCGGTCATAAATGTAAATGAATGAGGGCTTCGGTTTCAGCCTCTCCTCTATCTAGGATGCAGGGAGGCGCTGAGAGATTCTAGGGACTTAAGGGTTAAGATGCAAACTTTATTTGCATCGTCGGCTCTTACCGAAGCACTACGCCCCCGGTTTAGCACAGTTGGAGGCGTCCGAACATCATCCCTCCCGTTCCACAACACCCCCGATCTGTTGCAGTTGGCGCCGCCAATCCAATTCCTCCACAAAGGTTCGCGAATCTCGCCAGCCCGTTTTAACCTTGACGAAGAGTTCTAGAAAAACTTTGGTCCCCACCATCTTTTCGATATCGAGCCGTGCCGCGCTTCCAATCTTCTTCAGCATTTGGCCGCCCTTGCCGAGCAAAATGGCCTTCTGCCCGTCGCGCTCGCAAAATATGACAGCTGCAATCCGCGTCAGCCGCGGACTCTCTTCAAATTGTTCAATCAGCACCGAAACCGCGTGCGGAACCTCTTCATGCGCCTGCATGAGCACATGCTCGCGGATCAACTCCGCCGCCATGAAGCGCACCGGCTGATCGGTGATCTGCTCCTCAGGAAAATAGCGGGGACCTTTGGGCAAAGCCTTCAAGACACACGACAACAATTCGTCAAGGCCCTTCTTTTTGAGCGCCGATATGGGGACGATCTCCTTGAAATCGTGCAGGGTCTGAAACTGCGCGATCAGCGGAAGCAGTTTGCTTTTGTCGGCCAGCAAATCAATCTTATTGAGCAGCAGAAAAACTGGAGTCCCCGCCTTCTTCGCCAGGTCCATGACGAAGGCGTCATCGCGGTCCCACTTTCTCTTCGCATCGACAATCAACAGAATCAGCTCGCACCCTTCGAGCGCCTCGCGCACCTCGGACATCATCTTGCGCCCAAGCGACGAGCCCGACCGGTGAACTCCGGGTGTATCGATGAGCACGATTTGTCCGGCTTCGCGTGCCTTCTGTTTCGGTACGTTAATGATTCCAAGAATGCGGTTGCGCGTGGTCTGCGGCTTCGGAGAAATGATCGCTAGTTTCTCCCCGACCAGCGCATTCAGCAGCGTGCTCTTGCCCGCATTGGGACGGCCGAGAATGCAGACGAATCCAGAGTGGAAGGACATAGGAACAGGCTACTAGGTTCTGGCTGTGGGCCGCCAGCACCCAGCTTTGACTCCCTCATCTAATCCCTTATCGGATGACGTGAATGCGAATGCCAAGCCGGAGGTTCTTCCAGGACCGGTCCGCCGTATAAACAGGAGTTCGCAGTGCAATCCCCAGAGCCAGGCATGCTCGGTCTCCCAGCGACAAGCCGAGCGCGCGTGTCTGGTTGAGAAGGTCCCCGGCAGTCTTGGCTTGCTCCGCGGTGAAGGCGACCGCTTCGTGAACGGCTCCATTGGCAGCAGTCCAAGCATCGTCCGCACTAAAACCCCGTTGCATAAGTTTTCCGTGCACTTCAGCCAGATTGACCGTGCTGATCGCCCCTGTGCTCATGATCTGAGGCGTCAACATTTCCCGACCAGGCTCTCGGTTAATTACAGCCATAAGTGCCGACGCGTCCAGTACAACCCTACTCACGTTTGGCCGCCTCACGCCGTTCGGCAATCAGTTCGTCAACCAAGCAGGTACCGGGCTTAACATATTTGCGGACCAACCGCTGGGCGCGCTCGATTCTGCGTTTCATGGTCGTGATCCGCAGTTCGTCGTCTTCCATGCGCAAGATCACTTCGTCTCCGGCCTTGATCCCCAGCTCTTTCCTAAACGAAGCGGGAATGACGACCCGTCCGTTTTCGTTCACCCGCGCAAAAGTGTCGCCGTTCATATGTCACGCTCCATGCGATATGACAATAGTATACACGAATGTCATATCCTATATAAAATGACAGCCACGGCCTGGAACAAGTGCTCTCTTTTCCCGAAACCGTGTCCTACGATTTGAGCGCCCGCCGCGCTTTGGAATAATCTCCCGTCCGGCTCCGCCAGTTGCTGGACAGTGCCCCAAGCGCCCAAAGGATCGCGAAGATCAAAAACAGCTTGCTTCCCGGAACGCGTGCGCGAAAAGCAAAAAACGCGGCCAGCGTCGGAACCGCCGCGGACGAAGTCACTCCCGCCGACCACATGATCGCCTTAGCCATCGGGCTGGCCTTCTGCATGGAGGCCTTCTCGGTCTGCACGCCAAAAAAGGGGAGATGCTCGAACACCCAGCGGAGGCCGGCCGGATAGCCTTCAGGATTGCCGGTTCCACCGATGGTGTAGAAAGCGAAGCGAATGCCGAAGAGCCTCCCAACCGCCCAGTGCGCAATTCCGTGGCAGCAGAAATAAAGAAGAGTCCACGCCGCAAGCATCGCGATGGTAGCGGCTGGCTCGGGACGGACTGCTATTCCCATTTCGAGGAGAATGCCAGCGGCTGCGACTCCAGCAATCTGCACGGCATTTCCCGCGGCGATCGAAACGCGCGCAACGATTCTTCGTTGGGGCAGCTGCTTCGAGGCATTCATAGTTGGTGCCAACCGCCACGCCGCTCCAGGAAGGAATAACGGCTGTTGGGACAGAGAATGCAATCGGCAAACTCCTCCCCGCAGCACGCCAGTGTCTC
>Ga0302326_10000924_pt1 | contig 77028 bp, 74 predicted proteins | sample Palsa_T0_3_FD_202264 | JGI IMG/M metagenome (GOLD analysis project Ga0302326, IMG submission 202264) | Peat permafrost microbial communities from Stordalen Mire near Abisko, Sweden - Palsa_T0_3 | ecosystem: Environmental > Terrestrial > Soil > Palsa > Peat permafrost | place: Sweden: Abisko...
GTTGAGTCGACCGTTCTGACGTAGCCGGCTTCGTTCAGTGACGAGGCCAAGTTCCTGTGGACCGGCTGCCTCTCGCGTATGCCAAGCCTCAGGTTTAATTCGTAGGCTACCTTAAGCCCCCGTGAGTCCGTGTGTTTGCGCGGGCTCACGGGGTTTCGTCTTTTTATGGTCTTTTGTTATAATCGAGAAATCGAAAGGAATCCGTAAATGAAGGCCGGTATTCATCCCGCTTATAACGAGGTCAACGTGGCCTGCGCCTGTGGCCACAGCTTTAAGACCCGTTCCACACACAAGGGCGACATCCGCGTGGAAATCTGTTCCCACTGCCACCCATTCTTCACGGGCCGTCAGAAATTGATGGATACGGCGGGCCGCGTGGATCGTTTTGAAAGGAAATACAAAGCTACGCGGGGCGTCAAGAAAGCCCAGCAAGCCCAGCCGACGGCCTGATTACTGGCCTTTTTGCTCGCGCTCCTGCTGCCGCTTCCGTTCGCGTTCTTCGCGGATCTTGGTGTACTCGGCTTTCTGCGTGTCGTTCAGCATGGCGGCGACTTTCTGTGCATGTTCGTTGTCGATTTCTTTGTGCATGTCCCGCAAGCGGTGGTCGCTCGCTTCGATGATCTGCTGCAATTCGGACACCTGAGCATCGGTAAGGTTTAACTTGGTGCGCATCTCCCGGATGTACTTTTCGCGAAATGCGGCGTGGGTCGTCTGAGTTGTTTTGGGAGAGGATGCGGCGCTAACCGACCTCATCATGTAGAGGCGATTGGCGAAGCCGCCGACCACTATTCCACTGGCAAATACCAGCAGCAGGTAGAGCAACGTGGTGAGGTTGGAGCGACGCATCAAAGTTCATCCAGGCTCGGATCGACGAACTCGGGGCTACCCACCGCATGGCCGGCGGCCACCGCTTCCACGTAGCTCTCGACCGAGAGAACGGTATTGCGTCCATTCGGTATGTACAGATACGCGGCCATCCCCAGGGACAGCACGGCGGCTGCCGTGACGAAGGCGCGCGCCCAGCGTCCCAGGAAAAATAGAGACCGCTGGCGTTCCTCAATACGCCGCCAGATTTCGGGCATGAAATTGGCGGAGGGCTCCGTATCCGGGCAGGCTGCCCGGTAGGTGTGGAACAGAGCATTCAGTTCCGCGTTTGCGTCGCCTCGTTTGTTCAAGTAATTGCTCATACTTCTATATCGGCTTGCGCCGTCCCTTTCCCCCTCGACTCGTCCCCTGCCTCGCCGAGCGCCTTCAAGACCCGCTGTCGGGCCCTGAACAGCCGGACTTTGAGGGCATTTTCATTGACCCGGTAGATTTTTTCCAGCTCTTTCAACGAAAGGCCCTCCACCTCCTTCAGGGTCAGGAGGATGCGATCGGCTTCGGAAACGGCGCTGAGCAGGGCATCGACCGTCTCCCGGACCTGGCGCTGTTGCCGGACTTCGTGATCCACTCTGCCGCCCGCCACAGCGTCGGCGAGCATAACCTGCTGCTCGGAAAGATCCGACATGCGCGACTCCATGCGCCTTCGATGCTTGCGCAGATAGTCATAGGCTGCGTTTACAGTCAAGCGGTACAACCACGGTTCAAAGACCTCGGCCGTGCGGAGCTGGTCCAGAGAGAAATACAACCTCAGGAAAACTTCCTGGGCCACATCCTCCACGTCCTCCGGCCGGGAAATCAAACGCGCAATCGTCCCTAAGGTCCGTTTCCGGTATGCCAGTACGACTTCGTTAAAGGCGGCGCTGTCACCTGTCTGCGCGCGCTTGATCAGCTCAAAATCAACCAGCATGCGGCCCCGAACCGGCCGGCAGCGGAAGGCGCTGCGCCTTCCGAGTGATTAGGCGTACCGGCAAATACCCAGGTTACAAGGGCTTGACGAGAAAGGCAAAGGGGTTGTTGTGACGGTGGGCTTCATATCCAGCTTGCTCCGGGACGGCGCCGACGTGCTGGATGGCACCAGAAACCATGACGACGAAGAGGTTACCTGAGATCTGGCCTGGTTCGACGCACTCCAACTGCAGGGACCCCTGATGCAGGCGTGGCACGAGCACATAGAAAATCACGAGCGCTTCCGGCAATATTTGCTTGAGCCTCCGGGCGTTCAATCTCCCTCGGGGGCAGGACGGCTGAAGAGCGGTTTGTTGCCACTCATTTTCATGCTGGCGTTCTGGTTGCGCCTGATATAGGCGCCCCACCTCCAGATACCAAATGAAAAAGCCCGGTGTGGGCACACCGGGCCTTGGGTAATATCGCGACTCAGCGCACCTGACGTCAAGCGACTTGCTGAGCCCGGTTCTGGCTCAACATCGCTTCCATCTGATCTTTTAAGCGAAGCTTCAGCTTCTTCAACCGAACCTCTTCCAGTTTTTCCTGGTCAGTGAGGTGCGGCAGCGCTTCGAGCGCCTCCAGCTTTTTTGCGTAGCCGCAATGTTCCGCGGCAAGCTGGCGAAACTCCGCATTGGTTTCCATCAGATGCGCCTTGAGTTCTTCCTGTGTGTTCCGTTCCATATTCGGGCAATTCCTCCCAGTGAGGTTGCCACGCCGAGTTGGTGGTGCGAATACGAGGCTCGGTGGGTCTTCACTTCATCACCTTGAAGTGCGGCAGGATCAAACGAGAATCTGCCGTCTACTTGTGACAGTATCATGAATGAAAGTTCATGACAATAGCGCTTTCCCCTGAATTGTTGTAGTACTCCGGGCGGCGGCCGGCTTCACGCAAGCCAAGATTCTTGTAGAAGTTGCGAGCGGCAGTGTTGGATTCGCGAACTTCCAGCCAGAGATCTCCAGGATGTCCGGAAGTCAATTCGGCAAACAGCCGCCGGCCGATACCGCGCCGCCGGAAAGCCGTGTGGACCGCCAGGCTCAGCAACTCGGACTCACCTTCCGCGAGGCGGCGCAGTACGGCGAATCCCACAATCCGGTCTGCACAAACCGCCACGATGAGATCGTAACGCAGATAGTCGCGGACATCCCATTGGGCGGCTTGGGGGGATGCCGCCTGCACTTCGGCGATGCCGGTGAGATCGCTTGCGCACGCACGCCGCACGACCACCAGCGGCAGCGGCTCAGGGTTCAAACCGGACCTCGCCCCCAGGCGCCCACGCCAGGGTCTCGGGGATCGCCTCGGCACGGCTGGCCGCGGCGCGATAATGCGTCTCGACGTGCGTGCGCGCGGGGATCCAGCGGAAAGCGGGCATACCGAACAAGGTCCCGCGCGCGATCATCTGGCGGCGCGTTTCGGGCATGGGCGAAGCGCCGAATTCCATGCCGCGCGTCAGCGTGCGGCCGTTCCATGGCGCGCCCGTGCGGCTGTGATTCTCTTCCCAGATGCCCAGCCACGGGAAGTCCGCCCGCCGCCAGACGTAGCCGAACGCCAGCCGGCTGGCGGGCGACCACGCTAGAAAATAAGCAGTGTCGCGGTGCGGGTCCATCAGGTGGGTGGTGAAGCCGCTCGAGGCGGCGGCGTCCGAGTACACGCGCAGGTCGGCCAAGCCGCCATCGGGCCGCGGAACCATGGGCCAGTCGAACTGCGCCCCGGTCTTCATGTAGCCGTCTTTGCCGAAATCGGATTCGGAGACTTTGGACCGGGTTGCCGAGGCGCGGAATTGCGTCACGCCTTTCTGCAGGAATGGCGGGCCCAGCGTCACGTGCTCCGTCCACGCGATGGGACGGTCGGTGGCGCTCTCGTTTTCCACTGTTTCGGCGATCTCGACCACCGCGCTTCCCGCGGGCAGCCGGATCTTCCGCTCGAAGCGCAACTGCGATTGCGGGAAATGTGCCCGCGCGGTCAGCTCGGAATCGCCCGCGGCGATCTCATACACGGCGACAGGGGCCTCGCCATGCACCGTGAGCCCGGCCGCGGCCTCATCCGGCGACGGCCCGCCGAAGATATCCATACAGAGGTTATGGCCCATGATGCCGCTCAGTAATTTGCTCTCGGCATCCGCTCCGTACTCCGGATGCTTCCGCGGATCGTAAGTGGAAGGCTCGATGGAAGGCCACGGAGGCGTCCAAAGCGGGTTGACGCCGCTGCGCTTGTCCAGGATCTCGGCGATGTGGCCGCCTTCGTGAAGTACGGTCACCCGCAGCAGGCCGTTCTCGATTGAAGTAGCGCGACGACCGCGATACAGTGTTTCTGGCATATTGAATTATTATGCATCTCCTATGCGTTCTGCTGGCCTGGCTCGCGGCGCCCTTTTGGGAGACTATCGCGCCCAAGGATTGGACCGACGAACAGGTCCAGTTGCTGCTGAATGACAGCCCCTGGGCGCAGCTCGCCGACCCCAAACCCGAAGTACAGATCTACCTGGCCACGGCCGTCCCCGTCCAGCAGGCCGAAGCGGAGCTGGCCCGCCGCAGCGACAAGCCGCTCGGCGACGATTACCTGGATTACATTCGCCAGCAAGGCTCGCAGAACGTGGTGCTGGCCATCGCTTACAAGAACTGGACTGCGCTCGAAGACGCTGAGGAGTCGCGGCGGATGCAGGATGAATCGATCATGAAGGTGGGCCGCAAGAAGTACCAGTTGGTGGGCCATTTTCCGCCGACCCCATCGGACAAGTTCCTGCGGCTGGTATATCCGCGCGTGGCGACCTCCGCCGACAAGAGCGTAATTTTCGAGCTGTATTTGCCCGGCAACGGCCCCTATCACGAGGCTGAGTTCCGCGTGCGCGACATGCTGTACAAGGGCAAGCTGGAAATGTAAAAAAGGCTGCACGCCGGTTCGCGCGGGCGATTATACTTGTTCTCGGAGGATTTTATGATCTGGCTATCGGTACTGCTTTTGCAGGCGGCCGCCGCGCCGACTCCGCAGATCGACCGCGGTCAAACGCTGTTTTTCGCCGAGAAAGGCTGCGGCACCTGCCACGTACTGAAAGGCCGTGGCACGGCCGTCGGACCGGATCTCAGAACACTCGGCAAGATCGGCGTGCGAGCCCTGGTCATGGCCATTCGCGCGTCCCGCACCGAGTACGTGCAGGCCGTAAAACTGAAAAAGGAAGAGCCCTTCGCCGGGATCAAGGTCTCCGAGGACGCCACCACGGCAGCGTATTACGATCTTTCCAAATCGCCGCCGGAGCTGCGCAAATTTGCGGTCGCCGATATAGAATCGAGGAACGACAACTCCGCGTGGAAGCATCCGCCGTCGGAAGGCGGCTACACCGCGGCGCAAATGGCCGATATAGTGGCTTATGTCCGGTGGGCGGCCACTGGAGACAAGAAGCCTGTGGATCCTTCCGATGTGGAATGAGTTCTAGAAAAGGTCAGAAACCTGAAGCAGGCCGAATCGAGAAGGACGAAATCCTTCCAGAGTACGATTTCAGTCACGCTCGGCCAAACAAATATGCTGCGCGTTATGCGGCCGGCAGCATCGTCGTAGTCCGCCGGACCAAGAAGAGTAACCGATAGATCCGGAGCCCCAGCCAATGTCACTTAGTTTTCCCAACATCGGGAATTCTGCAAAATTTGTGGGGCAGACCCCCTGGTCTGCGCGGGTCCCCCTGGACCCGCTTTTTCGCTTTTCAGAGTCCGTTCTTCCGTGATCGCGACAGGCCGACGGGGGCGTCGGCCGCGGTCCAGGGGGACCGCGCCACTATCCTATTTCGCGGGTTTTGCGAAAGCCGCGTCCTCGATGGCGGCGTTGTTTTTAATCTCGGAAAACTTGAGAATCATGGTGGAGTCGGGCGAGCGCTGCTCGATGGTGGAGGGCAGCTTCAGCCCGTCCACGTCGCGATAGTCGCGGTAGAACATCTCGTATTGCACGATGCCGTCTTCGAGAGTGACCCGCTCGAAGTCGCGCTTCAGCAGCAGGCCCGTCTCCGCATCGAAGTAGAGCGTCTCGGGGGGGCCGCTGGCGGGCGTGGCCGTAATCACGTTGACGGAGCGCCCTTCCACTTTCGCCCCGGCCGCTGCTTCCATCTTCGGAAACAGCTCCTTGAGCCGAAGCTCACGGTAGAAATGGTGATCTCTCCGTGTAACAGCCAGGTCCGTGCGGCTCATGGCATGCACTCCCGAATCGGGATTCTTTTGCCAGCCGTTATCGCCGTCCAGCACCGTCTCGATCACGCCACCATATTCGGCGATATCCAGCGTCAGCCGGTAGCGCTCCGGAGCCGCGGCATAGACCTGGGCCGTGCCCGTCGCGTTGTCGTCCGGAATTTCGACGGTGCCCTTCATAGTCCGCGTAGTCACTTTCTCGCAAGCGGCCCGGCCGCCCAGGGCCTCGGTGTACTTCTCGAGGATCTGATCGACGCTGGGCTGCGCCAGTAACGGGGCTGCGCCCATCAGCGGCATGCTCAGTAACGCCGGTAGCCACAATCTCGAATAGCTCATCTCCACCTCCCGGAGCGAAACGCGCTCCTCACAGTCTACAATAAATGTTTTATGCACTTACAGGAAGTGGTCGAAGCGCAAGGCCATCTGATCGACTCCCACGTGATGGAGAACATCTTCGACAAGGTAGTCGAGCACCAGGGCCGCTTCGAAGTGGAACAATTCCGCATAGGCCGCACCAATAGCGAGCCGTCTTATTTGCGGCTGAAAGTGGAAACGCCCACTCCCGCCCTGTTGGCGCATCTTCTTGAGGATCTGCTGGAGCTGGGGTGCTCGGCGGTCGATTCCGGCGATGCGGTCGTGCGCGTCGTGGAGCGCGACTGCTGCGCTCCGGAGGAATTTTACTCCACCACCAATCACCGCACGCTGGTGCGCTACGAGCAGCAATGGCTGGAGGTGGAAAACCAGCGCATGGACGCGTTGATCGTGGTTTCCGAGGGGAGCGCGCGGTGCCGGAGGCTGCGCGATATACGGGCGGGCGATGGCGTGGTAGTGGGCATGCGCGGCATACGGGTGTTGCCGGAATCCAAAGAGCGCGACCGGCTGGCATTCGCCTTTATGTCCAACGGCATCTCGTCGGAGCGACAAGTAGAGACAGCCGTCCGGCAGACCGCCGCGTTGATCCGGCAGGCGCTCGAGCAGGGGCAGAAGGTGATCGCCGTGGCCGGGCCCGTGGTGGTCCACACCGGCGGCGTGCAGGGTCTGTCAGCGCTGATCCGCGGCGGCTTCGTGCATGCGCTGTTGAGCGGCAACGCGCTGGGCGTACACGACGCGGAGGCGGCGCTGTTCGGCACTTCGCTGGGCGTGCGCCTGGCCGATGGCCGGCAGGAAGAGCACGGCCATCGCAATCACATGCGCGCCATCAACGCCATCTTCCATGCCGGCGGCGTGCCACAGGCGGTCGCAGCCGGGCGCCTGCAGTCGGGCATTCTGTACGAATGCGTGCGCGCCAATGTGCCGTTCGTGCTGGCCGGCAGCCTGCGCGACGATGGGCCGCTGCCCGATACCATCACCGATATGAACGCCGCCCAGGACGCATACGCGGAACAGTTGAAGGGCGCGGGCCTGGTGTTGTGTCTCGGCTCCATGCTGCATTCGATCGCCACCGGCAATATGCTGCCAAGCTGGGTCAAAATCGTGTGCGTCGATATCAACCCGGCGGTGGCCACCAAGGTCAGCGATCGCGGCACGGGCCAGGCGGTGGGAGTAGTTGCCGACGTGGGTATGTTCCTCGACCTGCTGGCCCGCGCGGTGGCGCAGGCATGAAGAGGGCCTACACGGACGAACATGCGGCGGCCGGCATCCACGCCGAGCTGCCCGACATTGAGACCTGGCCCAACCAGTTTCCCGATTACGAAATCGAGATCGTCATCCCGGAGTTCACCTCGATGTGTCCCAAGACCGGACTGCCGGATTTCGGCAGGCTGACACTGCGTTATGTGCCGGAGGGTAAGTGCCTCGAGTTGAAGTCGCTCAAGATGTATCTGCTGGCCTATCGCAATCTGGGGATTTTTTACGAGAATGTAGTGAACCGGTTTTTGCGCGACGTAGTGAAGGCGGCCCAGCCTGCCAGCGCCACCGTGACCGGGGAGTTCACGCCGCGCGGCGGATTGCATTCCAAAATCACCGCGACCTGGCTTAAGCAACGGAGCAAGAAACATGGACGCCGATGAATTGACGGCTATCCTGCGGGAAGTCCGCGATCGGGTGCGCGCGCGCCATCCGGAGACTTCCGCCTCGCCGCTGCCCGACCTGATGCCGCTGCTGCACGCGCGCGACGCCGCCGAAGCTAAAGTGGCAGCCATCGGCACGGTCAATCCGCGCCGTGGCGGGCCGCTCAACTGGCTCGCGCAGCAAATCAAGAAAACGGTCGCGCGCTCGCTCGACTGGCACGTGCGCGAGCAGGTGGAATTCAACCGTAATGTGATGGCCTGCGTGCAGGCGTCGCTTGAGGCGCTGGAAGAGACGCGCCGCGCGCTGGCCTTGCTCGACAGGACCGGGAGCGAGCTTCGGGGTGAGGCGCAGGAGTTGAAAGACATACGCTCGCACTGGGTGGACTGGCGCCAGGAATGGGAACACAAGCTGGTGCTCAACGAGACCAAATTATTGCGTAGCGTGGCGGAGTTGAATGCCGCCTTCCAGCACCGCGCCGGGCAGTTGGAGTCGAGCTTTCGGGATAGGGTCAAAGAGCAGCACGACGAGTTCGACATGGCTTTGGAACGTAGCTCGCTCGATATCCAGAAACGCTTGTGGGCGGATATGGAGCGGGTCCGGTCGGAGTACGATCGCCTGATCCATACCGAGCTGCGGCTGATTCGCCAGCGTGCCGCCGCGCCATCATCTTCGGCGCCATCGGCCGGGCCAGTGCCGGCAGCGGTGCCCGTGGAACCGGGCTTCGATTACGCCCGCTTCGCCGAGCGCTTCCGCGGCTCCGAAGAGTACGTCCGGACCGGCCAGCAATTCTACCTGCCGTTCTTCGCCGGCCGGCGCGAGGTGTTGGATATCGGCTGCGGGCGCGGCGAATTTCTGGAGTTGATGCGCGAAGCCGGCGTCACGGCGCGCGGCATCGATCTGAGCCAGGAGTCCGTGGACCTGTGCCGGCGCAAGGGGCTCGCGGCCGAGACGGTCGACCTGTTCGCCTATCTGGCGGATCTGCCGGAATCCTCGCTGGATGGCATCTTCAGCGCGCAGGTGGTGGAGCATCTGCCGCCGGAGCGCCTGCCGGAGATGATTCGGCTAGCGGCATCGCGCCTCGATCGCGGCGGCGTGCTGGCCATCGAGACGCCCAACCCGGAGTGCCTGGCCATCTTTGCCAGCCACTTCTACCTGGACCCCACACACACGCGGCCGGTCCCGCATGCCCTGCTGTCATTCTATATGGAAGAGTTCGGGATGGGACGGATTGAAGTACACCGGCGCTCGCCGGCCCTCGAGTCCATGCCCGCGCTGGCGTCGCTCGCGGAAGATTTCCGTGCGGCGTTTTTTGGCGGGTTGGATTACGCGATTGTAGGGGAGAAGTTGTGATTAGCTACTTGACAACTGGCCGGTTTACGACCACAGTAGGCTGTGGTAGGAGCTTGAGGGCGATGGGAAGAGAAAAAGATCGGCTGATTGAGCAGAAAGAGACCTGGGAGCGAATCGCCCAGGAAAAAGGGTATTTCTGCGAAGGGCGCGGTAATGTGTTGACCAAGTGATGAACGTGATATCTTCGACGATTGCTGTGCCGGCTGCGCACCAAGCATAAAGCCAGACTATTCGACTAGGGACTAACGTCCGAGAGAATGTCCCGACATGAAAAAGCGCAAATATCACGTGTACCTGCTGCCTGCTAGCGGAGGGGATATGCAATTGGTCTTTTACCGTTTGGCTACGGGAGACGGCCCGACACAATGAAGGCGATGATATTCATCAGCAAGCGGGTATTCCGGTCCCGAAGAGCGCCACAATCCGAGGCTGAGGGGCTCCTCGGGAAGCTTGTTTGGGAGCTGAAGGATAAGGACCAATGGAAGGCCACGGTTGAACTATTGGCCACACCAAAGGGTGCTCCAGGAAGACTCAACCTCGGGCGTTAGCGCTTCGTGGTCTTTAGTCTTTTCGTTTTCGGCTCCCACTTCCGCGGCATATCGGCCCGGGGCATCGGCGGCGCGTTTAGCAACGCCTTGATGACGGCTTCGAACTGGCCCTTAGGCCATCCAGAAGTACGGCTACGATGTCTACGCGCTCATCGCGTGGGAACTTGGCATGACCATCGCGAACTATCGCCGTTTGTGTCAAGAGCTTTTGTAAAGCATTGAGCGGAGGGCGGGGGGATCGGACCCTAATGCCCGGACGGATATGTGCGGTTTATAAGACCGCTCCTAGCGCCAGCTAGTAGGCGAGATGTCACGCCCCTGATGAAACGGAGCCGTTGTGACACGGCCATCTGGGTGGCGGACCTGTCTGGCCTGCCGCGCTTGCGAAAACCTTCGGCTATGTTAGCTGGGATCGAGACTGCGGCCCGGCGCATCTGTGCCGACAGGCCGTACATCTCTTGCCTGGGCAACTCGCTGGTAAACCGATAGATCGCGAGTACGAAGCGATACGCCTTCTGTCAAACCACCAAGTCTCGGAAACTCTGAGCGGGTCTACGATCAGCCGACATAGGCTCCTAGCCCGTGACTCCGGGGTCACCCGCTTATTTTCAACAGCGAGTGCCGTCGCGAAACTGCCCGCTGGGTGGCCCATCCCGAGTCACAGGTTATTCAATCCGGTCGGAGGCAGAGCTGACTCCTGTCTCCTTTTTTTCACTCCGGCAGCTTAGCCTCCCGCGGCTCCGGCAGCCAGAAGCTCGACAGGAAGCCCACTGCGTAAACCAGCAGCGCCACGGCGCCGGCGGAGTAAGCCAGCTTGGCGTACTTTGTGGCGCCGGGCATCACGTTGGCCAATTGCGTCGTCAGCAGCGCGGCCGAGGTGCCGATCATCCTGCCTCCTATATTTGCCGCGAAACTCTCGCCAGTGCCGCGCAAATGCGTCGGATACATCCGGGGCAGGTAGTTGCCCCAAAAGCTGAACTGCGCCACCGTGAGCAGTCCCGCCAGGAAGATGCCAACCTCGAGCATGCCGAGATCGTGGACCGCCGGATAGAAGAACACAAATGGCACCAGGAAAAGTCCGGGGAACTGAAACACGCGCAACAGGAGCCTGCGGCTCACGATGCGAATCGCCAGAAACGCCAACACGAACCGGCCCAGCAATCCGCCCATCTCCTGCAGGAACTGCACTTTGCTCACGACCTGCTGCTGCGCCATCCTGGCCAGGCCTGCGACCTGCGGCAGGCCAGGGACGATGCGCGGAAGGTGCTGGATGGCGCCGAACGCCGCGCCGTAGCTGCACGCGAACATCAACGCGGTCAGCAGCGTGATCTTGCGATATTCCGGCCGGAACAACTCGGCGAAGCTCGGCCGCTTCAGCGTGCCTTTCAACTTCTGCTCCTGCCACGCCGGCGACTCCGGCAGGAACGGGCGTACCAGGATCAACGGAATCGCCGGAATGACTCCCGAGATGAGCGTATAGCGCCACGCCTCGTGTCCCCCGTAGATGCCCGGCAGCGATTTGGCGTAAGTGACTGACACGTAGTAGGCGGCGCTGATCAGCAAGCCGCCAACGGAGGAGAACGCCTGCGTGTACCCCAGCACGGATTCCCGCTGTTTGGGGTCGGGAAACAACTCCGCCAGCCATGCCACAGCGGCTACGAATTCTACGGATACGCCGATGAACGTAGTGCAGCGCAGCAGCAGAAGCGCGCCAACGGAGGTGGCAAATCCGGACGCCAGGGCGGAGAAGGCGTATAGCAGAATGCTCCAGACCAGGATGCGCCGCCGGCCGAGCCGATCGGTCAGATAGCCGCCCAGCAGGCCGAAGATGCCGCCCGCCACCGCGGGGATATAAAAGAGCAGGCCCACCCAGTAATTGAAGTCCGGGGTTTCCGGCTTAAGCTTGGCCAGATCCATCAGGGCGGGCCTCACGATGAGCGGTAAGACCAGCAGTGCATAGGTGTCGAAGGCGAAGCCTATGGCGGCCATCGCGCATATCACCCATTGGACGGCGGTAAGCTTTTGTGAAGTTCGAGCGGCCTGGGGCATAGTTTTCAGGTAGTATGGCATAGTTGGGCAAAGGATTTCATCGGATGCAACAGAACGCGGTTTTAATCGGGAAAAGGGAGGGCAAACGTTCCATGATGTGGATCGTTTTTGTGATCGGCGCAGTGCTGTCGTGGGGCGTTTACGGACCCGCGCTGCACAAAGGGCAAACGCAGCTTGGCAACCCGCTGAAGGCGCTCCTGTGCGTGGGGGTCGCTTACTTTTTCATCGGCATTCTGGTGCCGGTATTGGGTCTTTCGTCGCAGGGCGGCTTGCGGGGCTTCGATACGAGCGGCTCGATCTGGGCCGGCATCGGCGGAGCGCTGGGCGCGCTAGGGGCGGTTTGCATCATCTGGGCATTCAAGGCGGGCGGGCTGCCTAATTACGTGATGCCGCTGGTTTTTGGGGGAGCGCCTTTGGTCAACGTGATCGTCTCGATGGCCATGCATCCGCCGAAAACGGCGCCCCACCCGCTGCTTTACATCGGCTACCTTCTGGCGGCGCTGGGCGGCGGCATCGTGCTGTATTACAAGCCGTCGTAAACCGAGCCGGGCCCAGAGGGCACCCCCGTCAAGGAGCGGTAACCTACGGCCTACCGATCGAATAGAGAAACTGCGCCGTGCGAATCAAGATGTGTTTATCCGAAATTGCGGGCGAGCTCAAAGTGAAATCGCTCAGATCGTTCTCCGCCAGGACTTCGAACTCGGGTCCGGCCCTCACCACCGTCGTCAAACCCTCTTCGTTGGTGATGTAGATCTTCCCGTCCGCCAGTACGGGCGAGGCGCTATAAGTGGCCGCCTTGATGCGCTTCCCGCCCCAGATCTCTGCTCCGGTCCTGGCGTTAAGACACCACAGAATGCCGCGGTCGTTCACCGAGTAAAAATACTTCCCGTCCGTGACCGGCGTAGGCACATCCGGCCCATTCATGAACGACCACAACTTATGCGACTGCGAAATATCGCCGCGCCCGCCCGCGCGAAACGCAATCAATGGGCGCACGCGAGTGGGCGCATAGACTATGTCGTCGTATACCACGGGAGAGGCGATGATCCGGTGTGAAGGGTCGTTATCCGGATTGAAGCCGGTGCCGCGCCACAATTCCTGCCCCGTCGCCGCATCGTGACCGGTGATGCAATCGCCGCCGGTGACCACGATTTCGACGTGATCGCCGTATCGTAGCAGCGCCGGCGTCGTGTAGGAATCGGGTGACTCGCGGATCGCAACGGTCGGCCGAATCACGCGCCAGACGGTTCTGCCAGTCTTTGCATCGATGCGCAGGACGTACGATGGATCGTGTGTTTTCATCCCGTGCAGCACCTGCATGTACAGCGCGTCCTGGTAGAGCAGCGGCGAAGATGCATAGCCCCAGTTCAGGCCAAACTTTCCGTAATCTTTCTGGATATCGCGCATCCACAGCTCATTGCCGTTGAAATCGAAGCCCTTCAGCACGCCGATTCCGGTCATCGCGTAAACGCTGGCGCCATCTGTAACGGGCGAGGGTGACGACATGTTCTGCTTGTTGATCTTGTAATTGCCGGGCGCGATCAACTTCTTCCAGAGCGGCGTCCCCTTACTCTTGTCTACGCACCACAGAAACAAATCGTCGCCGTCGGCAATATTGAGGAAGACGCGGTTCCCCCATATGATCGGCGTAGCGCCGGATTTACTGGGCATCGCCAGTTTCCAGGCAATGTTTTCCGTGGTGCTCCAATGAAGCGGAAGGTCGGTCTCGGAGCTGACGCCGTTCAGCGACGGGCCGCGCCATTGTGGCCAGTTCTCGGCGGGCGCGGGAAGCCCAATCACGGCCAGGACCAGGCCCAGCGATAGCGGAACGCGCAAGTTGCCCTCCTCTTGATCGCCCCGCGGGCGAGATACCCAGAAGGATATCACGTTACCGAGGCGGCCCGACCGTGACAATTTCGCTTACAAACATTTACAGGATCGCAGCCTAAACCCTGCTAGACTTTCCACGTCCGTGAACCTCGGATCCCACGGCGCGGAGACAACGATGCTCAGACGTTGCGTTCGAAGTTTGTGCTTTCCCTGGGTTGTGGCATTTACACTTACGGCACAAGGGGCAGGGATGCCCGTATTCTTCAATGCTCCTGGAGCGTTCCCGGTCCCCACCGGCAGTTCTCCGGTTTCAGTGGCGGTGGGAGATTTCAATGGCGACGGAAATCAGGATCTGGCTGTAGCCGATTATGGCGCCGCCTCGATTTCCGTCCTACTTGGCAAAGGTAATGGCAGGTTCGGCCCGCCGCTGAATTACCAAGTTGGAACTAATCCTACATTCGTTGCCGCGGGGGACTTCAATGGCGACGGAAAGACGGACCTGGCAGTGACAAACGCCCACGACAATAGTGTCTCAATCCTGCTGGGCAACGGAGATGGCACGTTCCAGCCGCAGGTAACCTATTCGGTTGGGAGTTACCCGTACTCCGTTGCCGTGGGCGACTTCAATCGCGATGGAAAACCCGATCTTGCGATAGCTAACGCGGGCACGTATTCGGGCGGCTATGGCACCACCGTCTCGATCCTACTTGGTAAAGGGGATGGCACATTTCAGCCGCAGGTGACCTACACGGTTGGTACAAGCCCCGAGGCTATCGCCGTGGGTGATTTCAACCTGGATGGAAAGCTGGATCTGGCCGTGGCCAACTATATCTCGAATAATGTCTCGATTCTGTTAGGTAAGGGAGACGGCACGTTCCAGCCGGCAGCGAACTATACAGCGGGGAGTTACCCTGTCTCCATAGCGGTTGGAGACCTCAATGGGGATGGAAAGCCTGACTTGGCGGCAGTCAATCACGGCGCAGGCGCAAGCAGCTCGAGCAATGTCTCGATTCTGCTGGGCAACGGCAATGGGACGTTCCAGCCGCAGATAATCACTCCAGTAGGCATTTTTCCTGACTGCGTAGCCATGGCAGACTTCAATAACGACGGCAAGCCCGACCTGTCGGTGTCGAATTACGCCTCCGGCAGCCTGTCGATCCTGCTGGGCAACGGTGACGGCACTTTTCAGCCGCAGGTTCTCTACTCGGGGACATTCGGACCAACCGCGGTAGTGGTGGCGGACTTTAACGGAGACGGAAACCCGGACCTGGCATCTGCCGGTGTCTCTGATGTCGTCGAAATCCTGCTTGGCGAGGGTAGCGGCGTTTTCCAGCGTCCCAAGAGCTACAGTGTCGGGGAATCGCCCAGCAGCGTTGCCGCGGCAGATTTTAATGGAGACGGTTTACCGGACTTGGCGGTGGCCAACTTCTCCGGCGGTACCGTCTCAATCCTGCTCGGCACAGGCAATGGAGCCTTCCAGCGGGCAGGAAGTGTCGAGGTTGAATGGCCTCTCTCAGTCGTCGTGGGAGATTTCAACGGCGACGGTAAGCTGGACTTGGCAGTGACGGACTCCTGTTACGAGTGTGGCATCTCGGTTCTGCTGGGCCGCGGCGACGGCACGTTTCAGCCGGCCGTGAGCTATCGCGTAGGAACCTACCCTTGGTCCCTGGCCGTGGGAGATTTCAATGGCGACGGCAAGCTCGACCTGGCGATGACCGATAATGGACTGCCACTTGCCGGCGAAAGCTCCGCTGTCTGGGTGTTGTTGGGCAATGGCGATGGCAGCTTTAAGTTGCCCGTGGCCTATGCGGCAGGCATATTCATGACAGGTGTGGCCGTGGGTGACTTCAACGGAGATGCAAAGCCGGATTTGGCTGTGTCCGACCAGTCCACCGCTGGTGTCTATATATTGTTGGGCAACGGCAACGGCACCTTCCAGCCGGCGGTGACTCGCCATTTGGCGGGCGGCTCTGTCTCCGTCGCGGTAGCAGACTTCAATGAAGATGGAAAGCCGGACTTGGCCGTGACCGTCATCTCCGGTGATGTCGCGATCCTGGAGGGCAAAGCCGACGGGTCTTTCCAGCCGCCCGTGTATCTACCAGTACCGGGCTTAACTGTCGGTTTGGGTGGCAGCTTGATCGTTGGCGATTTCAATGGGGACGGTAAGCCTGACCTGGCGGTTGCTGGAGGGGCGCTCTCGATCATGCTGGGTAACGGTGATGGGTCCTTCCAGCCATCGGAGAACTTCGGAGTGGGAATAGGCGGCGCTGGTGGTCTGGCCGTAGCCGATTTCGACCGCAACGGTAAGGTGGATGTGGTTACGACCGATCCCGCTTCAGACAAAGTCACGGTCTTGACTAACATCACGCCTTAGAGCGATTGACTTACCGCAGATCCAGCGCCATCAAGCTACGCCTGTCCCTCACATACAACGTGGTCCCCGCCAGCGATGGCGCAGTCCAGGCATTGCTGTGCAGCAACTCAGCCTTCGCCAGCACCTTCAAACCTGCGGGCGAAACCGTGGCCAGCGAGAGATTGCCGTCCTCATCGACCACGATCAGCTTCCCGTCGGCATACAGAAACGTGGCTTTGGGAAAGCTGCGATCCTGCCACAGAACTTTGCCGCTCCTGGCGTCGAGCGCGGTCAGCGGCGCCGGGCCGAAATCGCCGCTCGATCCGTAAAGCGTGTCACCGATGCGCAACAGATTGCCGATATGCACGCGCATGCGATTAGTCGTCCACAGTTCCTTTACTACCGTTTTGCCGTTGACCACGTGCAGTTGAAGCGCCACGCAGCCGCCGTTATAAGCGGATGACACGAACAGCGTATTGTCGCTGGTCCACAGTGGCAGGCTGATGTTGAGGCCCCAACTGGTACTATGCGGATGTGTCCAGAGTAAGTCGCCCGAGTCCGGATTGAGACCGATTATTTCATCGCTCATCACCGCGACGAGCTGATCCTGGCCATCCACTCTAATAATAAGAGGCGAAGATGGAGAGTTGCGGAAATCCTGTTTCTGCCAGACAACTTTGCCGTCCTTCTGATTGAACGCAATCACCGCATGACCCGCGCCGCCGACCTTCATGATTACGGTATCTTTCCAGGCGAGCGGGCTCCCCGAATATCCCCGGTCCATGGGAGTGCCGTTGAACTCGCGATAGAGATCGTGCGACCACACGACTTTGCCGGCTTTCTTGTCCAGGCAGAGCAGGTTCGCCAGGATGCCCACGACGTAAACGGCGTCGGCAGTGACCAGCGGCGTGGCATGCGGGCCGGGACCGTTCTCCATGGCCATATCGGCGCGGAACGGGGCGTTCTCGGTGTGCTCCCAAATGGTCTTACCTGTGGAGGTATCCGCAGCCAGAGTAATCTCCTGCGAGCCCCGCCGGTACATGGTATAAAGCACCGCGCCATCCACCGCGATGCCTGAATAACCCTCGCCGAGGTCCCGGCTCCATAGCCTTCTGGGTCCTGAACTCGGCCAGGTGTTGGCCAATCCTTTGGCGTCCGAAGTGAAGTCGCGGTGAGGACCGGCGAACTGAGGCCATTCAAGCGAGCCGGCCCCGGCAGTCGCGGCTGTCAGCAGCGCGGCGATGAGATAATAGCAGTGTTTCATGGTATGTCCCAGAGCGCCAGGGTGGTGCCGTCTTTGATCAGAATACCGTGGCCCAGGATCACCGGATGCGCCCAAGTCGGACTACTGGCGACGGAATACTTTCGCAGCTGCTCAAACGCCTTGTCGCTTCTCCTGAAGACAATCAAGTCGGCATCGGTGGTCAGCAGCAACAGCACGGAACCGGCAGACACAATGGCGGCACTGTCCGCCAGGCGGCCTTCGGATTTCCACAGCGTAGCGCCCGTGGCGGGATTGAGACAGACGAGCTGCCCGCGCTTGCGGGTTGACAGACCAAACAGCAGATCGCCGCTCACTACGGGCGAGCTCATATACATCGATAGGTCCTTGTTCTGCCAGACCGTTTCGGTAGCCCACGCCGAGCCGCGCTTGAGTAACTTGACGCCGATCGCAGGGTTGCCGATACCCGAAAAGATCAGAGTGTCATGATACAGTGCCGGTGTCACAATGTTCTGGTCATAGTCGGTGGTATAGGGAATCCGCCAGAGTAACTCGCCCGTATCGGCCGAGACTCCGACAATGTTACTCCGGCTCTGAGTGACTACTTGGCGAGTCCCGCCCAATTCCACTACGATGGGCGATGCGTATGCCGGGCCGTCGCCCGCCCAGCTCCACTTCTGCGCGCCAGTCGCTCCGTCGAAGGCGGTGAGCGCTCCTTGCTTGTTGTTGCCGACGTGTGCGATCACGAGGCCGCCATCGACCACCGGCGACATAGCCACGCCGAAATCCGGCGATCCGAATTCCTTGCGCCATTGCGGCTTGCCGGTCTTCGCGTCGAAACAGGAAAGCGTTCCGTTGATACCGAAGGTGTAAATCCGGCCGCCCGCAACCACGGGTGTCGATTTGACTCCCTTGCCGTGGCCGGCAGCCGCGGGATTCATGGTGTAAGGCGCGGTATAGGCTTGCTGCCAGATCGGCGTGCCGTCTTCCGGACGCAGACAGGACACCACTTCGCGCTCGCCCTGCCGCGTGTGCATGTAGATCCTGCCATCGGCCACCACGGGCGACGAATGTCCTTCGCCCACCTCGACCTTCCATTTGAGTTGGAGCTTTTCGGGCCAGGTTTTCGGCTCGATGAAGCCGGTGGCGACGCCATCGCGATGCGGACCGCGCCACTGCGGCCAGTCCTCCGCCCAGGCGGCGGCCACCAGACCGGCAAGACAAACTGCATGGCGGAAAAGCATGATTCAGATTACTCCGATCTCAAGGCCGCCAGCAGCGGGGAGCGCAGAGCGGCGGACGTGGCGGCCAGCGACGCCCCTACGCCCGTCGCAAGCACCGCCGCCAGTAGCAAGCTCAACGAGAGCGCCGGCAGGCGACCGCCGCGCAACGCCACAGCCGGAGCAATGGCAAGCAGCGCGCAAACCGTACCCGTGGCCAGGCCGAGCAACAGCAGGAGCACGTTTTCAGCAAGCACCATGGCGGCCAGGTGCGCGGGGCGGTATCCCACCGCACGCAGAAGTGCCAGTTCGCGCCGGCGCTCCAGAGCGTTGCGCAATAGGATGGCGGCGAGTCCTACGGTGCCCAGGATCAGGCCCAGCGCGCCCAGGCTGCGGAAGGTGGAGAGATAGGTGTTCTCCACTTTGTGGAAGCTCGCCAGGCGCGCCTCCGCGGGCTGCACATCGAATCCATAGTCCGACAAGGCTTGCTCCAGAACTCCGCTCACCTCCTGCGCGTGTTGGGGTGAGACCTTGAGCAGGAAAAAGCGGTAGCCCTCGACATCCGGAAACAGCCGCAGGAAATTCTTCTCCGAGATCAACAGTTCGCTCTGGAAAAGGCTGTCCTGCAGTGCCGCGACGATGCGGAACCGAGTCCCATTCAGGACGAATGTCTCGCCGAGCTTCAAGTGCAATACGTAGGTCATCGAGTTGGCATCCGCGATAGCCGGTATCGCGCCGTCGACGGCTTGAGATTCGAGCAGCGGCCAGGGACTCCCGGCCGTGCGAAGAAATTCCGCGGGAGGCGCCATTATCCTCGGATTGCGCGGCTGATAAAGATTCAGACAGCTTGCGTCATCGCCGGGCCGCAAGCGGAACGAGACGAACTCGACTCCCGTGAGAGGCGGGATGTTGAGAGCCTCGCGCCCGGCGGCCGTGTTCGGATCGTGAATCAACGGCAGCACCGACTCGGCCATCAGCGGAAACCCGCCCGTGCCCGCGGGGTCGGCGTCGCGGCGAAAGGCGTCCACCGAGACGATCAGAAATGTCGCACAGGCGATTTGGGCGATACAGAGGATGCTGCGGCCTGGGCGATAAGTGGCGCTGCGCAGGCCCAGGGTAATCAAGCCGCCTATGGACGCGAAGGAGCGCGACTTAAGCCAGGCGGATTCGAGACAGAGGGCGGCTATCAGCAGCAGCGTGCCCGCGCCGAAGAATCCCGCAGTCTGATCCAGAGCGCGCAGACGGGCGGCGGCCAGGAGTCCCAGCGCCAGCACCCCGGCAATGGATCCGATAATTAACGAACGTTTTCCGGAGACTGGTGTCCGTTCGCCCACCAGCAGTCCGCGCGGCGTGACTGGCTGTAGGCTGCGTAGGGTCCAGGCAATGGTACACAGGCCGGTCACGATTCCAGCTGCTGCTCCCGTACCCATCGCGGCAATTGAAGGATGCAGCGCCAGCAACCTGGTGCCAACCGCGTCCACCCACCACGTCCGCAGCCCGAACAGGATGAACGCGCCGTACGCCAGCGCACCCGCCAGCCCCACCACGGCTCCGGCAACCGCCAGCACCGCGCCTTCGAGCAGAAACAGGAACCGGATCTTCGGGATGGAAAAGCCCAGAGCGCGCAGCACGCCGATCTCGCGCATGCGCTGCTCGACGCCCAGCTTGAAGAACAGCCCGGTCAGCAAGAGGGCCGACACCATCAGGAAGAAGCTGAAATACACGAAGTACTCGCCGAAGTCGGTGGCGCCGTGGGCGGCCTCTAGGGCGCGTGCTCTGACTGGCAAAACCATGAGGCCCATTTGAGCGGGGTCGAGCGCCACTCGAAGAGCACCGGCATAGACATCGGATGGCGGAAATATGCGGATGGAGGTGAGCCTGCCGAAACGCGTCCCCCAGAGCTGCTGGCCTCTGGCGAGCGGGATGAAGGCCTTCGGCGTAGTCCTGTATTGCTTCCAGTATTGCTCGTCGATCGGGCGCACGCGGCTCAGATCCAGCGGAAACGGCGGATCCCAATCGTGCAGGCTGTTCGACTCCGTGATTCCCGGATACTCCGGCGCGAAGTCGCGGTCAGCGGCCTCGCCCGCCAGCGGCACTACCTGCGCCAACCGGAATGTGGCGCTCATGGTGTGCAGCCGGCCATCCGATTTCCAGAGGTAGTAATCGAGCGCTACAGTGTCGCCTGGCTTGGCGTTCAACTCTCGCGCGGCCCACTGGTTTAACGTGATGCCGTTGCGTTGCGCCGGCGCTGGCGGGGAATCGAGCGCGGTCACCACCGAATATGGAATTTCGCGCCCGTTCGCGCGGATACTGTTGGCGAGATACGTCAGCACCGGTTCGGTGCGCAAACCGAGCGACTGGGCGGTAGCGATAGCGCGCTCGGCCAGCGCGTCGGGGATCAATGCGCTATCGGTTTCGAGCGAAAGGGCATGCTGCTGTTCCAAGACGCGCAGTTTAATGCCGAGGTCATCGAGTGAGTAATGATCTTTCAGGATCTGCCCTACAGGACCGCCCGCCGCCAGAATCGTATTGACCTTTCCGAAGCGATCCAGCTCTCGCTGAAGGCTCGCCAGGGGCACGAAGGCCGCGCGGATATCGCCCTGTTGCGGCTCGAGCGAGAACTCGCGAAACGCGCCGCCGCTCAGCGTGAGCCGAATGGTCTTGCCGACGTCTTCCTTGCGGCCGTGCAGCGACTCGAGAGGAATCGCCGAAGGCTTCTCCACGCGGATGAGGATGGAGTCGCCGCTCTTGGCGCCCAACTCGCTTTCGAGCGCCGCGCTCAGCAGGATCTGATGGTCAGACGGCGGCGCGCCGGGCTCCGCCTGAAACTTCCAAAAACGTTGGTCGACCCCGTAGATCTGAACATGCAGTGCCCTGCGCCCGCTGGACTCGTGCGCGACCATGCCATCGATGGCGATCATCGGACAGGCTGAGCCAAGCGGCGCGGCCAGATCCTCGCGGAGGAAGCCGTTGCGCGAGACCACGTAATCGGTATTGCCCAGCCGTGCCAGCACCAGGTCCCGCAGACTGGTACGCACCGAATCGCCGACGAGCAGTGCGCCGCCCAGGACGCCTGCCGCGGTTGCCACCCCTAGCAGCACGGCCAGGTTCGTGCGCCAATACCACGCGAGATTACGCGCCAGCAGCGTGGAGATTCGCATGATCCAATTCGTATCGGGCCGGGAACCTGGAGGCCAGCTCCGCGCTGTGCGTCACGACGACGAGAATGGTCTCCTGCCGTTGATGCAACTCGAGCAGCAGAGCGGCCACTACATCAGCCGAAGCCTGATCCAGATTGCCCGTAGGCTCGTCGCAGAGCAGCAGAAGCGGCTTGCAGATCAGCGCCCGCGCGAGCGCCACGCGCTGCTTCTCGCCGCCCGAAAGCTCCGCGGGGCGATGGTTGAGGCGATCGCCCAAACCCACCTGGTCGAGCAGTTGCCGCGCACGCTCCATGTAGATGACGCCGCCAGCGCGGTTGGTGGAAACCAGCGTCGGAACCAAAACATTCTCGAGCACCGAACATTGCGGCAGCAGACAATGGTCCTGAAAGATAAATCCAATAGCCTGGTTCCGGAATGCAGCCAACTCCTTCTCGCTCAACTCATAAGGGTTCCGTCCGTCCAACACCACTGTGCCGGAAGTGGGCTGTTCGAGGCCACCGAGAATGTAGAGCAGCGTGCTCTTGCCGGCGCCCGAAGGACCCATGATGGCCACCGCGTCGCCGCGCTCGAAGCTGAAAGAGACGCCGGATAGAATAGTGAGCGGCCCGTCGGGCGCCGGGTATTCCTTGCGAACCTGAGAGACTTCAAGCATGGGCGCGCGCAGCCGCCGCGGCCACAATGCTTCCGTACACCTCGAGCGCCCGCGTGGCCATGCGCGAGGCGCTATAGTGTTCGCGGACCCCCGCAACGGCCTGCGCTCCCAGTTGCGCGACCAGCGCCGGGTCTTTCCAAAGCCGGAAGATCCCCTGCGCCAGGCTGGTCGTGTCGTCCGGTTCTACCAGAATCCCGCCGCGCGTTTTTTCCAAAATCTCGGGAAACGCCCCGCGCCGCGGCTGGATCACAGGCACTCCGTTCGCCATGGCCTCCAGCAGGAAAATTCCCTTCGGCTCATCGTAGGTGGCGGGGACGCACAGTATGTCGAGGTTCCGCAGGAAATCGATCTTGTGCGGCCGGTCCAACACGCCGCGATAGCGAAACTCGTGCGACAGGCCGGCGTCCTTCATGCGCCGTTCGATGCCGCGCAGATACTCGCGATGCTCCGGCGCGAGGTACCCGGCTACCTCCAGAGTGGCGCCCGAAAAGTCTGTCTCCCGCCGCAGCCGCGTGTAGGCCTCGACCAGCGCATGCAGGCCCTTCTCAGGCGCTACCCGCGCGAAGTACCCGACCGTGAAACAGTTGCCATGCAGCCGCAGGCTGGCATCGTAGCCCTTCAGGTTCACGCCCAGCGGTATCACGTGCATCTTGTTTTCGGGGATGCCCAGGTGGCGGCGCATGAACTCCGCATAGTAGGTGCTGACCGCCGCGAAGCCGTCTACGTTTTCGATGTTAGCCCGGATCAGTTCGAGCGCGCGCGTTCGATAGGGCTCCTGGAGCTGGCTGAGGAACAGATCCTCGCCCTGCAGCGTGCAGCAAACGGGCCGGCCCAAAGCCTCGCGTATGGGGGCCGCGAGGCCGATCAGCAGGGAGTTCGGAAGAGTCACGATATCGGGCGGCGCCTCGGTGCGAAGCCAGGCGGTCAGCTTGCCGATCTCCTTTCCTTGAAAACCGCTCGCGCCACGCAGCATGGAAACTGTGAGCTCGCCCAGCAGCCGCGGATTCACTGGAATCGAACGCCGCGAAGCGAGTTTGAGCGCCCACTCGGAGTCCCACAGCCGGTCCAGCAGCCAGGGCATTTTGCGAAAGATGACTGAATGCTGCTCGAGATACACGCTGATGCCGCCGAACAATACTTTGTGTTCGGCCACGTTCGGCTCGTCGGTCAGGGTTGGCGTATAGATGGGCGCTAGCACGATATCGTGTCCCTGGCTCTTGAGCTCCGCCGCTAGGGCGTTGTCGCGGATGCAGCTTCCGCAATACATCTGCGCGGCGCCGGCGGTGAACGCGACAATCTTCATAGGGGCTTCATACGGCCTTCATACCGCGCGCTGAAACGCCCGGCGGGCGTACAGGTGATCGAACAAGTTGCCTTCGTGCGGCTGGTCCCAACTGATGCGGTGCGTCGGGATGGCGCCCAGGTTCAACCGGCCAACATAGGGAGATGCCAGCAGCCGTCCGATGAGCTTACGGTCGTGGGTGATGGCCGTTACCACCAGGCTCGGCCCCAGGGCCAGCGGCAATTGTTCCTGGCGAACCGGGACCACGCTTGCGTACGGAAAAAGAAACTCGCGGTTCGCCAGAGGATGCTCGAGCGAGTCGCATAGCACGATGGCCGGCAGCAGATACGCGCAGCCCTGAAAGGTCGTCAGTCGCGCGCCGGGGCGATAGTCCGCCGTGACGTCGCGCGCGCCAGGCACGTCGAGTTCGCTATCGATTATCTGCGAAATGCGCCCAGCCAAGGCGGCGTTGGCGAATGGCGCGATTTGCGCCTGCTCGTCGGCCTCGTCGCGCGGCACGATTTTGGCAAGCCGTTCCGCCAGCGCCTCGGCGATTTCGGCCGTCTTGGCGGGCGCCCACACACCCGAGGCGTTGATGCACGAGCGGCCGGAGTTTTCGAGGATCGACGAGACCATCACGTCCAGGTACTTCTCCCACTCGTCTATCGAATCCTCGCCGATCACGATCTTGCTGTAGCCCGGGCCGTGTACCTCGATACGCGGATCGGCCTGCCACGGCCGCGTGGATGCGATATCGCCAAACACCATGCCGCGACCGCAGCGCCGCAGGATTTCGGCGCCGCCCGCATGATCGGCGGGATAGTAGCCGAAGGCCTCCGGCGGCGCGCCCGCCCGCTTCAGCGCCTGGATCATGCGATAGGGAGTCCAGGGCTCGGCGCTGCCGGGTTTCAGCACCAGCGGAGTCTTCAAGGCGAACGCGGGCGCCCACAGAGAATGCACTCCGGGCGAGTTGCTCGGCAGCACCACGCCCAGCGACGGGCCGCGCGGAAAGTAGCTCAGGTTCCCGGAGTAGCCGGCATCCAGCACACCCAGATCGAGATTGCGCGTGAGGCCGTCGATCACCGTTTCCATCTCCGCCAGCACCGTGCCGATCTTGTGCATGTTCTTTCGAACCATAACGTGCGGTAAGCCCGTAGTGGCGGAAACCTGCCGCACATAATCCTCCGGCGACTGCGGCGCGTCCCCGAGCGGCAGGGTAGAACCGCCGAACAAAGCAGCCGCCCGTGCACAGATGCCGAACAGTTCCTGCGCGGTGAAGTTATCCAGAATTCCGCGGGCCGCCTCCTGGTTCAGCAGATCGCGCCGGATCAATCCGACATTGGCCTGACTGATTTCGACGAACGGCTCGCGAGTTCGGTAGTGAGGCGTGCGGATGGTATCCAGGCTTCTGTACGGAACGCCTCGCCGCAAAATGGGGACATCCAGCAACTGGCCCATCAGTACACGCCCTCCACGACCGTGGTTTGGAACCGGGAAAAAGGCCGCACGTTGCGCACGCCGTCCCAAGGATATTGTAGATAAGGTGGCTCCCGCTCCGCCTCGTCCCGCTCGAGAAATCGCGGCATGAAGAACTCGCGCGTCAGCGTGGTGAGTCGCACGCGCCCGGTTTGGCCGTATTCGACGACGCGGTAAGGGTCGTCGGGATCCACCACTTCAATCAGCGCGCGCGGCGAGGGTGGGTAATAGATAATGGCGTAGCCGTCTTCAGCCTGGCGCGGCTTATGTACGGCCAGTCCCATCAGCGTATTTCCGTAGGTGGGCGCGAAGTAGACTCCGTCCAGCAGCTCCTCTACGGCGAACCGATGGAACTGCGGCGTCATCTCGGTGCCTCCACAGAACACTCCGCGGATGCCCGCTTTCTTGAGCGATATTTTTTCGCACAGCGCTTCGAGCAGCTTGGGAGTGGTGAACATCGAGCGGATGTTGTCGTGCGCGCGCAACAGCGTGAGGCCCTGCTCCACGACGTGCTGCTTGTAGGCTTCCGCCTCCTCGATCTTGCCTCGCTTGATCAGTTTGATAACCCAGCGGGGGTCCAGATCCGTCATGAAGCAGATGCCCCCGCGATACTGCGCCAGGTGCTCGACGGCCAGCCGCAGGCGGCGCGGACCGCTCGGCCCCAACATGAGCCAGTCGGAGCCCCGCGGAAACGCCTCGTCGGGCAGAGTGGCGCTGAAGGCCTCATAATCGATGCGGAAATCGTCGATGCTGATGCGCGACTTGGGCACGCCGGTGCTGCCGCCGGTTTCGAAAACGTAGACTGGCCGATCCGCGTAGGCCTTGGGCACCCAACGGCGGACGGGGCCGCCGCGCAGCCACTCATCCTGAAAGAAGCCGAAGCGATCCAGATCGTCGTAGCGGCGGATCTCCTGGCGAGGGTCCCAGTCAAGGTTCCGGGCGTACTCCAGCCAGAAAGGACAGCCGGTCTCCGGACTGAAGTGCCATTGGACCATCTCGCGCGTCCAGGCGTCCAGGGTCGCGCGCGCGGCTTTGGTTTCGATGTGAGCGGACACAGTTTTCTCTAGTTTATAGTGGTCGGTACCATGCTGTCTAAACATGCTGTCTAAAGCTGAGACCAAAGCGCGCTACAACAAAATCAGTACGGTCTACGACCTTTTATCTGATCACAGCGAAGGACCCGTCCGCGAGGCTGGTTTGAAAATGTTGGCAGCGAAACTCAAGAATCGTTGGAATTGATGTTTCCGAAGGGATGATGGCAGTCGCCGATGGCCGCTCCGGCACGGACCGCGTCGACCTCCGGTGCGGGGACGCGGCGGAGCGTGGGCTCGTATACGAGGTCCACGAGTGGACCCATTCGCCATTTCCCTAACTTTGTCGACTGCGCGGCCCATTTTCGTGAGCAAGGTTTTGGAGGCGTCCCGCTTTCAAGTCGAAGAAAAGCGCAACGTCCGAATGTGGGTCCCGGTAGAGATCGTACAGGCGGTGTTACCGAGCGGACCGTGAGTAACTCAATTGCGTGTAAGCAAATTCAACGTGTTAGTCGCATCATCGACAAAGTAGAGCCCTGCAACGGCGTCGGCAAGTCCAAAGAGGGCGCCTGCTCCGGGCGGCATCCCACTGGTGTCCAGCAGGCCTTCGCCAAGCACCGTGCCGCTCGTCGAGAGAGTAATGAGCAAACCGTTGTTGCCGTTTACTGTAAGAATGTTACTGCCGAGAACGATAAGCCCGAGCGGATCGTTCAGACCCTCGCCACTTAACACGGTCGTCCCCGGACCGGCGCTGGTAGTGCGAGAGCCTGCATTCGGGATCGCCGCGATACGGTTATTCAAGCTGTCGGCGACATACAATGTTCCGCTCCCGGCAAGACCCACTCCGGTCGGACCAATCACCAGCGCGGCGGGATCGGTTCTCTCCGGGAAACCGGAACCAATCGTGGTGATCGATTCGATAGTTGGTATGGCAGCGGTCGAAACGGACAGATCGATGCGAATAACCGTGCCTTCATCCACCAGGTTGCCGTTAGCGGCGACCGTGCCGTTGAGGACATTGGTGACAAACAACGACGCCTTGTCGCCCAGATCCAGAGCCGTCATATCCCACGGGCCATTGATCAGTTCACCCCAGATAGAAGAGACCACTTCGCCTTCGCTGTTCAATACCAGAAGACAGCCCGCCTGTGCCGTCGCCGACGTACCATCCGTAGTGGGCAAGCTGCCCACAATAACCCAGCCGGCACGCAGAACCACCAGGGCCGTCGTAAGGCCCACTCCTCCCGGGCATGGTGATGGCAGAGTCGAGGCATCGATCTTCGCAAAGACACTTACTGTCCCATTGGGCGCGATGTCCATAATCGTCGTGCCGGTGCCTTGCAAATTCGCGCTGTTGTTGAAATTACTAACTAGAATATTCCCGGCTTGCAGTTTCCCAACGGAGGTCGGAACTATCGCGACACCGTAGGGATTCAAATCACCGTTGCCTGGGACGGTAGAAGCCACCGTCACAATTGTGCGATTAGCCGCACGTAACACTCCTGACGCGGCAAACAGGAGCAACACGGACGCGCACGCCAATAGTCTTCTAAGTAGTTGTTTCATTTTCAAATCCTTTTCCATAACTGGCAATCTTGATAGTAGGCTGTGGGAGTGGTGGATACAAGCACGATAAGGATCATACTTGTAAAATGTGAGCGGCGGAATCGAAATCCTGCGCGGGATCTCACATCGCGCGGTCATGGGCAGGGTGGGCAGGTGGGTTTGACGAAAGCCCCTCGGCAGAGCTAGAATGGATCGACGCTATCTGATCGGCAGGAGGAGCCTTACATGAACTGGGTCAAACCGGATTTCGACGAGATCGCTTTGAATTGTGAAATTAACTGCTACTGCAGCGCGGAGATCTAATCGGCCCGCATGCGGGTGAAGATCCTGGGCGCGGCCGCCGGCGGTGGATTCCCGCAATGGAATTGCCGCTGCTCGAATTGCCGTAGGCTGCGCCAAGGGTCCTTCCAGGGTACGCCAAGAACACAGGCGCAACTGGCGTTTAGCGCTGACGACCGCAATTGGTATCTGGTAAACGCATCACCCGATCTGCGCGCCCAGATCGAGTCCACGCCCGATCTCCAGCCACAGGAAGGCCAGCGCCACTCGCCCGTGCGCGCCGTCATTCTCACCTGCGCGGAGTTGGACCAGGTTTTGGGCCTGCTGCTGTTGCGCGAATCCCAAACCCTGCGGGTCTATGCCACTAGGGCCGTGCGGCGCATCTTGCTCGAGGATAACAGCATGTTCGGGATGCTGCGGCGCTATCCGGGCCAAGTCTCCTGGTGCGATATGTTGCCGGGCGAGCCGATTGAGATTGATCCCCGCATTCGCTGCGCGCCGCTTGCGCTTCCAGGGGGCTATCCCTTTTACGTCGGCGGATCGCGTTTGGCGCAATCGCCGCCCGGCGAAGCAGTGCTGGCGCTTTTGCTCGAATCGAGCGATGGCGGCAAACTGGCATACTTCCCCGGCGCCCCGAGGGTCGAGGAGGCGTGGCTGCCCTGGATGGAACAAAGCGACGTGCTTCTGTTCGACGGCACCTTCTGGACTGACGACGAGCTGATCGAGGTGCAGGGCAGCGGACGCACGGCCCGGCAAATGGGCCATCTGCCGGTTTCCGGGGCGGGCGGCGCGCTCGAGCGTCTGGCCGGCCTGCGCCATCCGCGCAAGCTGTTCATTCACGTCAATAACACCAACCCCATCCTCGACGAGGAGAGCCCCGCGTACCGACAGGTGCGCGATGCCGGATGGGACGTGGCGCGGGACGCCATGGAGTTCGCGTTATGACGGACGACGTTCTGAGTCCGGGCGATCTTCGCACCCGTCTGCGGGCCGTCGGCGAGGAGCGCTATCACCATCGCCACCCCTTTCATCTGCTCATGCACGCGGGCAAGCTTACACGCGGCCAGTTGCAGGCGTGGGCGCTGAATCGCTTTTACTATCAAAGCCGGATTCCGATGAAGGACGCCCTGGTGCTGGCGCGCAGCCCGGACATGCAGTTTCGCGTTGCATGGCGGAAGCGACTGGTGGATCACGATGGAACCAGCGCCGCGGAAGGCGGCATTGAACGATGGCTGCGGCTCGCGGTGGCCACCGGACTGGACCGCGCCAGCGTGCTTTCCGGCGGCGCAGTGCTGCCCGCCACGCGCTACGCCGTGGATGCCTATCTGGACCTGGTATCCCACAAAAGTCTGCTCGAAGCGGTGGCCTCCTCGCTGACCGAAATGTTCTCCAGGGATTTGATCGCCCTGCGCATGGAACGGCTGCGCGAACACTATCCCTGGTTGCAGGACGGCCTGGCATATTTTCAGGCGCGGCTCTCGCAAGCCCCGGAAGACGCTACTTTTGCCCTGGACTGGGTGACCCGAAATGCGCGCAGCCGGGCGGAGCAGGAGTTGGCCATCGGCGCTTTGCGCGCCAAGTGCGACATCCTGTGGGCCCAGCTCGACGCGCTCTACTTCGCATACGTGCAGCCGGGCTGGCCGCCACCGGGCGCCTTCCAAATGGAGACGCCGTGAGCCGCCCCACGCCTCATACGGTGCCACGCCTCGCGCCCGGTTGCCGCGTAGCCGACAACCCCGGACAACCCGCCCTGCTGCTGGTTCCGGAGGGAGCCTTGAAGTTGACCGGCTCCAGCCTGAGCATCGTGAGCCGCATCGACGGCGTACGTACGTTCGCCCAAATCGTAGAGCAGTTGCAAGCGGAGTTTGCCGGAATGGACCCGGCCGCGATCGAGGAACAGACCGCCGCGTTCCTGGAGAAATTGAGTGCGCGCAGCGTGGTGCGCTTCGCGTGATACCCGGACCCCAATCGCTCATCGCCGAAGTCACGCACCGCTGCCCGCTGCACTGCGTTTATTGCTCGAATCCGCTCGAGATGGAGTCGCGGCAGGCGGAGTTGTCCACCCAGGTCTGGTCGCGGGTCTTCGAGGAAGCGGCCGAACTGGGTGTTCTGCACCTGCACCTTACGGGCGGCGAGCCGCTGGCGCGCCACGATCTTACCGGGCTTGCCGCGGCGGGGCACGGCGCCGGATTGTACCTGAACCTGATCACCTCAGGTCTCGGGCTCACGCCGCAGCGCATCGACGAATTGGTCGGGGCGGGGCTCGATCATCTTCAGTTAAGCCTGCAGGACTCCGAGGCGGGCGCCGCCGATGAGATCGCCGGGACGCGCGCGCATGCCCGCAAGATTGCCCTGGCCGGATTGATTCGCCGGTACCCGCTGGCCTTCACACTGAATGTGGTGGTCCACCGGCGGAATCTTGACCGCTTGCCGGACATCCTGGCGCTGGCGGAAGAGCTGCAGGTGGATCGGCTGGAAATCGCTAATGTGCAATATTACGGCTGGGCATTGCAAAATCGCGACCGGTTGATGCCCACGCGGGAACAGTTGGAGCGCAGCCTGCCGATCGTTCGCGAGGCCCAGGAGCGCCTCGCGGGCCGCATGCGCATCGAATTCGTGGCGCCCGATTATTATGCCCGCTACCCCAAGGCGTGCATGGGCGGCTGGGGGCGTAACGTCATTCTAGTGAATCCCCGCGGCGAGGCGCTGCCCTGCCATGCGGCCAAAGTAATTCCGGGGCTTTGTTTCACCAATGTCGAGGAGCGGCCCTTACGATGGATCTGGGAAGAGTCGCCCGCCTTCAACCGGTTTCGAGGGGAGGAGTGGATGCAGGAGCCCTGCCGGAGCTGCGATCGCCGTCACCTGGATTTCGGGGGCTGCCGCTGCCAGGCGCTGCTGCTGGCGGGTGACGCGACGGCGACGGACCCGGCCTGCTCGCTGGCGCCGGGGCGTGGATTAGTGGATGCCGCGCTGGGGCGTGCGGAGGGCCCCGCGGAATGGGTCTACCGCATTGATCCCATATAGAAGACGTCGAATCGGCTAGAATCGGCACATGCACGAGGCCGCCTGGCGTTCCTATCGACGTATCGCCACACTCAAGAGCGCCGAAGAGTTCTCCGATTATCTTAGCGAGCTTGGCGTGACACTGGGCTTCGATCGCGAATTAAGCCGCGGCGAGGATGCACCGCTTCAGCAACCCTATCAGCTGGACGGTTTTCAAATCGGGAATCGTTTCTGCGTGCTGCCCATGGAAGGATGGGACGGCACGTCTGACGGCAAGCCCTCGGACCTGACCACCCGGCGGTGGCAGCACTTCGGGGAAAGCGGCGCCAAGCTGATCTGGGGCGGAGAAGCGGTCGCCGTGCGGCAGGATGGCCGCGCAAATCCGCATCAATTGCTATTGAATGAGGAGACCCTCCCTTCGCTCGAACAGTTGCGCCGCTGTCTGGTGTCGTCCCATGAGCTGCGATTCGGATCGAGCGCGGGGCTCCTGATTGGGCTCCAACTGACGCATTCCGGGCGCTTCGCACGGCCCAACCGAACCGATCTACCGGAACCTCGCGTCCTCTATCATCATCCGCTGCTCGACAAGAAGGTAGGCATCGGGCCTGACTCTGCGGTCCTTGCAGACTCGGAGATCGAACAGATCGTCGAAGCTTTCGTATACGCCGCGGTGCGCGCTCAGAAAGCCGGGTTCGCGTTCATCGACGTCAAACATTGCCATGGATATCTCGGGCATGAGTTCCTCAGCGCGGTCGCGCGGCGCGGCAGGTATGGAGGCAGTTTCGAAAACCGCACGCGATTTCTGCGTGAGATCGTGGCGGGCGTGCGACGGGATGCCCCCGGTCTCGCGGTCGGAATCCGGCTCAGCGCTTTTGACCTGATCCCGTTTCGAAAGCGCGCCGATGGAGGGGGAGAGCCCGAGGAATTCAACGGCGCATATCCCTACGCTTTCGGCGCCGATCCCGAGAATCCGCTGCGGATCGACCTTACCGAGACCTACCGGTTGCTGAATCTGCTGGAGGAGTTACAAATCAAGCTGGTTTGTATCTCGGCTGGAAGCCCGTACTATAATCCTCACATCCAGCGTCCGGCCTTGTTCCCGCCATCCGACGGATATGAACCGCCAGAGGACCCGCTGGTCGGGGTGGCGCGCCTCATTGCCATAACCGGTGAGATCAAGGCGCGCTATCCGCACCTGGCGATTGTCGGCTCGGGCTACAGCTATCTGCAGGAGTGGCTGCCCAAGGTAGCGCAATACTATGTCAGGACGGGGCAAGCCGATTTTGTAGGCCTGGGGCGTTTGATTCTCAGTTATCACGACCTACCGAGTGACGTGCTGCGCGGCGCGGCCCTGGAGACCAGGCGGTTCTGCCGCACGTTCAGCGACTGTACCACAGGACCGCGCAACGGCCTGGTCTCCGGCTGCTTTCCACTGGACCCGTTCTATCGCCTGCACCCTCAGGGGGAGCTTCTCGCGGCCGCCAAAAAAAGGAGTACATGAATGAAGCTAACGATTCTCTTCATCGTCTCGATGATGCTTGCTCCGGCTCAGGATCAGCTCAGCATGGAGGTGGAAGTCGGCAACCTGGAAGCGCGCCGCTTCCGCGCCATGACCGAGGCGGACGTACCAACACTCGAGCGGCTGCTGTCGGACGACCTCGTTTACACCCACGCCAGCGGCTGGCGCCAGACCAAGGCCGAGTTCCTGGCTTCCCTTCGCTCCGGCGAGCTGATTTACCATTCCTTCGCTCCCAAGAACTTCAAGGCGAGGGCCTACGGAAACACCGTCCTGGTAACGGGCCGCGCTTCCGGTAAGGTCAGGTCGAAAGGCCAGGAGCTCAGCGTGGAGCTCTTTTATCTGGAGGCCTACGTAAAGCAAGACGGCCGGTGGCAACTGGCCGCCTGGGAATCGACTCGCGTTGCGCCGTAATAGCCCTGTCATCCGGAATAAACCGGAATAAATACGCGGTCGTATCCGGAAATTAACCGATATTTCACGTCTTTTTAGCATTCGGTTGCTAAGCTTTCCGATGCGCGGGGTCTGGACTGCGAATGCCGGCTCCGCGACTTCTGTTCGCTCGAGGATGGATTATGAGAATGCACGCAGTCGATTTTGGGGAATGCTTGCCGCGCGGCAAGCAGAGTCTGGCGATGCTTCTAGCGCTTGCATGGATCGTCGGAGTTCCAAGTTATGTTCGCGCGCAGAACCCTGTGACGCCAATCCAGCACGTGATCGTAATCATCGGTGAAAACCGCTCGTTCGACCATGTCTTTGCCACCTACGTTCCTAAAAACGGACAGACAGTGTCTAACCTCCTGTCCAAGGGTATTGTCAATCCGGATGGCTCGCATGGCCCCAACTATGCATTAACTAGCCAGGACGCAGCCGTCGACGCCACCACGTATTCGATCAACCCGGGCAGCAAGACCGGCTACAATACCATACCCCCTCCCGGTACAGACGGTGCGCCTACCGTTGCCAGTGATACGAGTCCGGCCCCATTTCTGACCATGGCGGTCGCGCAAATTGCCGAGCCTGATTTGTTTGGCAAGTACTACTACAATCTGCTGACAGGCGCTACCGGCCTGCCGAATGACGTTGTAGACACACGCATCGCCCATGTCAACGATCTTGGCTCAGGCTCGTTCCACCTGACCCCATCGGTATCCTACGATGACTACGCGGCCAGCCCCGTACACCGGTTTTACCAGATGTGGCAGCAGGAGGATTGCAGTAAAGCGACAGTGAGTTCATCGAATCCCAGCGGCTGCCTGGCCGATCTGTTCCCGTGGGTCGAAGTTACCGTCGGCGCCGGCACCAATGGCGATCCCCAGCCCCAGCCATTCACCAATATCACCACTGGCGAAGGCAGCACCTCGATGGCTTTCTATAACGTCCAGAACGGCGATGCTCCTTACCTGAAGTCCCTCGCGGACACCTACACTCTAAGCGATAACATGCATCAGTCGGTGATGGGCGGGACCGGAGCGAATCATATCATGTTTGGCTTCGCTGACGCCATCTGGTACAGCGACGGCAATGGTAACCCGCTGACGCCGCCGGCCGACCAGATCGAAAACCCCAACCCGATGCCCGGCACGAATAACTGGTACGACCAGGATGGGTACTCGGGCGGGAGCTACACCAATTGTTCGGACATGAGCCAGCCGGCCGTTCCGGCAATTGTGAATTATCTGGAGTCGTTGTCCAGGCCTATCAAGCCGCGTTGCGCGCCGAACACCTACTACCTGCTGAACAATTACAATCCCGGTTACACTGGCTCGGGAACTCTGGAAACCCCCTATTCGCCGTTCACTATACCTCCCACGTCCGTGCGGCACATCGGCGATGTGCTTTCGGCGGCGAACATCAACTACACCTATTTCGGCGAAGGCTGGGATCTCTACGTGACGGACCCGCTTGGAATCAATCCATACGATGCGTACTGTAACATCTGCAATCCGTTCCAGTATGCCAGTGACATCATGACGAATCCGGCGGAAATCGAAGCTCATATTCAGGACACCAGTTCCTTGTTTGAGCAAATCGATACGACTAGTCTGCCGCCGGTGTCCATCGTTAAGCCGAGCGGATTTGTGGACGGCCATCCGGCCTCCTCCAAGCTCGACCTGTTCGAGGGATTTGTGAATAACATTGTCAACAAAGTGCAGGCTAACGCGGCGCTCTGGGCGAATACGGCGATCTTCATCACCTTCGACGAGGGCGGCGGCTACTACGATTCAGGTTATGTCCAACCGGTCGATTACTTCGGCGACGGTACGCGAATTCCGCTGTTGATCGTTTCTCCATTTTCCACGGGAGGCATCGTCAACCATAGCTATGCGGACCACGTATCCATAATCAAGTTCATTGAGCGGAACTGGGGCCTCAGCCCGATCACGAACCGCAGCCGCGACAATTTCCCGAACCCTGTCACTGCCACGGGCAATCCGTACGTTCCCACGAACAGTCCGGCTCTTGACGACCTGTTTGACGCGTTCAATTTTAACAACTAAAACTCAATCTGTAAGACCAAAGCCGGCCGGAGCAACTCGCTCTGGCCGGCTGGACAATTTTATGCGAACTATCTATTGTTTCTTTCTGGTTCTTTCAACGTGCCTAATGGCCAGTGACCAGGCGGACGTAGCCGGTACATGGCAAATCTCGTGGCAGGTCCGCCTTGGGACAGCCCATGCGACCGTACAACTGACGCAGGATGGCTCGAAGTTGAGCGGAACTTTCGAGCAAATGGGTGTTTCGTCAAACCTGTCGGGCAGCATTCAAGGTAAAAACGTTTCCTTCGACGTTCAGTTTCCAGGGCCGCGCCCATTCACTATGGAATTCGCAGGAACTGTCGACGGCGAGAAGATCAGTGGCAAATCCTTCGCCAAGGGCGTGGAAGGGGCCGGGGCCTATCTGGGGCATGGCGGGGAGGTAGTAAAGCCTGACCATCCCTGGACCGCAAGCCGCCCGCCCAAAGCGCAGAACTGATAATGAATCGCCGTGAACTGTTGCGTAGTGGTGTCTGCATGGGCGCCGGCGTGCTAGCTGCGCTCGCTGAAACGAAGACGCCGCCAAGCCTCGAACCGTACGTGGATCGGTTGCCCATCCCCCCAGTCATTCGACCGCCCATGCATGGTGGCGCTATCGACATACGGATGCGAGAATTCCGGCACAAGGCGCATCGGGACCTCCCGGCCACGGCTCTTTGGGGCTATAACGGCATGTGGCCGGGACCTACCATCGAGGCTCAAAAGGGTCAGCCGCTTTCTGTGAAATGGACCAATGCGTTACCGGCCAGACACTTCCTACCCATTGACACGACCATTCATGGAGCGGAAGAGACATTGCCCAAGGTGCGCACTGTGGTGCACGTGCATGGCGCTCAGGTCTTGCCGGAGAGCGATGGTTACCCGGACGCCTGGTTTACTTCAGATGGCAAAACCGGGGCGCACTATGACTCCAGCTCGTGCCACTATCCGAACGATCAACAGGCGGCATTATTGTGGTACCACGATCACGCCATTGGCATTACCCGTTTGAATATTTATGCGGGCTTGGCGGGCTTCTACGTGATTCGGGACGCCCAGGAAGACGCGTTGAATCTGCCGGGTGGGCCCTTTGAGATCCCCTTGATGATCCAGGACCGGAAGTTCAATCCCGACGGTTCGCTGCTGTACCCAACTGCGCGGAATGGCACGCATCCGGTCTGGATCCAGGAATTCTTTGGAGAGACGATTTGCGTCAATGGCAAAGCGTCGCCCTTTCTCGAAGTCGAGCCGAGAAGGTATCGTCTTCGGATGGTGAATGGCTCAAACTCGCGCTTCTATCACTTGAAGCTCGTGGCAGCCGACCAAGCGGGCGAAGCAGAAGTTCCCGCCTTCCACCAGATCGGAACCGACGGTGGTCTGTTACCGGCACCGCTGACGCTTCGCTATTTGCTCCTCGCGCCCGGCGAACGCTTTGACGTAATCCTGGATTTCGCGGATCACAAGGGAGCCAGTATCGCGATGCTCAACGACGCGCCGGCTCCTTATACACGTGGAGGCGAAGTGGTGCCTTCCGAGGTGATGCTGTTCAAGGTGACCAAGCCCCTCTCCGGGAAGGATAGCAGTTCGCTCCCCGATACGCTGGCGCAAATGCCGCTGCTAAATCCGGCCGAGGCCGTCCGCGAAAGAGTGCTTGCACTGACCGAGATCGTCCGGCCCTCCGACGGCTACACAGTGATGGGCATGCTCGGCCAGAAGCACTGGTTCGATCCCGTATCGGAAGATCCGAAGGCTAATTCGATGGAGATCTGGTCCTTCGCGAACACTACTGGCGACGTACATCCGATACACATTCACCTGGTCCGTTTTCAGGTGTTGAACCGGCAGCCGTTTGACGCACGGACATACTTGCAGACCGGGCAGCTTGTTTTCACCGGAATTCCGATGGCGCCGGAGAGAAATGAACGACCGGGGTGGAAGGACACCATCAAGACTTACCCGGGATATGTTACGCGAGTCATCCAGAAGTTCGAGCTTCCAAAGGGAACACGAGTTAGTCGCGGACAGGAGTTCCGCTATGTCTGGCATTGTCACATGCTCGAGCATGAAGACAACGAAATGATGCGGCCATACAGCGTGATTGGCGGCAACGACGGCCCTACTTAAGTTACTAAGTACGCGTCGCCTTTCGTGCCTGCCTCGCGTTGCTTGCCGCCGCGGTTTCTGCTCTGCTCAACAGCTCCGCCGGGGACCTGCAAGATCAGGCTACGTTTTACTATCGAGAATAAACGTCGGCACTAACCCGCCCACGGAAGAGAAGGCGGCGTGTCCGGCTGAGAGGCGGCTGGAGCAGCTCAACACCTTGCCCAGGTAAGCATGCGGGTGGACATCCACCTGCATTTCCTTGAACTCCAGGTGGCCGTAGGTCACCATCGGGAAGACAGCGCGCACTGGGTCTACCTTCTCCTGGACTACGTAAGGCGCGCGCATGGCCTGCTTGAGCGCGCGGTCCCAGGCGGCCTCGTCCAGCTCCCAACCGAAGAAGCTGTGCATGTCGCTGTAGTCATCGTTCGGCTTCAGCACCAGCTTCTCGCGGTTCTGTGCGATGAACTCGGGCAGATCGATGGTCTGGTCGTTATAGGTGGTCTTGGTCGCGGACACCAGCCGGGTCCAGGGCACATGATCGTGGATCGCCTTGCGCTCGGTGGCCGGGAACTTGGCGGTGAGTGCGGTGTCGGTCAAAAGGCCGAACATGGCCTTCTTATGCGCCAGCTCTGAGCGGAAGCTATTGACCACGCAGACGGTGCGCTCGCGGTAAGCGCGGACGAGCGGATGGGTTAAGTCGAACCGCATCAGAAATTCCTGAACGCTGATGCGGCGGTAGATCAGGTCGATCTCGAAGCTGCCCTTGCGCAGCACCTTATTGCGGTACTCCAACTGGTCCGGCGAGACGATCTCCACGGTATAGCCTTCTTCGCGGAAGAAGTCCCGAAAGAGCTGGTACTCGCTCTGTTCGGAGTGGTAAGCCGGGCGAAACTCCAGGATGGCAATGTTGGGCTTCTTGTGGGCGCCGAACTGCCGATAAGCCTTGAGCAGGGCCCCTAACAAGTGCTTCTTGCCCCCAACGCGCGTCAGATTGTACCGCTTACGGAACTCCTTGACAGGGGGCGAGTCGAAGAACAAGTCGGACAGCGCTTCGGTGTAGGCGGCGCCGGTGGGCGAATCGGCGTTATATCGCAGCACATGCAGCGTGCCGTTGCAAACGAGCGAATCCAGGCGCGAGGCTACCTCCGGGATCTGGTAACCGGGATCGATTCCGGCGAGCATCTTCTCGGCCGGAAGCAGCTCCATGCGGGCGAGCAGAGCGGGGCTCGAGAGCACCATACGCTGCATGCGGTCGATGGCGGTAATGAGCGCCTCACTGGTTTTGACCAGGGTTTCGTACTGGCGGCGGGTGATGAAATTCGGACGCAGGAACGGGCAGATGAGGCGGCCGCCGGCGGAAAGGTGCTCCTCCTCCATGCGCTGATGCAACTCGTCTACCCACCCGAGATCGCGGCAGGGACCGGTCTCCAGGAGCTTGTTATAGCGTACTATAGCGTCGTCTAACTGGGACATGCGCACCACGAGGGAAATGGCCTATAATCAGTATCGCACAGCGTCCGCCGAAAATACAGCTGTAACCCTGCCGAAACGCAAATAAAGCTTTTGTTTTTAGCTAGATAGGAATTTTTTGGCGCCGCTCAAACAAACTTATATTGTTCTTCCCGGCCGTCCCAAAGGATCTTCTTATTGTGTTTAAACGAGAGCGTGGCCATATGACCCGAGATGGCGGCCTGCTGGCCCACTTCTGGCGACGCAATCACCTGCTGGTTGCCCCGAATGGCCTCGACCCAGTTGTGGAAGTGGTTGATGGCGCCATCACGCTCGCCAAAATCCTGTGGGCCGTTCAGATGGATCGCCTGGCGCGCTTTAACGCGGTCCGGCGCCTTGCCATTCAGCAGCTGCGGCGTAAAATAGAGATCCATGCGATTCAGGACTTCGAGGGTACCCTCGTTGCCGCATAACTGCTCGCCATAGCCATACTGGTCGTTGCCGAAGTAGCTCGAGTAGTTGATCTGGAGCTTGCCGGGATACTCGTAGATGGCGCTGAAGGTGTCCGGAGTGTCGCGGTCGTCGTCGGCGCCCGCCCAGCGATAGATCCCTCCCGAGGCCATACACGAATCGGGCACGGTGCGGTCGAGCATGAAGTTGACGATGTCGGTCTGGTGGACCAGCAGGTCGGTCGAGATGCCACCCGAGTAATCCCAGTACAGCCGCCATTGATAATATCGGTGCGGGTCCCAGGCGCGCTGCGGCGCGGTCCCCAGAAACTTGGGCCAATCGGTATTCTGCTCGTTGGCGTCCGGCGGAATGGCATAGCGCCAAGCGGGGTTGTCGTCGGTTGAATTGCGATACCAGAACGCACGCACGAAATGCACGTCGCCTAGCATGCCCTGCTGCACCAGCTCCTTCGCCTTCTTGTAGAGCGATGAGCTGCGGTTCTGCGTGCCCACCTGCACGATTTTGCCGGACTTCTTCCACTCGCGCACGATGTCGAAGCCTTCTTCGATGGTGTGGGCGAGGGGTTTTTCCAGATAGACGTGCTTGCCCGCACGCAGGGCGGCGATGGCCATGTCGTGATGCAGGTGTTCCGGGGTCATGATGAACACCGCGTCGATGGACTTATCCGCCAGCAGATCGTGGTAGTCGTTGTAAGTCGCGGGGGTGTTGCCCCAGATGGTCTGAACGCGATCCTTGCCGCGGGCGAGGTAACCCTGGAAAGTATCGCAGATGGCGGTGAGGGTGACGGTATCGGGCGCCGCCTTTTTCAGCCATTCGATGCCGGCATTGCCGCGCGTACCGACACCGATCCAGCCGATGTTGACTTTGTCATTCGCGCCGCGTGCGGCGATGACGGCGGGGCCGGCGAGCACTGCCGCGGCAGCCGTCGTTTTCAGGAAATTCCGGCGATCCATTGCTTCCGGCATAGGTTTCATATTATCAAATTGGCGCGTCTATAGATTCTGGATGCTTGGCAGTGAACTTGCCTGTATTTCCAGACAAGAAAGGAGCTGAACATGACCCGCAAGCTATTTGCAGTCGCAGCACTTGTGCTTTCGTGCACATTTCTGACGATTGCGCAAACGGTTGCGCAAACGGTCCCGCTATATCGTGTAACCGTAATTGATCGTACTGTTAGCGCGGTCGATTATCAATACCGCAACGGCCCCACGCAGATCGATTTTCGGGGTACCGTACTGCTTCCCGAGGCGAAGGGCAACGCCACCGTTGAATCCAAGGAGGGGCGCGTTGAAATCGACGCCAGGTTCGGACATTTGCCGGCGCCCACGCGCTATGGCCGTGAATATCTTACATACGTGCTCTGGGCGATCACACCGGAAGGGCACGCCAAGAACCTGGGCGAGATCCTGGCGGGGAGTTCGGAGAAGGGCAAACTGCACGTCACTACGGATCTGCAGGCCTTCGGCTTGATTGTCACGGCTGAGCCCTATTCGGTGGTACGGCAGCCAAGCGACGCGGTGGTGCTGGAGAATCAGATTCGTCCGGATACCATCGGCAATTCCGAGCCGATCCACGCGAAGTACGAATTACTGCCGAGGGGCCATTACACCTACAACGTTCCCGAGAACCTGGTGCAGGCCGAAGGCAATGGGCCCATGCTGTCGATGGATCAATACCAGGAGGTATTGGAGATTTATCAGGCGCAGAACGCCTTGCAGATCGCGCAGTCGGCGGGCGCCGATCAATACGCCGCGGATACGTTCGGCAAGGCGACGATCCTCTTGCGGCAAGCCCAGGATGAGCAGGCCAGAAAAGCGCCCATGACGACGGTGGTGACGACTGCCCGGAAAGCGGCGCAGACTGCCGAAGACGCCCGCATCATCGCAGTCGAGCGCAGGCAGCAGGACGAGCTGGCCCAAGCCCACGCGCAGGCGGCTGCCGCGCTGACGCAACAGGCGCAGGCCGAAGCGGCAGCTCAAACCGCGCAGACCGAGGCGGCGGCGAGCCGTGCGCTGCTCGAACAGGAACGCGCGGCCAGGCAGCAGGCCCAAGCGGAAACAGAAACCGCCGTGGCTATTTCGCCAGAGCCTCCTCACCCTCATTCCCAGCCGATGATCGTGCAGGCTCAGCCGGCACCGAACGCAGACGCCCAGCAAAAGACGCAGTTGCGCATGAGTTTATATCAACAGCTTGGCGCGGTGCTGCCGACCCGCGACACTCCCCGCGGCCTGGTGTTGACCCTGGCGGACTCCAATTTCAGGGAGGCCAGCGTGAGTCCGGCCGTTTACGAAAGACTGGCGCGTGTGGCGGCGATCGTCGCCGCGCAGCCGGGCTTGACCGTGGAGGTGGACGGCCACGAGATCCACTCCGGCGAGCGCGCCAATGCGGTGCGCGATCTTCTGCTGCGGGATGGCGTTTCGGCGAACGCGGTTGTGGCGCGGGCATTGGGCGACTCGCGGCCCATCGTATCGAACGCCACAGCTACCGGCCGCGAGCAGAATCGCCGGGTCGAAATCACCATTTACGGAAGCCCGATCGGCGATATGCCTTACTGGGCCAAGAGCTACAGCCTGGTACCGCGGCAATAGTCATCAACGCCGGCTAATCGCGCGGCTCGGCAAGAACCATCAGGGAGTGGAGCGCGCCTGCTCCACTCCGCCCTTGCGGTAATTGCTGTAAGCAATATCTTCTTCAAAATTGTTGGTTGGAGAAGAAGGTCCGCGCGCTGGCCTTGGCTTCGAGGCGCTGGGAACACTTGAGCGTAGCGGCTGCGTGGCTAGAATCCGCGGCGCGGGGTCGTTTCGATGACCCAGGCCGGGCCGGTGGGCAGTGTCTCTTCACCGAGGATCTTGAAGTTGAAAGCGTCCGTGATTTCTTTGTAGTACGACCGCTCGCGCTCGTCTTTGGCCAGGCGCGCGGCTCTCTCCCGCGGTGTCTCTCGCTCAAGGACCGCCTCGCCATCGTGCTCGACATGTTCCTGGAAAGAATCGCCTCCGACGGGCATAATCCTGTATAGATCGCGATCCGTGGACTTAACCCGGCCGGCAGCCTCGAATTGCTCGTCGACATCCAACTCCGTACACGAGTAGGCTTGCGACTGCTTCCAGGCCTTCTCCCCATTGGCGATGGACTGGCGCACCAGTTCGCGCGGATTTACTTCGGCCGGCAGCGCCGCGCCGCCGCAACATAAGGCAATCAAAACGTAACGCACGCTTCCGGGTTGTGCAACTGCCGTGCCAGTTGGCGCCAAGAGTTACGGGAAGAGCCGCGCGAAATGGGTTCCGGGCCTCACGATAGTCTGGTTTCGCTCAGGTCCGGTGGAGATGCAGCCCACCTCCACGCCAGTCTGCTTCTCGAGAAAATCGAGGTAGCCGCGGGCCAGCGGCGGAAGCTCGGAATACGAGGAAATGCCGAAGGTAGAGACGCGCCATCCCGGCAGGCATTCGTAGACCGGCTCGAGCCTCTCCATCTCTTTAATCGTGGCGGGCATCTCCGTCACTTCCTTCCGTCCGGACCGGTAGGCTACGCAGACGGGGATCTTTTCCATTTCGTCCAGCACGTCGAGCTTGGTGACCACCAGGCTGTCGAAGCCATTGATCATGGCGGAGTAGCGCGCGAGTGGCACGTCGAACCATCCGCAGCGGCGCGGACGTCCCGTCACGGACCCGAACTCATTGCCGCGAGTGCGGATCTGATCGCCCCAGGAATCCAGGGCTTCGGTCACAAAAGGACCGGCGCCCACACGGGTGATATAGGCTTTGGAAACTCCGACAATGCCGTGGATGCGAGTAGGCGGCACGCCCGTGCCGGTCGAGGCGCCGCCCGCCGAAGCGCTCGAAGAGGTGACAAACGGGTAGGTGCCATGATCGATATCCAACATGGTCCCCTGGGCGCCCTCGAACATCACGCTCTGGCCGGCGGCGATGGCGTCGTTGAGCAGACGGGCGGTGTCGCAGACCATGGGGCGTATGCGCTCGGCCAGCCTCAAGTACTCCGCGCGCACGCCTTTGTCCTCCAGCCCGTCGGCCAAGCCCAGCGCACGCGCGGCGGCCTGATGTTCCGCCTCGAGCGTATCGAAGAGCGGCTCGAACACCTCGCGGTCGAGCAGATCGCCCATCCGTATGCCGCGCCGTCCGATTTTATCTTCGTAGCACGGGCCGATGCCGCGCGAGGTTGTCCCGATGGAGACGCGCCCGGGACGCGCCTCGGACAATTTCTCCATCAGCCTGTGCGTAGGCAGGACCACCTGCGCGCGGTTGCTGACGAACAGATTGCCGTCTACCTGCAAACCGGCCGCTTCCAGCATTTCGATTTCGCTGACCAGCGCCGCCGGATCGACCACCAGACCGTTGCCGATCACGGACTTCCTCCCCGGGCGCAGGATGCCGCTGGGAATCAGCTTCAGAACGAACTTGCGATCTCCGATACGCACGGTGTGCCCGGCGTTGTGCCCGCCCTGGTAGCGGGCCACGATGTCGAAGCGCTCGGAAAAAAGGTCGACGACTTTGCCCTTGCCTTCGTCGCCCCATTGGGCTCCCAGAATGATGATATTGCTCATGGCCAAACCCATCCATTCTACCGCATGTGATAATCTTGGCTTTTATGCAGCTTTCGGAAGTCTACTTGAAGCTCGGGGAGAGCGGATTTGGACAACTGATTCGGACCATCTCTATCGGGAAGCTGAAAACTTACCAGCTCTACGACGCATTCAAAGGCAGCGCGCACCTGACCAAGCTCAATACCGAGGCGCTGCAGAAGCACATTCCCCGATTCTGGGCGCGCCTGTCCGAGGGGGATCAGGAGTTCGCCAAGGATCTGGCGCAGACCGTGCTGGTATCGCACCTGGACATGATCGCGGCGGTGCTCGACTTTCTGGGGATGCCGCACGAAGGCGGCTTCTTCAACAAAGATATCAACGCCAGGAGTTATTTGACGGAAGGTTGGGCCGAGAGGGTATTCGAGAAGTTTCGGACCGTTTATTCCGAACCTGTTTTGCTGTTTTATATTAATCATTTGTCCTGGGAGCTGACGGACGCAGCCGAGCCGTTCCTGCCGGCTTCGGCCGCTTGACGCGGCGGGTCGTTTTTTGGGGCCGTTTTTTTCGGTTGCCATCGCGCATGTGAAAACAGTACAATCGTGGGCTTCACAGGCATGTACGAAAATGGAGAATCCGAAACTCCTGGCGGCACAAGCATATCGGCCAGGCACGCCGCGCGGCGCCGGGATGAGGGTGGTTGCTTAGTATGAGTCACTGCGAATTTCATTATTCTTATCTCCTGCCCCAAAAACCGGGCATCCTTCCGTTCGATGAGACGATCACGAAATCGTGCCGGCGCTGCGGCGCTGTATTCACCACGAAATCGCGCATACGGAAGCGCTGCGATGCCTGCCAGGAGGTTGTGGCATACGAAAAGCAGCAGAAGGCTAACGCCCGGCTGAAAGCGCGGCGGGCGGCCAAACGGGCGTTGCTGCGCGGGTGATCGGGCCTGGGACCGTGAAGTCAGCCGGTGCATCCAGACGCGATTATCTGAAAGCGCTCAGCGCTGGCACGCTGCTGGCGGGGACCGCCTGCAAGCAGCAGACTCCGGCCGAGACTGCCGCAGCGGTGGCATCCGCCGGCCCGCCCCAACTGGGGGCTTTACAGCCTTCTGGGCCGCCAAGAGTGGGCGATGGCCATCGAAGACATTCCGGTCGGCGAATACGAGACGCTCGCCAAACAATTCAAGCCCCAGCCGAATGCCGCGCGCGCATGGGCGCGGCTCGCGCGCCAGACCGGCCAGAAGTACATGGTGATGACCACCAAGCACCATGAAGGCTTTTGCCTGTTCGACTCCAAGCTCACCGATTACTGCGCGCCCCGCCAGGGTCCCGGCCGCGATCTGGTTCGCGAGTATGAGGACGCCGCTCGCCGAAGGCCTACGAGTGGGGTTTTTCTCGACTCCCGAACAAACCCAAACCCGACGGTTCCATGCCGGAGCCGAGTGTCCGGATATTAAGCGCGGTTGGCAAATGGATGCAGAAGAACGGCTCGGCGATCTACCAGACCCAGAAGTGCCGGTTCCGTTTTGGGAACGTAGCCGGCTACACGCGCAGGGGAAATACGCTGTACACGCATGGTGACGGTCGGAGGGATCGGGACCAAGGTGAAATCGGCGAAGCTGCTGGCTTCCGGCAAAGACGTGCAGTTCACCCAGAAGGGCAGCCAGTTGATCTTTTTCGGGCTGCCGGTGAAAGCGCCGGACGATCCGGTCACGGTGATCGCGGCCGAGTGTGAATCGGAGCCGGTGCAGGATTCGCTGGCTTCGCGGGTCGTCGACCGGATCATCGAACTGGAGCCTAAGCAGCAGCGAGCGTAATTCGGGCGGCAGCCGCGTGAACGCCACAGCCATGCCGTCTGACCTTCAGCGCCGATCCGTATTTTAGTTATGGCAAGAGTGTGGCACACACCGGGAACTATATGTCTTCTATTCAGCGACAAATTGCCTCTACCGCCCTGATCACTATCAGCTACGCGGAAATCATTGGAGCCACCCATCAGCTATCGCATTACACGTGTCATCTCTTCGTGGGATATGACCGGCAATTTCGTGGCCGACTTACAACTACGTCTTACCTGTTCCACGATTCGGACAGGTCGCTCAGCTATCGCGAGGTCCGCTCCGGATCGATACTGAATCCCCGCAATGGCCAACCTGAATTCGACACCAGCCTCTTCGCGCCGGAGACACTTGCACAGTTGGGTAACTCGCCCCGGCGTTCTTTCATGGCCCCGGCATTGTGAACTTCGCGCAGTTTTTACGGTCCCTCCCATTTCTAGAATCGGCGCAAATCCGCCGGGTGCTACCATCCTAAAGGGATGGCGAAGTTCAAACCTGTAAGGCCCAAATCGAAGAGCAGCGCCGTCCCGCGCGGCGGCCTTCCTTGTGTGATCCTGGTGTTTTCGGGTTTCGCCCTGTTGCTGTTGTTCCTGTTCTTCGTGCTCAAATATGCGAACGGATAATCGACTGCCGGACCAGATGCGCCCGGTCGAAATCACCGCCGGATACCTGCTGACCGCGGAGGGTTCGGCGCTGATCACGGTGGGCAACACGCGCGTGCTGTGCGCGGCCTCGGTGGAAGATTCGGTGCCACCGTTCCTGCGCGGCAGCGGGAAAGGGTGGGTCACGGCGGAGTACTCGATGCTGCCGCGAGCCACGGCCAAGCGCACCCCGCGCGAAGCAGCCAAGGGGCGGCTCTCGGGTCGTACCCACGAAATCCAGCGTCTCATCGGCCGCTCTCTGCGGGCCGTGGTGGACATGGCGCTATTGGGCGAGCGTACGGTGACGCTCGATTGCGACGTGATGCAGGCCGATGGCGGAACCCGGACCGCATCCATCACCGGAGCGTTCGTCGCCCTGGCGCTGGCTTTCCAGCAATGCGTCAAGTACGGGATGATCAAGCGCATGCCGCTGCTCGATTATGTGGCCGCCACCAGCGTCGGCATCCTTTCCGGCGAAGCGATGATCGATCTGTGCTACGAAGAGGACTCGCAGGCGGCGGTCGATATGAACGTGGTGATGACCGGATCGGGCCGTTTCGTGGAAGTACAGGCCACCGCCGAGCGCGATGCGTTTGACGATCAGCAGATGGCGCGCATGATCGGGTTAGCGCGCAACGGCATTGCGGAGCTGATCGAGATGCAGAAGCGCGCGGTGCGCATCGGGTGACGCTATACTGCGCGACCGGCAATCCCGGCAAGCTTCGCGAATTCCAAATGTCTGCCGGGCAGACGGATATCCGAGTGGAGATGGCGCCGGGGTTGGCCGATATTCCGCCGTGCGAGGAGACCGGGGCAACCTTCGAGGAAAATGCCGTCCTCAAAGCGAAGTACTATGGCGCGCTCGCGCCGGGGCCGCTGTTCGCCGACGACTCCGGCCTGGAAGTGGATGCGTTGGGAGGGGCGCCGGGAGTCTACTCGGCGCGGTTCGCGGGGCCGCACGCCACCGACGAGGCGAATAACCAATTGCTGCTGAAGAGGATGCGCGGCATACGCAACCGCTCCGCGCGCTTCGTCTGTGTCATTGCGCTGGTGCATGGCGGGCGGCTCGCGGGGACGTTCCGCGGCATAGTGGAAGGCGAGATCCTTGAGGAAGCGCGCGGAGCGAACGGCTTCGGCTACGACCCGCTATTCTACTATCCGCCCTTCGGGTGTTCGCTGGGCGACGCCTCGGCGGAACAGAAACTCCAGGTGAGTCATCGGGGCAAGGCGCTGCGGGCATTGTGGCAGCGTCTGATAAGATGAAGATAATCCATGCCGAGCCCGCAGTTGATCGATTCCTACGGCCGCGTCCACACGAATCTGCGGATCAGCGTGACGGACCGCTGCAACGTCCGCTGCTTTTACTGCATGCCGGAAGAGGGCGTGAAGTTCCAGCCGCGCGGCGAGATTCTGGCCTTCGAGGAGATCGAGCGGATCGCCCGCATCGCGGTGGGGTTGGGGATCGACAAAGTCCGCGTCACCGGCGGCGAGCCACTGGTGCGCAAGGACCTGCCGGTGTTGATCGCGCGGCTGAACGCCATCCCGGGACTTCGCGATCTGGCTCTGACTACCAATGGCGTGCAATTGGCTGAGCTTGCCGAGCCACTCTACGAGGCCGGTCTGCGGCGCATCAACATACATCTGGACACTCTCGATCGCGCGCGATTCAAACAGATCACACGCCGGGACGATCTGGACAAGGTGCTGGCCGGCATCGCCGCCGCACAGCGGCTGGGCTTCGGGCCGATCAAGCTGAACGCGGTCGCGGTGAAGAATCTGATTGAGCCGGATATCGTTCCACTGGCGCGCTTCGCTCGCGAGAACGGCTTCGAGGCGCGCTTCATCGAGTTCATGCCGCTCGATGCGCAGCAACTCTGGGATCGCGGAAAGGTGCTGCTGGCCGAGGACATCATTCGCATTCTCTCGCGAGAGATCGCCCCGCTCGTTCCGATCCCCTCGGCGGACCCCCGCGCGCCGGCTCTCGAATACCGGTTCGCCGACGGTATCGGGGGCGTCGGCTTTATCGCATCGATCAGCCGGCCGTTTTGCAGGAGCTGCAACCGGCTCCGGCTGACGGCGGATGGCAAGCTGCGCAATTGCCTGTTTGCGATTGAGGAAGACGACGTGAAGGGCCTGTTACGCGGCGGGGCGACGGACGCGGAGATTGCGGCACTGATTCGCCGGAACGTGCGGGGGAAGTGGGAAGGGCACGAGATCAATACCTCGCGGTTTGTGGCGCCGCCGCGCCCGATGTACGCGATTGGGGGGTAGAGCCCAGGGTAGAGCCCACGGGCATGTCCATGTCAGCCATGGCTGGCCGGCGTCTTACGGCTTTTCGCACGCCCGATCAGAAACTGGATATCAGCTACAGATTTCCTGAGATAACCTTCGTCAAAGAAGTGTAAGATGCTCCGCGTCACCAGGGCTGGCTTTTCTGTCTAATCCAACGCGTCGAGTAAGCAGAAGATGGCCAGCGGAAACGATCCACATTCGAACGATGGACGAGCGGCAAGCCGAACCACAAGTAAACGCACGGTTCATTCATAACGCGGCTGAATGCTTCCTGCCAAAGGTAGTTGTTCGCGTCACTCGCCCCCACCAGTGTGCTCCTCATTGAAGCTTGCTTCTGGCGAGAGTTGTTTGCGCTGACCGGTACGGTTATCAAGCCATGTTTGAAGCTGCCGCAGGTTATAGTCTGTATGCAATCGCAGCAACCGACGAGACCGATTTGTTTTTATCATGGACTGTCGTTGGCTTCGGTGTTATCATTCTCGCCATGTTGAAACCCGCCAGTGCGCTCGTAACCATTGTGTTCTTTGCCACGAGTCTTGGCAGCATTCAGGCAACGACGATTGCTGTTACAGCTTCTGGAACAGGTACGTCCCTCGATACGCTGAATTCTGTGGAGCTTCAAGTTCTCAGTACCGCGGACGTTGTTTTCGCTTTTAGTGCAAGTGGTGGTGCGTCTGAATTTGACTGCAACGCAATCGACCAGACACAGCCCGCAATTTGCAATGGGCAGCTGGACCAGGATGTCCAACTCGGTCCCGTTGGCGCCTTGGGCGAGTTCCTCAGTGAAATCAGTTACAGCGGCACTTACCAATACGTCGAGTGTGATGGGCAATCCTGCGGAGGGGGCAATAACATTGGTCCTTTCTATCAGTGTAACGGGGAGCCGTCACAGGGTAACTCCTGTTCACTTACACTTGGTACTGGTACTTGGTTTATGTCAGCATCGCTCTTCGATAGTCTAGTCCCGGCCAATAACGCCACGGTCACTCCGTTCTCCGAATCGGTAACGGCTACTCTCACTGTGAACAGCGGGTCAGTACAGATCATTACTACTCCGGAACCACGCAGCTTAGCTTTGCTCTTGGCTGGCTGTACCTTATTGGCGTTTCTTAAGTTCAAGCGGTTAACCCGAGGGCCACGCCAGGATCCCGAGCCGAAGTATTGTAATTCAAGGAGTTAAACTCAGGCAGATGGTTTTCGGTCGTCGCAGCAGGCATCGGCGGCGGATCCTGGGGAGCTGAACTGCCACGCTGATCCGGGCGCTTGCGGGTGGCGCTGGCGGAATGACTACGGCCAGCCTGGGCGCCGACGAGGCAGTCAATTCGCCATCTAACTTCGCTTCGCCAGGATCGACCTTATCTAACTGTATCTATACTCGTAAGCCGCAGCAGCGTGGTTATACTTATGCTTGTGGACGGAACACCGGCCACATCGCCTGTGCCCACGGCAGTTCTCCGGTGACAGTGGGTTCTCTCTATATATATATAGCACTTTCTTACCAATATGAACCGGTGGATCGCCGGACCGCAGCCGGTCTGTTGGGCCGATTCTCGGAACTTATCTGTTCAAGGAACCCGGGAGTGCCCTCCGAGTCCGCGACTTCAAACTACCAGCGCTCAATAGCCATCTGATCTGCGATCGGGATCAAAAGTCCTGGAGGAGAATAACCGCAGGCACGTCCGCCAAGTACGCCGTGGCCATCTACAGCACCGCCGTCTCTTCCAGCATGCGGCCCTCCGCAAACCTGGCCACATCCAGATCGCGCGCGTCCAACAGACTCGATGTGCCATCGAGAATCAAGTCGGCCGCAAGGCGTCCCGTGGCCGGTGAATGCATCACGCCGTGGCCGCTGAAGCCATTCACAAAAAACAGCCCCGGCACGCCGGGCGCCGGCCCGATAATGGCGTGATGGTCGGGCGTGACTTCGTAAAGCCCCGCCCAGGCGCGGCGCGGATTCACCTGCAGGTCCTCGAAACACGGCACGCGGCTGACGGCGCGCGTCAGGATTTTTTCGATGAACGCGGGGTCGAATGCGGTCTTAAATCCCGGCGTCTCTTCCGGATCGTTCCAGGCCATCAGCAGGCCGAGCCCCTCCGGCCGAAAATGGAAACCGGTGGCCATATCGATCACCATGGGCAGGCGCTCCGGCAGGCCGGGGAACGGCTCGGTGGGTACCAGCATGCGGCGCAGCGGCGCCACTGGAAGGTCGATGCCCGCCATGCGCGCCACCTGCGCGGCCCACGGACCGGCTGCATTCACCACCGTGCGCGAGGCGACGCTACCCTGGCTGGTGCGGACTCCGGCGACGCCGTGCGCGTCCACGTCGATACCGGCAACCTCGACGCCGCGCCGCAGCGTCGCGCCCCGTTCGCAAGCCGCCGCCATGAAGCCTTTCATGACGCTATAGGGGTCGACGAAGCCATCGGTGGCACAGAAGCTGCCGCCTAGAATATCGTCGCAACGCAATTGCGGGACTCTGCGAATCACCTCTTCGGGGCCGAGCAGCTCGACGCCCCGCAATCCTAAAGCGGCCTGCCGGTCGTAATTGCGCCGCAGGTACTCGAGATGGCCAGCCGCGGTGGCCACGAACAGGTAGCCGTGCGACTTGTAGCCGGACGGGTGTCCGGTGATCTCATCGAAAGCGGCGAATATGGGAATGGAATAGAGCGACATCCGTATGTTGACGGCGGTCGAGAACTGCGCGCGCACGCCGCCCATGCTCTTGCCGGTCGACCCCAACCCTTGCTGGCTCTCGCGCTCGAGTACCAGTACATTGCGGCAGCCCGCTTGCGTGAGGTGCCAGGCGACGCTCGAACCCACGATGCCGCCGCCGATAATGACCACATCCGCCGTCTCGGCCATGTGGCTCTATTTTGCCATAGGCCGGGCCAAATGAACCTTTTTGGCCTTCGCTTCGTCTAATAAACTGAAACGGAATCACCGGTCGCCGCACTACTATATAGGATCATAAGCTTGCGGAGTACGTATGCGCCTTGAATCTGAAATACGCGATGGCGTTTTTGTTTTGCGCCTCAAAGGCCGGTTCGTGACCGGCTCTAACGCCGAAGTTGCGTCGGCCAGAAGTCAACTGCAAGGGACCGGTGTGGCCACTGTGGTCGTTGATTTAGGCGAAGTGCCCTATATCGATTCGACTGGTCTGGCGTTTCTGGTGGACCTGTACAAAATACTGCAAGCCCGCGGAGGCCAACTGGCTCTGGCCGGTGCAAACGCGAGGGTGCTCGAGGTGTTGGCGCTGACTCGCATCGGCGAACTCATCCCGGTTTTCGACGACCAGGAGAGCGCTGTCGCGGCCCTCCGCGCGCCTCAGATTCTGGCGGGTTGCGCAGGGCGGTAAAATCATGGTGACATTCCTGCTGTGGTGTCTGCTATTGCTGTTGTGCTGGCCGTTGGCCTTAGTGGCGCTGATTCTGTACCCGCTGGTCTGGCTGCTGCTGTTGCCGTTCCGGATCGTGGGTGTGGCGGTGGGCGGCGTACTGGAACTGGTGTGGGCCATCGTAATGCTGCCCGCGCGCATCCTGGGCGGTCCGCGAAGAGCGTAGTCTGGGTTTTTTTCGTGGAGATCCCAGGGGATGCTGACCGGCGGACGCAAACGCGTTTGAACTTCCGATGGGGTCAGACCGTTTTCTCGAAGCGGCTCTCGCAGGTGGGCTGTATCGCTTTCGTGAGTCTTGAGCCCAATCGCTCGGGCGACGCGAAACGCTCGGCGCGACCGGTAGCCGATATAGGTTTCGGGAGGACTGCACATTCCCGCCAGATTCGTCCGTTCCCACCGATGAAGTAGTCCGCAGGCCTGATCTTCACGTACGGGCCTGCTGAACGGCCGATGCACTTGAAAGCGCCATTGTGCCCGGGCGCCGCCAATGCCCCTGTGGACGGATCCGTGGTGAGGCCTAATGAAGCACGCTACTGGTGAGGTCCTGAAATCGATTAATGACTTGCTAACCCAGTTGCGGAAGCTGGAACCACTCAAGGAGCGAAAGGTCGGCGTGTTCTATTTGAAGAACAACACCTTCTTGCACTTTCACGAGGACCCTACCGGGATCTATGGAGACGTCCGGATTGGAGATGATTGGCAGCGTTACCGCGTGTCGAACCAGGCTGAAAGAAAGAGATTTCTCACATTGATCCAACGGCAATTTTGAATACATCATGACTTGAAGTCTGACGCGGTCAAACCCGTCGAACCGGAGTCGTCGCTCGAGAATCCAGGTATCCTAAGTTCGATGCCGACTCGCCGCCGCAGTAAGCCCCTTCGCGTGGACGACACTCTCTTTGCCGTCAAACAGCGCAAGACCGTCCCTCATGAGTTCGTACTCGACGCCATCGCTGCGCTGTCGCCGGCCACCCGCTCGATGTTCGGCTGCCTCGCGGTCTACGTAGGGGACAAGATTGTCCTCATATTGCGCGACAAGCGTGATGCGACCGCGGACAATGGGGTGTGGCTCGCCACTACCCAAGAGCACCACGAGAGCCTGCGCCACGAGTTTCCAAACATGCGGTCGATTCAGGCATTCGGGACGAAAGTAACGGGCTGGCAAGTCATCCCGGTCGATGCGCCCGATTTCGAGGAGGCGGCACTGCGTGCCTGCGAGCTTATCGTTGCCAGGGACCTCCGAATCGGCAAGGTGCCGGGAGCGCGGCGGACCTCGGAATCGCGAGCCAGGAAGGCGGCGAAATCCCCAAAGCGGGCAAGAGCACGAGAGTGATTTCATCGTCGCTCAGTTCCCCATCCCACGCCGCCATGCCCGTGTAGCGCACACCATGCTTCACAATCCAAAACTTTTGTGCGGTCAGCCGCGGCGGCTCCTGCGCAAACGTTACCTGCGAAACATGAAGCGTCAGCCGGTCATCGCCAAGCCGCGCGGTAACATGCGGAAGCCGGCCTACTTTGGCTGATTACTTGAGCGCCTCGAAGACGAGGTTGAATGGCGTCTCCGTCGCTCTGCGAAAATGAGTGAAGCCTGCTTCCAGGAACACATCACGCAAGCGCGCCTCGCCCGCCTGCGCTCCCAGCCCGAGACCAACCTCTTGCGAGAGTGAGTTCGGAGTACAGACGAACGTCGAGGCGGCGTAGAACATCCGGCCAACCGGGTTCAGATTCTCCTCCAGCCGGTCGTTGGCGAATGGCTCGACAAGCAGGACAGTTCCCTGATGTGTCAGAGACTCATAGGCGTGCCGCGCAGCCCCCACGGGATCGCCCATGTCGTGGAGGCAATCGAAGAAGCACAGAAGATCAAAATCGCCCTCCTGGTAGCTCTTGGCGGTGGCTTCGCTAAACTGCACCCGTTCGGCGACGCCGGCGTCGACGCCACGCTGTCTGGCAGTCACAATCGACGCGCGGTGGGAGTCGAAGCCGAAGAAGCGCGATTTCGGATACGCCAGCGCCATGACGACGGTGGATGCTCCGTGCCCGCACCCAATGTCGGCGACCTTGGCGCCATTCTCCAGCTTGGCAACAACCCCGTCGAGCGAGGGCAGCCAGGAGGCCACGAGGTTGGCGCGATAGCCGGGACGGAAGAAGCGCTCGGTACCGGAAAACATGCAGGGGTGATGATCTCCCCATGCGAGCGCACCATTGCCGCGCATCGCCTGGACCAGTTTGTCCTTGTCGAGAAACATGCTCGCGAGCACCGCGGCGCCCCCCGCGACGTACACCGGGGAGTCCTCATCGGCAAGGGCCATGGCTTGTTCCGCAGGCAGCCGAAAGCGGCCGTCTGCATACTCCACGTATCCTGAAGCAGCCTGCGCATTCAGCCATTCTCTGGTGAGACGCGGGTTGCAGTGGGTTTTGGCCGCAAGATCATCCGCCGTCACCGGCGCACCATCCGCCATCGCCCGATAAAGCCCCAGTTCTTCGCCGACGATGACGCTGGCCATCATGGCGGCTCCGCCCATGTCGTTGACTAACCTGCCCATGAACTCGCGCATTCTCGTTTCGTCCATCTTGCCTCTCCTGTGTGGATGCCTTCAGTCTGACTTCCTGGCTGCATGGATTATACACGCCATAGGCCCTCGACGGCGGGTCGTGGAACTAAAATGGGCCATGCTCGTCAAAAGCTGAGAGGGGGACGCCTGTGTTTGCTTTCTTCGAAGACCTCGCGCGTGACATCCGTTTCGGTGTGCGGAACTTGCGGAAGAGTCCCGGTCTTGCGCTGATGACAGCCGGTTCGCTCGCGCTCGGGATCGGCGCCACCACGGCGATGTATAGCGTGATCTACGCCGTACTGCTTGACCCGTTCCCTTATAAGGATGTCGCCCGCCTGGTCAGTCCGGTGCTTCGGGAGCCCGACAGGCGCGGCTACCGCACCTATTACACCACCGATCAGTACCTCGAATTTGCGCGGCGCAGCACTATATTCGACGGCCTGACGATCTCGACCTGGGATGACGTCCTCTGGACTGGAAACGGCGAACCGCAGAGGCTTCGCGGAAATCACACTACCATGAACGGGTTCGCCGTGATGGGAGTGCCGCCGCTTCTGGGTCGCGTGACCACCTCGGCGGATGCCGCAGCCGGCGCCGAACCGGTGGCCGTTCTAGGCTATCGCTTCTGGCAGCGCCAGTTCGGCGGAGACCCCGGCGTCCTGGGCCGGCGGATGACGCTCGATGGGGCCGTCCGCACCGTGATCGGCGTAATGCCCCGGCGCTTCATGTGGCGCGGCGCCGACGTCTACATCCCCATCGTTCCCCGTCGCGGCGAAGCCGTCGAGGGTGTCCACGGAGCGCACGTCCTCGGCCGTCTCAAGTCTGGCGTCACCGCGGCACAAGCCGAGAGCGACCTGCGCCCGATTATGGAAGATCTCCAGCGGCAATCCCCGCACGACTTCCCAGAGAAATGGCGCGCCGGGATCATTCCCTTCGCCGAACAATTCCAAAGCGGCCTGCACGACGCGCTTTGGATTCTGTTTGGAGCGGTTGGGCTATTGCTGCTCATCTCCTGTGTCAATGTCTCGAACCTCCTGCTGTCGAAGGCGTCCGCGCGCTACAAGGAAATCGCCGTTCGCGCATCGCTGGGCGCAAGCCGGGTCCGTATTGTCCGCCAGTTGCTGTGCGAGAGCGTTGTGCTGGCGCTTACCGGCGGGTTGGCAGGCGTCCTCGTGGCGAAGGCCGGACTTGCCGGGATCATCGCGATGGCGCCTCCCAACACCATCCCCGACGAAGCCGTCATCTCACTGAACACGCCCGTTCTGCTATTCGCAGTGGCCATTTCCGTCGCGGCCGCATTGATTTTCGGCCTCGCTCCCGCGCTGCATCTCTCCGGCAGCGATATCGTCAGTCCACTGAAGGAAGCCGGCCGAGGCTCTACAGGCGGCAAGCGCCAGCGATTCCTGCGCGGCGTTCTGGTGGTTGGTGAAGTGGCGCTGTCACTCATGCTGCTGGTCGGCGCCAGCCTGATGATCCGGACGCTGTTCGCCATGGAAGACCTCGGTCTTGGCATCCAGCCCTCTCGCATTCTGACTCTGAGAGTCCCTCTTTCAGACAAGCGCTATCCCGACACGGCGAGGCGTAACGCGTTTTTCCGGGAGTTACTGCGCCGTGCGGCTGCATTGCCCGGCGTTGCCTCGGTGGGTCTCAACGTCGGACTCCACCCCTTCGGGAGCATACGCGTTGAGGTCGAAGTCTCAGGGACCGCGCGCCAGGATAAACGCCCCGTGCTGGTCCATACCATCAATGAAAGCTACCCGAACGCGATGAGCATTGGCCTGGTTGAGGGACGGACGATGGACGAGCATGATGTAGCCAATAGCTCGCATATCGCTCTCGTCAACCAGGCGTTCGTGCGCCGGTATCTCTCCGCGCGTGACTCTCTCGGCCGGCAGGTCACCATTCCTCTCCTGCGAACACCTGAGTTCAAGGTGGCGGACGCCTCGTTTCAGATCGTCGGTGTAACGCGAGACACGCTGAACAATGTTCCCGAACAGCAGGCCATGCCGGAGCTGTTCATTCCGTATACGATCACCGGCGTAGCCGACACTCTGATCGTCGTCGCGAAGGGGCGTCCCGACTCCCTGATAAACGCCGTGCGGGCGCAGGTATATGCCATCGACAAGGATCAGCCAGTGACCGACGTCAAGACCATCGAAACCATGCTGAATGACTGGGTATATGCAAGCCCGCGTTTCAACTTATTGCTATTCTCGATCTTCGCCGCACTCGGACTATTGCTTGCCTTGCTCGGAATTTACGGCGTCATATCCAGTTCCGTGGCGCAGCGCACACATGAGATCGGGATCCGTATGGCGCTGGGCGCGAGCTTCTCGCGAGTCATTCAAATGGTCCTGGCCTCCGGCATGCGGCTGGTCGGGGCTGGCGTCGCGCTCGGTCTGATTCTCAGTGTCCTGTCGGTCCGCGTACTCGCCAGGCAAGTCTGGAAACTCTCGACCTTCGACCCCTACTCGTTTGCCGCCGTCTCGGTGCTGGTAGTGACCGCCGGATTGTTAGCGTGCTTTTGGCCCGCCCGCGCCGCGGCCCGGATCGATCCAATGTCCGCGCTGCGCGAAGAGTGACGAACCATCGTCAACCGAGCCGTGACCGTCAGGGAGCGGTCAAGCCTCATTTATTCGGCATGCGAGTCTTTAAATCCGGCGAACCCTGACCCTCGCCGGGGATGAGGTTCTCGGTCCTCCATATCATCGATATGCCGGCCGGCATTTGTGCCGAGACGGCGGGCAGGTAGACGGTGCTAACTAGAGGAAAGCTGACCAGCCTGCAGCACGATCACCACAAACTGATCCTTTCCAACCTGCACGTTTACCTTGACCATGATCGCTGCACGGAGGTCATCGCACTATTGGGTCCCTCCACTGAAATGCAACGTTCGGAGAGATGATCGGCGCCATCAAGGGAGTCCAGCACTCCCAACTGACTATCACGGCCGCAGCCGAGGCGCACTGAAGTTCCTTCTCGACGAGAATCGCAGGCGCGCGCACCTGCGTCGGCCAGGCGAGAGCGCCATCCTGTGCGCCGGCACGGGCGCGATTCGGGTCCGTACCGTCGCTCAGATCAGTAGCGGCGGAACGACCCCGCCGCGGATGTTGCTATGAATGTACGAATCGTGCTACGGTATCGGATTCACACGAATCGCTCCGAAGGAAGGATACCGAGATGGCTCAGGGCAGCTGCTGTCAGACTACAAGGCTCGCGCTGTTCCATTGCTCGCTTTTGTTCGTGTTCTTTTGTTCGGTGCAGACGCTCAGCGCTCAGGAGGATGACACGCGAGTAGTCAGCGGCACCGTTGTGAATGAAAAGTCCGAGGTTGTCGTTGGCGCGACCGTTTCCGCTCAGTCGCAGCATGCACAACGCACGGCGACCGCGGACAACCAGGGCAACTTCTTACTCCGCATGCCGGTAGAGGCGATGACTCTGACGGTGTCCGGGCCGTCAATTGCCAGCTTCCAGCAGATGCTGGCCGCAAGCGCACCGTCGCAGGGTTTGTGGTTGCAGATTCATTACGTCATCGCGACGCCGCCTCAGCTATCAGGAACTGTCGTTGACACGTCTGGCGCGGCGATTGGCGGGGCCACCGTGCAGGTTCAAAGCGCGGACGGTACCGTACAAGTAACGACCCAGTCGGACAGGAACGGCTCCTTCATTATTTCTGGACTCTCGGCAGGTGATTATCGACTCGTCGTATCTAATTCCGGCTTTGAAACCAAGGAAACCCCCGTCACCATAGGGACCACCGAGGCTCCGGCCCCGCTGCGCATCTCTCTAGCTGTGGGCTCCGTCAGCACCACCGTAAACGTGCAGGGCCGGGAGGATGACCTTGTCGGTATTGCCGAATCCGCTACCCAGGGAACGGTGGGCGCAAAGGAAATCGAAGATCGTCCGATTCTTCGTGCGGGAGAAGTTTTGGAGACGGTTCCCGGCCTCATCGTCACTCAACACGCCGGCGGCGGCAAGGCCAACCAATATTTTCTACGCGGCTTCAATCTCGACCACGGCACAGATTTCGCCGTTTTCCTCGACGATATGCCGCTTAACCTGCCGTCGCACGCGCACGGCGAAGGGTACTCGGACATGAACACCGTCATCCCAGAGTTGGTGCAGGGGGTGAATTTCGAGAAAGGTCCCTATTACGCCGACGTCGGCAACTTTGGCTCAGCCGGATCGGCCCATCTGGAATTCTATAAGACGCTGCCCGAGAACTTCTTCCAGGTGGAAGGCGGCATGTATGGCTATGGGCGGGCCGTTTTCGGCGTATCGCAAAAGCTCGGTTCGGGCAGTTTGCTGTTCGGCGGAGAAGCGTTTTACGATGACGGCCCATGGGCGCATCCGGATGGTTATGCCAAATTCAACGGCCTGCTAACCTACAGCCAGGGCGACGACGCCAATGGCTTCAGCATTACGGCCCGCGGTTACCACGGAAAATGGAACTCGAGCGATCAGATCCCCGTTACAGCGACGCCCCTCGTCGGTTTCTTCGGCGCACTGAACCCGACGGACGGGGGCAATTCACAGCGTTACAGTCTGCAGGCTGAATGGCACCGCGAACGCGCAAAATCGAAGACGAAGATCACGGTCTACGGTTTTTATTACGACCTCGATTTATTTTCCGATTTCACGTACTACCTGGATGACCCCGTCAAGGGTGATCAGTTCGAACAGCAGGACAGGCGCTGGGTGTTTGGGCTGGACGCACACCACACGATTTCCAGCCAATGGTTCGGCCGCAAGGTGGAAAATACGTTCGGATTGCAGGTCCGCAACGATTGGGTCAACAGCGGCCTTTACCGGACGGAAAATCGCGTGCGCACGGACAAGAATGATAGCAACGCATGCAATGACGAACCCATCGCCGCATGCAATACCAATCCGAACCTGGTGGCGGTCTTGCCCGCGGACACGGATTTGAATAAATTTACCGACACGATGGTCGGTTTTTATGTGGAAAATAAAATCCAGTGGGCGGATAAATTCCGCACGGTCCTGGCCATGCGCGGCGACGTGGGACACGCTGACGTCACCAACTTGACTCCCAGTTATACCGCCACCGAACTACCTGGCGCTCCGGTGGTCAACTTTGCGGCCGCCAATTCCGGCGCGGTCACCAAGTTCCTGCCCGAACCAAAAGCGAGTTTGATTTTCGGCCCGTGGTCCAAGACTGAGTTCTATGTGCAGGGCGGATTCAGTTTTCACAGCAACGACGTGCGCGGCGCAACGCAAAGGGAGGAACCGATTTCGCCGGACAATCCATTTCCCACCGCCACATCGAGAATCCCCCTCCTAGTCCAAACCGAGGGGGCGGAAATCGGCGTGCGCACTTCGGCCTTCTCCCATCTGCAAAGCACGTTTTCACTCTGGTATCTCCACAGCGAATCCGAACTGCAGCAGGATGGCGACACCGGAGCGACAGTTGCTTCAGCTTCGCCAAGCAACCGCTATGGCGTCGAATGGGCGAACTACTACACGCCGCTGGAACATTGGGCTCTTGATTTTGACATTGCGGATTCCAGAGCCCTTTTTACCTCAATAGACGCAGATGATGCGGCACCGGGTAGCCCGGGCGGTAGGTGGGTGCCAGAAGCGGTTGGGTTGGTGGTTTCATCGGGTATCACGATGCACGATTACAAACGCTTTTCGGCGAGTTTGCGCCCGCGCGCCTTTGGCCCACGCAATTTGACATCCGACGCAATTTATCGCTCAAATGCAACGGTTTTGCTCAATGCGGAGGTCCGTTATCGAATGACCAAAGAATGGAGTTTTGTCGTCGAAGCTTTGAATTTGCTGAACCGCAGGGACCACGACATTGACTACGCCTATACCTCCCGAATAACGCCAACGGCCGATGCAGCATTCACAGACGTTTACCACCCCGTCGAACCGTTTCAGGTGCGGTTCGGGTTTCATCACACTTTCTAATTGATTGCCTGTTCAACCTGTGCGGAAGGCCGGGGATTCAACATCCCTGGCCGTTTTTGCCTTGCCGCATATACCTAACCTACTCCTTGCTTTCCTGCGTGTCAGCAGTGATTCCGAGCCAAGCACTCTCCTCAGTGGCCTCTTCAGGATGGCGGGGAGAGCGCACAATAGCACTTGGCGAGAGTGACGGCGCTTCCCGGCTACGCCGTGACGGTTCCCTTCAAGCCCGGACGCATGGACGCCTCGCAGGCGCAGACGGATGTGGAGCGCTTCGCCGTGCTGGAACGGCTCGCCGATGGATTCCGCAACTACGCCAAAGGCAAGTACGCCGGAGCTGCTGAGCATTTTCTGGTCGACTGGGCGCAACTGCTCACGCTGACCGCGCCGAAGATGACGGTTCTCATTGGCGGTCTGCGCGTCCTGACCGTCAGGGGCGGTCTCATTAATTCGGCATGCGAGTCTTTAAATCCGGAGAGCCGTGACCCTCGCCGGAGATGAGTTCCTCGGTCCGCCATATCATCGATGTGCCGGCCGGCATTTGTGCGGATGCGGCGGGCAGGTAGATGGTGCTGACGCCGGGGATTTCGGGATCGATGGTGTGGCGGCTGTCACTCACGTCTGGCGCGGCCTCGAATGCCGGATGCCTTTTCGTCCTAAGCGTCCGGGCCAAGGCAGGTAGGCCTCGCAAAGCCGTCATCCGCGCGTAGAATTGCACCCAACCGTCAAAGGTTTGAATCCGGTCGAATTCGATAGTTACGGCACATTGCTCCGCATCCGACAGCGGCCGTAGCTGGCGTATATGTCCTTCCAGGCGAGCGCCTCGCGAAACGATTTCTTTGCCTCTCCAGAACACTGGCTTGGTGATGGTCGCTTCGAGCGCGTCGCCGGGCGCGGCGGTTGCCGAGTCCACGGGAGTCCTTAGCGCAGCGGCTATCTCCAGGCCCGTGGGCAGTTCAAACTTGCCGGATGCCGATTTCGTTTGCGAACCCGTCTGCGCATCGGAGGCGAAAGATATCGTCGAATCGGCTCCGAAGGCGCGGCAATGATTAAAAAAGACGTGACTCAAGTCTTCTCTTCCACCTTCCTCCAGAGCATCGACCCACGCTTTAGCGGGAAGCAACACACGCCGATCCGAGATCATGATCACTTCGTAGTCGATGATGAGATGAAGGCTCGCCAGCCCGACGTTTGAAGGAATTAAAATAGCGCTCACTTCGAGGCGGCGCAGCTCGAGACTCTTCGCCTCCACCCAGAATGATCCGCGCTCGCCGGCTCTACCCGACTCCCTGCCCACCCGGATGTTCCATGGTCCCTCCGACGCCGGAATCTGAAAGTCATAGCGGAACATGGATTCGCCATTCAGCTTGGCCTCGCCGGCAAACTGGAAATCGTCCTTCTTCCTAGCCATCAATCCGCGGGCAAACGTTCCGTATAGCCCGGTCGCAGTCAAACCCGAGCGGACCATTTGCGAAAGCTCCCGATCCAAAAAATGCTCGCCGCCCGGCCAGCCGTAGGTCTCCTTCTGATCGACCACGGCGACCGCCACGCGAATCACGTCGGCGTGGCGCCTATAGTCGCTGCGCTCGACCCGGCCGACCGTCTCCAGGCAGGTATAATTCGGAATGTTCGCCAGCAAGGCGGACGCGCGATCTTGCAGCGTGAGCAGCCGTTCGCCGGCCGGTGGCAGCGATTGGGAGCGCGCTACCGCGGCCATTAGAAGAAGTCCGAAAAACGGCAACCGCATCAGCACCCCATTAGCAGTGTATATTGGATTTTCCTCAAGGGCCGCCAGGCGAACCCGATTCGTCTATCTGAAGAATCCGATCGGCATGCACGTCCTTCAGCTCTTGACGAATGCCACTGGGCCAGCGGATCTCGATTGTCTGCGCCGTTACCTCTGGCCCCAGGCCGAAATGTACCCGCTTATCGCTGGAGGAAAGATAACTGCTCGCGGTTGTGACTGTAGCGTATTGCGCCCCCTTGGATGTAACCAGTTTGACAGCGGCGCCAATGGCATCCCGGTTACTCTTACGGCCCACCAGCTTGAGAGTCAGCCAGTGATTCTCCGTCTTAGTTTCATTGTGAATCACATAAGCCGGCCCGTCATTAGTAGACACCACCGCATCGATGCGGCCGTCGTTGTCGATATCGCCTGTAGCCAGGCCGCGGCCCGCCCATGCTTGTTGAAAAATATTGCCTGACGCGGCGGAAACATCCACAAATCCATGGCCCGTGTTGCGTGCCAGTAACATCGGCTCGCGGTAGCGCAATTGAGGATTGGTCAGCTCGATGGTATCCAGGTCGTGCCCCTGCGCAATCAACAGATCCTTCCAGCCGTCGTTGTCGTAATCGATCAGCCGAAGGCCCCACCCGGAGTGCAGCATTGTCATACGGCCGATGCCGGAGGTCCTGGTAGTGTAATTAAACGTGCCATCGCCGGCGTTTTGATAGACTGCGTACATTTGATCGGCGAGGTTATCCACCACTAAGTCCGGCAAGCCGTCATTGTTAAAGTCGTCAAAGTCCACGCCCATGCCGGCATAAGTGCGGCCGTCTTCGTCCACGGCGACTTGCGAGGTGAGCCCCACTTCTTCGAACGTGCCGTCGCCTTTGTTGTGGAACAGGAATTCGGGCATCGAATCATTCGAGACGAAAACGTCGATGTGACCGTCGCGGTCGTAGTCCGCGATGGCGATGCCGAGGCCCTTACCGGGAAGAGCCATGCCGATCTTCTGCGCGACTTCGGTAAAGCGGCCGTTGCCGTCGTTGTGGTAGACCAGAGGCACAATGGGTTTGAAGGTATCCGGATGGCAGTAAGCTCGCATGCCTTCCTTACGCTCTCCGCACCAGATATCGTCGAAATCCCATTGAAGATATCGCAGGACCACCAGATCCAGCCGGCCGTCGTTGTCGAGGTCCACCCAGGCCGCGCTGGTGGACCAGCCGCCGCCTCCGACACCGGCCTGCGCGGTCACGTCGGTGAAGGTGCCGTCCCCATTGTTGTGATAGAGCCGGTTGCCGCCGTACGCGGTGACGTAGAGATCTTCGTAGCCGTCGTTGTCGTAGTCCCCCACTGCCACACCCATTCCGTAGCCGACCCCCGCCAGGCCGGCCTTCTCCGTCACGTCCTCGAATTTCCCGTCGCTTTTCTGGTGAAAGAGGCGATTCCAGTACTTCGCTCCGGTCTTCTGCGGGATGGTCCCCTTTGGCGTAGGGTCGGCGAGCGGCGCGCCGTTCACCAGAAATATGTCGAGGCGGCCATCGTTGTCATAGTCGAACAGGGCAACACCGGAGCCCATCGTCTCAGGCAGGTACTTCTTGGATGTGTGCGAAGCAACGTGCTCGAAACGGACTCCACTGCCCGACGTGATGTCGACAAAGTTCCCCGGGGTGACCCTTCCAGCGATCGCATGGCTGTGATCGCTGGCCGCCTGCCAGGCCCCCGCGCTGGCAAAGCACAGGAAACAGAATATGCCCGGGACAACGCGACCTCGGCGGGACAGCATCAATCCATCATGATAAGCTTGTCGCACTCGTTTTGATATGGGCGTACTGGTCGGCCCCTGCCTGCCCAACCCGCGCCGCCGTAATCAGATCTTAATCATTCCGTCATTAACCCATCATTCCCTAAAGCTACCCTGGTGAGGCTGATTGTGTGCGGTACCTTACTCCCCCGCCCGCACACCCGGCCAAACTTTTGACGACACTTTGACCAAGGAGCTTCAATGAATAGAAGAGTACGTGTAACGCTTGGCGGAGTTCTGCTCCTTTGCGGCGTTCTGGTTGGACCCGCGCGCGCCCAGGAAACCGCCCCCGTGAACCCCGAGATCGAGCGTTTAAAAGCGCAATTGGCGGCGCAGCAGCAGCAGATCGACCAGCTTCGCCGCACCCTGGAGGAGGAACAAAAAACGTTGGAGCAAGCCAGCCGGCCGCAGCCGCCGAGCCTGGGCCAGGTGGCCAGCACCACGCCGGTGATTCCGGTTGGAAATGTGGCGCCGGCTATGTATCCCGGACTGCCGGCCGTGCCGAGTACGCAGATTACCCCTGATGAGACGCCGTCGCCGCTGCAACTCCACATCGGTACGGCCAGCATTACGCCGGTTGGCTTTATTGATTTCACCAGCGTCTTCCGTTCGGCGGACGAGGGTAGCGGCATCGGCTCCAGCTTCGGCAGCACCCCCTACAACAACGTCTCGACGGGCTTGGGGAAGTTGAGCGAAGAGCGCTTGAGCGCCCAGAACTCCCGTATCGGCGCACGCATCGACGCGATTATTCACGACATGAAAGTGCTCGCCTACTGGGAGTCTGACTTTTTGGGGACCCAGTCCACCAACGCGGGCGTGACCTCGAACAGCAACAGCTTCCGCATGCGGCTCTATTTTCTGGACCTGAAAAAAGGGAACTGGGAAGTGCTGGGTGGACAATCGTGGAGCATGCTGACGCCTGGCCGCGTGGGTATTTCTCCGCTGCCTTCCGACATCTTCTATAGCCAGGATATGGACACGAATTACCAGGTGGGCCTGGCGTGGACGCGCGCTCCGCAGCTCCGCGTCGTCTATCATCCGAGCGATATCGTATCGCTTGGTTTTGCGTTGGAGACTGCCGAACAATACGGCGGCGGCTCCTCCGGCGGAGGTTCGATCACGCTGCCCAGCCTGCTGGCCACGCCCTACACCAACACGCAGGTCGATCTGGGTGCAGCGACTTTCGTGCCGCCGAACCTGGCCCCCGACTTCCAGGCCAAGCTTGCGTTCGATCCGAAGGTGAACGGCAACCTGATGCACATCGAGTTCGCCGGCTTCATAAGCAGTTTCAAGACCTACAATCCCCTGACGAGCCAAAAATTCACCTCACCGGGTGGTGGCGGCGAAGCCAACTTCAACCTGGAACTGGTGAAGAATTTCCACCTGATCGTCAACACATTCGTGAGCGATGGCGGCGGCCGGTATCTCTTCGGCCAGGCGCCCGATCTGATCGTCCGACCGAATGGCGCCCCCTCGCCGGTGCATGCCGACTCCACAGTCGATGGCTTCGAGTACACGCTGCACAACACCCTGTTGTTCGCCTACTACGGTGGCGACTACATCGGAAAAGACGTGGCCATCGATACGGCCAATAAAAATGCATTGATCGGCTACGGCTATAAAGGATCGGCCAACAGCCAGAACCGCGCTATCGAGGAAGGCACTTTCGGTCTCAACCAGACGTTCTGGAAGAACCCCAACTATGGCGCGTTGAGCTTCATCTTCCAGTATTCTTATCTCTTCCGCGATCCGTGGTATGCGGCCGCGGGCGCGCCACGGAATACGCACAACAATTTGGTTTTCCTGGACTTGAGGTACACCTTGCCGGGACAAGCGCCCCACTACTAAAATGCGTGGGGTCTGGGCCGGAACAAGTCTTCAACGCTTCGTAACAGATCTGTAACAAAGCCGTGGCAACCTGAAGAAAGGAATCGTGCATGAAAAAGACGAGTTTGTGGCTGGGCGCGTTCAGCGTCCTGGCCCTGCTGTTGGCCGTGGCGGAAGCCAAGGTTCTGATCAATGGGGCTGGCGCTACATTCCCCGAGGTGATCTACACCAAGTGGTTTCAAGAATTTCCTAAAAAGTACCCGGACTCCCAGATTAATTACCAGGCGCTGGGCTCAGGCGCGGGCATTCGGCAATTGACCGAAGGCACGGTCGACTTCGGCGCGTCGGACATGCCTATGACCGACGCACAGATTTCAAAGATGAAGGTGCGGCCGTTGCACTTTCCCACTGTGCTCGGCGGCATCGTTCCGACCTACAATATCCCTGGCGTGACGCAGGATCTGAAGTTCACGCCCGCTGTTTTGGCGGGAATCTTCTTAGGTAAAATCAAGAAGTGGAGCGATCCCGAGCTGAAGAAAGCCAATCCTGAGGTGAAGTTTCCGGATACCGACATCCTGGTGGTGCATCGATCCGACGGCAGCGGTACCACCTTCGTATTCACCGATTACCTGTCGAAGGTCAGCCCGGAGTGGAAGAGCGCGGTGGGCTCGAACACGTCCGTGAAGTGGCCGGTCGGGATTGGGGCCGAGCATAATGAGGGTGTGGCGGGGCTGGTGAAGCAGTCGCCGAACTCGATCGGCTATGTCGAGTTGATTTACGCCACTCAGAATAAGATGGGATATGGTGCGATACAGAATGCTGCAGGAACGTTTCTGAGGGCGGACTTGAACAGCGTGACGGAAGCTGCGGCGGTTGCGGCCAAGAGCATGCCGGACGATTTCCGGGTATCGATCACCAACCCGCCCGGTAAGAACGCCTACCCGATTGCGACGTTTACCTGGCTGCTGATGCCCAGCAAGTTCGCGGACGGGGAGAAGAAGAAGGCGCTCACCGAGTTTCTCCGCTGGATGCTCACGGATGGCCAGAAGTATGCCGCCGACTTGGGTTATGCGCCTCTGCCCAAAGAGGTCGTGGCTAAAGAACAGAAAGCTATCGCGCTGATCCAATAGCCCTATGGCGACCTCTGCCACACTGCGCGCGCACTCGCCCCCGGGTGCGCGGAGTTTTTTCAAGCGCCTCACCAGCGGAGACGAGATCGCCCGGCTGGTCACCACTCTCTTTGCTTCCCTCATTCTACTGCTTACGCTGGGAATAGTGTGGGAACTCTGGATACATTCCGCGCTGGCCCGCCAGAAATTCGGTTTCAGTTTTCTGACGTCGACCTTATGGAACCCGGTGACCGATCAGTTCGGAGCGCTCCCCTTCATCTATGGAACTGTGATTACTTCCGTGCTGGCGCTGCTCATCGCCGTGCCTTTGGGAGTAGGCGCGGCTATTTTTCTCGCGGAGCTCGCCCCGCCGCGTATTTCAAGCTCGTTTACTTTCTTCATTGAGCTGCTGGCGGCCGTACCCAGCGTGATCTACGGCTTGCTGGCAATATTCACGCTGGTGCCGCTGATGCGCGATTCGATCGGGCCTTTTCTGAAAGCCCGCCTGGGATTGCTGCCGATCTTCAGCGGCCCCATCTTCGGTGTAGGATATCTGACAGCGGGGATGATCCTGGCGATCATGACGCTGCCTTTCATCATTTCCATCTCGCGCGACTCCTTGCTGGAAGTACCCACCGAACAGCGCGAGGCGGCGCTGGCCTTGGGCGCCACGCGATGGGAATCCACCTGGCACGTGGTGGTACCGTACGCGCGCCTGGGGATCTTCGGCTCTATTTTTCTTGGCCTCGCGCGCGCGCTGGGCGAAACCATGGCGGTCACCATGGTCATCGGGAACGATCCCAGCATCCACGCATCCCTATTGGCGCCCGGGTATACCATCGCAGCCATCATCGCCAACGAATTCGCGGAGGCCACCGGCGATCTGTATCTGCAATCCCTGGTGGCTCTGGCCCTGGTGCTGTTCGTGCTTACCATCGTGATCAACGCGCTGGCCCGCTTGTTGATTATCGCCACCACCCGGCGGGGGAGCTCGCAGGCATGACGCTGCGCAACCGCTGGCGCAAGATACTCAGCTACCTGATGCTCGGCCTGACCGGGGTCTGCGCCGTGGTGGCGGTGGTCATGCTTTTTCTCATTCTAGGTTACCTGGTCTTCAATGGCTGGCGGTCGGTGGATTGGGACTTCGTCACCAAGCTGCCGAAACCTCCCGGCGAGGTGGGCGGCGGCATGGGCAATGCCATTGTCGGGAGTTTACAGATCGTCCTGCTGGCTGCCTTGATCGGACTGCCCGTCGGGTTTCTGGCGGGAGTTTACCTCGCCGAGTACGGTGGCCATACTTTTGCGTTTCTGGTCCGCTACATGGCCGACCTGCTGAACGGTATACCGTCGATTGTGATCGGCATTTTTGCCTGGACGGTGGTGGTCGTTCCGCTGCACCATTTCTCGGCGCTGGCCGGAGGAATGGCTCTTGCCGTGATGCTGATTCCGATCACGGCGCGCAGCACGGAGCAGTTCCTCGTTTCGGTGCCGCAAACTTTGCGTGAAGGGGCGCTGGCACTGGGTGCGAGCCAGTGGAAAGCTATTGCCACGGTGGTAGTGCCCGCCGCTTATCGGGGCATCGCCACGGGCATGATTCTGGGGGTTGCCCGCATCGCCGGCGAAACCGCGCCGCTGCTTTTCACCAGTCTGAACAATCAGTTTTGGAGCGCGGGCTTTAGCCAGCCGACTGCATCGCTGCCAGTGATGATATTCACCTATGCCACTTCACCTTACCAGGACTGGCACCGCCAGGCGTGGGCGGCCGGCATGGTCCTGCTGACCCTCGTTTTGATCGCCAATGTGGCCGCCCGCTTGATCCTGTCCCGGGGAATTTCGGTACAAAGATGAACTGACTATGACCATGAGCACCGCTAACCTACCTTCCGCGAATTCCGCCGCCGGCAAAACGGGCGAGGCGCTGTGCAAGCTCAAAACCGTAAACCTGAATTTCTATTACGGCGCTTATCAGGCGCTGCACGGGATCAACCTGGCGATCCCATGCAACCGCATCACCGCGCTGATCGGGCCCTCCGGATGCGGCAAGTCCACCTTCCTGCGCACGCTGAACCGCATCAGCGAAACCATCCGCAATACGCGCGTGGAAGGCGAAGTCTTGCTGGATGACGAAAATGTGCTGGAGGTAGACGTGACGGCGCTGCGGCGGCGCGTGGGCATGGTTTTCCAAAAATCCAACCCGTTTCCAAAGTCCATTTTCGATAACGTGGCTTACGGATTGAAGGTGAATGGATTCAGCGGGTCGCTCCAGGAGGCCGTAGAGCGCAGCCTGCAGCGCGCCGCGCTGTGGGAGGAGGTGAAGGACAAGCTGCACAAATCCGCCTACGCGATTTCCGGCGGGCAGCAGCAGCGGCTGTGCATCGCGCGGGCCCTGGCGGTCGACCCGGAAGTGCTGCTGCTCGACGAACCCTGTTCGGCGCTCGACCCCATCGCCACCGCCAAAATCGAAGATCTGCTGTTCACCTTGAAGGACCAATGCACTATCGTCATCGTCACGCACAACATGCAGCAGGCTGCGCGCGTCGCCGATCGCACCGGTTTCTTCCTGCTGGGAAAACTCATTGAATACAATACTACGGAGATTATCTTCAAGACGCCAGCCAGGCAGGAAACCGAAGATTACATCACCGGCAGATTCGGATAGGAGACCTGAATTGCGACAATTTTCCGTTGAGCTGGACGAGTTGCACGAGAAAGTGCTGCAGATGGGTGGGCAGGTGGAATCCGCCATTCACCGCAGCGTGCGGGCCCTGGTGGAACGGGACCCCGAGCAGGCTCGCCAGGTATTGCGGGACGAAGCCCGCATCAACCAGATGGAGATCGACATCGACAATCTCACCACGCGACTGCTGGCGCTGCGCCAACCGATGGCCAGGGATCTGCGCTTCCTCACGGCGGCGATGAAGATCAACACCGACCTGGAACGTATGGGCGATCTGGCGGTGAATATCGCGCAGCGGGCGCTCTCGCTGATCGCGCAAGCGCCGGTCAAGCCGCTGATCGATATCCCCAGGATGGCGCAACTGGTCGAATCCATGCTGTTGCGCTCGCTGGACGCTTTCGTCAAAGGCGATGCCGAGGTCGCGCTCAGCGTGCTGCTAGCCGACGACGAGGTGGATAGTCTCCGCGACGCGGTTTACCAGGAGCTGGTGCAGTATATGCAAAGGGACCCGACTACGGTGCCATCCGCGGTGGACCTGATTTTTGTCGCGCGCAACCTGGAGCGGATCGCGGACCACGCTACCAACATCGCCGAGGACGTGGTGTTTTTGGTGAAGGGCGTGGACGTGCGGCATCACGCCAGCCAAGCCCAAGAGGAGATCGGGTGAGATCTGCTCGTACCTTCCTGCCCGCTTCGTGTAATTTCTTCATCCTGAAGCGTGTAAAGCGTTCCCCGCAGAATTTGGGACCGGCGTTAAGTCTCTTTAATGCATAGCGCACTCGATTGGCCCGGTGCTTGCTAGTTAACCTATAGTTGAAGTGGCGCGAACCGGCGGTGCTGGGAGTTGGATTCTCACGAAACCGACCTCCTAGCCCGCCGGTCATCATTTTGGGGCTATGGGGATACCGGCGCTCGCCAGAGCGAACTGGACTTCAGCCGGCCTAAGCCGCGTCGCATCGTATTCCACCGTCAAGCTGTCCAGCGACGGCGCCACCTGAATCTTCTGAATCCCGTAAATCGAATAGACATAGGCGATGCGAGTCATGAGCTCGTCGTCGAGGGGCCGCTCCAGCCCGAAGTGGATTTGGACTTTGGTCATCAGGTCCAGGATAGGGCATTCTGAGCCGCACGCGTCAGGAAAACACCTAAGGCAACAGCCCAAAAAACGCGTCCTCACGGTCGAGGCTCAGCGCTCGCTCCAAGCCGCCGGTGCCGGCGACCCACCGCCGACGACATCTCGGAGATGGCAACGCGCGGCGAAAATATCTCCATCCACTTTACTAATCGGTTCACTGTGGTCCGGCCGGTCCCCCGCGTCAACCTGATAACCGATCCGGTGCAATCTGCTGCGCGCCACGGACGAGACAAGGTTCGTTAGAGCGCGTGGGATAGATCGGCCACTCCCTCAAGCCTTGACAGGGCGGCGTGCCACGCGCCCGATCCCGACCACTCGCTAAGGCTGCGTCGTCAGATACCTCTGAGGACGACCTGAAATTCCGCGCACCGACTCCTCCATCAAGAGTTCGCCGGCACGCTGTACTGGAGCTGCGGGCTCGTCGAAGGTAAAATTCCTTGCGGGATTGCTCGTCTGTCATGGCATCTTCATCGGCGGCGCTCCGGCCGAAATCATTAAATGCCAAATTATTCAGAAAGTGACGTACCTCCCCATGTGCAGCCAAATTCATTGCACAACGACGCCCAATCGCCGCGGTCCCGAAAATTACGACGCGAACCCAATCCTACCGCTAATGCACTGCTGACAAACAACTTATCAACCAGCGCACGGCGCAGCTCTACAACAGATCCAGCGCCATCAGGCTGTGCGCCGGCCGGCGATGGAGCTATCCATGCACTCGCGTTTGACACCCCTATAGGGCAAGTGTTATGTGTAGTGATCTTCACCTGGAAAGCAAATGGCTGACGAGCAAAAGCCCGAGGGCTCGCCGGCGCCTCCTCCCGCCGCGAGAGAGGCCGCCAGCCCCACCGAAAAGCCCGCTGCCCCAGTATCGAAACCCGCTCCTCCCAAGCCCGCTGCGGCCGCGCACGCCGCACCCCCCAAGCCTCCAGCGGTCATGGTCACTACGCCGTGGGAAAGCGACATCACCGTTCTTCTGAAGGAACGCTTCGGAGCCGCCGTCACGGAGTTCTCCACCTACCTCGGGCAGAATTTCCTGGTGGCGCAGCCCGAAGCGGTCATCCCCATTCTCGAAACCTTGAAGCTGGAGCTGGATTTCGATTACATGGTGGACATCACCGCGGTCGACTATCCCAAGCGGCCCGAGCGGTTCGATGTGGTCTACATTCTTTATAGCTTCCCCCGCAACGAGCGCATGCGCGTCAAAACCATGATCCCGGATGGCCATCGCCCGGCCACCGCGGTTCCCGTGTACGCCACGGCCAACTGGCTGGAGCGCGAGGTGTTCGACATGTTTGGCATCGAGTTCGAAGGCCATCCCGACATGCGCCGCATTCTGCTGCCGGAGGAATGGGAGGGCTACCCGTTGCGCAAAGAATATGGGATTTTGCAGCAGGACGACCGTTGGGTGCGGGAGAATCTGGGCATCGAGAGCGGACAATAATCTTCTATGCCGGACGCCACCTTCTTAGACGCCACCGAATTAGTCATCAACATGGGGCCGCAGCATCCCTCCACGCACGGCGTGCTGCGCGTGATCCTGAAGCTGGACGGCGAAAAGGTGATTGGCACCGAGTGCGTGATCGGCTATCTGCATCGCGGCGTGGAGAAGATCGGCGAGAACCGCACCTATCAGCAGTTCGCCCCGTACGTGGACCGCATGGACTATATCGCGGCGGTCTCGAACGCGCTGGGCTACTGCCTGGCCGTTGAAAAGCTGCTGAACATTGAAGCTCCGCCGCGCGCGCAGGCGGTGCGTGTGATCCTGACCGAACTGAACCGCATCGCCAGCCACTTGTTCTGGCTGGGCACGCACGCGCTCGATATCGGCGCCATTACGCCCGTGTTCTACTGTCTGCGCGAGCGCGAGGAAGTGCTCAAGATCTTCGAGAATTACTGCGGCGCGCGGCTCACCACGCACGCGTTTCGCGTCGGCGGGCTGCAATACGAGACGTACGACGGATTCGAGGAGGAGGTCCGGAAATTCTGCGACTGGTTAATACCCAAGGTGGATGAATACGAGAGACTGCTGACCAACAATCGTATCTGGTTAAACCGGCTCAAAGGCGTCGGCGTGCTGACGGCCGATGAGTGCAAGGAGTACGGGGTCACGGGTCCGGTGCTGCGCGCCGCAGGCGTTAAGTGGGATCTGCGCAAGGCGCAGCCTTATTCGGGATACGAGCATTACGATTTCGACATCCCCACGGCGGAGAACGGCGACACTTACGACCGGTACACCGTGCGCATGGAGGAGATGCGACAGTCGACGCGCATTCTACGGCAGGCGGTGGAGCGCATCCCGAGCGGTCCGATCATGGGCAAAGTACCTAAGGTCGTGAAGCCGGCCGTGGGGGAGGTTTACGTTTCGATCGAAGCGCCCAAGGGCGAGTTGGGCTACTTCATCGTCAGCGATAATTCCACGCAGCCATACCGGATGCGCGTGCGGCCGCCGTCGTTCGTGAATTTGCAGGCGCTCGATCGAATGGTGCGGGGGGGCCTCGTGGCCGACGTGGTGGCGATTATTGGTACGCTGGATATCGTGCTCGGCGAGGTGGACAGATGAGACGCGGTGATAGGGAGACACGGAGACGCGGAGAAAAACTCGCCGAATCGCCCCCTCGCCGTGTCGCCCGCTCAGCATCGAGGATCGGCAAATGATAACGAAGTTTTTCAAAACAATTTTCCTGGTAGATCTCCTCCAAGGCCTCTGGGTGACCTTTCGCAACCAGGATCCCAAGCGCATTTATACGGAGCAGTATCCGGGCGACCGGCCCAAAATAGGTGAGCGCTATCGCGGCGCGCCGCGGCTCAACATCAACCCGGACAACGGCGAGACTCTGTGCATCTCCTGCAACCTGTGCGCGCTGGCTTGCCCCGAGACGCTGATCGTGGTCACCAGCGAGCGCAGCGAAGTGACCCGGCGCAAGGAGCTCACCACTTTCATCTACGACACGTCCCGCTGCATGTTCTGCGGCCTTTGCGAAGATGCCTGCCCGGTGGACGCGCTGGAGCTGACGCAGGATTTCGAGCTGGCCAGCTACACGCGCGAAGGCGCCATCTGGGACCGCCAGATGCTCGAAGAAGGTCCCAAGCCGACTCAATACAGATGCTAACCCAGGCCATCTTCTTCTATGTCTTCGCCGCCATGACGCTGGGCGGCGGCCTGCTCACCATCACCCGCAAGAACGCCATTCACAGCGCCCTGTTCCTGATCGTTTCGCTGATGGGCGTCGCCGGGCTGTACCTCTTGCAACAGGCGGAATTCCTGTTTGCCGTGCAGATTGTCTTATATATCGGCGGCATCATGGTGCTGTTCCTGTTCGTTATCATGTTGGTCAACCTGGACGAGGCGGCCAAGGAAAAGCAGTTCAACAAACAGTGGTTGATCGCGCTGGTGTGCGTGGCGCTGGTCGCGGCGCAGGTGTTCTACTTCCTGGCGAAGGGCTCCGGCGCATTCCGGATCGCCAGTCCGGTGGTAACTGCTCCGCCGGCCGGCCTTGGCAACACCGAACTGCTGGCCGAAGCGCTGTTCAAAGAGTATCTGCTTCCGTTTGAGATCGCTTCCATCCTGCTGTTGGTGGCGGTGGTGGGATCGGTGGTGATGGCCAAAAAGAGGATTTGAGCGTGTACCCGATTACCACAGCGCACTACATCGCATTGAGCGCCGCCCTCCTGCTGATCGGGACCGTGGGCGTGCTGACCCGGCGGAACATCGTGATTATTCTGATGTCCATCGAGTTGATCCTGAACGCGGTGAACATCAACCTGGTGGCGTTCTCGCAGGCCCTGCACAATCTCGACGGGCAGGTCTTCGCCATCTTCGTCATTACCGACGCGGTGGCGGAAGCCGCTGTCGGCCTGGGAATTCTAATCGCGCTCTTCCGCAACAAAGAGACCGTGCTGGCCGATGAAGTGGACTTATTGAAATGGTAGGGCGGGGAGAGACTCGTTGAATTTCAATTTCCTGGACCTGATCTGGCTCATTCCACTGTTCCCACTGTGCGGCGCGGTGCTGATGTTGTTGTTCGGGAGATTGCTCGACCCGCAGCCGCCCTCCACGGTGGCGCTCGCGGCGGGGGTCGAACACACTCACGACGAGCACACTCACGACGAGCACGAACATCATCATCACGGCCACCCGCATTCCCATTCGCATGAGCATGCCACCGGGCACGACCATGATCATGACCATGACCATCATCATCATGGCTCGCCACTCAAAGTGCTGATCAGCCTGCTATGCCCCGGCATGGTGCTTATCTCGTTTCTGCTTTCCGCCGGCGCGGTTCTGCAGTTGTCTAGCCAGCCGGGGAAAGTGAAAGAGGTTATCCAGTTCACCTGGCTGGCGGGGCTGCGGTTCCACCTGATGAACGGGCACCTGGCGACCCTCCCCTTCAGCGCGGATTGGGGTTTCCTGCTCGACCCGCTCAGCGCCGTGATGATCCTGGTGGTGACCGGCATCGGCTTCCTGATCCACGTCTACTCCGTCGGCTACATGGCTCACGATACAGGCTACTACCGCTTCTTCGGGTACCTCAACCTGTTCGTCTTTTTCATGCTGATGCTGGTGCTGGCCAACAACTACACGCTGCTGTTCGTTGGTTGGGAAGGCGTGGGGCTGTGCAGCTACCTGCTGATCGGGTTCTACTTTCAGAAGAAATCGGCGGGCGATGCGGGCAAGAAGGCGTTCATTGTGAACCGCATCGGTGACGCCGGATTCATCATGGGCCTGCTCCTGATGTACAGCCTGCTGGGAACGGCGCGTTTCGTGGAGGTGAATCAAAAGCTGATCGGCCACTTCCATGCGGAGACCGCCGGCTTCGGCGTGCTGAGCGCGATCGCCATCCTGTTCTTCGTCGGCGCGACCGGCAAATCCGCGCAATTTCCGCTGTATGTCTGGCTGCCGGACGCCATGGAAGGTCCTACGCCGGTGTCCGCGCTGATCCATGCCGCGACCATGGTTACGGCGGGGGTCTACATGGTGGCGCGCTCTTCGGCCTTGTTCCAATTGGCGCCCAGTGCTTCAACGGTGGTCGCCGCGGTGGGCGCGTTCACGGCCATCCTGGCGGCGACTATCGCGCTGGTGCAGAACGATATCAAGCGCGTGCTGGCATACTCGACCATCAGCCAGCTCGGCTATATGTTCCTGGCGCTGGGCGTGGGCGCATACTGGGTGGCTATCTTCCACCTGTTCACGCATGCGTTTTTCAAAGCCCTGCTGTTCTTGTGCTCCGGCTCGGTAATTCACGCGCTGGGCGGCGAACAGGACATGCGCCACATGGGCGATCTGAAAGACAAGATTCCCATCACCCACTGGACCATGTGGGTGGGCTCGGTGGCCATCGCCGGGATTCCAGGCTTCGCCGGCTTTTTCTCGAAGGACGAGATTCTATGGCAGGCTTATAGCTCGCCATCGGGATCGAAGGTGCTCTGGATCATCGGCCTGGTCACCGCCGGACTGACTGCATTCTACATGTGGCGGCTGATGAACATGACCTTCTACGGGAAGTCGCGCGTGAAGCCGGAAGTGGCGGCGCACATTCACGAATCGCCGCCCAGCATGACCGTTCCCTTGGTCGCGCTGGCGGCCGGCGGCGTTCTGGCGGGCTGGCTGGGCGTGCCGAAGTTTTGGACGTACTTTCCGGACAGTTTCCAGACCTTCGAGCACTGGCTGGAACCGGCTTTCGCTTCGGCCGCGATAGAAGCGTCCAGGCTGGGCGAGCACGACGCATCCACCGAGTGGATTCTGATGGCTGTCTCCGTGGCGGTCGCTATCATCGGAATCACGGTGGCGCGCTACTTCTATCACCACAAGCCGCACGTTCCCGACACACTCGAAAAGAGCCTGAGGCCGCTGCACAACCTGCTTTACAACAAGTACTACGTGGACGAGGTCTATGACTTCCTCTTCGTCAATGGTCTGGGCAAGGGCGGCGGCCGGATGCTGGGAGCGTTCGATCGCAACGTAGTGGACGGCGCGGTGAATGGCGCGGGCTGGCTGACTCGATTTTCCTCGCGTATCTCCATGTGGTGGGATACCTGGATCGTGGATGGCGCGGTGCGCTTCGGCTCCTTCACCGTCAAGCTGCTTTCCTACCCCGTGTGCATCCTCCAGACCGGACGCGTGCAGGCTTACGCGCTAGCCGTGATCGTGGGCGTGCTGCTCTTCTTCGGATATTTCGTGGCGGGTAAATAGATGGACAACCACTTACTCAGCATGGTGCTGTTTACCCCGCTGGCCGGGCTGCTGGTGCTGCTGTTCATTCCGTCGCGCCAGAAGGAACTGATCAAAATTTGGGCCAACCTGGCGAGCTTCGCCGGGTTCCTGATTTCGCTGCCGCTGGTTTCCCGCTTTGATCAAAGCGCTCAGGCTCCGGTTTTTCAATTCGTGGAGCGCGCCAACTGGATTCCCAGCCTCGGCGCGCAATACCTGATCGGCATCGATGGCATCAGCCTTCTGCTGATCATACTGACCACGGTGA
>Ga0302326_10000927_pt1 | contig 76932 bp, 60 predicted proteins | sample Palsa_T0_3_FD_202264 | JGI IMG/M metagenome (GOLD analysis project Ga0302326, IMG submission 202264) | Peat permafrost microbial communities from Stordalen Mire near Abisko, Sweden - Palsa_T0_3 | ecosystem: Environmental > Terrestrial > Soil > Palsa > Peat permafrost | place: Sweden: Abisko...
CATATCACCCATTTGAGGGTCGGTCCCTAAGAAATCAGCTGTAATATTGGGGCCATAAAAAGGTCCGACGATCCACCAGTCAATAGCCCAATGATTGCCAATGAGGAACTGATCACCGATTAGAAAGCCTACGCCGAATCCACTGAATTCAGATGTCATGTGCGCAGTATGCAATTTCCCGTCACTTGGGGTAAACGTATAATTTTGGCTCAAATTCATGTTCATATACCTCAAAAAGGGTGCAAAATAAAGTCCTTTGGGTGCATTTCCGCTGAAATAGAAACGGTATTCGGCAGTGACAGTATATCTTGTAAATTCGGTTGTTTCAATAGCGCGCTTAGCATCGGAGTTTCCCCCAAAATCATTGAGTAAGGTGCTTTTGAACGGTAACGGTACATTTGGGGACGCACTTATGGTAACCGCAATAGATTGCTTCCTGTTAAGTACTCTTTCATACTGTAAATCGTATGCATTAAGTAGCACACCGGTAAGATTAAATTTTATCAGATTTTTATTCAATAAGGGTACATCGGGCACAGCTGAGGTTGGAGTAACTGTTTGTGCATTCAGGCATCCAATGGAGAATACAAGAAAAAATAAAGCGGCTAGGGTTGCTTGTTTTATCATAAGTGTTTGTTTAGTGTGTATCCAGGAGTTAAAATCGTTCATTGGCTGCCGGCAGCTTAATTGCAATCATCCGGCTTGAACAGCAATGTCGATTTTTGCTATGGTAATTTCAAAAATCAGTTTTTGATAAAAATTAATGGTTGGGTTGATCTGAGGATGTGGCGGGATTTCAAAAGCAATATAAGTGCAAATTTGAGTAAAGCTTCTATTTAATAAAATACTTAATCCTAACTATTTTTTATGTCGAGTCCCATAATCAAACCAGACCGTGCACTTTGGCGAAGTTGAACAAGCCAACCGGGGTATAAATATTAAGTTTCCTTCCTATATTTCTGCGATGGGTATTAACTGTAAACTCACTTAGAAACAATTGATTGGCAATCTCTTTTGTTGTATATCCTTCTGCCACTTTGCAAATGATCTCCGTTTCTCTTTCAGTTAGCTGGTATTTTTTCATGAAATCGTTGGTGAGGAGCGAGGAAACTGGTTTTTCCGACGTCATCTCCTGAAACCAAATCCCACCCATCGCAATGGATTGAACCGCCTCCTTTATCGTCGCTGGCGGGCTGTTCTTCAAAAGAAATCCCTCTGCACCAAGCAATTTTATTTCCTTGACAAGTTTTGGTTGGTTGTAATTCGTAAACACAATTACCTTCAATTTAGGGAATTCCTTTTTCAGGATTTTTAGTGTATCAATACCGTCCAGCTTAGGCATATGCAAATCCAGCAGTACTATATCCACCGGACTTTCCCTTAAAATTCCCAATAATTGCAGGCCGTTATCGGTGCAGGCGGGTACTTCGACACCATCCATTTCTTCCAGCATCCTTTTCAGGCCATCCACCAATAGGGGGTGGTCATCAGCAATAATGATCCTTAGGGCCATGGGTAATCTGTTTTTTACCTGGATTAAAGCACCAGTTCTATGACAATCAGGGTTCCGCCTTCTTTCTTTTTAAGGATTTCCATCTTTCCATTAAGATACGCAATTTTCGATTGGGTGGCAAGCAGCCCTTTACCTTTTGCCTTGCTGAAATCTCCAATGCCTACACCATCGTCTTCTACCATCATAGATATATGATCTTCATGTTCTACCAATTCGACAAGCGCGTGCGTTGCGTGAGCGTGTTTAAGTACATTATGTAGTAATTCTTGGATAACACGGTAAAGATTATTCAATAAAGTCACCGGGTATTTTGCATCGTTTTCAAACCCCACAATGACTGCTTGCAATTCCAATTTTCCGGAAAGATTAATGGTCTGTGCCATATCTTCAATGGAATTCCGGAATCCATATTTTTCAATGATCAGAGGTGTCAGCCTATGGCTTATATTTCTTATGGAAGATGAAACCGTCGACAAAATTTCACTAGTTTTATTCAATTTTTCGCCGGAGCGGTGATCATCCGTACCATTTTCCAAAACCGATGAAATATTTAAGGAGGCCAAGGCTAACATCCCTCCAGTTTCATCATGCAACTGGTCCGCTATCTTATGACGTTCGTTTTCTTCAGCATCTATTGCCCCTTGCATGATTTCAATACGATGTTGCTTTTCAATTTCCTTCATCTTATTCTCTTGAAGCAATTCACTTTGTCTTGCAATTTGTTCTGTCTGTTGTTTACGCACGTACTGGATACGGCTGTAGGCAAACAATAATAAAATAATGAAGGCTGAAAGGCTGGTAAACAGTAAAAAATAAAACCGCTCTTTTCGTATCTCCCGAAGCTTTTCAACATTCTCATCATTCAACCTGTCAATTTGCTGTTCCTTCTCCCGCACTCGCATCCTGGTTTCTACTTCCTGTATCGCCCGAAAATGATTAAGATTGGCGAGGGAATCCTTGATGGCATAAAACATATCAAGTGCGCCAGCATAAGCGGAATAATCCCCCTTTACCTTTAATAACTCTGCATAATACTGGTAATAATAGAAACCGATGGCGGAATAGGCCCTTGTTTTCAGTATCAGTCCCATCTGCGCAAAAATCTTTTCTGCCTCAGCCAGCTTCCTATTAACGATAAGGCCATGCGCATAATAAATACCTGGTGGCATCAGGTGAAGTCCGTAGGACATACTCCCGTTTTTATATGCTTCACCATAGTAGTAAAGTGCCAGATTGTATTGCTTATTTTGTTCTGCAAGCATTCCTGCGGCCAGGAAATAGGTAGGATAAACTATTTTTTTTTCGGGCACTCCGAACAAAGAAAGGCTTTTGTCTAAAAACGCCTTTGACGCATCAAAATCACCTTCATAGGCCTTCACCATGGCCATCACTGAATTAAAATAAGGGGCCTGGGCTCCGCTAGGATTGGGTGCCACTGTTTCATTATAAAATAGTGCTGCGAACTTACCTGCATTATCATAGTCCGTAAGTAGCAGGTTTACCAGCATCAACTGGTAATAAATACTCGGTGCGGGGTTCCGGAAATAAAAAGCAGTCCGTTCATATAATCTGGGCTTATGGGACAGACTGGAGTCCTTTGCCAGTTCCAGCAATTCCTCTAATTCGCCTACTTGTCTTTGTAGATTGAATTGAAAATAAAAAACAGCCCGGTTATATTTCGCGGTGAACAATGCATTTTTATTAGGAAGATCTTCTGAAAGTATAATTGCACTATCTAAATTGGTTCGCATAAAGGAGCTATCCTCCATACGTGACATTGCCTTAAATGTAAAAATAAATGAAAGGTTTTCCTTGTCGTTTGATTTTCGGCAAGCTTCTTCTCCAAGAGAAAGGTACTTTTCCAAAGAATCCGCCCTACCCCATTCTAAATACATGAGTACGGTTCCCACTATTGACTCATCGTAGCTTATTGGAATTTGTAAAGCATTCAACCTTGCCTTTTGATATAATGGTTCGGCTTCTTCAAATGCCACCAATGACTCCTTTGCTTTGGCCCAACCCATCAGAATAATGTGCATCCACTCATGATTCCTGGTGGCTGTTACCATCGGCAAATATTGCTGCAGAATTTCATAACTCAAATGAATATCTGTCTGGCCAATATCCTGGATCAGGTCACAAGCATTTTTAAAACTCTTTTCTGTAACAGGTTGCTCCTTCAGCACCTTCCATGCCGCCCTGGCTTCACCCTCCGTATAGGTACGGGCAATAGCTCCCGGTAAGGCTAGGCAAAGAAAGCAGAGCCAGAGCAAAAAAGGTTTAGGCATACCCATAAATTTAGTGAACATTGGCCAAATTCAGATGGACATATGCCCTTTGAAAAGGGAGAGTATATATCTTGTTGAATTCAAGTTTTATGGGCAGTAACCAATCGAATAAGGAAAAAACAAAGTAGGTATGGGTTTGATCTTTCATCTTCAGTTTTTGGACCGATACACCGATTTGGTAGCAGGCATTCGGTTTCTTCTTGCAAAATCAAAATCCTCTCACCGAAAAAGCATTTTCGCTAATCCAAAACGCCATAAAATCATTTTCCTTTTCGAAGTCCAAGGCAATCATCCTAATTTTATCCAAGGTGGTAATCTTTATTTTGAAAGCCAAAGTATATGCAGGTTGAATTGACCATACGAGCGTCCATATTTCACCGGAAGAGACAATTAATCCTTGACCCGGAATTCATTGAATTTAAAGATATGGATGGAACAAGCCATACCAATACCCGTTTTGAAAAAGAAGTCATCGAAGGAATCAGATATGGCGTGCGGCCGATAAATGGATATGCATTTAGAATCGGAAGGCTATATTGTATTGACATTAAAAATGAATCCGGAAAATTGATAAAACTAAGATTTGGATCATTATATGGGATATACAAAAAACATTTGGATAATAAATATTCCAAAATTGTCAATACTCTTTTTGATTACTATTATATCCAGGTCTTTAAAAATTATATTCATCTTTTCCATAATAAACTTGAGTTTAATCTTTTAGGAATCATTTTTACGCCAAAGGGAGTGTTATTTAAGAAAACTGAACCAATCATTATCTGGTCAGATTTGGGCACCAAAAATTATTGGAGTTACTTTGCCCTCTTTTCAAAAAGTAACCCCAATCATTACAAAGCCTTTCAGTATTTGGAAGATTGGAATACCATTATTCTGCAAAGTGTATCAAGGCAAATTTTGAAGGAAATGAATTATTTGGATAACTGAAGACAATTTGAACGGTATTCTGGCAACATTCAATTTAAAAAAAAGGCGGAAAATTGATGAGAAACTCCTTGATTTGTTCTTCAGTCACCCCTGGATGAATGACTTGCATTTTTACTACCCCTTCGGTCGCATCATAATAAGCTGAATAGTTTGCATTAGATACGTGAAACTGGTATCGGGTAGCATCTTCCTTCATATCATATTGCTCGCAAAGCTTTTTAATAATATTCGCCGCCTGGGTTGGATCAGATGCAGGAATTGTTTTTAATTCTTTTGCCAATATTTCAAATCCGGATTACCTTCTCCGGCTGGTTTATCAATAAATGTATACAAAAATATTTTATTCATATCGCGTTCTCGGGCCAGGCATTCCTTCAACGAAGCTTTTTTTTACTGCTCCTGGTATTGTAAAATTAGCCATTTATCAAGGAATGCAAGGAAACAAATAAGGGACAGGGTTTGTTGAGAATAATAGAATCGATTTACGGATATCCAAAAAGCAATTTATTATCAACCAATTGATTGCACTTTTCCCCACCATGCAAATCACAATGAATATGGATCTCAATTGTCAAAAACAATTCAGCGTGTTTTCTGATAGAACAACTTATTATTCTAGCTTGAACTGACCGTTATTTTTCAAATACTGGAGAAAATATTGGTGAAATAGCGTTTTACATTGAAATTGAAAACCTATAATTTGTTTATAATCTGCAAAAAATGATCGGCAAAAGGTCTTTTCGAAAATTACTATAGCGAAACTTGAGTTCCGAAATGGATTATAGGAATTCTTTTTAAATACTGCTGATAGGAATTAAATCGTAAATTGGTTGGCTTCTCATTATTTCTGCATATACCCTGCTATGCGAAAAGTAATATTATCGGTTGCAGTAAGCCTCGATGGGTTTATCGAGGGGCCAAATGGGGAATATGATTGGTGTTTTATTGACCGGGAACATGATCTAAGCAACTTTTTCAAACGCTTCGATTCCATTTTTATTGGGCGCAAAACTTATGAAATGTCCTTAGCAATGGAAGGGGGTCCCCCCGGTTTTCCAAAATATAAAGAATATATTTTCTCCACCTCACTAAACAAAGTAAAACAAGGAGCAACCCTAATTAAAGGGGACATAAAAAATGAGGTGGGGAAAATTAAAATGGAAAGAGGAAAAGATATTTGGCTTTTTGGTGGTGCAAGTTTAACGGCTTCCCTTATGAATTTAGGATTGGTTGACGAGATTGTGTTATCTGTATATCCGGTTATTCTTGGCGGCGGTAAACCACTGTTCAATAATATCAAAGACAGAATTAAGCTTACACTCCTCCACGTAAATACATTTTCATCAGGTTTAATTTACTTGACTTACAACGTTGGTCATTAATTGGCCTAGTTGATAATTTTGAAAATATCCAGATACTATTCCGCATTGGTAACATAATAATATCCTTCACTCTTGAGGTTTCGTTGCTTAGCAAATTAATTTAACACTTTATAAATATCAATTGTGCTGTCATAGAGATTGATAAAACTGCTGCCTCCTCCAAAAATTACATAGTTTCCTGTGGCAGCGGCCCCGAGGCCATATCTTCCATCACTCAGAAAAGCGGTTGTCCAGCTGTTTGAAGATGTGTTGTAGATATAGATTGCGTTTGAAGCATAGTCCGTGGTAGTCTGGGAGCTAAAGCCACCAGCAAAAAATATAGAACTACCAAGCACTACTGCCGCTTCACTTGTTATTGGCTCAACTAACTGGGTGGTGGTCCAAATATTTGTAGAAACATGATAGATGTCAACGGTTGGCACAGAAATATCCGAAGAACCAGAGGTGTATAAACCGCCGGCAAACAAGACAGAATTGCCAGCGGCAGCGGCCGCAAGGCCTGATCTTGCCTGGCTCAATTGAGCTGTGGTCCAGGATTTCGTAGACAAATTGTAAATATCAACGATTGAGGTAACTCCCGAATTGGCGTAACCTCCACCGAAAAGTACCAAATTACCCAAGGCCGCTGAAGCAAGATTAAACCTTGCTTGGCTCAATTGAGAGGTGGTCCAGGTGTTTGTCGCAGCATTAAAAATATCCACCACATCCGACAGTTGATCACCATTGGTTAAAGGAGGAAGAGGGCAGCATAGTAAGTATTTACCTTATGCATTTACTGTCCAAGGAGTTGCCATGCTAAGCGGTGTCCTAAATTCAGGCAAAGCAATTGTCATGAATATTGCAATTATGAGGGCATTTCTTGAGGTAAGACGAATAATTATCCAAGCGAAAATATGGTTTTTTGTAAATGTAATTACAAAGTAGTAACTTTGGGATATGAAAACAAACTTGATACAAATAGGCAATTCCAAAGGGATTAGAATTCCAAAGAACTTAATACAACAATATCAACTTGAGGGGCAGATCGATTTGATTCCTTCCAACAAAGGCTTAATGATTGTTTCTTCATCGAAACCTCGTGCGGATTGGGAAGTTCTATTTAAAGGCTCAACGAATATAGAAAAGGAAGCAGACACCCAGGATGTACGAAATCTCATAAACAGATTTGATAAAGAAGAGTGGTCATGGTAGTCCATCGATTTGAAGTATGGCTTGTGAATCTAGACCCAACCTTAGGTAAAGAAATAAAGAAGACCCGACCTTGTTTAATTATTTCTCCTGATGAGGCAAATAAATATTTAGATACGATCATTGCAGCCCCGATGACAACGAGAATCAGAAATTATCCTACACGTCTAAACTGTACCTTTAAGAATAAAGCAGGGCAGATTGCCCTTGACCAATTAAGATCAATGGATAAGATTCGTTTAGTAAAAAAACTAGGGAAATTGAACGAAGATATTTGTAAAGAAGTATGTGAAATCCTCATCGAATATTTCACCTTTCTATAATAAACGATATTCTTTTTTGTTTAGTAGTCCCTTGTAGCCGCGGTTCGAGCTTTGGACTCCTCGATTTGACGAATATCTCTTCATTCTGACCTATTATTCAATTAATTAGGATTAGTAGGTTTGTGATAAAATCGCTAAATTAAAGTTCAAAAACATGCATCTTTTTTTAAGCTTTAGAATGTCTTCGATTTAGAGATATTTAATTTACATAAGAAGATTAAACCGCTTAATTCAATTTATATTCTTTGCATTTAAGATCAGCTTCACCAAATTGCCGATTTGTGCCCTGTTAACCAGCGTTTTTAATTGGGTTGCATCATTTGGCGGGATATCCGGGTTGGCAACCCGGTGAACAATAACTAAATTGCGGGAAGGTATTATTATTAGAATATGGTCTCCCAAACCACGTGCTGCATAAAGTTCTATATTTGGATCTAATTCAGGAAAAAGCTTACCCCCTGTATTGATCCACCAATTCATTTCATAGCCACCTACCTGAATATTATTTGCGCTTACAATCTCTGTAGCGTGGCTGCTTTTTTCTACCCATGATTCGGGTATTATTTTTTTATTTCCCCAGCTCCCGTTCTGCAAGTATAATAACCCAAAACGCGCTAGGTCTCGACTGCTGATGTGAAATTGAAAAGCCGGATGCATTGATACCGGGCCTGAAATATAATAACAATCGTCTGAGTGATAATCCTCCATTCCAATTATACTTGCAATTTGCTTATCGAATGCTGCACCAATTTTTAATCCGGATTTCTTTTCAAATATTGTTCCAAGAACATTAAAGTCCCAATTATTATAAAACCAAAATGTGCCGGGAGCATGGCTTCCGCGCTCTGGGCGACTGTCTTTCATTTTTTGGGTCTCAAAATCTACTGGATGATAAACCCCGGAACGAGCTCTTAACAGGTCTATAATCCTAGCTCTTTTTTCTTCTTTCGTGAGAGATGGTGGATTATCATCTATGCCCAATGAATCCAGTGTTTCGTTAATGTCTATTATTCCTTTAGCGGAATAGATACCATATAAAGCACTTAGCATGCTCTTCCGCATCGAATAGGAGTTATACTTATGTACAACGTCGCCAAATTGGTCAATGATGATCCCATTTTCAATAACCAAAACACAGGCCGAGCCAATCGAATCTGCATAATGATTCGCGAGTGAGAGCTTTTCAAGTGACCATCCTAATGATGACAGATCACTGGCCTTTACCCAGGATTTTCCAGGAAAGACATTTTTGTGATTTTGTGGAAAAGATGCAATTGAAATAAATTGTATCCAGCAAATTAGGAGCAATAAATACTTATTTCTTATTATCATGACTGCAGGATATTTTATATTATTGGATGATAATTGTAAACCATCTCAAGTTGAGGTTCTCAACATATGCGTATTCTAAATCAAATGTATGTGAAATAGTTAAACAACTGAAGGCAGAAAAAAGGTGCAAATAAAAATCGAGTGAGATTTCAATATGACAATTCAAAAAAAGAATAATTGAAGAGTAAGTAGTCCCGACAGGAATCGAACCTGTATCTAAAGTTTAGGAAACTTCTATTCTATCCGTTGAACTACGGGACCTCTGACTGGAAAGCGCAAAAATAATGGATTCCACCTTTATCTTCCTCCATCCTCACAAGAATCAGAATTAATGGTTATTTTTCAGGAATAAATTATTATATGAACAATAAAGTCACCTCGCTTTTTTTAATGGTTGTAGTATTAGTTTCAGGCGTCAAGTTACAGGCCCAAACCGGCCAACCGGTATCCCCGCATTTTAATCATACCACCATCTATGTGGTCGATTTGAAAAAAAGCGCTGATTTCTATTCCCAGGTGATGGAATTTGAAAAAATCCCGGAGCCTTTCCACGACAATAAACATGTCTGGTTCAAAATAGCAGACCACTGTCAATTGCATGTGGTACAGGGAGCTGCAGCAGTCATTCCACATGATATCAATATTCACCTTGCCTTCAGTGTTCCTTCTCTGGACGATTTTATGGCTCATTTGGAAAAAATGAATGTCAAATATGGTAATTGGAAAGGCGATAGTAAGACACCTCAAATGCGACCCGACCAGGTCAAGCAAATCTACTTTCAAGATCCTGAAGGGTATTGGATCGAAGTAAACGAAGACAAGTTCTAATAAGACCGGCCAGGTAGTCTGCAAATCCACCTATCTTTGCCCTCCTTTAATTCCGGATCATGAAGTTTTATAGTCTGATCATTAAGTATCGTCTGCAGCTTGGCATCGGTATCCTGATTATTGCGGTCGTTACCAATATTTTGAGTGGATTTTGGCCCGCTTTTCTTCCTTACCTTATTGGGATCATATTAATCCTTGGTCATTTCTTTTTTGGACCCTTGAGGCTTATCCAGGAATACATGGAATCTGGAGATGTGGAGGGAGCAGAAAAAATATTGAGTTCAATCCAGTTCCCTCGATTACTGTACAAACCCATCCGCTCGGTTTATTATACATTAAAGGGCAATTTGGCGATGATGAAACAAGATTTTGATGGCGCCGAGAAGAATATGAAAAAGGGGCTGGATTTGGGTATGCCTATGAAGGAAGCGGAAGGCGCGAGTCTTCTTCAGATGGGGATGCTTTCTATGCAGAAAAACAATCTGAAACAGGCAGAAAATTATATCAGGCAAGCTTTAAGAAAAGGTTTACCAGATAAAGAGAACCAGGCAGCCGCTTTTTTGCAGTTGTGTTCCATTATGATGACCAAACGGGAATTTCGAGCTGCCAAGGATTTTTTCAGAAAGGCCAAGGCCCTGAAACCTACTACTCCTCAGATCGTGGACCAGATCAAACAAATTGAAAAATACATCAGCAGGATTCCTGGCTAATTTTTTTTAAAAAGGATAAGTAGCGTTAATCATTTGCTTCAGCAATCTGAATGATTTCTCTTTCTTTTCAAGGAAATCAAAAGTGCCGTAGTGGGCTACATTCTCGTAGCTATTCAGATCTTTCTTATTCGAGAAGAGAATGACATAAATGGAGGAATCATAATTTCTAATTTCTTTCATGGTATCCAAACCGTTAATCTCACCTTCCAACTCATAATCAAGCACAATGATGGATGGATTTTTACTAAGTTCTGCAAGGCAGGCCTCTCCCTTGGTAAAGAAATAGATTTCACTGGATAAAGATTCAAGCTCTTTTGCGATCAGCTGCTGATAGAGCAGATTATCTTCTACAATGAATACCCGAGGTGGTTGTTTGATTTCCATATAGTTCCGTTAAAATCTAAAAAGTGTGAAAATTATGCCTAAAAATAAATCTTGATAATTACATGATTATCAGCTAATTACAAACTTGAAGGTTTTGTAGCTATTCTATTATTGGGAAAAATAAAGGAGGGTTGGGAAAAGCTCAGGCTATTTCCTTCATTAACTGTTCAATACATTGACTGATTACGATCTCAATTTTCTGGACCAGACTGGGGATTTGGTCTAGTGAAATAAGATCCTTTGCGTTTGATTCAACAAGCCTTATGTCCTGGCGGATTGACTTTACTCCCATGGAATCTACGGTAGATTTTAGCTTATGTGCCATTTTTCTCACCTGGTCCCAATTTTCGGTTTGAAGTGCCTTTCTGAGTTCCTCTACATTCTGTGGTACCGTCTTTATAAAAAGGAGGATCATTTTTTTTAGAAACTCACTGTCCCCTTCAGAAACGGATTGGACAAGCGATAAGTCATAGAGTTTGCTTTCCTGACCCGGAATATCCAGGGTCTTCTGATCGGTACCGTTCAATTCCGGATCATTTCCTTCGGGATTGCTGTTCTTGATCAAAAATTTTGCCAGCACTTGGAAAAGTCTTCTCTCATCAAATGGTTTGGCCAGATAATCATTCATACCTGCAGCAAGGTATTTCTCCTTATCCCCATTCATTGTATTAGCTGTAAATGCAATAATGGGGATGGAGGCTTTGGCCTGATCGGCCAGCTGGCGAATGGATTGAGTGGCTTCTATGCCATCCATTTCAGGCATTTGCACGTCCATTAAGACGCAATCAAAATTGAATTGTTCCAGGAATTGCAAGGCCTCAACGCCGTTTACGGCGATGCTGACTTCACAGCCCCAGGATTCCAGGATATGCCTTGCCAGGTATTGATTCAACTCCATATCCTCAACTACCATTATTCTTTTTCCTCTCAGTCTGGCAAAGTCCAATTTATTTCTTTGCATCATGCTCCAGGAATATTATCACCGATTTTTTAATTCGCCATTCTGAATCATCCGGTAAATGGTCGATTTGCCAACATCCAATTTTTTTGCTACCAGCAATACATCATTGCTGTATTTATCCAGATGGTGCTGGATGATCTGCGTTTCGAATTCTTTAAGAGAAGTCTCTTTATTCAACAAATCGTTGATGCTCGTTGACGCATTCAGGGTAATGTGTTCAGGCAATATCGTATCCCCGTCCGCCATCACCACAGAAAGATCCATAATTGACTTGAGTTCTCTTACATTTCCCGGAAATGAATAACTCAACAATTTCTGCTGGGCTTCCGGAGATAAGGTTTTTTTCTCCAGTTTGTTTTCCTTGCAAAACCCGTCCGAGAAATTCTTGGCCAGGATAACGATATCATTGCCTCTTTCACGCAGTGGTGGCAGTTGAATGGGCAAGCCCATGAGCCTATAATACAGATCCTCACGAAAATTCTTGTTTTTTACTTCCTCCAGCAGGTTTTTATGGGTGGCAACAATGATCCTGACATTAATGGGCGTTACCCCCGTACCCCCGATCCTGGTGATTTCTTTTTCCTGCAGGACCCTTAGCAATTTTGCCTGAAGATTAATATCCAGTTCCCCGATTTCATCGAGAAACAAGGTTCCCTTATCTGCTTCTTCAAATTTTCCGATCCTACGTGTGGCTGCTCCTGTAAAAGCCCCTTTTTCATGACCAAACAGCTCACTTTCGATCAGATCTCTTGGAATGGCAGCCACGTTTACCGCGACAAACGATTCCTTATGACGGTCTGAATTGTAGTGAATGGCTTTGGCCACCATCTCTTTTCCGCTTCCGGTTTCTCCGGTGATGGACACCGTGATATTGGTCTTCGAAGCCTTTTCTATCAATACAAATACCTTTTCAATGGATTCGCTTTTACCAATGATCATCTGTGAAAAATCATATTTGCGGCCCACCTGGTTTTTGAGGCTTTCCACTTCATGTTTCAGATTGCTGATCTCGCGTAAATGCAGGATGCTGTTCCAAAGACGTTCTTTTGTGTCATCATCCTTGACTATATAATCAAAAGCACCGTTCTTTAAAAGGTTAATGGCTGTAGCCACATCTTCCTGACCGGAAATAATGATCACCCTAATGTCAGGATTCTGCTCCTTTATCTTTTTTAATACTTCGGATCCATCGCAATCCGGCAGGGAATAATCAAGAGTGACTACGTCTGGTGTTTCGTGTAATTGTGCAAAAAAATCGCCAGGTGTCTCGAAACGCCGGACTTCGTATTCCGGATTCAGTGACAGATAATGTTCGAGCATAGAGCCATACCAAACATCATCTTCCACAATGAACACTTTGAAGGTTCGATGGTTTTTCATTTATTGGATTTGTTCTCAACGTAAACGGATTTACAGGCAAATTATTGGGAATATTCCCAAAAAAAGAGTTATTCCAATTTTTGCTCGAGTTCCCCGTCAACCAAAAGACCGAAACGGGTATGGACATCCTGTTCCAAATCCCTTCTGTTACCGATGTTTTGAATAGGCTTATCTTTGCTGCCCCGACTCAGCCACACCCAATACCAACTATTCCTGTCAGATGATAAACAAGCATTACCAGCTTAAACAATTCAATGAGATTTATAATAACCTCAATGCACAGCAAAAACTGGCCGTTGACAATATTGAAGGGCCTGTGATGGTGATTGCGGGGCCGGGAACAGGAAAGACGCAGATTCTGAGCGCGAGAATCGGAAAAATACTTCTTGAAACAGACACGCAACCAGGAAATATTCTTTGTCTCACCTATACCGATGCCGGCGTGGCCGCCATGAGGAGACGATTATCATCTTTTATAGGACCGGATGCCTACCGGGTGAATATCCATACTTTCCATGCATTTTGCAATGAAGTAATTCAGGAAAACCTGCACCTTTTTGATAAAACATCCATGGATCCGGTTTCAGATTTGGAGCGGGTGGCATTTTTTAAAGAATTGATAGATGGTTTTCCAAAGGATCATCCGCTGAAAAGATACCGGGGGGACGTTTATTTCGAGATCACGAAACTCCAGTCGCTTTTCAGCTCCATGAAGATAGAAGGATGGTCCCCAGGTTTTATCATTGAAAAGATTGATGAATACCTCGAGGAACTTCCCAACCGGGACGAGTATACCTATAAAAGAAAATACAAACAGTTTAATGCCGGAGATCCAAAAGCTGACAAAATTCGCGAAGAAACCGAAAGGATGGAAAAATTGAAGGCTGCGGTAGGCGAATTCGATAATTTTCAACAGCTGATGCGCAGGCATAACCGGTATGATTTTGACGATATGATTACCTGGGTTGTCCGTGCTTTCGAAGAAAATGAGGCACTCGTACGCAGGTACCAGGAACAGTTTTTATATGTCCTGGTCGACGAATACCAGGATACCAGCGGGATCCAAAACCGTCTGGTCAACCTGCTAATCAGCTATTGGGATAAGCCAAATATTTTCGTGGTGGGCGATGACGATCAGAGCATCTATCGTTTTCAGGGCGCCAATCTTGAAAATATGCTGTCTTTTTCAAACAGTTACAAGGAAGATCTGCTTACGGTCGTCCTCACCAATAATTACAGGTCTACGCAACCAATCCTGAACGTTTCCAGGTCCCTAATCGAAAGAAATGAAGAAAGGCTTGTAAAGCAAATGAAAGGACTGAGTAAGGAACTCATCTCGTCCAATAATCTGATCAATGCCTCAACCATTCAACCTCTCCTGCGGGAATACCAAACTCCAAGTCAGGAAATGATCGGTATCGCCAAAGAACTCGTTGGCCTTGTCAGGCAAGGCGTTCCACCCGGCAGGATCGCGGTTATCTATAAAGAAAACAAATACGGAGAAGCATTAGCCCAGTATTGCAGACTGAAGAATATTCCTGTGTATTCCAAACGCAGCATTAATATCCTAGAAATCCCAATGGCTCAAAAAATCATTTTGCTGTTAAAGTGGCTGGCGACTGAAATGGACATTCCTTACAGCGGCGATGAGATGCTTTTTGAAATCCTCCATTTCGACTGGTTTGGAATTCCACCCATCGAAATTGCCAAATTGAGCATTGAGGTGGCCGGACACCGGTTTAACGATAATAAAACATCGATAAGACAGTTGTTGTATGAAAAGGCTATTGCGCCGCCAAAAGATCTCTTTTCTACAGGGCTTCGCCCGGAATTAAAGTCAGCCAGTGCAGTACTTGAAAAGCTGATTGGTGCTGCCCCCAATTTGACGGTACAGGGATTATTTGAACAAATCATCCGTGAAACAGGAGCGCTCAAATTCATCATGCAAAGCCCGGAAAAGGCGTGGCTGATGGACCTGCTAACCGGTTTATTTGACTTTATCAAAGAAGAAACAAGACGGAATCCTTTTCTGAGCCTGGAGGGATTGGTCGGACTTATCGAGCTAATGGAGAAAGAGGAAATTATTCTACCACTAGCGCAGGTAAGTGGCACTGAAAAAGGAATTAACCTGCTCACTGCCCACGGTTCAAAAGGATTGGAATTTGAACATGTCTTTTTTGCAGGTTGCAACGCCTCGGTCTGGGAAAAAAAGCACAAACCGGTTAACAAATACAAATTGCCGGACAGCTTATTTGTGTTCCGGAAACAGGAGCTTCACGCAAACCAGGGTTTGACTGAAGTCGTGTCCGATGATAAAAAGACCCAGGAAGAAGAATTGCGCAGGCTTTTCTATGTGGCAATTACCAGGGCTGAACAGCACTTATATATTTCCTATAGTAGGTTCAGAGAGGATGGAAAAGAGATGGAACCATCCCTGTTCATAGCTGAAATACAGCAAAATCAGGAAATCATTGCAGATAAGATCTTTGTCGACACCGGGGTATTGACTGAATTCCAATCCCTGGTTTTCACTTCCCAGGCACCCGAGATCGAACGGATGGAGGAGGAATTGGTCAATAGGCTGCTGGATAAATTCGTAATGAATGTGACGGCCCTGAATAATTATCTGCACTGCCCGCTGGAGTTTTATTTTAAAAACCTGGTCCGGATTCCTTCCCCGAAAAATGAAAATACAGAGTTCGGTTCTGCGGTGCATTACGGGCTGGAGCAATTATTCCGGAAAATGCAAAACAACTCAAATCAGTTTCCAGGCAAGGAAATCCTGCTCGCAGACTTTCAATGGTACATGCTCAGGCACAGGGAGAGTTTTACACCGGAGCAGTTTGAAAGAAGATGGGAATATGGAAACATCATCCTTCCAGCCTATTACGACAAAAACATTGACCATTGGAATAAGATCGTCGCTATTGAGCGAAATATCCGCAATGTGGAGGTCAATGGAGTACCGTTGAAAGGAAAATTGGATAAGCTCGAATTCGAAGGCAAATCGGTAAATGTGGTGGATTATAAAACTGGTGACCCCGATAAGGCGAAGTCAAAATTATCGCCACCGACAGATAAAGACCCCAATGGAGGTGACTACTGGAGACAAGGTGTTTTTTATAAGATCCTGATTGATCAGTATGAGCGAGGCTGGCAGGTTTTCAGCACCGAATTTGATTTTATCGAGCCCGATAGTAAAAAAAATTATAAAAAAGAGAAGCTGGTCATCAACGCCAAGGATATCAATACGGTCACCCAGCAGATCTCCAGCTGCTGGGAAAAAATTCAGCGTCATGATTTTTATACAGGATGCGGAAAACAGGATTGTCACTGGTGCAATTTTGTAAAAACCAACCAACTCCAAATAGCCTTGCACGAACTGAATGAAGAAGAGGCCTGAACCCGGTTCAATTTCTTAATAATATTGTAAATCTGCCAGAATGCCGTTGCAGAAAGTTAAGTTTGCAGTCGCTGAAGCGCAGAGTAAAATGAAGCCAATCCGATCATTATTTATAACCATTTTTGTCCTCGCCAAAATCCTGGTTGTCACTACTGGTTGCGCAAATGTGATTCCACCGACCGGAGGGCCTCGCGACACCTTGCCACCTGTGCTCGTCACTGTAGTCCCATTAGATTCGACTCTGAATTTTAAAACCAACAAGATTGTTTTTAATTTTGATGAATACCTTGAATTAAAGGACGTCCGTACCAATCTGATCGTATCACCTGTTCCAAAAACAAATCCGATTGTGACCTCAAAGCTGAGGACCATAACCGTGATCTTAAAAGATACCCTCAAACCATTCACCACCTACACACTGGATTTCGGAAAGGCCATCCACGACATCAACGAGGGCAATATCCTGAAAAATTTCACCTATATTTTCTCAACCGGCCCATATTTAGATTCAATGGAGCTCACCGGAACCGTCATCCTGGCATCTACAGGCAAGCCCGATAGCACCTTGATGGCCATCCTGCATAAAGGCACAGATGATTCAGCCGTCATAAAAGAACGTCCCCGGTATATTGCGAGGCTTGATTCGCTGGGCCGGTTTCATTTCCGCCATATTGCTCCGGGCACCTACGCTGTATATGCTTTGAAGGATGAAAGCGGGACAAACCGCTATTCTTCCAAAAGCCAGTTATTTGCCTTTTCCGATACCTCAATCCTGGTGCTGAACAACAATCCACCGCTCACCCTGTATGCATTTTCCGACACGACTGGATCATTGCCGACGAAGAAAGCAGTCGTTGCCTCCAAGCCAAAAAAAACAGACAATACCAATAACCGCCTCATTATAACGGTCAATGTCAGTGAGGGGAGGTTTGATCTTTTGGATACCTTCCATATCCAATCTCAGGTGCCGTTACGATCCTTTGACAGTACCAAAATCAGGTTTACTGACGGTGATTTCAAAACCATCCCAAATGCCTATTTCGTGGAAGACAGCGATCACAAAAAGATCACCCTTCAATATAAGTGGCCGCCCGACACTAAGTACCACGTGATAGCCGATAAATCATTTGCAGAAGATACCACGGGGAAGAAGTTATTAAAAATCGATACAATCTCTTTTCTGACGAAAAAGGAAAATGAATACGGAACCCTTATCCTTCACTTCAGAAATTATGTTCCGGCCAAGAACCCGGTATTGCAATTCGTCCAGAATAACCAGGTCGTCAAAACCCTTGTCATTACCACTCCAAATTATACTTATAAACTATTCCGTCCCGGCGACTATGAATTGCGGGTGCTCTTTGATGAAAATAAAAATGGGGTATGGGACCCTGGTGATTTTTTTGGCAAACATAAACAGCCGGAAAAAGTAAAAGTTATTTCACGCAAACTGCTCAGGGTAAAGAGTAATTGGGATAACGAAAACGATGTATTCCTTTAAAATATGGCTCAATCTTAGGAATGGATCTAATGAGAGCCCTTAACTTTACAGTATGCAATTCTCCTCATCTTTATTGGAAAATGCAGTCAATCAATTTGCCAGGCTGCCTGGAATAGGAAAAAAAACGGCATTAAGATTGGTACTTCATTTATTAAAACAAGAACCTGCCATGGTCCAGGGTTTTGGAGAAACCATTGTCAGGATGCGTCAGGATATCAAATTCTGTCAACGTTGCTTCAACGTGGCTGATGCAGACATCTGTTCCATCTGTTCTAATTCCCAGCGCAAGCAGGAATTGGTCTGTATTGTGGAGAATATACGTGATGTGATCGCCATTGAAAGCACCCAGCAATTTAATGGCACCTACCACGTGCTTGGGGGAATCATTTCGCCCCTCGATGGCATAGGTCCGGATCAATTGAATATCGATTCCCTGATCCACCGCGTCCACAAGGAAAATATACAAGAATTGATCTTTGCACTTAACCCCACCATCCAGGGGGACACAACCATTTATTTTATTCAGAAGAAGCTTTCTTCCTCCTCCTCCCCTTGCGTGAAGGTGACTACGATTGCCCGCGGGATCGCCTTTGGGGGTGAGTTGGAATATGCCGACGAGATGACGCTCGCCCGTTCCATCAGCAACCGCCTCCCGGTCGAAAGCTATGTGTCCAGCCGCTGAGATCGGTTTTGAAATTAGCCGTACTTGCATTAAATTTGCACCATTATCAGGAGGATTTGTTTATTGTTCAGCCTGATTATTCTGAATTTGACCAATAATTGAACTAATAAACGCCCGGAAGCTTCGTCTGGTTTTTTTCTTCCCAACGTTTATTGGTTCACATCAGAGAGATCAACGGACCAACCGTTGATCAAGGTTGTCATTTTCGACAAAATTGATTCTTATGCACAGTATCAAAAAGGAACTGGAAAAACGTATTCTTATTATTGACGGAGCCATGGGTACCATGATCCAGCGCTATACACTTACCGAGAAAGATTACCGGGGTCAGCGATTCCAAAACTCCCCGATTGATCTTAAAGGTAACAGTGATATCCTCTCCATCACCCAACCTGCCATTGTGGAAGAAATCCACAGACTATATTTGGAAGCCGGCGCTGACATCCTGGAGACCAATACTTTTGCAAGCACAGCCATTGCCCAGGCTGACTATCAATTGCAATCGCTGGTCTATGAAATAAATGTCGCAGCGGCGACCTGTGCCAGAAATGCAATCCGTGCATTCAAGACAAAAGAATTGCATCCTAAAATGACGCCAAAATTTGTGGCCGGAGCCATCGGCCCGCTCAACAAGACTTTGAGCCTGTCACCCGATGTCAATGACCCGGGATTCCGGTCAATTACTTTTGACCAGGCTGCCGCAGCATATTACGGCCAGGTTAAGGGGCTGGTGGATGGAGGGGTAGATCTATTGTTGATTGAAACAATTTTCGATACCCTTAATGCGAAAGCTGCCATTTTCGCCATAAAGAAATACTTCCGGGATAGCCAAATACCTCAGCTGCCCATCATGATCAGCGGAACAATTACAGATGCCAGTGGCAGGACGCTGAGCGGTCAAACATTGGAGGCCTTTTATACATCCGTGATGCATGCAAAGCCGCTCAGTATCGGACTGAATTGTGCTTTGGGCGCAGCAGAAATGCGCCCCTATATTGAAGAATTGAGTCAGATTGCTGCCTGTTACACTTCGGCTTACCCAAATGCAGGTTTGCCCAACGCCATGGGTGAATACGAAGAACAACCCGAACAAACCGCTCATCTCATTGAACAATGGGCAGCAGAAGGATTTGTAAACATCGTAGGCGGGTGCTGCGGCACAACGCCGGACCATATCCGGCATATTGCAGAACATGTAAAAAACAAAATGCCAAGACGATTGCCCGTACTTGAAGAAGCTTTATCCTAAAAGAATTGATAAAGTAGATGGAAGGCTTATCAGATTATTGGGAAAATGAATTATGGAAAGATCTATCATAAAACCTTACTTAAGATTATCAGGCCTTGAACCTCTGGTCATTCGCCCGGAAACCAATTTTGTCAATGTCGGTGAACGCACCAATATTACAGGATCCAAGAAATTTGCGCGGCTGATCAAAGAGAATAAATATGAAGAGGCCCTCGCAGTCGCCAGGCAGCAGGTCGAGAATGGAGCACAGATTTTGGATGTCAATATGGATGACGCACTCCTGGACGGTGAAAAGGCAATGACCCACTTTCTGAATCTGATTCAGAGTGAGCCCGATATTGCAAAGATTCCCATCATGATTGACTCTTCCAAATTCTCCATCATTGAATCGGGGCTCAAATGCGTACAAGGCAAATGCATTGTGAATTCCATATCGATGAAAGAAGGCGTGGAAAAATTCATTGAACAGGCCGTCATTTGCAATAGTTACGGAGCTGCTGTAATTGTAATGGCTTTTGACGAGAATGGCCAAGCTGATACCCTGGAGAAAAAGGTGAACATTTCAGAGAAAGCCTATAAGATCCTAACCGAGCAGGTTGGCTATGACCCCCAGGATATCATTTTTGACCTGAATATATTTGCGATTGCCACAGGGCTGGAAGAACATAATAATTATGCTGTAGATTTTATTGAAGCTACACGCATTATCAAAAAGAAATATCCGCTTGTAAAAATCAGCGGTGGAGTCAGTAATCTTTCCTTTTCTTTCCGGGGCAACGACTCCGTCCGGGAAGCCATGCACTCGGTATTTTTGTATTACGCCATAAAAGCCGGGATGGACATGGGGATAGTTAATGCAGGGCAGTTGGCCGTCTATGATGAAATAGAGCCCCAACTAAAGGAATTGTGCGAAGATGTGATACTCAACAGGAATAATGAGCACAATGAAGTAACCGAAAAACTGATCCAGTTTGCCGAAACGGTAAAAGGGAAAGACAAAGAGGAAAAAAAGGATGAGGCTTGGAGAACTGCCGCTGTCGAAGAACGCCTGAAGCATGCACTTACCAATGGTATTACCGAATTTATTGATGCTGACACAGAAGAAGCGAGACAAAAATACCCCAAACCGCTTGATGTCATCGAAGGACCATTAATGGACGGGATGAATATTGTCGGCGACCTTTTCGGGGCAGGAAAAATGTTCTTGCCGCAGGTGGTCAAAAGCGCACGGGTAATGAAAAAAAGTGTAGCCATCCTCACACCGTATATTGAGGCTGAAAAGGAGCAACGCCGTTTAGCTCATGAAGCTGCAGGTACCAAAAATGAAGAAGGTGCGGGCGCTGCGAAAATCCTTTTAGCTACAGTGAAGGGAGATGTCCACGATATCGGCAAAAATATTGTCGGAGTAGTATTGGGTTGCAACGGGTACGATATCATCGACCTGGGGGTAATGGTCCATGCAGATAAGATTCTTGAAACCGCCATCAAAGAAAAAGTGGATATCATTGGACTAAGCGGATTAATCACGCCTTCCTTGGATGAAATGGTGCACGTCGCCAGAGAAATGAAACGCAGGGAAATGAAGCAACCGCTTTTGATCGGCGGCGCTACCACTTCCAGGATGCACACTTCTGTAAGGATCGCGCCCGAATATGAACAGGGAGTTGTGCATGTGCTGGATGCTTCACGGAGTGTGACCGTTGCCAGTGCCTTACTCAATAAGGGGCAAAAGATTGATTTCCTAAACACGATCAGGGCAGAATACAAAAAGCTGAGAGAAGATTTCGGGAATAAAAAATCAACCAAACAGTATTTACCCTTTTCGCAAGCCCAGCAAAATAAGGTCAAAATTGATTGGAGTGATTACACGCCACCCATCCCGAGCTTTACCGGAGTGAAGGCTTTTGACGGCTATGACCTGGCTGAAATCGCTCCCTTTATAGATTGGGAGCCTTTTTTTATTGCCTGGGAAATGCATGGGAAATTTCCGCAGTTGTTAAAGGATGAAAAAATCGGAAAAGAGGCCTCAAAATTATTTGAAGATGCACAAGCATTATTGAAAAGGATCATCAATGAAAAATGGCTAATTGCCAAAGGTGCCATCGGTTTCTGGCCGGCCCACTCCGATGGGAAGGACACGGTCGAGGTAACCATTCCTTCCGGTCCTGCACAAACCGGGAAAGAAGAAGGATTAAAGCTTGAATTTCTCCGGCAACAAATCAAAAAAACGGCCAATCAACCAAATATATCACTGGCTGATTTTATTAAACCAGGTGAAGGCGGAGGAGATTATATCGGCGCATTCGCAGTTAGCATTCACGGCATTGAATCCCATATCAAAAGATTTGAGGAGCAATACGACGATTATAATAAGATCATACTACAGGCCTTGGCCGACCGTCTCGCCGAAGCATTCACCGAATTATTACACATGCGGGTACGCAAAGAGTTCTGGCAATATGCCACCGATGAAGGTCTCACCTATGATCAACTTATCGAAGAAAAATATTCAGGTATCCGTCCTGCACCCGGTTATCCGGCATGCCCGGATCACACTGAAAAATATAAACTGTTTTTCTTGCTGGGCGGTGAAAAAAACACGGGAATCAAGCTTACCGAATCACTGGCCATGTACCCTGCATCCTCCGTAAGCGGCTGGTATTTTGCCCATCCAGACAGCCGGTATTTTGGTGTAGGAAAAATTGAAAAAGACCAGGTGAAAGATTATGCAGAACGTAAGGGTATGGAACTGGGGGAGATAGAAAAATGGCTTAGGCCGATTCTTGAATATGATTCCTGAGCCAATCATTTAATATAGTAATTTTGTTTTTTTAAAAGCGATACCCTGGTAATCCTGTTGATGAAAATATCCAGTTATGCAAGTACCAAGAAAATCCATTATTCGCCTCATCTTATTCTTCGTTTGTATTTCCCCATTTCTTTCATTTGGTCAAAATGGAAAAGTTAAGAGAAAGCATGAAATATATTTCTCTTGGGGTTATAATGCAGAATGGTATACCCGAAGCAATGTGTATGTATCCCAGCCGGAATTAGGGAACAATTATAGTTTTGACAATATCTCCGGCCATGATCATCGCGGCTGGGATTATGGTATTTTTAATAAAGCCATCAGCATACCGCAATATAATTATCGACTGGGTTATGTTATAAATGAGGAAAAGGGGCTGGGTTTTGAAATTAATTTTGATCATACTAAATACATTTTTGCCGATCAGAACGCCCGGCTGACCGGAACATTCAATAAGCTCAGGGTGGATACGACGATTGCCTTTAATGCCCAAAACGGTTTCTACTATTATCTAAACAACGGAGCTAATTTCTTGCTTTTTAATTTGGTCAAGCGAATGCCCATCTACCGCTTGAGAAACGGGAATTTAAAAATAGACTTTGCTGCTAAGGCGGGGATAGGTCCTGTTATTCCACACGTGCAGAATAGTTTCTTTGGAGAAGCAAATGATCCTCATTTCCAGCTTGGTGGTTGGAACCTGGGCGTCGAAGGCGCCTTGAAGGTCACCTTTTTCAAGTATGTATATCTTGAGTATTCAAACAAATTGGATTATGCGCGGTATTCCGGTTTACAAATCTATAAGGGAACTGCGCGGCAAGCGTTCGGCACCTATGAAATGATCCTTAGTCTGGGTCTTGATTTCCCGGTTGGAAAAAGAATAGCCACCCATTCTTAGAAAATAAATTCACCTCCGAGTCAGCTTTTTTCAAATAGCCACCAAAGGCGTTTTCTGGGTTTCACTTTATAACTCCGGCTGATAAAGGCCTTGATGTGATCCATTGCTTCCGGAATACTGTCCGTCATCAGAACATAAGACAGGTCCTGCCGGGATATGGTTCCTTTTTCCGCCATATACTCAATGAATTGCCACAGCTCCCGGTGGTATTCCTTATTATATATTACTATTGGAAATTGCTCAAGCGACCGGGTCTGTATCAGGGTGAGCGTTTCAAAAAACTCATCCATTGTCCCAAAACCGCCCGGCATAATGATGAAGGCATACGAATACTTGATAAGCATGGTCTTCCTGACAAAAAAATGGTCAAACGTGATAGAGGTCTGAGTGTATGGATTGGGTTTTTGTTCAAAGGGTAGTTTGATATTGCAACCCACAGAACGTCCGCCTTGTTCAAAGGCGCCTCTATTTGCCGCCTCCATAATTCCGGGGCCTCCACCCGTCATTGTCGTAAAACCCATGGCTGAAATTTCTTTGCCAAAATTACGTGCTGCCCCATAAAATGGATTGTCCTGCGCGCACCGGGCCGATCCGAACACGGTAATGCAAGGCCCGACAAAATGAAGGGTTCGAAAACCTTTGATGAACTCCAAAAAGACATCCCAGGCAAATCCCAGTTCATAGAGCCTGCTTTTTGGGCCCTCCAGGTATACAGGTTCCTTCACGGGAATGACCGGTTCTGAATTTTGCATATTAGATATATGTTATGAACACAAATTGTAAATTGCGGAAGTAATTTAACAAAACCTATTTATGTCTTCCATCAGGATCATCAGCTACAATGTTAATGGTATCCGGGCAGCTATCAATAAAGGGTTAATCAATTGGTTAAAAACAAACCCGGCAGATATTGTTTGTCTGCAGGAAACCAAGGCACAAAAAGATAATGTAGCTCATCAAGAGTTTACCGACCTGGGTTTCTACGACTACTGGTTTTCTGCGCAAAAAAAAGGGTACAGCGGTGTCGCTGTCTTTTCCAAAATAAAACCTGATCATATAGAGCTTGGCACCGGCCATAAGTTAAGCGATGATGAGGGACGTGTGCTTCAACTTGATTTTGGCGATATCAGGCTGATCAATGCTTATTTTCCTTCCGGCACCTCGGGGGATGAGAGACAGGATTTTAAGTACAAATGGCTGGATGAAATCCATGCCTATCTGATTAAACTAAAAGCTAGCCGGCCAAAACTTATACTTTGTGGTGATTACAACATTGCCCACAAGGAAATAGACATCCATGATCCAAAAGGCAATAAGAATTCTTCCGGCTTTCTTCCGGAAGAAAGAGCCTGGATGGACCGGTTTCTTTCATCGGGTTGGGTGGATACTTTCCGGCTCATTCATCCCGAACCGGACCGGTATAGTTGGTGGAGCCAGCGTTTTCCAAGTGTCCGTTTACAAAATAAAGGATGGAGGATCGACTACATCAACACCACTGAAAATCTAAGAAGTCAGGTATTGAATGCCGAGATCTACCCCGAAGTTAAACACAGTGATCATTGTCCCGTGTATCTTGAAATTAATACCTGAGGCTGATGAATATAGAATAGAAAGTATCGCAGGCAATCAGCCTGTTAACTAGTTGTGGAAAAGAATTAATAAACACCCTTCCCATGTAAATTTGACGTACATTCCTTGAAAACCCTTAACTGGCCAGGGTTTCAGGGGATAATCCCGGAGAACGTGTACTGGTACGGATCTTAGGATAATGCATCGAAATTCATTCCTGATTTTGCAACACGTAAATATTATCTAATCCTTATCCCACGCGGCTTATAACGATTTGCGCTAACTTAAAAAAATTTTGTCGGATTCAAAAAGCGGCTATATTTGTTGTCGCTAAAAAAATAAAATATTACACTATGAACAAAGCTGAATTAATCGCGAAAGTTGCCGATGATGCAAACATTACAAAGACTCAGGCAAACGCTGCCCTAGATTCTTTTGTCGAAGCAGTTACCAAGACACTGAAAGGTGGCGGTAAAGTTACTTTAGTTGGTTTTGGTACGTTTTCTGTTTCCAAGAGAGCAGCCCGCAACGGACGCAATCCGCAGACCGGTGCAGTTATTAAAATCAAAGCTAAAAAAGTAGCAAAATTCAAAGCAGGTAAGGAATTGTCTGCCAAATTATAATGCTGCAGCAATTGCATTCAAGGCTTCGATACTTCGATCAATTCAGGTACCGAAGCTTTTTTATTTGTATTTATTCATGACAATGGCCAATTAAGAAATTTAACGCAGCTTTGCGGAAGAATTGATCAATTAAAAATCATTTTATGGGAAGGGGAGATAAAAAGACAAAAAAAGGCAAAATATTTAAAGGGTCTTTTGGGAAAAGCAGGCCAAGGGGAAAAAAGAAAACAGCCTCAAAGAAAACTGGAGCCTGATACGGTACACTTTTATTCATGGAGCCAGCCTTTCTATCAGCCAGGCTCCGTCTGTAAGCAGATTATATTGTATCCTGTCGTGTAAACGGTTGGGCCTTCCCTGCCAGAATTCCATATTGATTGGCCTGAGCAGATAACCTCCCCAATAAGACGGCCGGTGAATGGGCTTGTCTTTAAATTTTTCACGGATCGATCTCTCATTTTCTTCGAGCCATTGCCTGTCTGCGATCACCTGACTTTGTGGAGAGGCCCAGGCCCCGATTTGGCTGCCTTCAGGCCTGCTGTCAAAATAGGCATTGGAGTCGTCCTCATTCAGCTTGCTGATCAAACCTGTAATGCGCACCTGCCGTTCCAATTCTTTCCAGAAAAACACCAGGCATGCCCTCGGATTTTCAAGCAATTGCTGACCTTTAAAGCTATTGTAATTGGTAAAGAATTGAAAACCTGTTTCTGTGAATCCCTTCAGCAGGACGATCCTGGCCGAAGGGATACCGTCGCTGGAGGCTGTGGCCAGGGTCATCGCATTGGCTTCCTCAATGCCGCTAATAAGAGCTTCCTGCCACCAGTTCTCAAATTGAGCAAAGGGATTTCTCAAAATGTCTTTTTCTGAAAGCGTCTTCAGTTTATATTCTTTCCGGATATCAGCCATGGAAGCCATCTGCTCATGAATTATGTCAGCAAATATAAAAAGATCCCGTCTTAGCGGGACCGATACTTACTGTGATATATTTTATCAGAAATGTGGGGGATGCTACGCCGGATTGGATTTAGACAATAAAGATTCCATATCGCTGATGCGTCTTAACTGACTTTCCAGCTTTTTATGGTGTTCAGAAACATCCTGTAAATCTTTATTCAACTCCTCAAGAAACAAAGTTTTTTTCTGCAATTGCTGGCGCTGAAAATTGGCCTCTCTTAATTTGTCTTCCGTATCAGACAATATCCGGCTCAACCGTTGGTTTTCATCCCAAAGTGAGATTTGCTTGGCTTTAACTTCATCAAAATCTTTGCTTAATTTAAAATAAGATTCATGCAATTCATCATACTCAATGTTCTTACTGTGTGGTTGCAAAAGATAATTGTCCAGTTTCTGCAATTTTTCCTGCAACACATTGTATTCGGTATAGGCCTTATCCATACGTTCGGTCATTTCTACCGTCAGGCGTTGTTCGTGCCTGATATTGCTGATTTCCCTGTCCTTATCCGAAAGCATTTTCCGCACTTCGAGGATCTGCCTATTGAGGCCCTCGTTGACCCTCAGCTGATCCATGTATTTTTTCTCAGCCTCCTTTAATAACTGGATCTGTTCCAGGAGACGACTGATATGTTGGTTGTGGAGGGAGAGGTTTTCCTGAGTTGATCGTAACTGGGTCAGATAGTCTCCCGAATCCGATATGGATTTTTGAGCCAGTGTGGGCCCTTTTTCCATTTCTTTTCTGAGTTCTTCAAGTTCGATACCAAGTATTTGCTCATTTTCTTTGGTTTCTGCTAGCCGGTCACGCAATTGCTGTTGCAGTTTTTCCTGCATATCCATATCGTTATAATACTTCAGCTTCCAGTTGTCATTATCGCTGATTCCTTCCTGGTTTCCGGGCTCAACTTCATATTTCATGGTTTTCCTTGCGCTCCAGAAATAATGGGTGGTAAAGCCCAATATGAGGGCCCCTAGAAGAAAAATGATGATCTCGGGTAATCTTACGGTTAGTTGAAACCCAAGAATTAGAGGAAATGTATTCATAACGGTTCGGAGGATAAACTTTTATCAATCAAATGGGTGAATTGGAATGTCGGGATATAGAATTATTAAGGCACAGAATCTTCAATGGATTTGGCCATAGGAAAGGAAATAAAAAAACCACTGGACCAGTGGTTTTTCATCCTTACAAAATACTAAGCTTTTCGCAGATTTACAAATCCCCGGCCCAGAATGATTATGATTGATTGTCAATCAATTACTAAGGTCCCAACCTGGTCCCCTTTTGCGACCCTTAACAGATTGCCCGCGGTGTTCATATCAAAAACGATAATCGGCAGCTTATTTTCCATGCACAAGGTAAAAGCAGTCATATCCATGACTCGCAGGTTTTTAGAGATACATTCCTGAAAGCTGATCTTTTCGAATTTTTTGGCGGTTGGATCTTTTTCCGGATCCGCGGTATAAATGCCGTTAACCCTGGTTCCCTTAAAGATAATGTCTGCATTGATTTCTATGGCTCTCAGAGAACCAGCAGTATCCGTTGTAAAGTATGGATTGCCCGTGCCGGCTCCAAAAATCACCACCCTCCCTTTTTCCAGATGCCGGATTGCCCTTCTGCGGATATAGGGTTCTGCAATCTGTTCCATTTTAATGGCGCTCTGCAACCTGGTGAATACTCCTATTTTTTCAAGGCCCGCCTGCATGGCCATTCCATTAATCACCGTCGCCAGCATTCCCATATAATCACCGTGGGCCCTTTCTATACCCGTTTCGGCTTCATTGGTTCCGCGGTAAATATTACCCCCTCCTATTACAATAGCCACCTGCACTCCAAGGTCTACGACTGACTTTATATCCTTTGCATATTGCGCGATCACTTCATTGTCAAATCCAAAACTCTTATCTCCCATCAATGCCTCTCCGGATAATTTGAGCAGAACGCGTTTATATGTAAGCGGAATTTGTCCTGGCATTTATCCCAATTGAACACGTTTGAATTCTGTCACACGCACATTGGCATCTATGCTTTTCAGATATTCGCCCACTGTTTGGGCGGGGTCTTTTACAAAAGGCTGCGCAATCAGGGTGTTTTCCTTAAAAAACGCATTCAATTTACCGGAAGCGATCTTATCGATCATTTCGTCCGGTTTACCAGCCATTTTGGGATCATTCTTTATTTGTTCCGTCACAATAGCCCTTTCCCTGACCAGGGTTTCCGGAGGTATGGAATTTGCATCCACTGCTACCGGATTCATGGCAGCGATCTGCATGGCCACATTTTTCCCTCCTTCCAGAACCGCTTCACTATTTACAGTCAAGCCGACCAGGACACCCATTCTGTAGGCCCCGTGGATATAGGCAGCAACACCTTGCGCTTCAATTTTTTCAAACCTCGTCAACTGGATTTTTTCACCAATTTTTGCCACCTGGTCATTGATCTTATCCGAAATCGCGACCCCGTCTATTTTTGAGGCCATGATCTCATCGATAGAACCCATATTCTTATTGATCACCTTATCCATGATACTCTGTGCAAAAGCAACAAAATCGGCGTTCTTAGCAACAAAATCTGTTTCACAAGCCAGTGTCATGATATAACCGGTCCTATGATCTGCGGAGGTCTTGGCGATGATTACCCCTTCTTTTGCTTCGCGGTCGCTACGCAATGCAGCTACTTTTTGACCTTTCTTTCTAAGATAGTCAATGGCTTTTTCAAAATCTCCATCACTTTCAACCAGGGCTTTGCGGCAATCCATCATCCCCGCTCCTGTTGCCTGGCGAAGTTTATTGATATCTGCTGCGGTTATGGTTGCGGTAGTCATATGTAGCACCTTAAGTTTTTAAATTTAAAAAATAATAAGACCATTCTTTATCTGGCTCCTGTCCGTCTGGGAGAATTCGGAATACGGCGCTTCGGCTGGTTACTGCCCCTGACTTTCTCTCCCCGTGCACGGGCCGCCTCGGCCTCGGCTTCTGCCTGCAAACGTGCAGCTTTCTTTTCATTTTCATCAGTTGAAACATCTTCCACATCTTCTTCTTTAGCTGCCAATCTTTCAGCCAATCCTTCGGCTACTGCTGCAGTAATATAATTGGCTATAATGGCAATCGACTTAGTGGCATCGTCATTGGAAGGGATAGCAAAATCAACCTTATTGGGATCGCAATTGGTGTCCACCATTCCAAATGTAGTGATGCCCAGCCTTCTTGCTTCCGCAAGGGCAATATGTTCATGGCCAATATCTATGATAAACAAGGCAGCCGGTATGCGACCAAGCTGAGAAATACCTCCAAGCACTTTTTCCATTTTGTCTTTATCGCGTGCAAGGGTCAGTCTTTCCTTCTTGGTGATGCTATCAAAGGTGCCGTCATTGAGCATCTTATCTATATTCAACATCTTCTTCACGCTTTTGCGCACGGTATTGAAGTTAGTCAGCATACCACCAAGCCATCTTTCTGTTACAAAAGGCATATTTATTTTTTTGGCACATTCTGTAACAATTTCCTTGGCTTGCTTTTTTGTGCCAACAAACATGATCTTCTTGCCGCTTTTGGCGATCTGTTTTAAAGCAGATGCAGCTTCTTGAAGGCTTTCCGTTGTTTTATTCAAGTCAATAATATGAATGCCTTTTTTCTCTGCGAAAATATAAGGTAACATTTTAGGATTCCACTTCTTACGCAAATGACCAAAATGGACACCGGCTTCGAGTAATTGTTGTTGTAATGAAGTGTTATTTTCCATCTTATTTATTTTATTAATTGCTTTGTGTTGATTAACGTTTACTGAACTGGAAGCTTTTTCTTGCTTTTTTGCGGCCTGGTTTCTTCCTCTCTACCGACCTTGGATCACGATGCAATAGACCTGCTGCTTTCAATGCTGGCCGAAACTCAGGGTTGACTTCAAGCAATGCACGAGCAATCGCCAATTTGGAGGCTTCGGCCTGCCCTTTTATGCCACCTCCTTTTGCATTGATTTTTACATCAAATTTATCCTTAAGATCTACCGTCTTAAAAGGAAGCTCCAGCTGGTTTTGCATGTAGACCAAGGAAAAATAATCCTTATAATCTTTGCCATTCACTATAATCTTACCTTCTCCCTTGCTCATGAAGACGCGGGTTACAGCTTCTTTACGGCGGCCAATTGCATTTTTTTGCTTTTCCATTTATAATATCAAGTTGAAAGGTGATTGCCTTTTTTCAGAATTTAAGTTCCTTGGGCTGTTGCGCAGTATGCGGATGTTGCGCACCAACGTAAACAAATAATTTTTTAAACATCTTACGGCCTAGACGATTTTTTGGCAACATGCCTTTGATCGCTCTTTCTACGATGGCTTCGGGGCGACGTCTTTGCAGGCTTCTGGCCGATTCTTCTTTTTTGCCACCGGGATAACCAGAGAAGTTTAGATAAATTTTTTCATCTGTCTTATTTCCAGAAAAGACTACCTTTTCTGCATTCGTAACGATAACAAAATCGCCACAATCCACATGGGGGGTGTAATAGGCTTTATTCTTCCCTCTTAATACGGAGGCGACTTTGGAACACATGCGTCCAACGGTTTGATTAGTACCGTCCACCACGTACCAATTGTGGGTTACGGTAGCCTCGTTCGCATGTTGGGTTGTAAAATGTAATTTGCTCATGATTCTGAATTTATGATGATGGCTGTCGCTATCCCGCCAGCCTGATAAAATGGACGGCAAAGGTAGGTTGAAATAGGTCTATCGACCAAGAAAAAGCAGGTGTTTTTTTGAGACACCCGTATAAATTATTGATTTTCAATAGTGAAATTGACGCAAAATTATTCTTTGCCTTTTCATCCACCCCCTAATTTGAGTTTTTGAGTATTCAGGAAATAAGATATCTTGGCGGATTTTCAGACAAACAGCAAATTATGGCTACACACGAATTAGGCCGCAACCGGTTCGGGAGTCCAGCGAACGAAGGTCATTTGCTAAGCCTGGCCGAGGCCAATGACTTATTGAACGAATGGGTAACCAATGACCGGTTGCGATTGCACATGCGGCAGGTTGCCGCTGTCATGAAGGCTTGGGCTTTTGAAAAAGAGGGCGCTGATGAACAGTCTGCATTAAAATGGGAGCTTGCTGGTTTATTGCATGATGCAGATTGGGAAAAATATCCTGATGATCATTGCAGGATAATCATAGAAAAATTAGAGGGCATGAATATAGACCCCGACCTGATTCATTGCATCGCCTCTCACGGGCCCAACTATTTTGGAGTTGAACCGGAAACAGCAATGGACAAAATGATTTATGTCTTCGATGAATTATCCGGTTTTATACATGCCTCCGCGCTGATCCGTCCCACCCGCTATGAGGGCATGGATGTAAAGAGTATCATGAAAAAATTAAAAACCCCCTCTTTTGCAGCACAGGTAAGCCGTGTAGACATTACGGATGCCCTTTCCCGGATCGATCATTCACTTGAAGAAATCATTTCCTTTATTATTCAGCATCAGAAGGAGGTCGTGTAAGCGGCTTCTTTTAAAAAATAACAGTGTGAGAAAAAAAGTTGTTCTGGTGGTTATTTGTATTCTTTTTGCAGGGATTGTTTTCTTAATTGCCGGGCCCTTAAATTTTGGAATAAAAAAAGAAATCGATATTGCCGCCCCCATTTACAATGTGGCTGGGGAATTCACCAATCTACGGAATTGGAGAAACTGGTACCCGGAATTAAAAGGGCTGGATAGCTCGGCCTTTGTATATTCCGCTTCCACTACAGGGCCCAATGCCAGGCTTCAGACAGGCGATCAGACCTATAGCATTCTTGAAGGCAATCCTGCATACCTGCGAACAAGTGCACAAATCCATGGCTATAGGGAATTCGAGTCACTCTATGCATTCCCCGATTCACTTGGAATAACTACCCGTGTCATTTGGATCAGGGCTTTGCCTGTTTTGCGCTGGTTGAAAGAAAAATTAGCTCCTGGGAGGGAAATGGAAACCGGGTTGGATAATTTGAAAAACTTTATCGAGGATCCGGGTCAGTATTACGGATTTCCCATTGTACTCGGACAGGTGGAAGATACCATAGTATTGACAAAAACGACCAGGACCCTGCAATCAAACCGGGTGAAGGAGATTAAAAACCTTTTTGAAGAAATCAGGCATTATGCTCAGACCAATAAAATCGAATTGGATCACCCGCTCATGAGCAGCTTTATCATTCTTGGAAAAGACAGCGTACAGGTTTCGGCAGGAATCTCTGTAACCAAGTCCGGGCCGGGGGAGAATGGATTTTTTTATTTAAGAATGCCCACTGCTGGCAAAATGCTCATTGGACATTATCATGGACCCTATTCTGGTCTAAACGGATTATACCGTGCAATGGACAAATTTGTATCCGATAAACGATTACAAAGAATAGCCATCCCATATGAAAAATATGAAAGTGGAAGTCCTTTCGCCGATAGCCTTCACATGACGATTAAGCTCTATTTTCCGGTTATCTAATATTTTAGAAATACGAGAGAATCATTATTGCGGGCTAAGACAAGGCAGTTTTCTTTCCTGATCTGCAGCTTTTTGATATCCCTGACTTCACCTGGTATTAAAAGAATGGGCGGATAAGGTATGGAACAATTAAAATTTCCTTTCCCGTCCCCCTTTCCAAACGTGGGGGGCATGGCATCATATCTTCCTTCAAAAGGCTGGACCCCATAGAAATTCCCTCCTGCAAGCAGGTCTTTTTTCCCATCATGATCGAAGTCGTCCACCGCAAAAGAAAATATGGGGGACCATTGCATGGGCATGGGTAAGGCTTTGGGTATGAAGCCCCCCTTGTGGTCGTTGATCAACAACATGGACTCCATAGTGTTTATCTGAAGTTGTATGGCAGTGTTCAGTTTATCCCCAAAGACCTCCTCCATGGTCTTACCCGCCATCTCTGCATATTGTGGAAAGCGTTTTCTTAAGTAGGGCAGCTGTTTTTCCAAATCTTCTTTCCCGAGAAATGGATAATATTTCCCATTTTTCTGAACGGCAAGTAATTGTTCCGGTATGCCATTTTCATCAAAATCTCCTATATACATCCGTAATGGATAGGCAACCGAGGCTTGCAGTTTTGAATTCAATCCATAATTGCCCAGCAGCAAATCATCATATCCATCTCCGTCAATGTCTTGGCTTTTGATGCAATTCCACATACCGGTCAGTGTATCCAACATGGAATGCTGCCTGACTAACCTGCCATTTTCGTTTAGAAAGACCGTGGGCGCCATCCACTCCCCTACAACGATCAGATCGGGTTTTCCATCTTTATTAAGGTCCGTCCAAGAGGCATCTGTCACCATGCCAATACTGCTTAATTCTTTTGCTAACAAGTCCGTAACAATGCTGAATTTTCCGTTTCCGTCATTGTGCAGCAGGTAAGAAACAGGCACCTGTCCATAGAATTGCGCATTAGACCTTCCGCCAATAAAAAGATCCTTCAGACCGTCTCCGTCAAAATCAGCCGCCCTGACTACAGATTTATTGCCAAACATTTCAGGTAATCCCATTGACCGGGTAAAATGGCCTTTCCCATCGTTGATATATAGACGATCCATGAGCTCGTCGACATGTCCGTCGTACTCATTGCCTCCGCTCACCACATACAAGTCGAGGTCGCCATCATTATCAGCATCAAAGAACAGGGCATCCACTTTTTCACAAGCTGCATCTCTTACAAATAATGAATCATCGCTGGACTTAAAGGTTCCGTCCCTTTGTTGGATATAAAGTTTCCCTGGCTGGTTTTTGGCACCACAGACAAAGAAATCATCCAGTCCGTCCCCATTCACATCGCCGACGCAGATTTTTGGGCCCTGGGTGGATAATTGATGAGGAATGAGCAGCTGCCGGTCAAAGTCATTAAAACTGAGATCTTCCTTATGCTTGAACCCCGGGCCCATATTCACCAGGACTTTGGAAAAAGAAGAGGAATCAGATTGCTTCAGCAGGTTTTCAATAAAGGCTTGGGTATTGCTTATAGGGACAACCTTTTTAGGATTATATGTTACTATTAATTTCTGGTCCGCAGGAATTGAAAATAATGTCTGGTAACTGTTGTCCGGCCAGATGATGACCAGGCTGTCGATGGTTGCTTTTCCGCCCAGCCCAAAATGCAAAACTGGTTCAACACTACTCATAAATCCCCTTACCGTTTGCAATTCCTGATAGATACGCTTCCCGCCATAAAATAAAAAGACTTTGGCGCCGATGGCAAAACTATTTAGCGGAGGGCTTTTGAATCCGATACTCAGATAATGCAGGTCAGGTTTTTGCTTCCGGATATTGTTCCTGTAAATGCCGGCGGGCTCATTCATGTTATTGACTATAAGGTCAAGCGATCCTTCATTATTCAGGTCAGCGTAAGCTGCACCCTGCGAGAGCGTGGGTTTTTCAAAACCCCAGTTGATTGACCTATCCGAAAAATGAAGATCAGGGCCTCCTTCAAATATATAATTATGCCAGGCTCCGGGAGGTTGATGCGATAATAAATCCTTATCGTTCACCCTTGAGCCTCCTGGGTAGGTTTTTATTTGATTTCCTGAGAGGAATTTTTCATAGTCCAGGTCGTTAAGACGGTTTTTAATGCCATTTGAAACAAAAATATCATCGAAACCATCCAGGTTATAATCGGCAATCAACGTACTCCAACTCCAGTCTGTTGCCGCCACGCCGCTATACAAAGCAATATCTGAAAATTGTTTCCCTTTTCCAATATTCAGCTGAAGGCAGTTCCTGGAATACTGATAGTGGTAACCCGACCCGATCCTCAGATTATAGTTGTCCAGGGATTCATCACCAAGGGATGATTTCAGCACCTTCTCATCCTCCGGTAACATATCCAGCGTCATCACATCAAGCCATCCGTCATTGTTAATGTCCGCAATGTCGCTCCCCATGGAGAACCTGGATTCGTGATTGAAGGCTTGCCTGTTCATTTCCTTAAAAGTGCCATTCCCCTGGTTGACATAATAGTAGTCGTTCTCATGAAAATCATTGCTCACATAGATATCATCGTATCCGTCATTATTCAGATCGGCCACCGCCACCCCCAAGCCATAACCAAGCGCACTGCTGATAATACCTGATCCCTTTGTGACATCCGTAAAATGATCACCGTCGTTGCGGTATAGTTTCCCTCCACTAACGGGGCTGTATATACTACGCGCTGAAGTATCACCATAATTTCCGGTTTGGTGGATGGAATGCTGAAGGAGAAACATATCCAGATCGCCGTCCTTGTCGTAATCAAAAAAAACCGCCTGGGTATTGTATCCTTGAATATCCAGGCCCCATTTTTTGGCCGATTCGGTAAAAGTGTTGTTCCCGTTGTTAATAAATAACTGATTCCTAGAATTTTGAAAATAGGTATGTGGTGGATTACCAGGAGTTGTATGATTGGCAACAGTGCACACATAGATATCTAAGAGACCGTCTCCATTCACGTCAGCCATCGTGACGCCAGTCGTCCAGCCCGCATTTCCCCTTACTCCGGCCTTTTCAGTGATGTCTTCGAAATGAAAATTGCCTTTATTAAGATATAGTTTGTTGCCCCCCGAATTTGATGCAAAATAAATATCGGGCAGTCCATCATTATTGATATCCCCGATGGCAACCCCGGCCCCATTGTAATAATAGAGGTAGTCGAGGATATTCAAGCTGTCTTCATCCTGATTTGAATTGATAAAATCGACCCCGGTTTCGGCAGCGGGCAGCAAGGTAAACAGGGGTTCCATCCTGGTACCGCAGGAGGCAAAAAAGGCACTTATCAGAAATAAGCGCAAACCTGACTTTATCAAATGAATAAAATTATGGTGATCCATTTCTTTTTTGAAAAACCTGGAGGCTGTCATTATTCCGAGCAACGATGATATCATCGCCCGCTGAGGTTTTGATCTGCCCGATGTCCCTAACTTCGCCCTTCACAAACAAACCGCTGACGGACGGTTTCATAGCCGTAAACTGATGCTGCTGATTGCCGATGAGGGTGGTCCCATAACTTGCATCGAAGCGCCCTACTTCTGGTTTAAGGCCGAAAAAATTACCGCCTAGAAAAATATCGGCGATATCGTCTCCATTCAGATCGGCGACCAAAATCCCATAAACCGGTGAAAACTGCGCTTCCACCGGCAAAGCCTGGATAGTAAAATGCCCTTTACCGTCATTTAAGAAAACCGAGGTCTGGGTTTGGTCAACCTGCAATACAGTTGCATGATCCAGTTGTTCCTTGGTAAATATTTCATCGATTGTTTTACCGGCATAGGCTTCATATTTCAGGAATTTCTTCTTCAGGACCGGCATTTGCGATACCATATCTCCGAGCAAATAATACGGATACGCCTTACCGTCAGTTTTGTAGTAAACCGGGATACATTTCGTACGGCCGCTATTGTCAAAATCGCCCGTATATAACCTGGCGGGATGATCCTTATCAGCCTTTATCCTCGAATTCAATCCGAAATTACCAACCACCAAATCCAGGTGCCCGTCCCCGTTAATATCCGCAACAGTCAGGCAATTCCACCAACCGGAGGAAAAGGGAACCTCAGCCCATTTTTTTAATTTCCCATCCTGAAATTTCAGGATCGTCACTGCCATCCAATCCCCGACTACGATCAGCTCTTTTTTTCCGTCTCCGTCAATATCAGCCCATTGCGCATCGGTGACCATTCCCAGTTGTAACAGATCCGGCGCCATCGATTTGGTGACATCGGTAAAAACGCCATGGCCTTCATTGTGCAATAGCACACTGGAGGGTATGATACCATAAGCGCCAGGTTGCGAACGGGCTCCAATAAAAAGATCGATTTTGCCGTCACCGTCCACATCATTTGGCCGCACGCAGGAAGCATTGATTGAAATCAGGGGCCAGCCTGTAAAACTCCTTGTAAAATTTCCCTTGCCGTCATTGAGGTACAGCCGGACCAAAAGATTGGCGGAACCTGGCTTATCCTGGTTCCCTCCGGAAGCCACTACCAGGTCCTGGTCTCCGTCATTATCCGCATCAAAAAAAGCAGCCCCCACATCTTCGTTGTCTTTGTCCTGCGCAAAAACAAATTCCTTTTTTTGAATAAATTTTCCATCTGGTTGCTGAATGAATAATTTAGCGGTGTCACCCTTGGCACCCCCTAAAAAAAAATCCATGAGTCCATCCCCATTCACATCCGCCATGGCCATCTTCGGACCCTCTGTAGAGAGCATTTTTGGTATCAAAGGCTCATCATCAAAATCATTGTAAATATTTTCATTGTGCCTGATGTTACCGTCTATCACCGATCGGGTGATATTCATATAGATCCCTGGCGGAATTTTCACCGGAAGTACAAGGTCTTTTTTTGCATCCGTCTGCTTAAGTGTAATCACGCTGTTGGCGGGAATCTTTTTCAGGACCTGCATTTTCATATTGGGCCACCAGATGACAAGGCTATCCACCATGGATAAAGTGTCTAACCCAAAATTTAAAACGGGCTCCATACTGCTTTCGAATCCCCTGGTTGGCATTTGTTCTAACATCTGCTGGCCTGCTTTGGTATAAATGGTCACCCTTGATCCCAGCCCAAGTGTATTCGGAGATCTCCCATCCAGTTTTACTTTGAGATAATGTGCATGCAATCTTTCAGAGGTCATATTACGATAGACAAATGCCTCCATATTCTCATTATTGACGACCAGGTCTAAATCCCCATCTCCATCCAAATCTCCATATGCAGCGCCGTTACTGAAGCTAGGTGTGGCCAGACCAAGGGCAATGGATTGGTTTTTGAAAGTCAGGTTTTTTTGATTGACAAACCCATAATTTGGAATCGGTGTGGAAGTCATTTTACTTAATGGCTCCTTATAATTAAATCCATGATGTTGTACCTGGTTAAGAACTTCCTCGCTCCCAAAATAATCCAGAAAATCCTGATTGGTAAGATCCTTGCTGATGCCATTGCTCACAAAAAGGTCTTTCCAGCCATCATTGTTAAAATCAAACCCCAGGGCACCCCAACTCCAATCCGTGGCATCCACCCCCGCCAGTTGGGCTATTTCACTAAAAGTTCCATCCCCGTTGTTAAGCTGAAGACAATTGCTGGTAAACTGATGATGAAAGTCGTTCTTCAACTTTGCATTTTGCACATTATAATCGTCGAACCGCGTAGTCGTCTTTAGCCTGAAATCCGTTTCCGGGAGCATATCCGTGGTGAATATATCGGGCCAGCCGTCGTTATTCATATCCATGACGTCAGAGCCCATGGAGGATAAGCTGATATGACCCGTTGCATCGGTAATCACCTCCTTAAAAGTACCGTCATGCTGGTTGATGTACAGATAGTCTCTTTCAAAAAAATCATTCGAGACATAGATATCATCCCAGCCATCGTTATTCACATCAGCAATGGTAACTCCCAGGCCAAAACCGATCTCGCTTCCGTATATACCCGCCTGTGCACTGACATCTGTAAAGTGACCGTTATCATTCCGGTATAAACGGTGCCCTCCTTTTGGGTCGCGTATATTACGCATATTCGGATTATACCCGAAACTTTCGATTGGACGGTAGCTGTTGTTGAGTACAAAACAATCCAGGTCCCCATCATGATCATAATCAAAAAATGCGACTTGCGTAGTCAGCCCTTTATCATCAAGCCCATACTGATGGGCCTCCTCTTTAAAAGTTCCATCCTTCTGGTTAATATATAATTCATTGGCGCGATCGTCGCCTGCAATCTCCCCGCTATTGCAAACATAAATATCAAGCCATCCATCTCCGTTAATGTCCACCATGGTCACCCCGGTATGCCATTTATGAATTCCTCCCACACCAGCCTTATCAGTAACATCTTCAAACTGCCAATTCCCTTTATTAATGTACAACCTATTTTTGCCCTGGTTGGAGGTAAAAAATATATCGGGTTTGCCATCATTATTGACATCGCCAATGGCCACGCCTCCTCCATTATAAAAATTACGGTAATTAAATACGTTGAAATCTTTTGTATCAACCACTTTATTAATAAAGTCAATACCCGTCTGGGAAGAAGGCATGAGTTGGAACAAAGGGTCGGCTGGCTTGGGTATCTCTTGCTTTGAGCGACAAGCGACAAACATACAGCTCCCGAATAAAATAGCAAGAACCAGGCTAGGTTTCGTGTTCATTTGTGACATGTAATCCAGGCAAAGGTCTTAAAAAAACAGGAGCAGTTACTAAGTTACTGCTCCTGAAGAGGTGGACAAAAATCAAGAATATGAATCTATGGATTATAGATAGGATTCTGTTTTAGATTGGCGTTGGCCGTGATCTGTTGTATGGGTACAGGAAAAATCTGCCAGTGTGCATCAGCATCCGCAGTCTTGGCTGGATTTCTAGCACCACCAAAGTAGGTACTGAAAGAATTAATGGCTACATCATAGCGGATGAGGTCATTTCTTCTCCATTCTTCCCATGACAATTCCCTAGCTCTTTCATCCAAAAGGTTATCTAAAGTCACAGAGCCAGCAGTCCAATCTACTACAATCGGCATACCGGTATTTGGATTGGTGACATTTGATCCGCCATAAGCACGCTCGCGGATCTGATTGACATAACTCAAAGAAGTGGCCGAAAGGGTCCCATTGGCCCTTAGATCTGCTTCTGCTCTCATCAGATATATATCAGGCAGTCTGAAAATCACCATGTCATTACTCTGGTTTCCAGAAGTCCCAGATTCAGGGAAATACTTAATATTACGCAAACCAGCCCCTCTGAATGGCCCCGAAGGATCAGACAAAGAAGAAACTGTTGGTGTGAAGACGAGGGGGATTCCAAATTGCAGATCGTTAATAATTAAAGATGGATCGGCAGAATACACCACGTTGGTGCTGGGTGGGTAGGTAAAGTCGATCGCATATTGCTGGCCAATCAGGTACTGCCCGGTACGCTGATCCAAAAATGTCCGGTAAACAGTTGTTCCTTTTGTAGTATACACCGAATTGGTATCGAATTTACTGTAATAATCGGCCGTGCTGCAATATCCGTTCCATGGACTTCCGCTGATGGGGAAGTTCAGATTATTCTGGTAATGGAGGGTAGCCATTTCCATATTATTTCCCCCGATATTAACTTTGTCAAAAGGCACCACAAAAATACTTTCTCCGCCGGTTAATATGCTGCTATTGGTAGGGGAGAACACATCAAAATAGTCAGTCAATAAAGTATAATTTCCGGAAAGGATCACTGAATCGCATTCGCTCATAGCTTGCGTCCACATAGCTGTTCCCTGTGCAACTGCTGCTCCTGGTGTACCCGTATACACCTGTGCATTAAGGTATAGTTTTGCCAGTAAAGCATGGGCTGCCCATTTGGTAAACCTCCCATAGGTGGTGGCATCTACATTAGCCGGTAACAATTCAACGTCGGCTTTCAGTTCAGTAACTATCGAATCAAAAACCTGGGGTCTTGGAAGGTTGGTTACTGTGCTGGGATCCACATTGAAACTGGTTACGTAAGGGACATTGCCAAACCGGTCCATAGCCAGGAAATAAAAATAAGATCTCAACGCCCTTATTTCTGCATTGATGGCAGGTAAATTTGGAGGGGGAGTGGGCAAGCTGTTCACAATGCTTAAAGTAAAGTTGGCCTTTCCGACGCCACCATAAATATCGCTCCACATCCCATTCATACTGGGGTTGGAAGAAGTCCAGGTGTGCTGCCATTCCTGTGTGTGCTGGTTTCCATCTAACCAGTCAGCTCCTCTGATAGGTATGACCATTTCGTCGGAGGAAGCTGCGACGAGCTCCAAATCCCCATAAGGGATATTATCCAAGGCAGCATAAGCTGGTGCAATACCTGCGGCGACCTCAGCAGGTGTCTGCCAGAACTCACTGTTGGGTACAACACTGTATACTTTTGCATTCAGATTGGTACAGGAAATTCCGATACCGCAGATGAGCAGGATAAGGAAGGTTCCTAAAATAATGTTTCTCGTTGTCATTTTATTTTTCTTTTATATGGAAAGATCAATGGTTCATTATACATTATATATATCAAAAGATATACAATTGTTTGGTTAATTGCAATTACTGGAAGGATAAGTTAACTCCCAACGTAAAAGTACGTGATCTTGGATAGTAGCCATCGGAACCATAACTGGCGTCGATATAAGCCTGATTGGTTACCCCACCTCCATTTGCTCCATTAACTCCTGTGGCGTCCCCAGTATTTCTGATTTCGGGGTCTAGTCCTTTATACGGAGTAATCACAAAAAGGTTTCTTCCTGTAAAATATGCTCTGAGGCTTTGGATTCCTTTGATCTTCTTAAAAGTATAGGCTAATGTCATATTATCCAATCTCAAATAAGAAGCATTCTCCAAATACAGATCTGAAGCTACCGCGTCATCCTTGATTCCATTTGACAAAGCGTCCGAAAACACATTGTTTCCTGGGAGCCTGGTAATATTAGCAACATCCAGAGCGGTATTATTGAATATCTTCTGACCGGAGACTCCTCTGGCGAAAATGGTCAGCGCCCAGTTATCATAAGATATCGTAGTGCTGATCCCATAATTGAATTTCTCGCTTGGGTCGATATAATAATTCGTGGCATTTGAATATGGTACATTCGCTACACCTGCTGAATCAAATAATTGGTTGCCGTTCTTATCCACTCCTTTGTAATGAGGCAGATAAAAGACATAAGGTGAATAACCCAATTTCAGATAAGTGATCGGATTGCTGCTTAGTCCTCTACCTTCTGCAACTCCGCCAGGGATATTATCGGTAGTAATTTGGTGGCCCTGGTAGGAACCGGACAAATTCGTAACCCTTGTCCTTACAAAAGTGATCTGACCGCCAATCGTCCAGGTCACATGCTCTTGGCTGATGACTTTCGCATTTAAAGCGAGTTCAAAACCTTTGTTGGTCAGATTTCCGACATTGGCCAGAATCGTAGCTGTATTATTCGGAGGTACTGTATAGTAAGGAGGTGAAGGCAAGGTGTAATTATACAACAGATGGAAGGTCTCATCGTTGAAGTAATTCATATCGCCAGTGATGATATTATTAAACAGGGAGAAATCAAGACCAATGTTTCTTCCATGTCTTTCTTCCCATTTCAAATCTGGGTTTTGGTTCTGACTTGTTGAATAGGACTGTGGATATTGGTTTGATGCGTTGGAAGGATCAAAATAACGCGTTTGACCGCTCAACAGCAGTAATGTGTTATAAGGTGATATGGCATCCTGGTTGCCCGTGACTCCATAACCAGCCCTAAGCTTCAGGAAACTAACCCAATTCACATTCTTCATGAAATTTTCCTTGCTGATCGCCCAAGCCACGTCAATGGAAGGGAAATTACCCCAGCGGTTGTTCACTCCAAATTTTGAAGAACCATCCCTGCGGAAAGATGCAGTGGCATAATACTTTCCATCATAATTATATGTTGCCCTCCCCAAAAAAGAGATCAGGTAGAATTCATCTCTATAAGAGCCAGGGGCATTCAAAGAGCTATTTCCGCCTGATAAGAAATTATTTTGAAGTTGATCGACCAGGAATTGCTGGGCAGCCACCCCAAAATTATCATCTGTAAAATAATTATACTCATAGACACCGGTAATTCCGAAATTGGATTTACCCCAGGTGTTCAAATAATTGACATGAAAATCGCCTTTCTTGGAATCCGTGTTGTACTGCCAGTTAGTGGCCGTGTTAAAGGTATTTTCAACAGGGAAGACAGGAGCAAAAAACCCAGTTTGCTGATTGAAATGCGATATGGAACCCGTTACCCCTACTTTCAATTGAGGTAAAATGGCATAATTCACAGATCCCAGTAGTTGGGACAGATATTCCTTGCTCTGGTTCACTTCCTCGTTCAGATGTTCAACCGGATTTGCCTGTGCAAAGTCAAAGTAGGCAAAATAGGTGCCGTCTGGATTACGAACCGGATAAGAAGGTGGTGTAGTAAAAACATATTGGAAATTTGAATAGTCCGTAAGATCCCTGGTATATGAAGTGCTCACCACGCCGACCTGGATATCCAGTTTGTCATCAATGGCCTTTTGTTCTGCATTGATCCGCAGTCCGATGCCTTCTTTGCCACTGTTAATTACGATTCCCTGCTGATTAATATAACTTAGCGAAGCCCGGTAGTTAAAATGTCCCGTTCCACCTGAAATGGCAATATTTTGGCTATTGGTAAAGGCAGTCCGGGTAATGGCTTTTTGCCAATCCGTATTTCCGCCTTTATTGTACCCAGCTAATATGGCATTGGCTGCAGAATCGGTATCCCCTAAATCATTTATAAGGTGGTTCAATGATGCCGTTTGCCATTGCGCCAGATTGAGCAAGGGATATTCTTTAGCCAGTTTATCTACACTTCCAAAACCGTTGTATTCCACAGTGGTTTTCCCTGCAACTCCTTTTTTGGTATTGATAATGATTACCCCGTTGGCACCGCGAGTCCCATAAATAGCCGCTGCAGAAGCATCTTTGAGCACGTCATAGGAAGCAATATCATTTGGAGGAATGTTTTGGATTTGGTTCGGATCATCCAAAGGAACCCCATCCAACACTATGAGTGGCGTTTGTCCACCCGTCAGTGAAGCCTGGCCGCGGAGACGAATAATCACATTCTGATTGGGATCGCCACCCGGTAAAGTAATTTCAAGGCCGGCCACCTTTCCCTGAATCTGTTCCATGGCTGTGGTGACAGCTGGTGAAAAATCTTTGGCTGAAATGTTCGATACAGCACCTGTTACATCCTTTTTCCTGGCTGTTCCATATCCCACGACCACGACGTCGTTCAGGGAAACGGAAGTGACAATCAGGGAAACATTGACCTCGGTCTTATCCACTATGTCAATTTCCTGTGTGGCAAAACCCACGCTGGAAATGACCAAGGCTTTTGCCGTAGCCGGAGCATTGATAGAAAAAGATCCCAAAGCATCTGTGGTAGTGGCCGCTTTAGAGCCTTTCACAACGACTGTGGCCCCTTGAACAGGATTGCCTTTGTCATCGTTGATCTTACCGGTAATAACTTTGTTTTGGGAAAAAGCGAACTGTGTAAGTAATACGCAAATAGCACAAATGCCAATAGTAGCTATTTTTGCAAGCAATCGGTTGTTGGTCATAATCAATGGTTTAAGCAATTATCGTCGAAATTAAGAAAATTAATTCTTATTTAACAAATTTTCTATGGCGGTTGGGCAAATTCACAAATAATGACAAGATTATTAAATGGAATGCTGCATCCACCAGCCAATGGATCACCCAGATTCTATCCAGCTATAACAATCATGCATATTCGCTCATTTTAGTTGATATATTTCAAATTAAGAAATCACAATCACATGCATTTCAAGTAAGGCTTTTGAATTTCAGGTACACGCCATTTGTCCATCCAAAACCAGCTTGATTAGGATACTCTCCCCCCTTTGCCTCAAGGGTATCATTGACCACATTATATTTTTCAGTCATCCTTCCTGTATTCTTGAACACTTGTTCCACCTTCCCTGTCCAGTTCCGGATAATTTCGTCTCCCAATTCATGATATCCATAATTGGAAACACCCAAAAAACCAAGCCACTGCATAGGAGCCCAACCGTTCGGAGCATCCCATTGTTCTCCGCTGTGTACAAGCGTTGACAACAAGCCTCCGGGTTGCAAAAATTTACCTCTGAGTTGATCAACTATCCTCGCTACCTGCTTATTTGTAGCAATTTTCAATACTAAAGGGTAAACCATTCCAACTGTTGCAGCCCGGGTTGGCTTATTGCCGTCAAAATCATAATCGCTAAATATCCCATCTTCCTCACTCCACAGATATTCCTGGATGGCTGCCTCTCTTTGCTGTGCACGCAACAGGTACAATGCAGCCTTCTTTTCGTCCTTTGCCAATTGGCAGGCTCCCAGTAAACATCTCTCTAAATGCAACATCAAACAATTCAAGTCTACAGGAATGATGCGTGTTGTGCGGATAGAATGCAAATTCATTCCATCTTCAAACCACCTGCTGCTGAAATCCCATCCCGACTCCGCTCCCGCACGCAAGTCCCTGTATATCTCAGGGTTTTTCTTTCCAGTTTTGTTGGCCGTGGCGATATCTGCCGAATATCCCTCAGGCCGGGGGCTGTTCTGGCTGTCCCAATAACGGTTCAAGACCTGGCCATTCGGCATCCTGACTACTCGTTTTTCACTTCTGTTTTCTATTGTCAGTGATTCTTCTCCGCACATCCAGAAAGCATACTCTTTTTCGAGTTGCGGAAAATACTCCTTCCAAATATCGTTCCCCCTTTCTGCTGCCAATATGTCCACCATAAAGGAAAAAAAAGGTGGTTGCGAACGACTTAGAAAATAGGTCCTGTTACCATTAGGTATAAATCCAAAACTATCAATCAAACAAGCGAAATTCCTAACCATATTCTCAATCAGACCAACTTTTCTCGAAACCTGCAAACCCAGCATAGTAAAATAGCTGTCCCAGTAAAAAATCTCTCTGAACCTACCGCCCGGGACTACAAATTTCTCTGGAAGCTGCATAAGTGTTCCCCTGGTTTCGCCCGGGGATTTTGTCAGCAGATCCCATACTCTGTTGATATGCTCCTCCGCCGTCACCGAAGTCTTGATGGATAAATTCCATAGTTCTTCTTGCGGCAATTCAAAATGAGTATCAAAAAAATCCTTTAAATCAAAATTCTTAAAATCTTTCTGTTTGCGATAAGTGTCCAATATTTCCTTAACCGAGAACTTGGGCTCGCTATCGACAAAAGTTTTTTGGTCAACCAGTATCCTTTGGGTTTGTATATCTATGAACAATTCTTCATAATCCTCAATGTATACCAACCCTTTATTTTTGATCATAGTGATAAGCGATATGCCTTTTGCCATTCAATTACACAAGTCCCGTCGCCAGACTTGTGCTGATCAGAGTTCCACTGGATTTAGTCTTTATTTTCTTAAATACAAACAATGCCACAATTAAAATGGTTATGGGTATCAGTGAAAAATAAAAAGCAGTTTGTCCTCCGTAGGATTGAAAAATGAATCCCGTGATGATCGACCCCATGGTGCCTCCAAGAGCAGAAAAAACCACAATCAAACCCGACATGGATCCGTGCTTTGATTTTGGCACAGTCGAAAGAATGACTGAATTAATGGCTGGATATACGGGCGCCAAAAAAAATCCAATCAGGGGAAATGTATAGGCTGCCAATGGAAGGTTCGTCCAACTGGTGACCCCAATACTACTTACGTTTTTTGCCAATGGAAGCGTTACTAGCACAATAACAGAAGCCATCAGCAGGCATCCTGATAAGACCATCAGCCAATCCCATTTCTTTAGCACTATGCCTGCTAAAAATCTTCCTGCCGCAGTGGCGGCTGCCAGCAAACTGGTGATTTGAATGCTAAGGGAGGAGGGAAGCTGCAAAACCTTATTGTTGAATGTGGGTAGCCAGCTCATGATGCTTTGTTCGATCAGGACATATACAAAAGCGCATATGATAAATGAGATCACAGCAGGCAATACGATCAGCTTTAGCATCCCAGAGAATTCCTCCTTTACCCCGGCAAATTTGTCCGGCTTCACCGCTGACTCGTCCAGCGGCGCCGAAAGCAGCAGAAAAAAAGCGATGCAGGAAAGCAAGCCCAAAACATAATACACATTGAACCATTTTCCCGAAGAGGCATTGGCGTCATCTATAAAACTGCTGAAAATAAAATACCCCGTCAAAATACCCACCATGAAAAAGGACTCAATAAAGCTCATCATGCTGATATGCTCTTTATCATTTTTGGTAATCAGACCGATAGTGCCGAAAACTGATACTTTTATCAGACCGAAACAGCATCCCGTAACCGCAAATAGCAGTTTTACTGCAATAAAGGTTTTGACAAGCGGGATCACAAAACAAGTAAAGGTCATCAGGCCAAGAGCGATCAGCATTGATTTTTTATACCCGATCCTGGTCAAGAAGGAAGCCAGGGTGAATGAGGCAACGGCAATGCTAATATCCTTAAAAGCTTCGAGCATGGCAGCAGAAGATTCCAATACCCCGAAATAGCGCTGTACTTGGAGAATGACGGTACCCACACTATTGAGCAGGATGGCAAAAAGAAAATAATTAATAAATATGGAAATCCTTATCCTCCAATTGGACATAGCTAGTTTTGATTTTTCAAATGGTGCCTGTCGATGAAACGAAATTCTACTATTTGAAGTAAAGAAAATTCTACTCTATTAGCATTTTATTCGCCTGTATTAAGATGAATTTCCTAAATTTGAGATCAAAGCCTTAATACAAATGAAGGTTGAATTTGAAGTCATTCACCCGGACGAAGGCAGCTCTTTCAGGTTGCTTCATGAGAAAGTGATCGCTGAAAAATATGGCTGGCAATACCATTTCCACCCGGAATATGAAATTGTTTGCGTCCTCAATGGCGGAGGAACAAGGCATGTCGGGAATAATGTGAGCCAATACGAAAACGGCGACCTGGTCTTCATGGGCCCCAACCTTCCTCACGCCGGGTTTGGTCTAAATGCACATGGCCTCCACGAAGAGATCGTCGTTCAGATTAAAGAAGATGTATTTATCCAGTCCGTAGTCACCAGGCCTGAGATGGCTGCGATCAGTGCCCTGCTTGAAAAGGTCAAGTATGGCATTTGTTTCACCGGATCCACAAAAGAAAAATTAACAAAAAAGCTGATCAGGTTATTAAGGCTTCCATCATTTGAAAAATTCATTGAATTATTATCCATTCTTCAAATTATGGCCACTTCCCATGAATTTGAGCTTCTTAATCCTGATACTACTATTTCGTCAGCCATTACCAAAAACAATATTCGCCTTCAGAATATATTCAACTATGTCGAGCAGCACTTTCATGAGGAGATAGATATCCGGAAGATAGCTTCTGTAGCAGGTATATCAGTTCCTTCTTTTTGCAATTATTTCAGGAAGATCATGAACAGCACCTTCACTGATTTTGTAAACCAATATCGCATTCAGCGCGCCTGCCAATTATTGCAAAAAGAAAAAACCATCTATGAGACTTGTTTCGAATGCGGTTTCAATAATGTGGCGTATTTTAATAAAGTATTTAAGATAGTTACCAAAAAAACCCCTTCCGCATTTAAAAAGGAAAAACTTCAGCATTTATCAAAAAACCAGACCCCTGAATTATCGGAAGGATAACCCTGGCTGATCCCTGGCTTCAAAACCTATTTATGGGCGATCAGAAAACTTACATGAACAGTACCTCTGGCACTTGTCAGTTTCAGCACATAATAGCCGTCTGCGAGAGCGAATGGATTAAATGGCATTTGCCCCACAGCCAGGGTATATTGACCGGCTGGCTGGCTTCCCAAATCCATCACCCCTATTTGTTTTCCTGAAATAGAATAGACTGACAACAGGCTGTTTCCGGCAACGGGTAGTTGGTATTTAATGACCGTGCCACTGCCAGCGACCGGATTGGGATATATTTTCAATAGCAGGGAACTGCCCGGGCTTCCATTGGTGGTAGTATCCTTAACGGTAGTATCGATATGGTTGACATTCTGATTCACATACACGTGGTATTCACCTGGAGCCAGCGTAAAACTTTGTGGATTTCCACTTGCCTGAAAAGTTTGTCCGGAAAAATAGTCGTACCAAGTGCCTGCATTGCCGAAACTAACGGAGCCAGTAGCAGGACTGACATCGAAATTCCCCATCGTAACAGCACTTAGGGCAGAAGAAACCACCTGCAAATATTTAAAAGGCCCGGAAAGAGAATAGTTGGCTTCCCCAGTTGCCAAACCTGGATAGGTGGTTCGTAGTTGCATCATGGAAGCATAGACGTCGTGCAATTGCTTTCTTGAGGTATCCTGAAGATAATCCCATCTAATGGGTTTGGGTGTTTCACGGCAGCTTCCACTAGGATCAACAGTACCATTTGTGCACCAATTGACTGAATAATCAAAGCCAAGCTCGCCAAATTCAGTAAGCATTTTTGGACCTGGAGCCAGTCCCCAGAAAGTGGTCACCATGGCATTACGTTTCAAACCGGTAGTGGTATCGGTAATCCTATAGTTATTGTCGCTGTTCCCATATTGTTCATTATTGTACATGAGACGCTCGTCATCGTGGCTCTCCTGATAAACCACCAGGCCAGGATTATTCCAACCTCCCAGCGCGGTATAAATGCTACCGGTAAGATCCCAGGTCGCGCCACTGGGCGAAGTTGTACTGTATCCCATTGTGGCCTGATTATAAGTCGTGTTCAGGTCTTCTCCCCAAAGCAACATACCATAATTGGCCTCCACAGATTGTTCACTATTGCCCGCAAACATTTCCAATATACAATAGCTACCCGGAGAGGCAGCCTGCATCTGATTGTAAATAGTGTCCCAGGTAATTACACGTCCTGTATCATATGCTCCCCAGGCATTCACATCGCAATTATTTCCCATAGCATCACAGGTGCGTGTTTGTGTAAAACCTTTTGCGAGATCCCAGCGATAACCGTCGATATGATAATTGGTCATCCAATAGGTAAGCACCCTGCGGGTAAAATCGATAGTAGCGGGGCTTTCATGATTAAACTGGTAGCCAACATTATAGGCGTGAGTAGGATATTGATTAAACCATGGGTTGTTGGATGCAGGAACTCCGAGATTATTATCCCAATACATCTGGACCATAGGTGAGCTGCCGAAAGAATGGTTCATCACGAGATCCATTACCACGGCCATACCCATTTGGTGACAGGCGTCGACAAATTGTTTTATAGCCGAAGCTGTTCCATATAATTTGTCTGGCGCAAAGTAGAAATTAGGGTTATAACCCCAGCTGGAGGATCCTTCAAAATTTGAGAAGGGCTCGATTTCCACAGTGTTTATTCCGAGGTGTTTCAGATAACCGAGAGTATCCATCAGGCCCTGCCAATTTCCTGAGCTGGTAAAATCAGCCAACCACAATTCGTATACCATCAGGTTTTTTTTATCAGGTCTTTGAAAATTGCTGGATTGCCAACTGTAAGCAAGCTGCGCAGTTTGAATGATACTGGCCAGGGTTCCGCTGGCTCCTGAAGGAAATACTTTTAGATTAGGATAGGTTGTTGGCGGTATGCCGGGATCGACATTTTTATCCAATACTTTCTCCGTGTTGTAATCCGCAAGTTGCAAACTATCGTCGATCACGTATTGGTAGGCATATTCAGTACCCGGGGTAAGTCCATTTATCTGTATCCAAAAATAATTGCTATCGGGCGTTTCATTCATTTGATAGGTGGATTGTTGGGTCCAGTTGTTAAAGTCACCTACCACAATAATCTGATGTTTGAGAGGCGCGTATAAAACCAATAAGGCTGAAGTATCACCTGGAAGGTAATTGATGCCCTCACTGGCCCCTGCGGGAAGGGGAGCAATATTGGTAGCGCCAGAAACAAAAAAATTCAACGTATCGGCTATGTTGGTAACTCCATCACTGGCTGTTGCAATCACTTGCTGGTTACCCATGGTGGCTACTGGTATGGAAACAAGCAACGAATCCGCCGAATTTCCACTTGCAACTGACAAGCCGTTGAAATAAAGGTTAATGTTGGCCAACTTATTGGTGATAAATTTTACATTGAGGTTATTCCCTACGACCTCATTGATGGGCTGGGGAATAGGCGTGTAAGTAGGTTGAAATGGCGGCAGTGCAAATTGGCCTGACAGCGCCACCGTAAACAGGGATACAAACATATCGCTGCCATCTGCATTTCGCTGCGCCAGCGATCCAGATGCATTCCTGAACAATATGGCAACTTTATAGATGATTTCTGCCGCGGGGACATTAAAATAAGTCCGGATATTGTGTATGATGAATTGATATTTATTGTTTCCTAAAGAGGTTGCTGCGGCGGCTGGGTTTGCCGTACCCCAGGTGAAGGGAACATATCTCCAATCGGAAGAACTTGTGCTCGAATCTGTAATAAGCCCGATGTGCACGTAGACGCCCGTGTCACCATAATTAAACAATCCTTGGTTCCCCAAAAAACAATTTACAGTAATCACTAAAGTGCTGGTGTCGAGTGGAAAAGCCGGGTTGTCAGTAAGTTCCTGGGTCTTTGCGGAATGCAATAAAAAAAACAGCCCGGTAAAAATGTACAATTTCTTCATACGCTTCATTTGAGTGTACAGATCAGGTCTTCAGGGTTACTAATTTAATATTAATCGCTCAAGCCGGAATAAAAAGAGGCGTGTAATTAACCGCCTCTTTTTATTTTCTTAATAATATCTGAATCCCTGATTTCCTTAATTTAACTATTGTGGGGTTACAGTATATTGATAATTTAGAAAATCTGCTATGATAGTATAATTACCAGCAGCAGCCGGGCCATTGAAATTCGTATTGTAAGTGCCATTACTTCCATTGTATCCAAAAGAACCTCCTGAAGCAGGAATATTAGAATTGGCAACAGCAAATTTGTTATTCCAACTTCCATTCACTGGCAGCAGAAGATATTGACCTGCAGCAGATAAAGGCGCCGTAATGCTGAATTGGGTCGAATTGATCTGGGTGAATACCTGTGAAGGTTCTGGTACAGGGTTGCTCCACATGTCAGCTGTAGCGCTTCCAACTAAAAAGAGGCTATCAGGTATCAATTGCGTATAAGGAGTTACAGTAAATGTTCCTTGCTGAAAATTGACTAGAATGGTATACCAGCCACTCGTTGCCGGACCGTTAAAATTAGTATTGTAGGCGCTGTTTCCCCCATTGTACCCAAATGATCCTCCCGTTGCAGGGACACTGGCGTCGGCAATAGCGTACTTATTCGTCCAATCCCCATTGAGCGGCAATATTAGATATGCCTGACCACCGTTAAGGTTAAAAACCCCCCCATAGTCAACCGAATCGATTTCTTCAAATTTTTGGAAAGGAGTATCCACCGGATTGGCCCATCCTCCCTGAGTGGCAGAACCGACAAGGTATAATTCTTTGGTACCTGGGGGTGCTACTTTAGGTGGTATCACATATGGTGTAAAATTTATCGTAATGGTATTGGAGGTATACTGCTCATTATTATTAGCGTAAGAGGAAACCAGTCTTACATCCATATTGTATGCAACGTTATACGAAAAGCCAAAGGCAAGGGCAATCGTATTGATTTGCTTAGCAGTGATAGAATCTGTCAGAGCTCCGGAGACTACGATACTCATAGCCTTGGAAAAACCTCTTCCGGATGAATCGATTTGGATGATATACTTCTCGGTAGAAGAATCCGTTGAATATTCTGGATTTGTCCAACTGGCCGTTAACACCACATTCTGGGAGTCGGCCGGGGTAGGAGCGATCGTTGTCGCCGAAAGTGTCAGTACAGGCGCGTGGCCGTTAGGGTAAAAAGTATTGGTCATTTTTGTGCAGGCGATGAATCCTACAACCATCGCGCTTGCAGCAAAAACCAAGATTACATTTTTATTTTTCATACAGCATGTTGTTATTGAGTGATGGTATATACTCCTGTCTGAAAATTAAAGGTCACAGTGTATGTACCACTGCTGGCAGGACCATTAAAATTATTGGAAGCGTTATAGGAAAAAGTCCCTCCTGACGTAGAGGAAGAGCTGCTCGCAGTCGCATATTTGTTCGACCAATCCCCAGCTACAGGGACAAGTAGAAACTGCTGGCCACCGATCAATGGCAATGTGATGGAATATACTGTTGGACTTTGCTGGGATAATTCCTGACCTGCAACCGAAGCGGGGTTACCTCCTACCATCCAGCCGTCGTTTGTAGCACTTCCAGTAATGTACAGGGTGCCGGATGAGGGAGGCGTGACTGTAGGAGGAGGTGCATAAGGGGTAACCGTGTAACTCAGCGTATTGGAATACAGTACTCCGGCTGGAGCTGTTCCAGAGCTGTTTGGCTGAATAAATGACTCAATCCTAACTTCCAGATTATGCGACACCCCTGTCGCCAGCAATAATCCATTAGCGAGTAATGTATTTAGTGTTGAAACCGTAAAGCTGGTACTCAGGTCCGAAGTGATACCCACAGTTTGCATATTCGGGCTGGTGAAGTTTGCACCACTGGTGTCGAATTGCAAATAATAAGTGACGTTTAACGAGCTGATCCCGTCGCTAAAAGTATAATCGGGATTGGTCCAGCTAAAGGTTACCGCCTGAGAGGTAGTATCAGATATGGGCAACGGAATTGAGTCCGAAGCAGTGGCATTGAGCACGGGTGACTGCCCGCCTGTAAAAGTCACCAGGGTCTGATTCTTATTGCAGGAAGATAGCAAGATCAACCCGGATCCAATAAGGAGTATGCTTTTATTTAAATACCTTTTCATATATGCTTGCACTTTAGAACTTAATAATTAATATCCCATGTTTTGTACCAAGTTAGGATTGGCCTCCAGGTCTGAGGAAGGTAACGGGAAAAGGTTATAATGACTATCAACTCCCGTACCCGAAGAAACTCCACCTTTCCATGGCCACAAATAAGCCTGTGACGTAAACAGACCGTAACGGATCAGGTCAGTACGTCTGAAACATTCCCAATACAATTCACGACCTCTTTCATTCAAAATATCCTGAAGGCTTATGGTACTCGCTTCATAGGAAGAATCACTTCCAGAAGCGCGATCCCTCAATAAATTATAATAGCTCAGCGCCTGTGCAGGGGTTCCGCCACTGCCTCCCCTTAACACTGCTTCTGCAAAAATTAGGTATTGTTCCCCTAATCTGAATAATGGAAAGTTGGTTGAGCAAAATGTGGCAGCACCAGCCGGTGTAGCACCTGTGGATGTTACATTCTGAAATTTGGTAACTGCAAGACCATCAGTAAAGGTCGAGATACTATTTATGGTTTCATTTTGGCCGCTGGTGTAGAACAATGCACGCTTGTCAATGGTACCGGTCAAATCTGGAAACAAGTTGGGTATATTGGCTGTAATCCGGTTCCCGGCCCATCCGCCAGTAGGAACCCCATAATTGGAAGGTACCATTGATCCACCCACGGCAGCATTAATGATGAAGGTCGTTCCTCCATAAGTCTGCGTACTGGTTCCGCTGTAAACAATGGATAAGATCTGCTCAGGGTTATTGAGGTTATTATCGGCCAGGAAAAGATCCTGATAGTGTGGATGTAGCGTATAGCCGGCATTGATGACTTTGCTGGAATAGGTGATAGCTTCGCTGAAATGGTCATTTCCTGCACCCAGGTAAACATCTGCGTTAAGGTAAAGCCTGGATAAGAGAGCCCAAACACATCCTTGGTCAGCTCTGGCATATTCGTTGGTTCTTGCCGGAACTAATGCATTGGCACTATCAAGACTTTTTAATTCAGATTCTACATAATTAAACAGTTGGGTAGCGGAAGCTTGTGGAGGAATAAAAGTTCCAGCACCCAGAGGGCTGGATTCTGTAACAAATGGTGCTTTGCCAAATAGGTCCATCATCAACCAATAATCAAAGGCTCTCAGGAACCGGGCTTCAGCGACATAATATCCCAGGTTCGTTGCATCCTGCCCGGTAAAACTTCCTTTTTCTGCATTAGCATTCTGAATAAAGGCATTGGCAACTGTAACCTGGTACATGATGCGGTAATACAAACCAAGAAGGATGGTATTTCCAGATGTCCAGGACAAATTATGGAAATCCGGTACTCCGGGATCGTTCCAGGCGCAAACGGCCTCATCCGTACTCAACTCACTGGCATCCCACCATAACCGGATATAGTCTGAAGTACCAGCATCAATATTGGCCAAGTCACTATTATTTGGACCGGTGCTGCTGGTTAATGCGTATGCTGCATATACCTGCGCCAAGGCCTGTTTCGCGCCCGCAGGAGTACTGAAGACTTCTGCAGCCGTAACCGTATTTGGTGGTTCCCTGTTAAGATCCTGATTACAGGAAATAAGGCTTGCAGATGTCAGGCCGGTGAGTACGAGTTTCAAAAGAAAATTCTGTTTCATACGCGAAGCTTTAAATATTCTAAATACGAAAAAATTAAAATCCAAGACTTGCTCCTAAAGTGAAATTCCTTGGTCTAGGATATAAGTTATTGTCAATGCCTCCATAGACCTCTGGATCCTGTCCTGAATATTTGGTAATCACAAATACATTTTGGCAATAGGCGCTCAAGCGCAGGTAGGCAAAGCGGCCAATTTTGCCGACGTTGTAACCCAAGCCAATATTATCCACTCTGAAGAATGAAGCATTTTCTACATAGTAATCAGAATAATACTGAGGCGCATAGAAATGGGACTTGAAAATATCAGTGCTGGCATTAGAGAGATAATTCAAAGGATTCAACATATATTCTGTTACCCCCAGGTCAGCAGCCACATTATTATAGACGTAGTTACCGACATTGGCTCTTGCCACTACGGTCAAACTCAGTTTCTTATACGTAAGGGTGGTACTGAAACCCATAATTACCGGAGCAAACGGAGAATGATCATGATAGGCGTCAGGGGAGGATGGAGGTGTCGTGATCAGTCCGTCCCTGTTGCGGTCTACGAATACACCTTCCAGAGGGAGCCCATTCTTTTGATAAACCTGTTGCAGCACAAAAAAAGAATACGGGTCGTAGCCAACCGTGTTGATTTGAATCGTGTTTCCAGTGCCTCCGGAAATATTACCTATTGGATCACCATAGAAATTAGCGGATTTGGAATTATTAGTCAGTTTGGTAATTGTGTTTTTATTATAGGCAAAGTTGAAATTTAGGTCCCAGCTGAAATCTTTTGTTTTTATGGCATTGGCAGACAGGTTCAACTCCACTCCGTGATCGGTCATGGATCCGACGTTGACCGTTAACACATTTGTAAAATTAGTACCTGCAGGAACAGACACCGGATCAAAAAGATTGGTAATGGTTTTGTTATAATAATCGATACTACCGGTAATACGGTTTTTAAAGAAACCGAAATCCAGGCCAATATTGGCCGATGCAGTTTGTTCCCATTTAAAGCTGGCGTCAAAAGCTCCGGGTGCATAGGTATTATAAAATGTGCTGCCGAATGGATAAAGTGAAGAATTCTGACTCAAGGAATAACTGGGAATATATTCATAATCCAAAAGGCCATCCTGGTTACCAGTCACACCGTAACTTCCACGAACCTTCAGATCTGTAAGCCAATCCACATTCTTCAGGAATTGCTCTTGTTTGATCCTCCAAGCAACGGCAACCGCGGGAAATAATCCCCAGCGATTTGAGGGGGAGAAGCGGGAAGATCCATCGTCCCTTAAAGAGGCGGTAAGGATATATTTCTGATTGAATGTGTAAATAAGTCTTCCCACATAAGATATCAAGGTGTATTCTGCAGGGCTTGTTGGGTATACTGGTGCAGAACCACTGAGGGTATCGCCAGCCGCGTCGAAACTTGGATAATTGTAAAGAGTTGTCAGGGTATTGGTATAGCTGTAAAGGGCAACTAAATTGATATTGCTCTTTATTGATTTTATGTCCTTAATATAATTCAGTTCATAAGTAGCAGTGACGTAGGAGGTAGTTGTCTTATACTTACTGCTGTCCCCAGGCCCAGGAGAGTTGGAGGCAGCCTGGGCAGCATTTCCCGGAATAAAGACATTCCCGGTTCCATTGGTCACATCATATCCGAGGTCGGCTATAGCGTGTAGTCCTTCAATTCCCGGAAGTTGATAATCAATATGGATATTTCCTATACTCGTCTCAGCTTTTCCTATATTCCGGTATTGCTCCAAAAGAGCCAGGGGATTGCGCCCCGCTAAGGCATTTAGCGCGCCCGTTGTCGGATTGGCCCATTCAAAAAATCCGCCCCATTGACTCCCTTTTTGATAAGGAGACTGTGTAGGATCAAAGGCGTCAGCGGCGCCGATTGCGCCTGTGTTGGCAAACCTTGATTGGGTTATGGTTCCATTCAGGTTCAAGTCTATTTTCAGTTTGTCATCAAGCAAATGGGGGGACAAATGGATGCCTGCTGTCCCTCTTTGGAGATAATCCGTTTTCAATATTCCTTGCTCATCATGGTATCCTACAGATATACGGTAAGGCATATTATTGGTTGCTCCCGAAATGCTCAGGTTATCATTATTAGAAACCGCAGTTTGGAAAATCAGCTTCTGCCAGTCGGTGTTGGAAGATCCCAGCTTATCTGCAAATACAGAGTCGGCAGGGTTAAGTGAAGCCTGGTCTGTAACATAGGTCCTAAATTGTCCAGAACTCAGCACAGGCAAATACTTGGCAATAGTGCCGACCGTCAGGGAAGTATTAAAATTATAAACCGGGTGGCCTCCTTTTCCTTTTTTGGTGGTTATCAGGATTACTCCTGCCGAGGCCCTGGATCCGTAAATCGCAGCAGCCGAAGCATCCTTCAGGATGGTGACATTTTCAATGTCATCAGGGTTGATAAAGTCCAAGGGATTGGCAATACCCGCAGTGGTGCTGGTGCCATTTTGCGATGAAGAAGGCAATTCCACCCCATCAAGTACAATCAAAGGGTCATTATTCGCTCCTAGTGAGGTAAGACCGCGGATCCGGATGGTACTTGAACTTCCTGGTTCTCCTCCATTGGAGGTAACGGATACCCCGGCCACTTTGCCGGCGATCAGCTGATCAGGGCTCGTGATGGCACCTTGTTGAAAATCTTTTGCATTGACAGAAGAAATGGAGCCTGTGAGGTCTTTTTTCAGTTGTGTACCATATCCAATAACCACGACATCATTAAGCGTCGATATGGTATTTTGAACGAGCGAAACATTAAAATTTCCTCCAACTATTGGAACTTCGTGGATTCCATAACCAATGGAAGAAATGACAAGTGTAGTTGCTGAAGGAGGTACTTCAATCTTGAACCGGCCGTCGCTTTGGGTTTGTACACCGATTGTGGTTCCCTTTATCAGGACCGTTACCCCCGGTAAACCAGTCCCATCTTTCGAATCTGTGACCCGTCCTAAGATCACTCTGTTCTGTGCAAAACCGGTAAGACAAAATAATAGCAGAAAAAGAGGAATAGTGAACCTCAGGAGCAATCGTTTCTTTCTCATAAAAGCAATTGATATATTAAGAAATAGCCGGTTTCTTAAATAACCGCGCAATCGTTTACATAAAGTTTATTCAATTTTTATTTACAACCAAAAAATTTTTATAAAAAACATTCCTATTTTTTATAAAAAACGCAAAAAATGCCAACTCGCAAATGTGTAATTTTTACACAATATTTGAAAAAAAATTAATCATACCAAATTTTTTGCTTCGCATTTTAAAAAAAATTTGCTGATTCAGTCTTCAGAATCCTGCCATTTTTAATGAATAAACCAAGTCCTGCCTGATTGTTAGGGCGAATTAAACATAAGAGACCAAAATTTGACTGATATAAAAAAAGACCACTCCTGCATTGCAAAAGCTGCTTTAGGATTCTTACGCGAATATTTATTTTCCCCAGATCTCTGCCTTTACTGGCAAGGATTCCATCAGATTATTTCTTCTTTTAGGTCAATAAATCCACCACCTGTTTTTTAAAAATTTTTGGCATTTCCCTTTTTTTGTTTAGAATTGTTGAACAATCGATTACACAAATTGGCGAATGAAATCACGATATCAAACATTGCCAAGGAATTAAACATCACGCCTGCAACGGTTTCCCGGGCACTTAGTGATCATCCAAGGATCAGTGCAGAAACAAAAAAATCAGTTCAAAAGGTTGCCGATCGCTTAAATTATAAGAGGAATAAGATAGCCTCCTCACTAAGGTCTGGAAAAACGCATGTGATCGGTGTCATTATTCCGAGCGCGGAAATTAACTTTTTCGGATCTGTAGTCCACGGCATTGAACGTATTGCCAATACCTGCGGCTACACAATTCTCATGTATCAGTCCAATGAGACCTACGAGCAGGAAGTAAAAGGAATTGAAACATTTTTGGCTGCGCGTGTCGACGGTATCCTCGTATCAATTGCAAAGGACACGGTTAATTATTCTCATTTTTCAGAAGTAAGAAACCGGAGCGTTCCCCTTGTATTCTTCGATAGAGCCAACGATGATATCCATATACCTTCAGTAGTCATCGATGATTACCTGGGCGCTTTTGTTGCTACAGAACATTTGATCAAACAAGGTTACCGCAATATTGGCCATGTTTCAGGACCCCAGCATATTAAGGTTTTTTATGACCGCCTGAAGGGATACATGGCAGCGCTACAGGCAAATCAGATCAAGATCAATCCACTATACATTTTTCCGGGAAATATTTCTATTGAAGCTGGAAGGAGAGCAGCAACCTATTTTCTCTCGTTAAAGCAACCTCCGGATGCAGTATTTTCCGCCGAAGATTTTACTGCGCTCGGCGTAATCAAAGAAATGAAAGTGAATAAAATAAAAATACCTGAAGACTTTGGAATTGTGGGATTCGCAAATGAGTTATTTGGTGAACATATCAGTCCATCACTTTCAACTATTGACCAGCAGACCGTCCTGATGGGTGAAACAGCGGTTAAGCTGCTCCTTCAGCTAATCGAACAAAATGACCTGGAAATAGCAGTGCAGCAAAAAGTTGTTTTGGATCCTATCCCTATATTCAGGGAGTCCTCTCTAAGAAATAAAACATGAACAGTGCTTAAGTAACGGTCAACAGCAGCCAGAATGAAAAATGATGCCTCGATAATAATACTCCTATGTTTTTGCATGTGCATTTCCTGCAAAAAGTCTAATTCCGGAACGGGAACAAGCAAAGGGCATACAGGCAATCCGCCCGATACCGCTTTATTTGCAAAAGGTGCTGACGTTAGTTGGCTTACCCAAATGGAAGCTTCGGGATATGCATTCTATGATAGCACAGGGACAGCAATGGATTGTATGCAGATATTGAAAAATCTTGGAATTAATTCGATCCGGCTGAGAGCCTGGGTTAACCCTCCCGGGGGTTGGTGCAATACGGCTGATCTGGTAACAAAAGCAATCCGGGCAAATAATTTAGGGTTACGTATTATGATCGATTTTCACTATAGTGATGTATGGGCCGACCCTGGAGATCAGACCAAACCTAATGCCTGGGCTAGTCTCGATTTTAATTCATTGTCCGACACCTTGTATAGTTATACGGTGCATGTCATGGACACGCTCAAAGCAAATGGAATCAATCCTCAATGGGTTCAGGTAGGTAATGAAACAAATGATGGAATGCTATGGGAAGATGGAAGGGCATCTACCAATATGCAACAATTTGCCGCATTGGTGACGGCTGGATATAAAGCTGTAAAAGCAGTGGATGATTCAGCTAAAGTGATCGTTCATATGTCTAATGGTTTTGATAACACCTTGTTTAGATGGGTTTTTGATGGCCTGACCGCATCAGGGGCTAGTTGGGATGTCATCGGTATGTCTTTATACCCATCCACCAGCGATTGGGCGACCTTGGATCAAGAATGCCTGGCCAATATGAACGACATGATTTCCAGGTATGGTAAACCAGTTATGATTTCTGAAATCGGTATGGATGTTACGGCTGCTGACACCTGCAGAATGTTTATCGCAGATATTGTAAACAAAGCCAAGTCTATAGCGGGGGGAATGGGTCTTGGTGTGTTCTACTGGGAGCCAGAGTCATATAATTGGGAAAACTATTCCTTAGGCGCCTTTGGAAATGCTGGGAGACCGACCGTAGCCCTTTATGGATTTACGGACCAATAGGCTGATTGAAAAATAAACGGATGGAAAAGATTTTTTACAAAGCAGGTCAAACTTTAGCACGGATTGGAAACCGCATTTTCATATTGTTGGTGGTCTGCTTATTTATTGGCGCTTTCATTCCTTCCGGTCAATCTACTTCCTTCCATAAAAACCCAGAAAGAATAATGGGGGCAGATATTTCATTTTTGCCTGAATTGGAATCGCGCGGAATGAAATTCTATAATCATGGAATGCCCGAAGATGCAATTGCCATTCTAAAGGAATATGGGTTCAATTATATAAGGCTAAGGATCTTTAATGATCCCGCAGCAGACAGCGGGTATTCTCCTCATAAAGGCTTTTGCGACCTGGAACACTGCAAAGCAATGGCGCTAAGAATGAAATCTGCCGGCATGAAATTTCTGCTCGATTTTCATTATAGTGATACATGGGCTGACCCTGGTAAACAATATAAGCCCGCGGCATGGAAGCTTCTTAATTTCAGCGAGCTGCAGCAAGCTGTCCATGAATTTACCAAAAATGCTATTTCGGCCTTAAAAGCTCAAGGCACTTCTCCTGATATGGTCCAAATAGGCAATGAAATTAATCACGGAATAATTTGGCCGGACGGATCTGCGCGTTATCCAGATTCTTTGGCAGCCCTTCTCAAGGCGGGGATTTCAGCGGTAAAGGAAGTTGATCCATCGATCAAAATCATGCTTCATATTGCTTGCGGTGGACAAAATGCCGAATCCCGTAATTTTCTTGACAACATGATTTCGCGCGGAGTTATATTTGATCTGATCGGGGAATCCTATTATCCGCAATGGCATGGGACTTTGGGACAGCTTGACAGTAACTTAAGGGATCTTTCAGGTAGGTATTCACAGGATATTGTCGTAGTAGAGTATTCCCGTCACAAAAAAGAAGTGAATGATATTGTTTTTAATTTGCCTGGTGGTAAAGGGAGAGGTAGTTTTATCTGGGAACCCTTGAATACCTGGGAATCCGTTTTTGAAAGAAGCGGAAAAATGAAAGACTCCCTGATGGATATTTACAAGGAGTTGAGCAATACATATCAAATCCGCTAAAAATCAATTCCAAACCACTTCTTTCTTTCCTTCTTATAATATTTTTCGTAGTTGAACCTGTACAATTTACCAGGCCGGTGAGGAACATCGGTTTCCAGTTCATTGGTATCTTCCAGAAGTTCCATTGAAAAAAATTTCTTCCGGAAATTCCGGCGGTCAAGTTTTACGTCCAGTATCGCCTCATATAAATTTTGCAATTCACGCAGGGAGAATTGCTTCGGAAGCAAACTAAATCCTAACGGATGTTCCTGTATTCTTTTCTGCAACCATTCATAGCATACATGCAAAATTTTTTGATGATCAAATGCCATGTCCGACAAGCTTCTGACTTTATGCCAATGCAGTTCGTTATCTGTAATCTTCAATTTGTGGTGTTGTATGTTAATCAATGAACAATAGGCGATCGTTACTACCCGGGCGGCGGGATGCCGGCCAACTTCCCCAAATGCACTTACCTGTTCAAGGTATACATCATCCATACCGGTACGTTCCTTTAGTACCCTATATGCTGCTTTTTCAAGATCCTCATGGTTGTTGACCAGGTCACCCAAGAGGGACCATTTACTTTCGAATTTCTTCAGATCGGATTTAATCAATAACACCTTCAACTCGTTTTCGTCAAAACCAAATATGACGCAATCTATTGAAATGCCAATTATGCCATCACTTTCCAATTGCTTTAGAATCGTTCTTACGTCTTTCTTCCTTATTATTCTGGATGCATCGGCCATTATTCCGATAATTTTTATGGTTATAAAGTCAAATAAAACTACGAAAGTAATCTACTGACGAATTTTTTCATTACTATTTTTAAATTATGTTCTTTTTGGCCTCTATCCAGTAACGGCATTACTTATTTTTACTAACTCAAAACTAGCATATGTATTCTACCGATCAGACCCGCAGCCTGCAGAAGCGAACCACCGCATTGCTGCAAAAAACCAGTAAACTCGCGGTACAAGTCAAAGATTTATCAGAGCTGGCAGAGGTTCTTCGATTTCACGAATACCGCTATTACATACTTAGCGACCCCCTCATATCGGACTTCGAGTATGATTCCTTATATAAACAACTTGAGAAAATAGAGAGCGATCACCCCGAACTCATCGTCAATGATTCTCCTACACAAAGGGTTGCCAAGGGGTTGACTAAGGATTTCCCAACCGTTCAGCACCTGGTACCCATGTTATCACTGGAAAATTCCTATGACGCAGCCGACCTGGCAGATTGGGACCGAAAAGCAAGGGAGATAACCGGAGTAAAGAAAATTGAATATTGTGTTGAACCTAAATTTGACGGCGCCAGCATTTCATTGATTTATGATAATGATCTTTTGTTTCGCGGTGCCACAAGGGGCGACGGGGTCGAGGGAGATGAAATCACAACCAATATTCGACAGATCCGCTCCGTTCCCCTCTCTGCCGCTTTTTCAAAATATGGCATTCAACAGATTGAAATCCGTGGCGAAGTACTTATGAATAAAACAAATTTCAAAAAATACAATGATCAATTGATCATTCAAAACCTTCCTCCGCTCGCCAACCCAAGAAATGCAGCATCAGGCTCTTTAAGAATCAAGGACCCCAGAGAAGTAAGCCGGAGAAATCTGGAAGCATTTCTGTATCATGTGAGCTATATTTCACCAATTGAAGGACTGAAAAAACAGGATGATCGAACACCCAACACCCATAGTGAGGCTTTGGATATGCTTTGGAATCTTGGCTTCAAAAGTCCGAAAAAAGAAAGAAAAGTATTAATTGGGATAGAAGAGGTCACGGATTATTGCCTTCAGTTCGAAAATGGGCGCGATGCCCTTCCATATGAAATTGATGGTATGGTCATCAAAGTCAATGATTTTTCTTTACAAGACAAATTGGGGATGACGACACACCATCCCAGATGGGCCATTGCTTTCAAATTTAAGGCCAGGCAGGCCACGAGTATCCTACGTAAAGTAGAGTTCCAGGTCGGTCGCACAGGAAGCATCACACCCGTTGCCAAAATCGATCCGGTGGGGATCGGAGGGGTAACAGTAACCTCTATTTCTCTCTTTAATGAAGATGTGGTTCGTGAAAAAGACCTTAAGATAGGCGATACCGTTCTCGTGGAAAGAGCCGGAGACGTCATTCCCTATATTGTTAAACCACTTCAGGAATTACGGAACGGTAAGGAACAATCCATTCTATTCCCGTCCCATTGTCCGGTTTGTGGAGAACCATTGATCCGTGCAGAAGAAGAGGCGGCCTGGCGTTGCGTCAATATCAATTGCCCAGCCCAGGTAGTGGAGCGCATCATACATTTTGCAAGTAAAGACGCCATGGATATCCGCAGTTTCGGCGATGCAAATGCAAGGAAATTCTACGAACTGGGCTTTCTGAAGGATGTCCCGGGTATCTATCAGTTGCCTTATGAGAAGATAAGTCAATTGGAAGGCTTTGGTGAGAAAAGTATCCAAAATCTCAGGTCTGCAATAGAAGCTTCCAAACAGCAGCCTCTGCACAGACTCATTTTCGCATTAGGCATTCGCTACGTTGGCGAAACTACTGCTAAAGGCCTTGCAGGCACAGTTAAAAATCTGAAGGACTTTATAGATTTTTCCCTAGAAAAATTGCAAAATCTTGAGGATGTAGGTCCGAAAGTGGCTGGAAGTATTTTTTATTTTTTTCACAATGCTGATAATGTCCACATGCTTGAGAAACTCGAATCACTCGGCTTGAATTTTAAAAGCACAGAATCAGAAAGAAACAAGGAAGGCAACCTCAATGGGCAAACGTTTCTGTTTACTGGCACCCTTGGTCAACTAAAACGAAATGAAGCAGAGGACATGGTGGAAAAAAATGGTGGGAAAATTTTAGGTGGCGTCAGCAGTAAACTGAACTACCTTATAGTAGGAGAAGATGCAGGCTCGAAATTGGAAAAAGCTAAGAAGATACCTTCTATTAAGATCATGTCCGAAGAGCAATTCCTTCAATTTCTGAAAGGCTAAGAATATTTCTTTTCAGGCGGTGTTAAATCGAAATTCTTTTTTGTAACTTTAAGGAAATTGCAGGCAATGATCAAGAAAATTCCCAGCGAAACATGGAAATCACTAGAGTTTCCTGGCTGGAAGCAACTCCGCAAAAAATATGCCTTGTCTTCTTTAGGTCGCGTTGCAAGTTATTCAGGAGACGTTACAGAGGACGGAAAGCTGCTCAACGGCTCTCTAACGACAGGATATAAAACATTGAATCTGCATCGTCCGGGAAATAATGGAACCTTATATATCCATCGCGAAATCGCGAGACTGTACCTGAAAAAAAATTCTCCCAAACATCGCTATGTAGTTCACCTCAATCACAATAAACTTGACAATTCCGTTAAGAACCTCAGGTGGTCCACGCTGGAAGATATGATCCGCCACCAACAAAAAAGCCCTGCAAAAATTGCTTATAAAAAAATACAGGCTAACCGGACCATCGGGCTAAAATTGACGGCGACGCAGGTCAAATCGATTAAAAAGACATTATCAAGTAAAAACCGCCAACTCACAATAAAAAAACTCGCGGACAAATACGGAGTCAGCGAAATGACAATGTACCGGATAAAAAGCGGCGAGAATTGGGGAAGGGTTAAATAAAATTATGTTACAATCCGGCACGCTGAATTTTCTGAAGAGCTTAAAGAAAAACAACAATAAACCCTGGTTTGAGAAGCACCGTCCTGCATATGAGGAGGCGAAAGCCGATTTTGCAAATTTCGTTCAATTAATTATTGATAAACAGGCAAAGAATGATCCGTCTATCGGATCATTAAAGGCAAAGGATTGCATGTTCAGGATAAACCGGGATGTTCGATTCTCAAAAGATAAATCACCATATAAAACTAATTTTGGCGCGTCCATCAACAGAGGAGGCAAAAAATCGGTTTTTGGTGGTTATTATTTTCATTGTTCGCCTGGTGAAAGTTTTGTTGGTGGAGGGATTTGGATGCCAATGCCTCCTGAATTAAAAAAACTAAGACAGGAAGTGGATTATTGCTTTGATGAGTTTAAAAAGATTGTCGGTTCTAAGAAATTCAAAATTGTTTATGGCGAGCTCTACAGGGGAGATGACTACAGTCTTGGCAGGGTTCCTCAAGGTTTTGAAAAGGACAGCCCGGCAGCTGAATATCTGAAATTGAAAAGCTTCATTGCTATGAAACCTTTAAGTGAATCAGATCTTACCTCAAAAGATTTGTTTAAAAAAACAATAGAAGCATTTGAAACCCTCCAGCCTCTGTTACAATTCATAAATCGGCCATTAGAATAACTGCATATTTACTTCAATAATCCGTTGGCTAATAAATATTCCGCGATTTGTACAGCATTTGTCGCAGCCCCCTTCCTTAAGTTATCGCTGACGATCCAAAGGTTCAGGGTATTTGGCTGGGTTTCATCCCTTCTCAATCTGCCTACAAATACCTGGTCTTTTCCGTGCGCATCTTTCGGCATTGGATACAGCGCTTGCTGGGTATTGTCTACCAACACAAGTCCAGGAGACGCGCTGAGCATTTCCTTTACCTCGCCAATTTCAAAGTCACGCTCAAATTCCACGTTGACAGCTTCACTATGGCCACCGATAACCGGTATGCGGACAGTCGTAGCTGTTACTTTAATAAAGTCATCCCTAAGTATCTTTCTTGTCTCATTTACCATCTTCATTTCCTCTTTCGTATAGCCATTATCCAAAAAAATGTCAACCTGAGGAATGACATTCATATCGATCGGGTAGGCATAAGCCATTTCGCCTTTTATTCCCTGACGTTCATTCATCAATTGGTTTAACCCCTTTGCCCCAGTTCCGGTAACACTTTGGTAGGTAGATACTACAATCCTCCTGATACCATATTTTTTGTGAAGTGGATTCAAGGCCATCACCATCTGAATGGTCGAGCAGTTTGGATTAGCTATTATAGTATCATCTTTGGTCAACACATCTGCATTGATTTCCGGAACAATTAGTTTTTTGCTTGGATCCATTCGCCAAGCGGAAGAATTGTCGATCACGGTTATCCCGGCTGCAGCAAAGCGCGGGGCCCACTCCAGTGAAGTTGCCCCTCCCGCAGAAAATAAAGCAAGCGCTGGGCGCAATGCAATCGCTTCGGAGGCACGGATCACCTTGTATTTTTTTTTCTTGAAAGAGACTTCCTTGCCAACCGATTTCTCAGAAGCCACTGGAATCAATTCATCGATTGGGAATTCTCTCTCTTCCAAGATTTGTAGCATTTTGGTCCCTACCAAACCAGTAGCTCCTACAACTGCAACTTTCATAGTTCCTGTCCTCCTGAATCCTCCACGATAGCCGGGAGGTTTTATGTTTTAGAATAATACAATCGCAAAAAAAAGCCTTCCGTTTGGGAAGGCTCTCATATTTTGAAAAACAAAACAATTATGACGCTTCCCTTCTATGAGATGGTTTTTTTGTTTGCTTTTTATTTTTTATCATTTGTGCCATAAACGAAGCGCAAAAATAAGCCTGAAAGGAGTGGACTCCAAATTTTTGTTTATTGGTAACGAAGATCTGCATTCATATTACCTCACCATATCTTAATCCTGGCACTGTCCGGTAAGTACATTTTATCACCAGGCTGCAGATTAAACGCTGTATAAAATGCCGGACAATTCATTAAGGTCCCGTTTACACGATAAATGGGGGGAGAATGCGGATCAGTATTGATCAGTGTGCGCATTGTGTTATCCTTTGTTTTATCACGCCAGGACTGACCAAAAGAGATAAAAAAACGTTGGTCTGGAGTGAAGCCGTCAATCTTCGTAGAGTCCTGCCCTTCTTTGGTCAATTTAAAAGCGTCGTATGCTATAAGGACACCTCCAATATCGGCCATATTTTCACCTGTAGTCAAGGCCCCGTTTATATGTACCGTATCCAAAACGGTAAATTGGTTATATAAACTGATGACCATTTTTGATTTGGCGACAAATTGCGAACTATCTCTTTCAGCCCACCAGTTCCGGAGATTGCCCTCCTTATCATACTGCGCACCTTGGTCGTCAAAACCATGCGTCATCTCATGGCCTATGACCATGCCAATGCCGCCATAATTAATCGCATCGTCTGCTTCCGGATCAAAAAATGGATCCTGGAGAATACCAGCCGGAAAAACGATTTCGTTGAAAGTCGGATTATAGTAGGCATTGATAGTAGGCGGAGTCATACCCCATTCGGTCCTGTCCACTAGTTTCCCTAGCTTACCCAGCTGATACTGAAATTCGTTCCTGGAACTCGATACCAGGTTGTCAAAAAAAGTATTGCGATTAATTTTTACCAAACTATAATCTCTCCATTTATCAGGATATCCAACCTTTTTTAGAAAAAAGGTAAGTTTGTCCTTTGCTTTTCTCTTTGTACTATCGCTCATCCAATCCAATCTATCAATTCTTGTTGCAAAAGCCGTCTGGAGATTGCTGATGAGTTCGAGCATTCTTTTCTTTGCATCCTCAGGGAAATATTTTTGAACGTACAAGCGGCCCAAATCATCCCCTAAATAATTATCAACTGTAGCATACATTCTTTCCCATCTGGGTTTTATTTGTTGTTGGCCGTATAGGGCTTTTCCGCTGTATTCAAATTGAGCATTGACAAAGGCTGTGCTCAAATAAGGAGCTGCACCATCCATCAAATGAAACCTGTAATAGTTTTTCCAGGTTTCTATTGGAACACTCTTTAATAAATTGTTCAGCTTGATATAATAGGCTGGCTGACTTATGTTCAAAGAATCTGCTTTCGCCCCAATACCTTGAAGAAAAATGCTCCATCCAATTAATGGCATTTTCTTATCCAATTCCGCAACGGCCTTTTTGTTGTAATTGGATTGAGGGTCTCTCAATTCAACATTGGTGCGATGACTACCAGCCATTTCTTTTTCAAGCCCATAAATGGCATCGCATTTCCTGGAAGCCTTTAAGGAATCATCTCCTGCAAGCATGAATATTTTCCGGATGTATTTCTTATACGCCTTCTGTACAGCCAGAGTTGCAGAGTCACTTTTAAAATAATAATCGCGATCGGGTAGTCCGAGACCAGTCTGCCCAAAGTTGGCAATATTTATCTTGCTGTTCTTCTGATCGGCGCCAACACTTAAAGCCAGAAGATAACTTTGATTCTCCTTTTGCCTAGTTGCTTCAAAGCGCATGACGCTTCTGGAATCTGTCAAAGAATCAATTTGCCGGAGCCAAGGTTGAAGCGGCGTGTACCCTGCCCGCTCAACTGCATCTGAATCCATCCCTGATGCATACAGGTCGCCAACGCGCTGTCCGATACTGTCGCTTTGTCCCCCTGTTTTTGAAACTGAATCCAAAATTGCTTTTAAATGTTGCTTGGTCCTTTCAAATAATTCGTAGCCTGCTCCGACCTCCACTTCCGTTGGCGGGATCTGCGCTGTCTTCATCCATTTCCCATTGACATACATATAGAAATTGTCACCAGGCCTTACGGAAGAATCCATATTAACTGATTCAATGAATTTGTTGGCCGACTCGTTCGATACACCGCTCTCTTTACAAGAATATATCCCGACCAAAATAAGAATAATCAAAGTTGTGAGACACCGCTTTTGCATGTATATATAAGTTTATTGTTACTGGAAGGTTAGAAAATTAAAAAAATTGCCGGATTGATCACAATGAAATCTCAAAATGAACCAGGTCGACAAACTGCCGGATCCGGCCATCAATATCAGACCTGGTAATTTCTTTCAATCTTTGGGGCCCAAATTTTTCCACACAAAACGAAGCCATCGCCGAACCTACTATGATTGCCGTTTTCATATTCTCAAATGAAATATCGCGGGTGCGGCCAATATGACCAATAAATCCCCCTGCGAAAGTGTCTCCGGCACCGGTTGGGTCAAAAACTTCATCGAGTGGGAGGGCTGGCGCAAAAAAGACTTCGTCTTTGTGAAAAAGCAAAGCACCGTGTTCGCCTTTTTTAATAATCAGGTATTTAGGGCCCATCTTCAAAATCAATTTAGCCGATTTAACCAATGAAAACTGCCCGCCCAATTGCCGCGCCTCGCTGTCATTGACCATCAGCACATCCACCATTTTTAGAACTTTCTTTAGATCGCCCATTGAAGACTCCATCCAGAAATTCATGGTGTCCATCACAATCAGCTTGGGCCTTTCCTTGAGCTGTTCAATTACCCTGATCTGGATATTTGGCATCAAATTTCCAAGCATCAGGAACTCGCTGCCCTGGTAACTTTCAGGCAATTTTGGATTAAAATCTGCCAACACATTAAGATCGGTCACTAGGGTATCGCGTGTATTCATATCCAAATGATATTTTCCACTCCAAAAAAAAGATTTTTTGTCCTTAACGATTTCTACTCCTTCTAGCTGTACACCTCTTTTTTTCAATTCCATCATTTCACTATCTTCAAAATCATACCCGACAATGGACACCTGATTGATTGGCTGCACGAAATTACTTGCAGCATAAGCCGCATAGGTGGCAGAACCGCCAACGATCCGGTCCGTCTTGCCAAAAGGGGTCTCTATCGCATCGTAGGCCATCGTCCCTACTACAATTACAGACATAGTATTAATTTTTACCGCCCACATTCATCTCTTCCCTTGATTGTCCTTCTCTTTGGAAATCGTTATGGTGGATCGTTGTGGAGGATTTTGGAAATAATTTGGTCAATAGTTCCTTTACCGGATGACGGAAAGTCTGTGCAAACCTAAAGGAATTTACCAATTAAATAGCAAAAGTGTAAATCCGTCAATTATAAATCTTGCGCTCTCGATCTTTTAAGGTCAATGGGTAGGATTAATATTGAATGAAGCCGTTATTGGCAAGACAAGATTTTTAGGCGAATCAACACGAATCAGTTCACCATTTAATGAATCTTGGACTACAGATGAATCAATCTTGTTTATTATGATGGTTGAACCAGATCCGTTATAACCTATCAGGAGCACCATAAAAGCTATTTCGTGTAGCAAGCAGTTGATAATCAAAATTTGTTTTTACCCCGTTTATTTCAGCAATAAAGTAATAGGAAGACGAATTATTATCCTTTTTACACCCCATTGTAAGTAAATAGGAGTAGAACAGTGATTGCCAATCGTGCCAATATTTTTGAATTATTCGGAATTTTCATTGCATTAATTTGCCATAACTTTATAAATCAGTAGAAGCAAGCATTCTTGAAAATGAATTTGACCAATAAACAAACTGATGAAATACTTCCCACAATTTTCACGAAGCGCCACGCGAGAATTACTGGCATCGTTTATTTGCTTTACTTTCTGACAACAATATTGGCCGAAACTTTGAGGGGCAGCAAACTTGGTATATATAGCAATGCAATCAATTTGATTTCTTTCGCATTCTACATCGCTGTGACTATTCTCTTTTTTTACATGTTCAAGCCGGTAAATAGCTTAATCTCGTTGATTGCCGCATTGTGTAGCTTGGCAGGCTGTGCTATCGGAGCTCTAAGCGTCTTCTATCCTGCCCTATTAAATATCAGTCCACTTGTATTTTTCGCACCTTATTGTCTTCTTATAGGTTATCTCATTCTTAGGTCCACTTTCTTGCCTAGAATTCTAGGTGTACTAATGATTCTTGCGGGTGTGGGTTGGCTTGCTTTTCTGTCACCGCTCGGAAAATATCTGTCCCTTTACTTTGAGATCCTCGGCATAGTGGCGGAAGGGTCGCTCATGCTATGGCTGATTGTGAAGGGTATCAGCGTTGGGCAAGGAAAGGAACAGGCCGAGGCGAGTAGAATTAAGAGTTAAGAAAAGTGGTATCATGTATTCGGCTCGAGATTGTTTGTTCCAAAAGGTCAAAAGAGCACATATGTACGCTCTAAGGCCGAAAGGAATAATAAACAAATATGCTGAATCAAAACTTGGGACGATTTATTCTTTGGAAAAGATTACAGGAGAAACAATCAAAAAGAAATGAGAATGCTGCGCCCCATCGGATAGCCTTTTTGAGCTTATAATTTGATTTTGAATAAATTAATGAAAGCCTTTTATGAAAGAATTCATCGTCCAAGAAATTCATTACGAACATGAGGAAGAAGGGGTAGAGCCGCCGCCCCTAGACCTTATCCCAAATTTTGAAACACTGGAAAACTGGTTACATCATATTTGTGATACAGAGCAGCCTGAAAAACCCATTGCAACCTACCACTTTGGCGTTTTTGAATCTCCAGAAGGATATTCAGTATTCTTAATTGGCCGAAACACTTATGAAAAGGGTCAAAATCATTCAATCAGCACTATTGATTTTGAACCCTTAAATATGTATTTCAAAATGACCAAAAGCGAGTTTGAAAATCGAACAGGAGAACAAGTGAAGGAACAACTAATTACTCAGCTCAAAGATTTTACAATGACCGATAAATTCAGACAGTCATTTTTTACAAAAGCAAACGCAATCTTCACCGAATTTAACGGGGAAAAAATCTGGTCAAAATAAAATATAAAATCCAATTGGAGTTATGTCGTTAAATATGGCAACGATATACAAATTTACACCAAAATGGATTCTTTTTTCTTTTATTATATTTGTTTATTAAGTCAGAGTAAGATTAATTGTTGCTCGAAGATTGGATGTGAGTGACGGGGGTGAAGCCATAAAATTTAGTGCAACTATCATTCCCGTATTTTCTTGTTTATCAGTGGATTGAATGTAAGTAATTTATTGCTTAACTATGTGGAGTGAATTGTATAGTTGGATCGGGAAGCATTACCCTTTGGGTATTTTTGTGATTTGCATAATAGCGATCACCGCTTATGTGGTTACTCATTTTTTAAGATGGACCCATAGAGTTGAGAAAGTTGAGGACGAATGCAAAAAAATAGAAGGTCATCTAAAACCCCAATTAGTTTCAATCAATTCCTCTCTTACAACATTAAATGGTTCCTTTAATAGTTTAATTGTCTATCTAAAATCCAAAGATGGTGATATGGACACATCTTTGTTTAAATCAAAGAGCCCAATTCAGCTTACGGAATTAGGGCAAAGACTTTTAATTACAATTGGAGGGAAAGGTTTTATTGATGACAATATTGAACGACTTATAAAAGAAATGGATTTAAAGGGTATCAAAACAGCGCTAGATTCACAAACATTCGCGCCTATAGTCATATCGGAGGCATCGAATTGGGATTCATTCAACCACATTAAGGACTATACATTCAAAAATCCGTATTATAAAGAAAAAAATAAGAATGGGCAAGATATAGGTGTCCCATTGGATTTAGGGACAGTAACAAATGTTATGGGAATTTATTTGCGCGATAAATACTTAGAAAGAAACCCACATCTAAACCCGGAAGATATTCCATCGGTAATTCCAGCAAAGTAACCAATAAATAGAAAAGATTCCAAGGAGGCTGCGCGATGAAGGCAGCCTTCATTTGTAATCGCTAGTACTTGATCTGACATTTTGGGGTTGATTAATAAGTGTGGTTACTTAAAGTTAATCCCAATTGTCAGATCAAATCTTAACTTCTACACTTCATTTTTTGGGAGGCGGCACAGACAATAATGCACTCAAAACAAGATCAAAACCTTTATTCTGTCTTTTTGGCTTAATCTCTTTGGGCGGTTCTAAATCTTCAAATTTCAATTCCAATTGTCCCCTTCGTCTATCTACAAGTTTGTTAAACTGTTGAATAAAATGTTTCCAATTATCAGAAACCTGCATGAGTGTTATTACTGAATTCAACTGATTTTGCAAATGAGGATTACCAATATCAGATGTTAGACTTTGGAAAAATCTTGCTGTATAATTACCAGCAGGACTTTTAGGGGTATTTTTTTTAAGTTCTGTTAGAACTCCTTTTGGGAGTTGTTCATAAATGATCTTATTAGTCCATTTACCAACGACCCCAGGTCTTTTTTTAATATTTTGAACTGTAAAATCCCACCCATTTAATCTAAATATTTCTTTGTAATAAACATCGGGGAAAGTTTTAGTCCATTTAAGGAGTTCTTCAGATATGTACGCTTTTAAAATCTGCTGGAGTTCATCTCTTTCCCTTTCGTATTGGTAGCCGGTTGCTTCATCAACCAACGCAATAATGCCTATATTAGATAACCCCAAAAGAAGTATTTCGCTTGCCCTTGCAAGAGGTTCTTGGGATTTAGTTAAGATTGACCTACCAGTCTCCGGGCTTTTTGTTGCCCTTGCATCTAAATATACCTTGCAAAGCATCGGAAGGATTAGGGCATCGTAACCGCTATCCTCCTTCCCTTTTTTGTCTATATAATCGATTTGTTTGAGCACACCTATCAAATCCTCTCCCACAAAGGGTTGTAGGTTCTTTGCATCCAAAAAAGCGGGTACATTGAGCACCCTTATTTCACCTTTGGCTCTCCCCCTCCTTGTTCTTCCAAATGCTCTAAAAATGGCACTCCTTGAAATAATCCTCGTTCCATCATTTAATACTGCGCACCCTAATTTTTTATCTCCAATCTCAATAGTGCCCTCGTGAATTGCCTTTGGCATTTTTTCTTTACTCATTGTTTATTAATGCTTTGTATGTTAATCTTTTATCTATTGAAGTTAAGTACATATTGAATCTTTGGTTATCCTTAATTTTCCGGGTATTGTACCTGTAAGCAAATTCATTACAATATTGTTGCAAGTGCTTCTGACTGACCGAATGGTAAATGCCATAGATGCCGCGCTTTAATTGTGACCAAAAATTTTCTATACCATTGGTATGGAAACCGTTATCAACGTATACACCTTTTGAATGATTTATAATTTTGTGATCATACTTTTTCCCCACCCGGTAATAAGATGGGAATGAATCTGTTATTAAAATAGCCTTGGTGGCTACATTTTCAACGATAACCCTTTCAATAGTACGCCTTGTAACCATCGGTACGACTTCAGTCTTGACAATTCCATCCTTTTCAAGCATCCCGATTACCGGCGTTTTATCATCCGATCTGCCTTGACCCCATTTTTTCTTATTAGCATGTCTGTTTTTATCAACGCCGCCAATGTAAGATTCATCAGCCTGCACTTCATTCTGTAAGGTTTTTTTAAAATTTTTATGCGAATAAGCATATCTAATCCTGTGTAATAAAAACCAAGCACTTTTTTGCGTGATTTCAATGTCCTTTGCTAATTGGTGGCTGCTGATCCCTTTTTTGTGGCTATTGAAGATGTAGATAGCCATAAACCACTTTTGCAGAGGAACTTTTGTGTCCTCAAATATTGTCCCAGTCCGAACATTAAAATACTTACCCGTCTTTTTGCATTTGTATTTAAACCCAGCGCATTTATAAACCTTTGAGGTTTCATCAAAAGGGCTAATTACATTACCATTCCAGCGAATAGCCTCTAAATGATTAATACAGATTGCTTCGTCTGAGAAACTTTTTGTGAGATCGAAAAGACTTTTAAATTCAGTAAATTGTAGCATGATTGAGGATTTGATCACACTAAGGTAAGGCGTATTTTACACAAAACAAAATTTATTTGGTGTAAATTTGTATATCGTTGCCTTAAATATTAACTAACAACCGTTAGTTCGTTTATCTTTGATTCCTCGTATGGCAAAGATCCGGAGTAAAAAAAACAGTACAAAAAAAGAAGTTATTATTGAAAAAGCTTCTAAACTATTTCGCGAAAAAGGCTTTGGAGCTTCATCAATGAGGGATTTGGCAGAACACGTCGGTGTCGAGGCTGCTAGTTTATATAATCATATCCAATCCAAATCAGAAATCCTCCAAGCCATCTGTTTCAAGGTCGCCAATGAATTCATCTCCCATCTAGAAGCCGTGGAAACCAGTCCTGCGCCAAATCTAAATAAAATGGAAACCATCATCCGGTTTCATATCCGGATGATGTTGGATCAATATGAATATGTTTATATTTCAGATCACGAATGGAGGCATTTGCCCGAGCCTTATCTTTCTAATTTCCTTAACCAACGCAGAAGTTACAGGAAAAGACTAAGTGATATTATTGAAAGGGGGGTGATGAAACACGAAATAAAAAATATTGAACCTTACACAGCCGTGTTGACCATTTTATCTGCAATCAGTGGAATTGAATCCTGGCAACGGTCCCGAAAAAACACCAGTGCAGAAGTGCTGGAAGAAAATATGGTGCGGTACCTGATCGAGGGATTAAAACCACTTTAAGATTTTCCCTGAAGGAATAATTCAATCTCTATGGCCAGTCATTTTAGAATGCTTTCAATAAAGGATATTCGCAGGGAAACCCCGGATTGTGTATCCATCGCATTCACTATCCCTGAGGAGTTAAAAGAAGAATTCCGTTTCAAACATGGTCAGAGCATCAGTCTCAAACTTAAAATTGACGGTGA
>Ga0302326_10000929_pt1 | contig 76853 bp, 70 predicted proteins | sample Palsa_T0_3_FD_202264 | JGI IMG/M metagenome (GOLD analysis project Ga0302326, IMG submission 202264) | Peat permafrost microbial communities from Stordalen Mire near Abisko, Sweden - Palsa_T0_3 | ecosystem: Environmental > Terrestrial > Soil > Palsa > Peat permafrost | place: Sweden: Abisko...
TGGCCGGTGGTTTCGATAGCCGCCACCTGCACCTTCGGGTCGAGGTCGCGCAGCAGAAACGCGATGCTGGAAGCCGCCTCGGGATCGCGGATTTTCTGCACGGCCACCAGCGACTCGTAGATCACCGCGGTGTCCTTGGAATGCATCGCCTGGACCAGATCCGGTATGGCGGCTTTGCCGCGCAGGATGCCGATGGCGCGCGCCGCATTGGCCCGCGCGTCCACGCTCGCGCCATTGCGCGCCAGCGCGCCCAGCGCGGCGATCGCCTCCGGACGCGGTGTGATGTAAGGATCGATTATCTGGTCGTCGGTATCGGTGAAGTGGCCCTTGATGCTGGTTCCCGCGCGGCGCAAGGAAGAAGCGAATCCGGTCTTCAGATAACCCGGCAGATAGAAGTTGACCAAGCCATCGGTGGCGCGGATCTGGATTTCGGCGTCGCTGTCACGGGTGGCTTGAATCAACGGATCGAGGCTGTATTGCGTGCCGATTTCCGAAATCTGTTTGACCGCTTCCAGGCGGATTTCGAAATCCGGGTTGGTCAGCAGCGCGGCCAGTTTGGGAATGGCATCGGCGCCGCCCTTTGCCATCTCGCGGACGTCTTTGGGGCGCAGCGCGGCGGCATCCTGGGCATGGGCCGCGGCCGGCAGACAAAATGAAAGACACAGCAGGAGGGGGGTTGCGCGACGAAACAGCATACTTCTACTGTAGCAATCAGCGGACGAACTCAACCTGCACGCGCCGCGGAATGAGCCCGGCTTCATGGCCCAAATCGAGCAGTTTCTGCACGGCCGCCGGGATCATATCGCCGGCGTCCAGGGTGTAGTGATTCACGTACATGCCGACGAACTTCTCCGCCAGACTGGTCTCCATGTCGCGTGCGAACTGCAGCGCATAGCTGAGCGCCTCATCGCGATTGTCGAGCGCGTATTGAATGCTCTCGCGCATCAGACGGCAGCACTCGCTTTGGATATCGCCCGGCAACGTCCGCAGCAGAGCGTTGCCTCCCAACGGCAGCGGCAACCCGTATTTGCTCTTCCACCACCGGCCCAGGTCCAGCACCTTGTGGAACCCTTCGCGATCGAAGGTCAACTGCCCTTCATGAATGATCAGGCCCGCCTCCACGGAGTGTTCGCGGACGGCGTGCATGATTTTGTCGAATGGGGTGACCACGGCCTCGAAATCCGGCTGGAACAATTTCAGCGCTAAATAGGCAGTGGTCAGCTTGCCGGGCACCGCGATGCGCTTGCCGGCCAATTCTTCCGGCTCGATGGGCCGCGCCGCCACGAGCATGGGACCGTACCCATCGCCGATGCTGGAGCCGCTGGCCATCAGCACATATTTATCGGCCACGTACGGATATGCGTGATAGGAAATCGCGGAGAGGTCGTACAGGCCCTCGACCGCTTTGCGATTCAGCGATTCGATGTCCTCGAGGATATGGCGAAAGCTGACCTTGGGGGAGCGGACTTTCTTGGTGGCCAGCGCATAAAACATGAATGCGTCGTCGGAATCGGGACTGTGAGCGGCAACGATTTCCCGGGGAGGAGGCGTCATATCGCAGGAGGAGTACATCTCAGTTTACACGGGATGCAGCAGGAACGGGTAAAGAAAGGCGCCGAAAAAAAAGAGAAGGGGCGGTCCAGCATGCCTGCGCTTGTCAACAGGACCGGCGTACCTGGATAATCGAAGGGTGTTCGATCGCTGGCTTTCCCGCAAACCGAAGCCCCTGACCGGCGCGCCCGCAATCCGCCGCCAAAAAACCTATTCCGGACAAAGCGGTTATGTTTACCAGTATTACTATGAAGGCCACCGTCCCTTTAAGCGCGACCGCAATGGCGGGACCGAGTATGTCTTCAACGTCTCCGCGGACCGCAAGACGTCCATCGCGGTTTCGGTTCTGGTGAGCGAAGACGCGGTGGAGGATTGGGAAAGCCGGCACGGCCGCCCGCTGTACGCGAGCGAGCGCTACGCTATCGCCAAGATGGCGCTGTTCCAGGCGTTCGACGAGCGTCCCGACCCCAGCGCCATGAGCGCGGACGTGTTGGTGCGGGCCGCCGATGTGGAGGCTATTTTGATCGCGCTGGGGATTGAGTAGGTGGGGCGGGACTCCAGTCCTGCGGCCGGCGTCCACGCCGGCCTGTTCGTGGAAGAGCGGACATGGAGGCCCGCTCCGGTGTTCAGGCGCCAATGCTTCGTCCGGCCAGACAGCCGCTCAGGACGCAGCCGCCCAGGAAGGTGCCTTCCAGAGAGCCTTTGCCGTGAATGCCTCCGCCGCCGAAACCCGCCGCTTCGCCCACGGCGTACAGCCCCGGAACCGGCTGTCCATCCGCCGCGCGCAGCACGCGGCACTGCAAGTCGGTCTGAATGCCGCCCAGGCTCTTGCGGCTCAGGATGAATTCGCGAATCGCGATCAAAGGCCGCGCTTTGGGATCCAGGATCTTCTGGAACTTGCACGTGCGCACGCGGTCGCCGCGATACTGCCGCGCATTGGCGATCCGCCGCAACTGGTCGTCGTTGGAGTAGGCCGGTCCGCGGCCAATCATGTCGTCCCACGCGCGCACCGTCGCCTCCATCCGCGCATGATCGATCCGTAGGCCGTAGAGGCTCTGGCGATCCATGCGCTCCATCAGGTCGTCGAGACGGTCCGCCACCACGATGTCGTCCGGACAGTCGCGGATCAGGCGGTTCACCAGATCCTTGTTGCCGAAGAGCATGCTGGCCACCAGCCCCAGCCTCTTCTTGTAGCGGAATGCAGTCATGTAATCGCCGCCCGAAACCGCCAGTTCCTTGATCGCGATTTTCCAGTTCATCACCTGCCAGGAATACTTACCGGGCTGCGCGAGAACGCTCGAGACCAGATGGCGCGTGTCGGCGTAAACCGGCATGGGTCCGGGGTGCATGATGCGCTCGCCGCGCGCGTTCAACCAAAGCGCGGAGCGCGGCGGCACCAGGCTCAAGCCGTCGTTCGGGCGGCGCTGGGCCGGGTGATGCACGCCCGCGGCGTAATGCCAATGCAGGTCGAGATGCGTCACGGCGCCGCCCAACTCCGCAACTTTGCCGTGCAGCAGGCCGTCTCCGAAGCGGTGCGCGCCGTTGAGCAATTCCTGCGGAGGATCTCCCCAGGGCTTGTACCAATTGGCGCGTACGCAACTCAGATCGCCGCCGCACACGCCGCCGGAGGCGATGACCACGTGCTCGGCGCTCACCTGGACCTCGCGGCAGTCAGCCAGTTTGCGGCATCGGACGCCCGTGGCGCGCCCACCCGTCATCCCAATGGCGGATACTTCGGTATCGAAGAGCAGATCCAGATTTGCCCGTTGCGGGTGCGACTCCAGCGCGTCCAGCAGCCGGTGTATGATTTCGTAGCCGGTACCCCACACAATGTGCCAACGGGGTACGGTATTGCCCGGCGCGTAGAGCCCGCGCTCGGGCCAGTTCACCAGCGGCAGGAATGCAATCTTCTTTCGATCCAGGAATTCGAAGATGTGCTCGCGGGAATTCTCGCAGTAGAAGCGGCCCCAGGCGCGCGGCCATTCGTCATTGGGACCGTAATCGGCCACGCTCTGCCAGTCGCGCCATGCGAGTTCCGGCGAATCGTGAATACGCAGCCGTTTTTGATGCGGCGTGCCGATCATATGCACACCGCCGAAGGATTCTTTGGCGAGTCCGCCGAAGTTTTCGCGCCGGTCTTTATCGATCAGCAGGACGCGCCGTCCGCGGCCGAGCAACTCGTACGCGGCCACGATGCCCGCCAGTCCGCCGCCGGCAATGACGATTTCGGTTTGCACCTAAAGTGGGACAGGCCTCCTGTCCTTCTTCGTGTTGCAAATGCGCGATCCAAAAGACCGGCTGGCGGTCGTTGAGCGAGTTCGGCATGGTTGAAGGACAGGCCAGGAGGCCTATCCTACGTGCCTTCCGACCAGCTCGACAGATAGTGTTCCTGCTCGGAAGTGAGCCGGTCGATCTTCACCCCCATGGACTCCAGCTTCATGCGCGCCACTTGCTTGTCCAGGTCTTCCGGCACGGAATACACGCGGTTTTCGAGCTGGCTGTGATTCTTCACCATGTACTCGGCCGACAGCGCCTGGTTGGCGAAGCTCATATCCATCACCGAAGCCGGATGCCCTTCGGCGGCCGAGAGATTGATCAGGCGGCCGTCGGCCAGCACGTTGAGCCGGCGCCCGTCGCGGAACGAATACTCTTCCACGAACTCGCGCGTCTGCCGGTGAGAAGAACTCATCTTGGCCAGCGCGTCAAGATCGATCTCCACGTTGAAGTGTCCCGAATTGCAAAGAATGGCCCCGTTCTTCATGCGCTCGAAATGGTCGCGTGCGATGACGTGCTTGTTGCCCGTGACGGTGACGAAGATGTCGCCGATGACAGCGGCTTCGGCCATGGACATCACACGGAAGCCATCCATGACGGCTTCGATGGCCTTGGTGGGATCCACCTCGGTGACGATGACGTTGGCGCCCATGCCGCGCGCGCGCATGGCGACGCCGCGGCCGCACCAGCCATAACCGGCCACCACCAGGTTCAGCCCGGCCAACAGGATATTGGTGGCCCGGATGATGCCGTCGAGGGTGCTTTGGCCCGTGCCGTAGCGATTGTCGAACAGGTGTTTGGTCAGGGCATCGTTCACCGCCACGATGGGATACTTCAGCACGCCGTCCTTGGCCATGGCGCGCAGGCGAATGACGCCGGTGGTGGTTTCTTCAGTGCCGCCCACGATATTGGCCGCCAGATCCTGCCGCTTGCTGTGCAGCAGCGAAACCAGGTCCGCGCCGTCGTCCATAGTGATGTGCGGGGCATGTTCGGCGGCGGCCGTCAGGTGCCGGTAGTAAACGTCGTTGTTCTCGCCTTTGATGGCGTAAACGGGAATGCCGTAATCGCGCACCAGGGTGGCGGCCACGTCATCCTGGGTGGACAACGGATTGGAGGCGCACAGCACCACGGAGGCACCGCCATCGCGCAGCGTAATCATCAGGTTGGCGGTCTCGCTGGTCACGTGCAGGCAGGCGGCGACGCGCTTGCCCGCCAGCGGCTGGGTCTTGATGAACTGCTTGCGGATGGTCTGCAGGACGGGCATAGACTGGAATGCCCACTCCGTGCGGCGTTTCCCCAGATCCGCCAGGGAAATATCCTTGATGTCACAGGCAACTTGCATTTGCGTCTCGGTCGGCATAGGTTCCTTTTTTCCGCTCCCTAACGGTCGCGGCTCAGTAGCTTGGCTCGGTAACTAACGGGCGGCGGCGTGCGCTACGGCTTCTTCGCGCAACGCTTCCATCTTGTCGGTGGCTTCCCAGGAGAAGCTCTCTTCGGTGCGGCCAAAATGTCCGAATGCCGCGGTGTTGCGGTAGATGGGCCGCCGCAGCTTCAGGTGATCGATGATGCCCCGCGGGGTGAGCGGGAAATTCGCCCGAATCAGCGCGGTGATTTTGTCTTCCGGGACCATGCCGGTGCCGAAGGTGTTAGCCATTACGGAGACCGGTTCGGCCACGCCGATGGCGTAAGCCAGTTGTACTTCGCAACGGCTGGCCAAGCCGGCCGCCACTACATTCTTGGCGATGTAGCGGGCCATGTAGCACGCCGAACGATCCACTTTGGTGGGATCCTTGCCGGAGAAAGCGCCGCCGCCGTGCCGCCCCATGCCGCCGTAGGTGTCTACGATAATCTTGCGGCCGGTAAGCCCGGTGTCGCCATGTGGCCCGCCGATCACGAAACGCCCGGTGGGATTGATGTGGTAGCGGGTGCTGGAATCCACCATGTCCGGCGGGACGACCGGGTCGATGATGTGCTTTTTCACCTCGGCCCGCAGGGTTTCGATCGAAACCGAGTCGCTGTGCTGCGTGGAGACCACCACCGCGTCGATGCGCTTGGGCGCGCCGTCGACATACTCCACGCTTACCTGGCTCTTGCCATCCGGACGGAGGAAATCCAGAAGGCCCGCGCGCCGCGCCTCGGAAAGCCGCCGCACCAGCTTGTGCGCCAGCATGATGGGCAACGGCATGAGCTCGTCGGTTTCGTTGCAGGCATAGCCGAACATCATCCCCTGGTCGCCCGCGCCGCCCGTATCCACGCCCATGGCGATATCCGGCGACTGCGACTGGATGGCGTTCAGCACGCCGCAGGTATTGCAGTCGAAGCCCCACAACGCATCGGCGTATCCGATGTGCTCGATGGTCCGCCGCACTACCCGCGGCACGTCCACGTAGCAGGTGGTGGTGATCTCGCCGGCGACCACGCATATGCCGGTGGTGACCAGCACTTCGCACGCCACGCGGCCTAGCGGATCTTGCGCCATGACGGCATCCAATACCGCGTCCGAGATCTGATCCGCGATCTTGTCCGGATGCCCTTCTGTTACGGATTCCGATGTAAAAATTTGTCGCTGCATAGCTGTCCCGTCCATTGGAAGAAATCGTATTTCCGGTTAACTGGATTAAAGCCGAAAAAGAACTGACGCTCTAGTGTAGCGGAGTGCGGGGGTCAGGTCAAATTGGGCGGCAATGGCTGCCACGGATCTGGGCTTCAGCCGTGGCGGCGAAGAAGGCGTCAATGGAACCGAGCGTCGCGCCGGCGTGGCTGCCGCGAATCCTCAGGATGCCCCAGGTTTGCGCGATGCGCCGATCGATAGGCAGGATACGTCCCTCAAAACGGCCGGGCAATTCGTCGGCCAGCCACGCGGCCAACCGGCTGCGGCGGCGTCCCTCCGGAAGCAGTTCGATGCCCCGCCGAATCTGGGCGAACGATACGACGCTCAAGAACGTGCGGTCTTCGTCGGTTTCCGCCAGCCACGCGATCACATGCGGATCGGGCCGCGGTTTGACCCATTCCGAGATTACGTTGGTGTCCAGCAGGAAGCTCACAGATCGATCTCGCGGGATCGTCTTTAGCCCGAGATGCGAAGTTCCGAGTTGCGCAACGGAGATGCGGCGAAGAACTCGGCGAGGTTGCCCTCCCGTTTCGTCTTACGCTCCGCGCTGCGTCAATCTATGCAATTCGGAATCGACAGTTCCCAAGTCTGGCCCACCAGATCTTTGCCGAAACTGTGATGGGGCTTCTCCTCGACGAGTCGAAAGCCGGTTTCCTCGTAAATTCGCCGGGCGGCGTGGAGAATGCTGTTCGTCCAGAGCGTTATTTTCCGGTAGCCAGCTTCCCGAGCGAAGCGCTCGCACTCCTTCACCAGATGCCGTCCCAGACCGAGACCCCGCGCCGAGGGTTCGACCAGGAGCAGGCGAAGCTGCGCAACTTCATCGGTTTTGTGCACCAGAAACACGGAGCCGGCGCGGCCGCCATTCCTTTCCGCAATCCAGCAGGCTTCCCGCTGGGGATCGAAGTTCCGGACGAATTGAGCGGCGATCTCGGCGACGAGCGCCTCGAAGGAGTTGTCCCACCCGTATTCCTGTGCATACAAAGCGCCGTGCCGTTCGACCACCCATCCCAAATCGCCTGCCCGATGAGGCCGAAGCACGAAGGGCGCGGTTTCGGTTGCGCGCTTGCCGAGCAAGGTTTCGACGCGTTCCAGCGATTGGATCAGCTCTTCCTGGTCGGCCACGGCAAGTTGCCCGAGCTTCGCGCGGGTCTCTTCATGGGATCGCTGGTCGAGGGCAGCGAACTCCGATCGGCCTTGGGGCGTGAGCGAAAGGATGTGCTGCCGCCGGTCTGCCTGCGCCACATCCCGCGATACCAGGCCGCGCTCGCGAAAACCGGCGACGATCCGGCTGACGTAGCCGGCATCCAAGCCGAGCCCTTGGCAAAGTCGGTTTGCGGTCGGGCCGCGCAGGTGCGCAATTTCGTAGAGGACGCGGGCTTCGGTCAGTGAAAACGGGCTGTGGAGAAGTCCGTCGGTCAGGACACCGATTTCTTTGGTGTAAAGGCGGTTGAATCGGCGGACCTGTTCGGTGCGACGATCAAGGTCATCCATATAGTTGATAACATCACACAGATAGTTGCTTTAGTCAAATACAGGTTGGCGGCGCTGGGCCAATCATCTCATCCATTCCATCCAAAAGTTTTCAAACTGACCACCCAATTATGGTATGCTGTCTTCGTGGTCCCCCAGCCTCAACTGGACGCCTCCTCCGCCCTCCCTATCTATAGGCAGCTTTACGCGCACTTTAGCGGCCTCATCCAAACGGGACAAATGGCGAAGGGCGAGCGCCTCCCGGCTACCCGCGAATTGGCTGGTACACTTGGATTGAACCGTACCACCGTCGCAGCCGCATACGAACTCCTGGAGTCCGGAGGCTTCATCACCGGCCAAGTGGGACGCGGCAGTTTCGTTGCCGTCCAGCATCCCGCAACCGGCAGCCACTTGCTGGATTGGACGGACATGCTGCAGCGCTCAGCCCCCGCCCTCCAGCCCCCGGCCCCTGGCCCCCAGCTTCGCGAGGGCGTCAGCTTCGCCACCTCCCGCCCCTCCGAGCAACTCTTTCCGCTGGACGCCCTCCGCGCAAGCTGCGAAGAGGTCATGGCGGGCTCCGATTTCGCCCACATCCTGCAACTCGGCTCGCCCAGCGGTTACGAGCCGCTCCGCCGCTACCTTCTGGACGCCGCCCGCGCCGAAAACCTGGCCGCCCCGGACGACGACCTCATCGTCACCAATGGCTGCCAGCAGTCGCTGGACCTGCTCGGGCGCGTCCTCCTCCGCCCGGGCGATAAGGTGGTGGTCGAAGATCCCGTCTACCCCGGACTCAAAAGCCTCTTCCAGGCGGCCGGCGCACAGCTTATCGGAGTTCCGGTAGGCGCGGACGGCGTCGAGATCGACCAGCTCCAGGCCGCCCTCGAGCGCGAGCGGCCACGCTTGATCGTGGTCACCTCCAACTTCCAGAATCCGACCGGCGCGACACTCCCGGTCGGCGCGCGCTCCGCCCTCCTGCGCGCCGCCCAAGCCGCGGGCGTGCCGCTGGTCGAAAACGATGCCTACGGCGACTTGCGCTATAGCGGCGAGGATCTGCCGCCCATCAAGCAATCCACCGACGCCGGCCACGTCATTCTGTTGCGCAGTTTTTCGAAGATCACCTTTCCGGGCCTGCGCGTGGGCTGGGTGCTGGGACCGCGCGCACTGATAGCGCGCCTGGCCCAATCCAAGCAGCTCGCCGACCTGCATACCGATCAGCTTTCGCAGGCCGTGCTGCTGCGCTTCGCCGAATCCGGACGCATGGCCGCCCATCGCGCGCACATGCTGCAGGCGGGCGCCGAACGTCTGGCCGCGGTCCTGGCCGCCTGCGACCGCTACCTGCCCGCCGGATCGCGCTTCACGCGTCCGCGCGGCGGCATGAATTTATGGGTGCGCCTGCCCGAGCCGCTGGATGCCGGCGAATTGCTGGCCCGCGCGCACCGCGAGAACGTCTCGTACTTGCCCGGCAAGTATTTCGCGGTTTCGCGCTTCGATCCCGGATCGCTGCGTCTGAGCTTCGCCGGCCTCACGCCGGACGAGATCCGCAAAGGCCTGGCGACTTTGGGTACGATTTTTTCAAACGAGCTGGAGAGGACGCGGTCGAATGCCGCGATGGAACCCGCTCCTGCAATGGTGTAGGACAGGCCTCTGGCCTCTCTATGGTCCGATAGAAGGAGTACATATATGTTCCTCGACGAAACGTTTCGAGTCAAAGTCGGCTTAGCCGAAATGCTCAAGGGCGGCGTGATCATGGATGTCACCAATGCCGACCAGGCCCTCATCGCCGAAAAGGCGGGAGCCGCCGCCGTGATGGCGCTCGAGCGCGTGCCCGCCGATATCCGCCGGGAAGGCGGGGTCGCGCGCATGGCGCCGATCAACAAGATCCGCGAGATCATGCAGACCGTCAGCATCCCCGTGATGGCCAAAGCCCGCATCGGCCACTTCATGGAGGCGCGCATCCTGGAAGCCCTGGGAGTCGACTACATCGACGAGAGCGAAGTCCTGACCCCCGCCGACGAAGTGCACCACATCGCCAAACGCGACTTCAAAGTGCCGTTCGTTTGCGGCGCGCGCAACCTCGGTGAAGCCTTGCGCCGCATCGCCGAAGGCGCGGCCATGATCCGCACCAAAGGCGAGGCCGGCTCCGGCAACATCGTGGAAGCCGTGCGCCACATGCGCACCATCCAGAAGGAGATGAAGCAGCTCACCGTGCTGGGCGCCGAAGAGTTGGTGAACGCTTCCAAGGAATTGCAGGCCCCGCTGGAGCTGGTCGAGTGGGTCGCCCAGCATGGCAAACTGCCGGTGCCGAACTTCTCCGCCGGCGGCATCGCCACGCCCGCCGACGCCGCGCTGGTCATGCAGTTGGGCGCCGAAGCCACCTTCGTCGGATCCGGCATTTTCAAATCCTCCGACCCCGATGCGCGCGCTCGCGCCATCGTGCGCGCCACGACCTATTACAAGGATCCCTTCAAACTGCTGGAAGCCAGCGAAGAACTGGGGATGGCCATGCCCGGCTTGGACATCTCCAAGATCCCCGAAGGCGAGTTGCTGCAAACCAGAGGCTGGTAGGACAGGCTTCCCAGCCTGTCCCGCCCCCGATTCGTAAAATGAAGAGAATAGGCATCCTCTCCCTCCAGGGCGATTTCGAAGCCCACGCCCGCACCCTCGCCCGCTTGGGCGCGGAGCCGGTCTTCGTGCGCACAGCCGCCGATCTCGACACGGTCGATGGCTTGATCATCCCCGGTGGGGAAAGCACCACCATGCTCAAGCTGTTGCACGCAGAAAACCTGCTGGCACCGCTAGCCGCTTTCGGACGGCGCCGCCCCATCTTCGGCACCTGCGCCGGAGCCATCCTGCTGGCCGCCGGTGTCTCCCATCCCGCACAGGAGGGCCTCGGCCTGATGGATATCGATGTCGAACGCAACGCCTACGGCCGTCAGCTCGATAGCCGCGTGGCGCAACTTACCCCCGAAGCCGAATTCGCCGCCCGCACCTACCCCGGTGAAATGGAAGCCGTGTTCATCCGTGCGCCTGTAATCCGCCGTGTTGGACCGCGGGCGCGCGTCCTGGCCCGCTACCAGGGCGACCCGGTCCTGGTCGAGCAAGGCCCGCACCTGGTGGCTACCTTCCACCCCGAGCTCACCGCCGATTCCCGGGTCCACGAGCTTTTCCTGTCGAAGCTATGACCCGGCTTACTGTCACTTGTGGCCGATGCACTGTGCCCCGTGGCGCACGCACTCGTGCGTGCCGTGTCCCGACTCATCGGGACACCTCTTTATGACTCCCCCGTCCACCAAAGCCCGCGTGCTGTTCATTTGCATCGGCAACTCCTGCCGCAGCCAGATGGCCGAAGGCTTCGCACGCACATATGGCGCCGACGTGATGATCCCCGCCAGCGCCGGCCTGGCCCCCGCGTTTATGGTGGCGCAAGATACCGTCCGCGCCATGGACGAAAAGAATATCGATCTCCGCGACCAATTTCCCAAAAGCATCAAACAGCTCGGCCGCGCCCAATTCGATTTCGTGGTCAACATGAGCGGCTTCGACGTGCCGCCCGACATCGACACCCCGGTGCGCGACTGGGACGTCCCCGATCCGGTCGCCGAAGATTACGAAACCCACTGCAAGATCCGCGACGAGATCGAGACTCGCGTGATGGGACTCATCCTGGAACTGCGCCGGGCCGCGGACGACGGACGCTGAAGCGGCTGATCGATTCCCTATGCCGCAAGAAGGTTCTACACTAATGCTGGACAGTCGAAGGAAGATCACGCCAAGCGGGTAGATACAACCTAAATGCCGCCTCACGTCGCTGACACAGGCCGTTCAGCAGGATTTGGCTGGCCTTCGGACCCTCTGGAGGAGTTTGTTTTGGAACTTCGTCGGCGTCGAGAAAAGCCACCGCATCGAGTGCAGTGATGGGAATCTGAGGCGTTATTCCTCGCAGCGCACGAACATTGACCGGCATGAGGCATGTCATGCTTGGATCATCCGCCTCGCGGAGGGCGGCCAGAGCGAATCTATGAAAGAGGGGGCAATGCAATGACCATATCGAGAGGCCTGGTTATTTTGGTGATGGGCGTCCTATCGCTTCTCGCCGCAGACAGGAAAGTCCACGACTGGAAGACTGGCAGCGTGGAAGACGCGGCCATTCAGAAAGAGAATCTCGGATCGAGGACAGCGGGATCGGCCACGGCTGGCGGATACGGTGGCTTTGGCACGGCCGCTGGCCAGGCCAGCACGATGAACATCAGCCGAACCTGGTACGGAACGGTCATCAAAGGCGACGACTACGGCTTCATGGTCGCATGCCCCATGCGCCAGGTGCGCCACCTCCTCAAGCTCCCGGACCTCATTCCTCCAACCGTCACCATCCACGGCCCAATCAAGTACGCTTTAGAAAAAGAGGGCAAGTTTTTCATAGAGGATGAAGACGGTCGGGAGTGGAAGATGTCGGTCCTCAAGAAGATGGCAATCCCGCCTCCAGCCCTCGCGAAGTAAATCACGAAAGACGGATGTGCAAGCGATAGCATACCCGGACGAGTGCGGCTCCGCTACCATCAAATAGTGGACCAGTTCGCATTCGATTTCGCCCCCGCCCGCCGCGTCTACTCCGTCAGCGAGCTGAACGCCGCCATCCGCGCCGCGCTCGAAAACGAGTTCCCCGACATCTGGGTCTCCGGCGAAATATCCGGCGTTAAGCTGGCCACCAGCGGCCACTACTACTTCACGTTGAAGGAAGCTCAGGCGCAAGTGCGCGCCGTAGCCTTCCGCTCCGCGCACCGCTATTGGAAGTTCAAGCCCCAGGACGGTCTCGCCGTGCTGGCGCGCGGCCGCATCGATGTCTTCGAGGCGCGCGGCGAATACCAGCTCATCGTCGAACTGCTGGAGCCTCTAGGCCACGGCGCGCTGCAACTCGCCTTCGAACAGCTCAAGAAGAAGCTGGCGGAAGAAGGCCTGTTCGAGCCGAGCCGCAAGCGACCCCTGCCGCGTTACCCGCAGCGCATCGGCATCGTCACCTCGCCGCGCGGCGCGGTCATCTCCGACATGGTTCAGATCCTGTCCCGCCGCTTTCCCGGTCTTCACATCCGGCTTTTCCCCGCGCTGGTGCAGGGCGACGGCTCGGTGGAAGAAGTCTGCCGCGGTCTCGATTACTTCAGCCGCGGCTCCTGGGCAGAACTGGTGATCGTGGCCCGCGGCGGAGGGTCGCTCGAAGACCTTTGGACCTTCAACGAAGAAGCCGTGGCCCGCGCCATCGCGCGCTGCGCCGTCCCGGTAGTTTCCGCCGTGGGCCATGAAACCGATGTGACCATCGCCGATTTCGTCGCCGACCTGCGCGCGCCCACGCCTTCCGCCGCCGCGGAGATGATCGTCTGCACGCGCCAGGAACTGCTGGACCGCATCGGCGGCCGCGAGCAAAAGCTGGCGCACGCCATGCGCTACCACTTGGCTGGGTTGGCGCGCCGCTGGCAGCAGCAAGGCATCGAAAGGCCGCTGGGACTGCTGCACCGCGCCATGGGCCGCCAGGCCCAGCGTGTCGACGAACTCGAATTCCGCCTGCGCGATCTGCTGCGCACGCGGCTCGAACGCAATGCCCGCGCGCAACGCACATTGGCTGCCCGTCTGCGTTATTTCGACCTGCGCCCCCGTTTCGCGGCCGACCGCCGCCGCCTGGACCAGGCCCACGCCGCCGCCACGGAATCCCTGCGCTGGCAACTCGCCCGCCGCCGCGGAGCAGTCGAGCAACTCGCCGCCAAGCTCTCCCAACTCAGCCCGCTCCTCATTCTGGATCGTGGCTACGCCATCGTCACCAACGCATCCGGCGCGATCGTCAAGGACAGCGCCGCCGCTCCGCCCGCCTCCGCCATCCAGGTGCGCCTTGCCAGGGGCCGCTTGCACGCTACGGTCGAAAACACAACGGAACCGCAGATGCACACAGATGCACACAGATAAAAGCGATGTGTCGAGACGGGTCTCGACACGGCACGCAAGAGTGCGTGCGCCACGTCATCGCGCGATGCTACAGTATTTTACAGCAGTTGCATCGCGGATCTTCATCCGTGTGCATCTGTGTCCATCTGCGGGTTCCGTTTTTTCGAACTTGCGGAATGTAACGAAGGCGGCTAGAATCAGGAGTTTGCATCAGTCCAGGAGGAAGTATGGCATCAATCGCCGAGAGGGTGAAGCAGATTATCGTCGAGCAACTGGGCGTGGACGAGGCCCAGGTCGAGGACAACGCGTCGTTTGTAGACGACCTGGGCGCCGATTCGCTCGATATCGTTGAGCTCGTCATGGCCTTTGAAGAGGCCTTCGAACTGGAAATTCCCGACGAGGACGCCGAAAAAATAGCCACCGTCAAAGACGCTGTCACATACATCGAGAACAAGTCTGCCAAGAAGTAGCGGCGAGGCGTCTTTCCCAGGAGTATTTGCGTGTCACGCAGAGTGGTCGTAACCGGTGTGGGCTTGCTGTCCTCGGTAGGCATCGGGACTGAAGCAACCTGGCAAGGAATACTGGCGGGCAGAAGCGGTATCGGACCTATCACGGCGTTCGACGCCCACCTCTTTTCATGCCGGATCGCCGGCGAGATCCAAGGATTCGATCCGGGCAGCTACATCGAAAAAAAAGAAATCAAGAAGATGGGGCGCTTCATCCAGTTCGCCATCGCGGCGGCGGATTGCGCCATCGGTTCGGCCGGCTTGCGCGTGGAGCCCGAGGAAGCCGAGAACGTGGGCGTCTATATCGGCAGCGGTATCGGCGGATTCGAAGTCATCGAGCGCGAGCACCAGACGCTGCTCGAACACGGCCCCCGCCGCATCTCGCCGTTTTTCATTCCGGCGACCATCATCAATCTGGCTTCCGGCTATGTCTCCATCCGCACCGGGGCGAAAGGCCCGAATTCGGCCACCGCCACCGCTTGCACCACCAGCGCGCATTCCATCGGCGACTCCTTCCGGCTGATCCAGCGCGGCGACGCCGATGTGATGATTTGCGGGGGCACGGAAGCCTGCATCACCCCCATGGGGATTGGCGGATTCGCGGCCATGCGCGCGCTTTCGACGCGCAATGACGAACCCCAGCGCGCCTCACGTCCCTGGGACCTCAATCGCGACGGCTTTGTGGTAGGCGAAGGCTCCGGCATCCTGGTGCTGGAAGAGCTCGAACATGCCCGCCGGCGCGGCGCGCGCATCCTGGCCGAGACGGTCGGATATGGCATGAGCGCCGACGCCTTTCACGTTACCGCGCCGCCGCCCGATGGCGATGGCGCACTGCGCGTGATGCGCAATGCGCTGCGCGACGCCGGCCTGCAGCCGGAGCAAATCGAATACATCAACGCGCACGGCACTTCCACCGATGTCGGCGACCGCGCCGAAACCGCCGCCATCAAGCGCTGCTTCGGCGAGCATGCCTATAAGGTCGCCGTCAGTTCCACCAAATCCATGACCGGACATCTGCTGGGCGGCGCCGGGGGCCTGGAGGCCGGCATCACCGTCCTCGCTATCCGCGACCAGGTGGCCCCGCCAACGATCAACTACGAGACTCCCGATCCCGAGTGCGATTTGGACTACGTGCCCAACCAGGCGCGCCCCATGCGCATCGAACACGCGCTGTCCAACTCCTTCGGTTTTGGAGGAACCAATGGCGCTCTCATCTTCAAACGCTACGCGGAGTAGAAGGAGACAGAAGGCAGAAGACCGAAGTCGGAAGCCGCACCACGGCTCTTCCGGCTTCTGTCTCCCGACTCCTGTCTCCTGTCTTCTTTTCTTATGAAAATCATCGTGTGTATTAAGCAAGTCCCGGCTCGCGATTCGCAATTGCGCGTGGCGTCGTCGGGCGCTTGGATTCAGGATGCGGATCTCAGCTACGAGATCAACGAGCCCGATGCGTACGCCTTGGAAGAAGGCCTGCAACTGAAAGAGAAACACGGAGGCGAAGTGGTGGTGCTGTGCGCCGGGCCCGCGCGCGCCGCCCAAACCATTCGTGAAGCACTCGCCAAGGGCGCCGATCGCGCCATCCACATCGAAGAGGAAGACCTCGGCGCATTCGACGCGCTGGGCGCTGCCCGCCTGCTGGCCGCGGCGCTCGGCCCGGAACAGCCCGACCTGGTGCTCACCGGCCTGCAGTCCGACGACCTGGGTTACGGCCAAACCGGCGTGATCCTCGCCGAACTGCTGGGCCTGCCGCACGCCACCATCATCATGCAGGTGGAAAAGCAGGATGGCTCGATCCGCGTGAAACGCGAACTGGAGGATGGCTGGTTCCAGCATGTCGAGATGCCCTTGCCGGCGCTCCTGACCATTCAATCCGGCATCAACAAGCTGCGCTACGCGACGCTCATGGGCATCAAGAAATCCAAGAACAAGGAGATCCGGGGCGTGAGTGCTTCCAGCTTGGGCGCCGGCTCCGCGGCCCCCTCCATTCAACTGAGCCGCGTGTATCCGCCGGGGCGCTCCAAGCAGACCCAACTGTTCGACGGGCCGCCCAAAGAGGCCGCGGCGAAACTGGTCGAGAAGCTGAAATTCGAGGCGCGCGTCATATGAGCATTTTGGTGGTGATGGAGCAACGCGCGGTCCAAGGTCCGCCGGCCTGGAGCCGCATGTCGTGGGAGACTTTGGCCGCCGGCCAGCAGCTTGCGCGCGAGTTACAGCAGCCCGTTTCGGCGGCCGTGCTGGGACAAGGCATCGAAGGTCTCGCTTCGGAGCTCACCGAAAAGAAGCTCGATCATGTCTATGCCGTTGAGCACGACCTGCTCAAAGACTATACGCCAGATACTTACACGGCCGCTGTGCGCCAGTTAGTCGAGCACACGCAGCCAGGTATCGTGATCTTCCCGCACACTTACCAGGTGCGCGACTTCCTGCCCAAGCTGGCCACCGCGCTCGGTCGCGTGGCGGTCAGTGACGCGATCGCTCACCGCATCGAGGATGGCAAATTGGTCCTGGTGCGCCAGCTCTTTCAGGGCAAGCTCAACGTGGACGTGCGCTTCAACGGCGACCCGCCCTATTTCGCTTCGCTGCAGGCGGGCGCCTACCGCGCGGATCATATCGAAGCTGGATCGGCCCCACAGAAGATCGAGAAATTCGCGCCGCAGCTCACTCCCAGCCGCATCAAACCGCTGGAGTTGTTCCGTGAAGCGCAGCGCGCCGTGGATTTGACCGCCGCCGAGATCATCGTCTCGGTGGGCCGCGGCATCAAGGAAGCCGACAATATCCCCATCGTGCAGAAGCTGGCCGACGCCCTCGGCGCGGAACTGGCCGCTTCGCGGCCCATCTGCGATTCCGGCTGGCTCCCCATGGAGCGGCAGGTCGGCAGTTCCGGCCAAACCGTCGCCCCCAAGATGTACCTGGCGGTCGGCATCTCCGGCGCCATCCAGCATCTGGTCGGCATGAAGGGATCGAAGATCATCGTGGCCATTAATAAGGACGCCAACGCGCCCATCTTCGAGGTTGCGGATTACGGCATCGTGGGCGACTTGTTCCAGGTGGTGCCGGCGTTGGTGGAGGAGATCAAGAAGGCTAAGGGGTGACGCCCGCCACTCGCTCCAAGGCCGCGAGCCTATTTGACTCCCGGCGATTCACCGACTATTGTGGACTTCATGGATGAAATCACGTTCCAGGTCTTAAACGACGAGGATTCAGGCTGGCTCGTGGCCTCGTGGGACGCGCCGGACCACGTGGGTGGCATCACGACGCAGGGGCGTGACCTTCGGGATCTGCAACAGCAGGTCCGCGAGGCGGTCGAGACCCATTTTGATCAGGGCCAAGTCCCGCACCGTATCCGGCTGCATTTCGTCAACGATCCGGTTCTGATCCAGGCATGAAGCTGCCCCGGAACGTGTCCGGTGCGGCGGCAAGCCGGGCACTGCAGCGGCTCGGATTCACGGTCACGAGGCAGGTCGGGTCCCACGCGCGGTTGGTTCGCGGCGACCGCCGGGTAACCGTTCCTATGCACCGTGCGTTAGCTCCAGGCACGCTGCAGAGCATCTTGCGGCAGGCGGATGTCGGTCTCGAATCGTTTCTCGATGTGCTCTAAGCGATAGAAGTTTGCCGCTTCAACGGTAAAATCCTCCCCGGCGAGCCGACAACTGCTCACTGAGGCCCCGGAGCGACCGCTTGTGCTGGTTGGGGTCCAGCAGTTCTTTATCCTCGCGCTCGCGTTTTCGAATACGGCCATACTGCGAATCGCCCATTACAATAGAAGATGCATGCCGTCCCGCCTCCGCCACGCTATCTGCAGCGAAATCTTCGAAAGTCGGCCCTTCCGGGACGCATGCTGCGCCATTCGTGCAGCCGGATACAGCGGCATCGAGATAGCGCCGTTCACTCTGGCGGAAGATCCGGCCACGTTCCCGCCCGCGCGCCGCAGAGAATGCCGCGACATCGTCGCCTCCGAAGGCTTGCAATTCGTGGGCCTGCACTGGCTCATGGTCAGCCCCAAGGGCCTGCACGTCACCACGCCGGATGCCGACCTCCGCTGCCGGAGCTGGCAGCACATCCGCCATCTCATCGATCTCTGCGCCGATCTTGGTCCGGACGGCATCCTGGTCTTCGGTTCGCCCAAGCAACGCGCCACCACCGGCGGACTCAGCCGCGCGGACGCTACCCGGCACTTCGTCGATGGCTTGGCCGCCGTCGCCCCGCACGCCGGCCAACGCGGCGTTACAGTTTTGATGGAAGCGCTGCCGCTGGGCCAGTCCGATGTGGTCACTTCGCTCGATGAAGCCGCGGCGCTGGTGCGCCAGATCGATCACCCCGCCATCCGCACCATGTTCGATTGTCACAATGCCATCGACGAGACAGAACCGCACGCCGTGCTGGTCGAACGTTACCACGATCTGATCCGCCACGTGCACGTGAACGAGTTGGATGGCCGCTATCCCGGAACCGGCTCTTACGATTTCAAACCAATCTTCGATGTGTTGCGCCGCCGCGAGTATGGCGGCTGGGTCTCACTCGAAGTTTTTGACTTTACGCCCGGCCCGGATACCATCGCGCGCGAGTCACTTCGCTATCTGGAAACTCAATGAGCAAATATGTCGTTACAGGAGGTGCGGGCTTCATCGGCTCCGCCATTGTGCGGGGCCTGCTGCGGGAAGGCGCTCGCCACGTGGTGGTGCTGGATAACTTCCTCACCGGCCACGAGGAAAACCTCGACGATGTCCGCTCCGCCATCGACATGCAACGCGCCGATATTCGCAATTACGAAGACATCGCTGCCATGCTGAAGGGTGCCGCCGTGGTCTTTCACGAAGCCGCCATCCCCTCGGTGCCGCGCTCCATCGACGATCCCGTCCCGTCGCACGAAGTCAATATCGACGGCACGTTCAACGTGCTGCGCGCCGCGGCGGAGGGCGGCGTCGGGCGGGTGGTCTATGCCGCGTCGTCATCGGCGTACGGCGACACTGAAGTGCTCCCAAAGGTCGAGAGCATGACGCCGCGGCCTAAATCGCCCTACGCGTTGCAAAAGCTGGTCGGCGAATACTACGCCCAGATCTTCGCCTCGAACTTCGGAGTAGAGACCGTATCGCTGCGCTACTTCAACGTCTTCGGTCCGCGCCAGGATCCTTCCAGTCAGTATTCCGGCGTGCTATCGCTGTTCATCAAAGCCGTGGTGGAGCGGAGATCCCCAACGATATTCGGCGACGGCGAGCAGTCCCGCGACTTTACTTACGTGGATGACGTGGTGGATCTCAATCTGAAGGCCGCCCGCGCGCCGGGAGTTTCGGGCAAGCTGTACAATGGCGGCAATGGCGGGCGCATCACGCTGAATGAGGCGTGGCGCCTGGTGCAGCAGATCGAGGGCGCGAGGATTCCGGCGAATTACGGCCCTCCGCGCCCCGGCGACGTGCACGATTCGCAGGCGGACACTGCCTCCGCGGCCGCCGATCTCGGTTACGCGCCGCGCTTCTCCTTTGAAGAGGGCTTGCGGCTCACATTGGCATGGTACAAAGCGCAACACGCCCGGTGACCCTCACGCGCGAGCCGCTTTACCTCCGCGGCATCGAGCTATATCGCGCAGGCGAGTTCTTCCAGTGTCACGAAGTGTTGGAAGAACTGTGGACGCCCATGCGCGGACCCCATCGATTGTTTCTGCAAGCCCTGATTCACTTTGCCGTGGCGTTCTATCATCAGCAACGGCGCAATCCGTTGGGCGCGGAGCGGCAGTTGCGCAAAGCCCTGCGCAAGCTCGAGCCCTTTCTGCCGACGTACGAAGGCGCGGATACGGCCACTCTTCACCGGGAAGGCCAGGCGTGCCTGCGGCGCATCCAGGCGGGCGAGGCGCCCGCGCCGCCACGCATGTTACTGCAGCGCCTTTTCGATGGCTGACTGGGCCACGGGCGCAAGTAACTCGTAGCCTTTCAGATTGGGATGCAGCCCATCGTCCGAATAACCCTCGCGTAACATACCCTTGTCATCGACAGTTGCGGCGTGGTAATCGGCAAACACGGCGTGCACTTTAGCCGCGTACTCCTGAAGCCAGGCGTTCAGTTTCAGAATATCCGCGGGAGGGCGCGCGCCAGTCTGCTTGTTCTTCGTGTAATCGCTGATCGGAGTCAATGAGCAAAGAATCACCTTAATTCCATGGGCCTGCGCCAACTCGGTCATGGCCTGGAAGTTCTCCTCGATCATGGTGATGGTCTCGGGGCCGGTGTTGCGCGAGATATCGTTGGTGCCGGCCAGAATGATGAGCGCGGCAGGTTTCAGGTCGATCACGTCCGGATACATGCGCACCAACATCTGCGGAGTCGTCTGGCCCCCGATACCGCGGTTCACATACGGCTTGTCCGGAAACGATTGCGCGAGCCTCCAACCGTCCGTGATGGAATCGCCCAGAAACACGACGCGGCGCGGATCGGCGGGTAGCGCCTTCACGCGCTCATTATCCTGATGATAGCGGCCGAGCTGATTCCAGTCCTGAAGCTGGTGGGCGAGATTGTGCGCAAGACCAATCAGGCAACAGTTGGACTTGGGCGGATTGTATTCCTCCACCAACTGGCAGCGTGCGGCGGCGGGCAGGAGCAACAGCGGGATCGCGAAGGCAGCTACGTTTCGAGACATGGATCCTCCTTGGGCTTACGCAGCCAAGCATATCCTATTGCGCCGATGACTCCCAACAGGGCGGCGCTCCCGAAGTAGAGTTTACGGATGCCGAACTGCTGCGCCACAGGGCCGGCCACAAACATGGCCAGCACTTGCGACATGGCCAGCAGCGACATGAGGCTGCTGGTCACGCGGCCGAGCAGGGCGTGCGGCGTCTCCCGCTGCAACAGCGTTTGCGAAGGCACCATGATGAACGCGGCGCCGAAACCCAGCCCCAGCATCCCGATGGCGGTTGTGGCAACCTTGCCGAACAATGCCGTGAAGAGAATCGCGGTGCCCATTCCGCCGAGGCCGTAGACCACTAAGGACTGCTTCTGTACGCGCGAGGCTGCGCGATGCAGGAGTTGAGTACCGGTAATCATGCCCACGCCGATTAGCGAGTTCAGGGTGCCAAAGAGGGCCGCGTTCGAATGCAGGATGTCACGCACATAAACGGAGAGCAGCGCGCCGAAGCAGCGCACCGCGAACATGCCGGCGGTCATGGACAGAATCACGAACGAGATGACCGTATGCGTGAAGATGAAACCGAATCCCTGGCGCATGGAAGACAGAATGGAACCGGCGGCCGCGCCCGGCGACGGCACCCGGTGAATGGTCAGCGACATCACCATGGCGGCGGAGAAGAAGAAGCTGAAGCTATCCAACAGGAAGCAGGCGTTGGCGCCGAACCATTGCACCAGCAGGCCGGCGATGGCCGGGCTGATAATCTGCGATCCTTGCACGGCCTGCGACATCAGCCCGTTGACAGCCAGCAATCCGGCGGCGGGCGCCAGCGCGCGGACGGCTACCGATTGCGCGGGCACGAAGAAGCTGGACACCGTGCTGAGCGCCAGGAAGATGCAGTAGATGGAGTTGAGGTCGCGCACGAAAATCAGCGCCAGCACCAGCACTCCGCGCGTCAGGTCGCTCGCGATCATGGTCCATTTCACGTTCCACTTATCGACGTAGACGCCTGCCAGCGGGCTGACTATCGCCAGCGGCAGCATGTAGGCGACCAGGATCATGCTGACCTGCGTGGCGGTGCCGTGCAGTTGAAATGTGACCAGGCTGAAGACCGCGAAGATCGCCAAAAAGTCCCCGAAGATGCTGACAAGCTGGGCGAGCCAGAGCCGCCGCACGGAGCGGATCTTCAATACGTCGCGAAAAGTCAGTTGTAGCGCAGGACTGGCCATGCTGGTGGAAACCCCGCTGAAACGCGGTTAGGTTTCACCCATCATAGCAAAGCGGAGCGAAGTTTTTTCGGGACCTTCTCCAGCACGAGGTCGTAGGATGCGCGCACGAGGCGCTTGATCTCCGCTGCGGTCAGGGCGTCTTCCGTCTCCAGCGCGATCCACTGGTTGCGCGCGAAGTACGGCGCCTGCATGATGCCGGGCCGTTCGACTAATTCGACGAACTCCTCAGGGCACATTTGAGCGCACCCACTCGACGTTCATATGGCGTTGGCTCGACTATTATGACACGCTGGATGCGCGTGAGGTCGGTTCAATGATAGAGTTATAGCAATGGCGCGCATACTCGACATGCACGAGAAATGGATGGAGAAACCGTCGTACCGGGAGGCGTACGAGGCGCTTGAGGAAGAGTTCGCGCTGGCCGCCGCGGCCATTGACGCGAGTGCTTCACAGGAGCATTGTCGATGACTCCCGCGATAGGGATACGCCTGCCCGAAGCAGAAATCCGCGAAATCTGCCGCCGGTTTCGGGTGAAGGAGTTGTCGCTATTCGGATCCGCTGCACGCGGCGAACTGCGCCCGGAAAGCGACATTGATTTTCTGGTAGACTTCCTTCCAGATGCGCGGCCAGGATTACTGGGTCTATCGGCTATGGCCCGCGAACTGTCGGCCCTATTGGGCCGTCACGTCGATCTGGCAGTCAAACCCGCCTTGAAGCCGCTCATCCGGACGGAAGTGTTCGCCGAGGCTCAACCGATCTATGCGGCGCGACGGCCAGCGGCCGCACGATATCGTCGATGCTCTCAGTTGGGTAGCAAAAGTGGTCGCGGGGCGGACTGAAGACGAGTTTGCCGACGACGAAATACTGCGGTACGCCATCGCGCAGCGACTGACCGTTGTCGGAGAGGCGGCCGCGCGGCTCAGCAGGGAACTGCTACAGAAGTATCCGTTGATTCCCTGGGCGGCCATTGTAGGCCAGCGGAATATTCTGATACACCAGTATTTTGGGGTGCACTAGCCACTTGTGTGGAAAACGGTAGCTGACGACGTTCCGGCGCTGCCGCCACCCTACTCCCCCTCCTCGCTCCCCACCTTCAACACCGCCAAGAACGCCTCCTGCGGAATCTCCACCCGGCCCACGCGCTTCATCCGCTTCTTGCCTTCCTTCTGTTTCTCCAGCAGCTTGCGCTTGCGGCTGATGTCGCCGCCGTAGCACTTGGCCAGCACGTTCTTGCGCATGGCGGGAATCGTCTCGCGCGAGATGATTTTGTTGCCGATGGCCGCCTGCAGCGCCACCTCGAACATCTGCCGCGGGATCAGCTTGCGCATGCGCTCGATCAGGATCTTGCCGCGTTCATAGGCGAAGTCCCGGTGAATGATCATGGAGAGGGCGTCCACCGGATCGCCCGCCACCAGCACGTCCAGCTTCACCATGGGCGAGACGCGGTACCCGGCCAGGTGATAATCGAGCGAAGCATAGCCGCGCGACGAAGACTTCAGCCGGTCGTAAAAATCCAACACGATCTCGTTCAACGGCAGCTCGTATTCCAGCAGCACGCGCCCGCTGCCGATATGCTCGAACTTCTTCTGCTCGCCGCGTTTCTCTTCGAGCAGGCTAAGGATGCCGCCCAGGTATTCTTCGCGCGTGATCACGGTCGCCAGGATGATGGGCTCTTCCACCTGTTTGATGCCGGAAGGATCCGGGAACTTGGTCGGGTTATCCACCTCGATCAGCTCGCCCGACTGGGTCGTCACACGATAGCGCACGCTGGGGGCGGTGGTGATCAGGTCGATGTTGAATTCGCGCTCCAGCCGCTCCTGCACGATCTCCAAGTGCAGCAGGCCCAGGAAGCCGCAGCGAAAGCCGAAGCCCAGCGCCACGGAGCTTTCGGCCTCGAAATTGAAGGCGCTGTCGTTAAGCCGCAGCTTTTCCAGCGCATCGCGCAGCAACCCGTGCTCGTGCGATTCGATCGGATACAGCCCCGCGAATACCATGGGCTTGATCTCTTCAAATCCGGGCAGCGGCTCGGCGGCCGGATCGTCATGATCGATGATGGTGTCGCCGATCTTGGCGTCGGAAACGGTCTTGATGTTGGCGAACATGAATCCGACTTCGCCGGCGGAAAGCTCGTCGCAGGGCGTGGCTTTGGGCGCCTGGTAGCCCAACCCTTCCACCTCCAGAACCTGAGAACTGGACGAACTGGACCACAGCCGGATGCGCTGTCCTTTGCGCAGGCGGCCATCCACCACGCGCGTCAGGATGATGACGCCGCGGTAAGGATCGAACCAGGAATCGAAAATCAGGGCGCGCAGCGGCGCTTCGGGCAACCCGCGCGGCGGCGGCACTAGGTGCACGATAGCTTCCAGAACTTCGTGCACGCCGATGCCCTGCTTGGCGCTTACCAGCAGCGCGTTCGAGGCGTCCAGCCCGATCACGGATTCGATCTGCTCGCGGATGCGCTCCGGTTCGGCGGCGGGCAAATCGATTTTGTTGATGACCGGAATAATTTCCAGGTTGTGATGCAGCGCCAGGTAAGTATTGGCGAGCGTCTGCGCCTCCACGCCTTGGGATGCGTCCACCACCAGCAATGCGCCCTCGCAGGCTTGCAGGCTGCGCGAAACTTCGTAGGAAAAATCCACGTGTCCCGGCGTGTCGATCAGATTCAGTTGGTACATGTGACCATCGCCGGCCGGATAATTCAGGCGCACGGCGTGGGCCTTGATGGTGATGCCGCGTTCGCGTTCCAGGTCCATGGTATCGAGGACCTGCTCCATCATCTCGCGCTGGGCGAGCGCGCCGGTGGCCTCCAGCAGCCTGTCCGCCAGCGTCGATTTCCCATGATCGATGTGCGCGATGATGGAGAAATTGCGGATGAATTCGCGGTCCATGCGGTATGATGATGCCGAGGGGGCAAGTGCGGCCTGCCTCCCCGATTATCCCATATGTCCTACGGCAACATCCGGTTTGAAGTGGGTGACAGCGGCATCGCGCTGCTCACTGTGAACCGGCCGGAGAAACTGAACGCGCTGAATGCGGAGACAGTGCTGGAACTGCGCGACGCGGTGGCGCGCGCCGGGAGCGACACGGAAGTGCGGGCGCTGATGGTGACTGGCGCGGGCGAGAAGGCGTTCGTGGCGGGGGCGGATATCAATCAGCTTGCGGTGCTGACTCCGATTGAGGCGCAGGCTTACGCGGAACGCGGGCAGCGCGTCTTTCGCGAGATCGAGATGTTGGCTAAGCCCACCCTGGCGGCCGTCAATGGGTACGCGTTGGGCGGCGGTCTGGAATTGGCGATGTCTTGCGCCGTGCGCGTGGCGTCGGAGAATGCGCGGCTGGGGCAGCCCGAAGTGAAGCTCGGCATTCTGCCGGGCTATGGCGGCACGCAGCGGCTGCCGCGCCTGGTGGGCCGCGGGCGCGCGCTGGAGATGCTACTCTCGGGCGAGCCGGTGACGGCCGCGGAGTCGTATCGCATCGGGCTGGTGAATCATGTGGTCCCGCAGGCCGAGCTGTTGGAGTTCAGCCGGCAATGGCTGCGTAAGGTGCTGGCGAACGCGCCGGTGGCGTTGGGTCTCACGATGCAGGCGGTGGATGTGGGCCTGGAAGCCGGCCTGGAGCAGGGATTGAGATTCGAAGCCGCGGCGTTCGGACTGACTACCGCCACGGAGGACAAACGCGAAGGCACGCGCGCGTTTCTGGAGAAGCGCACGGCGGCGTTCGCGGGAAAGTGAAACATGCCGAAAGTGATTGAAGGTCAACTGACAGCGGCAGGTCTGAAGTTCGCCATCGTCGTGAGCCGGTTCAACGGCTTCATCGGCGAACGGCTGCTGAGCGGGGCGCTGGACGCACTGGCGCGCACGGGCGGGCAACCCGACGATATCGAGGTGGTGAAGGTTCCCGGGGCGTGGGAACTGCCCGTGGTAGTGCGCGAGCTGGCGCGGCAGAAACGGCATGACGCCATCATTTGCCTGGGAGCGGTGATTCGCGGCGATACGCCGCACTTCGACTACGTCGCCGGCGAAGCGGTGAAGGGCATTGGGCAAGTGGCTGCGGAGAGCGGCGTGCCGGTTTCGCTCGGCGTGCTCACTTGCAACACGCTGGAGCAGGCCATCGACCGGGCGGGCGCCAAGGGCGGCAACAAGGGATTCGATGCCGCCATGGCCGCCATCGAGATGGGCAACCTGATGCGGCAGTTGCGCCAGGCGAACTGATGCCTGCCCGCCGCCGTTCGCGCCAGAGGGCTTTGCAAATTCTCTATTTGTGGGATGCGCGTAGGCAGCCGGTGGAAGAAGCTATCGCCGCCTACTACGATACGCTGTACTCGGAGGAGAGCCGCACCAAGCCGCAGCCCGACGCGTTTCTGGACCGGCTGGTCACGGGGGCCGTGGAGCATGTGGAGGAGCTGGACCGCCGCATTACGCAGCATGCCGAGCACTGGCGCATCGAGCGCATGCCCTCGGTGGATCGCAACATTCTGCGGCTGGCCGTATATGAGATGATGCATTCCGATACGCCCGCGCCGGTGGTGATCGACGAAGCGCTGGAGTTGGCGCGGCGGTATTCCAATGAAGAGTCGGTGCAGTTTGTCAATGGCGTGCTGGATGCGGTGCATCGGGATTTGGTGAAACAGGCGCATAGCGCGGGATAACGCGGATCGGCTCGCGATGCCGGGCAGCGTGCCCGAAAGCGCATGATAGATTTTATTGGTTTCGTCCAATAGGCTGATAGCTTGGTCGATCTAATATGCGCGGCGGATGCCCCGGCTCGGCTGTCGGAACCGGGGGCCGAGGTGGGCGAGGCAGAAGGGTTACGGGGACAACTGCGCCGTAGGTCCGGTTCTGCAACATGAGGGTTTTGCAACGTGCTTGGCCAAGGGAAGGCGGTCGGGGCGAGCGCTTTGAACATGGAAATACGCAGACAGGACGCCTGTACGGGCTGCGGTAGGGCTACGAAGCGTTTCCACCCGATTCTACGCTTGCCCCTGTGCCTGGGTTGTCAACAAAAAGATCGGCACAAATACGGATACATCACGAAGACACGCGCGCTGGAAGAGTATCGGCTAAAGCCGAAAGACATAAGTCACTTGACGTACCACGAGGTAGATAACCCTCACTACAAGAAAGCCGCCCCGATGGTGCTCTACTTGCACTCACAGATTCGCGATCGGGCGGCAGAAAAGTGGGGAAGCCCGGAACCGTACAGAGTTCAACTCGTGGAATTTCCCCCTGAGATCCTCACGTGGTTCCTTGAGGATCTGGAGCGACTCAAACAACTTGATCCATCCAGCTTTGAGCGGCTGGTTGCAAACCGCCTCGAGCGGATGGGCCTAAATGTACACCTGGTGGGAAACGTTTTCCGTATGGACGGGGGAATCGATATAATCGCCTATCCAAAGCCTGAGCGTTGCGCGGTGCCGTTCTTGTTAGCCGTTCAGGCAAAGCATCATAGAACCGACCGAAAGACAGGGGCTCCGGATGTCCAACGGTTTCTGGGCGCGATGCGGACTTCACGGCCGCAGTTCCACTTCGGGATGATTGTCACCAATACAGCGTTTACCGCAAACGCGGCTTGGTGCGTGTCGAGTGATGCGGCTATGATGCGATTGCGCGATCTACGGCACTTACGCCGATGGCTCCAAAACGATGTTGCCAATGAGGCAGAATGGTCTGAGATGCCACCTAAGATAGAGTTAGCTCCAGGGATCTCGGTTCCGATCCCTAGACCCAAGAGTTTTGCTTGAAGCAGGCCCTTGTCCTCTGGTTTGATGAGCGGGCCTACAACATGGCGACATCGACCTTAACGATCTGTCCGGTTTGCACGAAGTCGACGGCGGTAGCGATCCGCGCGGCAACTCGCCGCATCGTCGGCCAGTGGTTAGAGGAGAGGATCACCAGAGCCAGCTTACGACTCGCAAAATTTTGCTGATACTGGACGTTCTGGTCGCACGTAAGCAGCAGATCGAACCCCGCTTCCTCAGCCGCGTCAAGCAACGCGCCGTTCTCCAGCCCTTGCCATCCCAGTTGATCCGCCCGTACGACCTCATGTCCCCGCAAGAAACGCGCGAGCGGGGCCGGAGTGTTGGCGTCGAACAGGATCTTCACGCAACCGCCGTGGGCTGCTCAAGGGAATTCTTGGCAAAGGCAAGAACGCGATGCACCTGTTCCCGGCTGACGGACGGGAACCACTCCAAGAACTCGTCTATGGTTGAGCCCTGGTCGAGATGCTCGAACAGCGCGGCAACCGGGAGCCGCGTGCCTCGGAAGCACCATTTCCCGCCGAGCTTCCCGGGGCTGCGGTCAACAGCACTGCAGAAGGTCCAGTCCATATTCTTAGTTTATCGTTGATCGGACGCGTGCCGGGACACATGAGGCAGCAGCTAAGCCGAGCGCCGGATCGGCACGAAGCGAATCTCTACCCTTTGATTCAACGCCGCAGCGAGTCTCCGCAGCATCGCCAACGAATGGCCTTCATAATCGGCGTCTTCCAGACGGCAGATCACCGACGCGGTCGTGCCGACCAGCTTGCCCAGTTGAGTCTGGGTGAGACCGGCCTTGGTCCGCAGGCCGAAGATTTTTCGGGCGATCTCCTCGTTGGCCCTCGCCTCCTCCAGAATCTTCAGCCGCTCCGGTTCGCCCTCGAACAACCGGCGGTGGAGGATCTCAACCGCGTCGGTCGTGGTCTCCATTTTTCTGGTCATGTCGTACTCTCCTCGTGGCGATATGCGTCGCCGGATTCGCCTCAAACCGCTTCTTGCGCTCGATGGCGCGGTCTATTTCCCTTGGCGGCACGGCGCTCTCTTTCACGATTCCATGTGAAACAACCGCTGCAATTGCACCGTGGAAGAAATAGAGAATTCTGTAGTGGACGCCCTGCAGACTCGCACGGAGTTCGTAGATTCCATCCCACAGCAAATCCGCCTCTGGCCGGCGCAGTTCGTGACCCAGTTCTCGGAGCCGCTCCACCCGCAGAAGGCACTTCGCGTAGACCTTTACTGGCAGTCGCTCGATCCACTCCAGGAATGGGCATGAGCCGTCTTCCTCGCAGTATAAGGATGACCTTCGTCTTCGGCATCCCGTCTCAGTCTATTCGCAACTTTGCGAAAACGCAAGACCGCGGAAAATGGCCGCCGATGACAAGCTCGAAGGTGGCTCGCAACATTCCGCGGCCGGGCCGTATACGAGACGATGCGTTCGGATACGTCGCGCCGGTCGGGATGGATGTAGCGTTGGGATTCCAAACAAGACCCGATTCTGCAAGAAACAGTGGGGCGGCCAATCTTGGCCGCAGCCGCCTTTTTTGGCGGCCAGAGCCGGCTGAAAGCCGGCTGCGGGCAGGATTGCCCGCCCCACATCACGCGTGCGCCACAGTTTAACGCGGGTCTTTCCAGTTCCACCACTTCAGCAACCGGGGGTCGTGCTCCGTCTCCGAAGCGAAATACACTGCGCACCGGAACACGTAGAGCACGCACCGATCCACGCGATGGCCCACCTCCCGGCATAGTTCGGCGTAAAGGGACTCGGGGTTCCGGCCTCTCAGTTCCGAAACGTCTTCAATTCCCAGCCGGTGAAGATCAGCGGCTATGGACGGCCCGACTCCCGGGATGCGCAACAGATTGTCGATCACTTGTCCGACCATATTGCAAGCTCGTTTCCGTTCGGATCGGTAAAATGGAAGCGCCGTCCGCCAGGGAACGAAAATATCTCCTTGACGATGGCGCCACCCGCCGCTTGCACCTTCGTTTGCATGCCGGTAATATCGGCCGCATAGATCACGACCAGGGGCCCGCCGGCCGTTACCGCATCGTTCTTCTGGAAGCCCCCCGCCAGCCGGCCGTCTTCAAAGCTGGTGTACTCCGGGCCGTAGTCGGTGAATCTCCAGCCGAAAACGCCGGTATAGAAAGCCTTCGTCTTGGCGATATCAGTGGCCGGAAACTCGATGTAGTCTACCCGGCCTTCGTTCGATTTAGTGTCCATGCGTCGAGTATGATGCAGGCCTCCTGACAGCGTTGTGTCAGGATAGTTTGAGATGCGGCGCGCCGATCGGCTATTCCAAATCGTCCAATATTTGCGGGGGCGGCGCCTGACCACCGCCGCGCAGCTTGCCGGCTGGCTGCAGGTTTCGGAACGAACGGTGTACCGCGACATACGAGATCTGGGCATTTCCGGCGTCCCCGTCGAGGGAGAGGCCGGCGTCGGATACCGGCTCAGGCCGGGGTTCGACCTTCCACCTATCATGTTCACAATCGATGAGCTTGAGGCGCTGGTGGCCGGCGCGCGCATGATGGAGGCCTGGGGTGGGACCGCTCTCGGAAGCCACGCACGGTCGGCGATCGCCAAGATCGCACTGGCCCTGCCGGCGGCCCGGCGGGAAGAGATTGAGCGCACCAGGCTATTCGCGCCCGGATTTCTGGTACCTCCAGGCGCGGCGGCTGGCCTGGAAACCGTCCGCCAGGCGATTTTGCAGCGCTGCAAACTCCACATCGAGTACGCGGATGGGGCACAACGCGTCTCGATCCGGACGATCGAGCCTCTGGCGCTTAATTTTTGGGGCACGACCTGGTCGATAGCGGCGTGGTGCGAGTCGCGCGAAGACTTTCGGGTCTTCCGGCTCGACCGCATTCGGAGATTGGTGATGGGAGATGAGAAGTTCGACGAGGTTCCCGGGCGGACGCTTGAGGATTTCCTGCGAAGCGTTAGCCGGGAGGACAAGTGAAGCACGCGTGCGTCCGCTACATCCGCCCTTTGATCCCCGCCTCCAGCGAAATCTGGTGCGCCTCCAGGATGTTGCCGGTGGCGCGCTCCAACGCGGCGCGGGCTTTCACATAGGCGCTCTTCGCCGCCACCTCGGTGGACTTCGCCTGGGCCAACAGGCTCTCATACTGAATCACAAAAAAAGCGGTGGAAGCGCCCACTTCGTATCTCGTCTGCTCGGCCTCAAGCGACTCCTGCTGGTACTTTCTGGCCTGTACCGCGGCATCGTAGGAAGCGCGCGCGCGGCGCATGGCAATCACCGCGTCTTCGACTTCCAGACGCGCCTGGTTCTGCAACTGGCGCAGACGCACCTCCGATTGCTTGAGTTGCAGTTCATCGCGCGCCAAGTCGGATTCGGCGATGCGGTTGTGAATAGGTATGGTCACCTGCACGCCGATTTCATAAGTGGGGTACTTTTGAGTGAATAACTGATCCAGCACGGTGCCATAGCCGCCAATGAACGGCGTGTCGGTGGCCGGCGGCGTCAGCGGGTTCAGAGGACCAGCCAGGCCGTTGCTCTGCACAATTCCGACCAAATCCACCTCGGGCCGCGTAGCGTCTTGCGCGCCCTTCAAACCGATCTGGGAGTTCTCGATCTGCAAGCTGGCCTGGCCCAGATCGGGGCGATTGGCCATGGCTTGGTTGAACAGATCCTGTATGGGCTGGATTTCTTCCTTGTCGGGGATGCTGAGCGGATCGGTGGGGATGATGGTGGCGCCCTGTACCTCGGGGTCCGCATTGCCCGTGCGCGTCAGCAGGTTCTTCAGAATGGCCTGCTGCTCTTCGAGCACGCCGCGGGAGTTGATCAGGTCCTGGCGGGTGGCGAAAAGCTGAGCGTTGGCGCGGGTCAGCTCGACCGGCGCGAGGGTGCCTTCGTCCACCTGCGCCTTGCTGTCCGAGTATAGCTTCTCGGCCGCGGCCACGGTCTCCTGCTTCACCTTCACGTCTTCGTAGAGCGCCACGAAATCGGTGTAGAGCCGAATCACCCCATAAACCGTGGCGATCAGTTGCTGATGAAATAGCAGCGTGTTGATCTTGCGGTCATTGGCCGCGATGCGGATGAAGCGATGGTTGAGCGCGGGCCCAAAGCCGCGCAGAAGAGGCTGCGTCACGGTCAGGCCGAGACTGGAGCCGGTGTAGGGATTGTAGTTGGTGTCCAGCGCATTCAGCGACTGGTGGGTGTTATTGAATGCCAGGTTTACCTGCGCGCCGCTGCCGAAGGACTGCACCAGGCCCGCGTTGGCATTGAACCCATTGGCGACCAGGGAGGGCACGCCGTACGACAGGATGTCCAATTGCTGCGTATTCTGATGCATCCAGTTCAATTGGCCGACGATGGACGGGTCGAAGATCGGAACCGCGGTTCCCGTGGATTGGGGGATAGCGCCTTGTATCGAGAGGTTGGTTTGAGGCTCGCCGAGGGCGCCCAGTTCCAGCGCGTTAGTTGAAACAGTAGTACCGGCGGTTACGCTGGTGCCCGAAGCCGGGTTGGTCACCACGGGGCTGAGCGGTCCGCCGACGCCGGTGGGAGTTTCGATAATCAGGAAGGGGACGCCGCGCAGGAGTCCGCCGCCCTTGGCGCGCAGCAGGTCGGCGTCGGCGATCCGGAAGCTGAAGCGATCGAGTTCCACGTCGAGATTGTTTTCGATGGCGAGAGCCAGCGCGTCGGCTTGGGAGAGATACAGATTGCCTGCACGGATCAGGTCGTGCACCCGCGGGGAGTTATGGAAATCGACGGGGGCCTGGCAGAGCGCGACGGACGCGCACAGGATAAGGAGTGACTCTAGCCTATGCATTTTGTTTCAGGCGGGACGCTTCTTCTCCCGCAACAGTACGGGATTCACCTTGGCTCCCTCCTGCACGGTATCGCCGGGATTCACGACCACTTGTTGCCCGGGTTCGAGCCCGGAGAGAACTTCGATTTTATCGCCAAAGTCCCGGCCCAATTGAAGCTGCTGGAAATGCACGATGTGGTCGGGGCCGACCACCCCAACCTGTGGTCCGTTGCTGCGCACCACCAGCGTATCGCCCGGTATCAGCACGGGCGGATTCTTGCGCGGCGTGGTCAGGTCCACTTGCGCGTACATGCCGGGAAGCAGCAGGCCGCCGGAGTTGGCGACCTGCACTTCGGTGAGCAGGGTGCGGGTGGCGGGGTCCAGCGCATTGGCTGTGCGCGTAACCGTGCCCGCGAACCTGTGGCCCGCAAGATTGAGGATGGCCAGGTACGCGGTCTGGCCCACATGCACCGAATCCGCCTCGGATTGCGGCACGTTCACGTAGGTGCGCAGGCGGTCGGTTTGGGCGATCCGGAACAGCAGCGTGCTGGCTTCAGTGACCAGCGCGCCGACGTCCACGTTGCGCACCGTAATCACGCCCGCGAATGGCGCGCGCACGCTCTTATAACCTTGCAGATCGGTAAGCCGCGAAAGGTTGGCCTCGGCTGCGGAGATGTTGCTGCGCGCGGACGCCACTGCCTTTTCCAGTGCCGACACGTTCGCCTGAGCGGCCGCCCACTGGGACTGATAAGTATCGTTCTCCTGGCGCGACACGACGCCCTTCGATTGCAGGTTCTTCCACCGCTCCGCGGTTACTTTGGCGAGTTGCTCCTGCGCCTGTCCCTGCTGCAGGTTCGCGTAGGCTTGTTCGAGCGCGGCGCGGACCTGGTCCAGGGCTGCCCGCGCCTGATTGACCTGCTGATCCAGCTCTGGCGCTTCGATTTCGGCCAGTAGTTGGCCGGACTTCACGCGGTCGCCGATATCCACATAGCGCCGCTGGATATATCCGCTCGCGCGCGCCAGGACGGGCGCTTCCGTTACCGCCTCGATGTTGCCGGGGAGAACCAGCGTGCCGGTTGTGGCGGATCGATCCACGCTAACCACCGTAACCGTGGGCACTTCCTTCGATGCGCTATCGGCTTCGGCGGCGAGGGTGGCCTCGTTGCGGCGATGCGGAATGTAGCCCTTCAGAAATCCGATGACGATCAGGATAGCCAGCACCAGCGCCAGCAGCCACAGTGCGCGGCGCGAGGGAGGGGCCGGCGTCGCGGCATGCGCGGCGGGCCCGGGCGGGGCATGCTGCATCCGCTGTTGCTGCTCCTCGACTTTACGCTTCAGATCTTCGATTTCGGCGCGCAGGCGCGCTTCGGTATCGTCGGCCACTTGCAATCCTTGTCGCTTGGGAGAGTCGTATTCCATTTTAATCGCTACCGTCTCTAACAGAAGGCGTCCCCACGAGTGGGGACGCGGCACGCAAGAGTGCGTGCGCTATAATGCGTCGGCCCGGAGTTCGTCTTCAATGCTCTCATTCTCCTCCTCGGCAATCCTCCGATCGAAATCGACCGGCGGCTTTTTCTTCAGCAAGCTGTAAACGATCGGGACCACGAACAGCGTGGTAACGGTCGCCAGCAGCAACCCGCCGATCACCGCGCGTCCGAGCGGAGCATTTTGCTCGCCGCCCTCGCCAAATCCCAGGGCCATGGGCAGCATGCCGATAATCATTGCCAGGGCGGTCATCAGCACCGGGCGGATGCGGGTATGGCCGGCCGAGAGTGCCGCCGAGCGGGGATCCAATCCTTCGATGCGCTCATCGTTGGCGAAGACCACCATCAGGATGCTGTTGGCGGTGGCCACCCCGATGCACATGATGGTCCCCATTAGCGACGGCACGCTGAAACTGGTCTGGGTAATAAACAGCATCCAAACGATGCCGGCCAGCGCGCCCGGCAGGGCCATCAGGATAATGAAGGGATCCAGCCACGATTGGAAATTCACGGCCATCAGCAAATAGACCAGTACCACGGCAAAGATCATGCCCATGCCCAGCCGGTAAAAGGAAGTCTCCATGGTGCGTATCTGGCCGCGCAGGTCGAAACTGGTGCCGCGCGGAAGCTTGCCCGAGAATTCCCGCATGATCTTTTCCACTCCCGCGCCGACGCTGCCCAGATCCCGCCGGTCCACGTTGGCGTAAACGTCGAAAACGGGCTGCACATTGTAATGGTTGATGATCTCGGGCGCCACGCCGCGCTCTACGCTGGCCATGTTGGACAGAAGCTGCGGTCCGCCCGCGGCCGCGCCCGGATTGCCGTAAGCCTGGGAGCTCTGGCTGGGACTCGATCCCACCGCCGAATTCGAGCCGCCGGCGGTGCCAGCCGACGATGTCGCCGTGGTGCTGAGGACGCTGGCGAGGGGCGCCGAGATGGGCGTGCGCATCAGCGCGGCTAGCGAATCCATGCGGTATTGCGGCGTCTGCACCGCCATGAAATAGGTGACGCCATTGTCCCAGTTCAGCCATTCATTGGGCGCCACCTGGCCGTTGGAACTCAGCGAGATCAGCAGGCTGTTGGACACGTCGCGCTGCTGCAATCCCAGTTGGCCGGCTTTGCTGCGGTCCACGTTGATGCGGAGTTCCGGGTAATCCACGATTTGGTGGACGTGCACGTCGGCGGCTCCCGGAATATGCGAGATGCGCTCGGCTAGGGTCGCGGCGATCTGGTAATTCCGCGGATCGCGGCCGACCACCTGCAAATCGATAGGCGCGGGCAAACCGAAATTCAAGATCTGATTGGTAATGTTGGCCGGCTCGAAGAAGAAGCCCACGTCGGGAAACTTCTGGCGCAGGCGATTGCGTAGCTTGACGGTATACTCCGCGGTGGGACCATGGTCGTCGGGCTTGAGGGAGATCAGGATATCGCCGTCGCCGGACCCCATCGTGGTGTTATCGCCGAAGGCCAGGTTGAAACCGCCGAAGGGGATTCCGATGTTGTCGATAATGGTGTCGATTTCGTGCGCTGGAATCGTGCGGCGGATTTCATCGTCGATTTTGGAAAAGAGGACTTCGGTTTCCTCGATGCGCGTGCCGGTCGGCGCGATGGCATGCAGGCGCATCTGGCCGGAATCCACCGTAGGGAAGAAATCCCGCCCCATGAAGAGGACCAGCGTAAGGGAGGCGGCTATGAAAATGCCGAAGCCCGCCAGCACCGGCGCGCGGTGGTCGAGGGCCCAGTGCAGCAGTCCGGTGTAGGACGACCGCATCATTTCAAATCGCCGGTTAAAGATGTAGTGAGCGCGCCAGACGAATCCCTTGCCGCCGGCCGATTCGCCATGCGCGCCGAGGGCATAGAGTTTCACTTCCGGCTTGAGCATGAAGTGCACCATATTGGGAATCAGGGTGCGGGACAGCAGGTAGGAAGCCAGCATGGCGAAGACTACCGCCAGGGCCAGCGGCGTGAAGAGAAATTTCGCCGCGCCGGTGAGCAGCAGGACCGGCACAAAGACGATGCAAATGGAGAGCGTGGAAACGAAGGCCGGCGCGGCAATTTGTTGCGCGCCATCCAGCACCGCGCGCACCAGCGGCTTCTTCATGGCCATGTTGCGGTGCGTGTTCTCGATTTCCACGGTGGCATCGTCGACCAGGATGCCGACGGCCAGCGCCATGCCGCCCAGGGTCATGACATTGATGGTTTCACCAAGCAGGCTCAAGATGGCCAGCGAGGTCAGGATGGAGAGCGGGATCGAAATGCATACGATGATGGTGCTGCGCCAACTGCCCAGAAAGAGCAGGATCATCATCGCGGTGAGAAATGCGGCGATGGCGGCTTCGCGCACCACGCCATTGATGGCCGCGCGCACGAACAACGATTGATCGAAGAGTTGCCGGACGTGCAGCTCCGGAGGCAGTCCGGCCAGGATCCCGGGCAGCCGGGCTTTGACCGCGTTTACGATGGCGAGAGTGGACGCCCGGCCATTGCGCAATACCGTCATCAGGGTTCCGCGCGTGCCGTTGGTGCGCACGATACTGGTCTGGACGGCGTATCCGTCGCGGACCTGCGCCACATCCTTGATATACACCGTGGCGCCGTTGACTACCCGGATGGGCAAGTCATTCAATCCTTCGAGCGTCCTGGGGCTGCTATTGACCTTGATCTGGTAGTCGATCTTCCCGATCTTGGCGTCGCCCGCTGGCAGGATGATGCTTTGCGCGCTCACCGCGTTCGAGACATCCGTGGCCGAGATGCCCTTGGCGTAAAGCTGGTCGGGAATCAGATCCACCATGATCTGGCGGAACTTGCCGCCGTAAGGCAGCGGCACCGCGGCGCCCTGCACGGTGGCCAACTGGGTGCGGATGAAATTGAGGCCGAAATCGAAGATGTCTTGTTCGCTGAGAGTCTTGCTTTCCAGACCCAATTGCAGGATGGGTACGCTGGAGGCGTCGTATTTGAGGATGTTGGGCGGGGTCGTCCCGGGCGGGAAGATGCGCAGCAGCGTTTGCGCAATTGCCGTGACCTGGGCCAGGGCCATGTCGATCTTGACGTTAGGCTGGAAGTAAACCCGGGTCACCGAGACGCCGGAGTAGGATTGCGACTCGATGTGCTCGATATCGTTGACCGTGGTAGTCATGGATCGTTCGAAGATGGTGACCATGCGCTTTTCCATCTCCTCCGGCGACAGGCCCTGATAAGACCAGACGATGCTGACCACCGGGATATCGATATACGGGAAGATATCGACGGGCATGGTGACGATGGCGGTCCCGCCGAGGATGGCGATGAGCACGGCCATCACGACGAAGGTATAGGGGCGCCGTAGCGCCAGTCTTACAATCCACATAGGGAAAAAGGGAAAGCTTGGTGTTTAATTAGATGACGAAAGGACGCCGGAGGATGTTACCGTTTTGGCCCTTGTGGCGCACGCACTGTGCGTGCCGCGTCCCCACTCCTGGGGACGCCAGGCTGCGCCTGTGTGCACCCACGCCGGCTCATCCGGCTCGCCCCGATTCGGCATGCCCTTGGTGATGGACCAGCGATGGATCCATGAGAATCCGCCTGGACCCACGTAGTTTTCGGGCAACCGGTAGGCGGCGTCCTGCAGCGCGGCGTCGAGTGAGATAAACCGGTAGCCGCGCCTGCGGAACATTTCCAGGATGTCCGGCATCATCCGGGAGTTCAACTCGTTGGCATGCAGCAGCATGATCTGGGGGAATTCCCGCCCCACCACCTCCACGGACCGCCGCTCGAAGAACGCCACCACCGATTCCAGGTAGGGCACGTATTCCCGCGTCACGCGCGCGCGAAGTTCCGGACGAACATACGCCGCCGCGAACATATAGTCGGAATTATCCAAAGTCACCGGCGCATTCCGGTAGTGGTGCGCGTTCAGAAACTCTTGAATGGCGCGTTTCGTCTCCGCCGTGGGTCCGGTATGCAGCATCGGATACCTGAAGAATTCCAACTTCTTGCCGCGCGCCTCGAGCACCGGCAGCAGAGCCGCTTCCGCCTTGAGGATGTCTTGTTCGTAGGCCGCTACGGGTACCCGATTCAAATCGGCGTGCGACCAGGTGTGATTTCCCAAATCGGCGCCGGCGTCCAGCCACAGATCGAGGATGCGGCGCAGATCGGGCGCGGCGAGTTCGGTGCGGCCGGGATGCACAAAACCGGTCACCGGAATCTTCTGCGCGCGCAAGGGCGCCAGCAATCGCTCGGTCATGCCGCGGATTTCGGCGAAGGTGCGCCCTCCGCCGTCGCCGCCGCGCGGCAGATCGTCGATGGTGATGGCCACTGCGCGGCTGGCGCCTGCTGCAGGCACGGACAGGCCCACTGAAAGAAGCAGCAGTGCCAGAGCGGCTCGCATCATACGCCGAGAGCCGCGCCTAGAATCCGCTCGAACCAGCGGTAAGGTAGCCAGCGCTTCAAGGGCAGCACCATCCGCTGATCCCACATGCCCACGATGTAACGCATGGCCGGGCGCGGATTGCGCAAAATACGCTCCACCAGCGCGGCGACCGCGTCAGGCGGGGGGGCTTTGGCCTCGTCCTGCGCTTGCTTGGCCTGAAAGCGGTCGAAAATCTCCTGATAGGCGCTCGCGTGCCGCTCCGGTTTCGCCGTGCGGCGGCGCAGCGGAGCTGGCTGCGCGCGTCGCCAGGTTCGATCAATACCACGCGCACTCCAAAGCGGTGCGTTTCGAGGCGCAGACTCTCGCTGAGCCCTTCGACCGCGAACTTGCTGGCGCTGTAGATGCCGGAGAAGGGCATGCCGAAGATGCCCCCCAGAGAGCTGATGTTGACAATATGACCGGCACGCTGCTCGCGCATGACCGGCAGCACGGCGCGGCGGACGCGGAGCACGCCGAAGAAGTTGGTCTCCATCTGCGCGCGGGCTTCGGCGATGGGTGTGTCTTCGATGGGCCCCATCAATGCCCAGCCGGCGTTGTTCACCACCGCGTCGAGGCGGCCGGTCTTTTCCACAATGGCGGCCACGGTGCGCGCCACGGAGTCATCGTCGTCTACGTCCATTGGAAGCATGTCGATGCCGTCGAAATCGCTGGCTTGATTGCGGCTGGTGCCGAATACGCGCCACCCGCGGGCGGCAAGACGGCGGGCGATGGCTTGTCCGATTCCGGAAGAAGCTCCGGTGACCAGGACGACCTTCATGCTCATAGGGTTATTATCACAATGTGAAGACTTCCCGTATCGTTCTGTCGTTCGCAATTCTGCTGGCTGCTGGAGTAGCGGCCTATTTGATCTTTCCCCCGGTAAGATTATGGGCGCTGGTGGTCGCCGGCCACAGCCCGAACTGCCCGATGTCGAACGCCGTGCAATCGAAGGCCAATGTGGACGAGAAGACGCGCATCAAGGATCGCATCCTGGCGGGCAGCCACCTGGTGAAGGAAGAGAGCGGCCTGGAGTTGTGGAGCACGCCCAAGGGCGAGTATTGGATTCCCAAGGGCAACCGTTACGTGCTGCCGTTCAACCTGGCGGAGATGGAGCAGCACATTTATGGCGCGGGAGAGCATTTTATTCACGCCGGCGACGTGGTGCTGGATTGCGGCGCGAGCGACGGCGATTTCACGCGCCAGGCTCTGGAAGCCGGGGCGCACATGGTGGTTGCGATCGAAATCTCGCCGTCCAGCGCGGAATGCATCCGGCGCAATCTGGCCGCGGAAGCCGCCGCCGGGCACGTCATCGTGTACCCGAAAGGCGTGTGGGACAGGGACGACACCCTTACGCTGAATGTGGATGACACCAATTTTGCGGCGAACAGCGTGGTGATGCGCCCCGATTCGTCCCATCCCAGCGTCCTGGTGCCGCTCACCACCATCGACAAGCTGGTGGCGGAGTTGAAGTTGCCGCGCGTGGATTTCATCAAGATGGACATCGAAGGCGCGGAAGTCCCGGCGCTGGCGGGCGCGCGCGAAACGATTGCACGCTTCAAACCGCGTTTGGCGATCGCCACCGAGCACAAGCCGGATGACGAGTACACCATCCCGGCGGCGGTGCGCAAAATCCGCCCGGATTACCAGGTGCAGTGCGGCCCGTGCCTGGAGGCCAAGGGACATGTGCGGCCGGACGTGCTTTATTTCTGGTAGGTGGCGCACGCACTCATGCGTGCCGCGTCGGCACTCGTGCCGACGCCGCGCGCGCAAAGCGCGCCTGACATCGCAATTTGCAACTGGGTGCGGACCTGTTGTTGTTGGGCGGCCTCGATCTGTTCGATTTTGCGGGCCAACTCTTTGTTCGCGGCCAGAAGTTCGCGGAGCTTGACGAAAGCGCGGATGATGAGAATATTCATCCATACCGCTCGTTCGCTGTTCAGGACCGAAGAGAGCGTGGCAACCCCGTGCTCGCTGAAGGCATAGGGCAGGTAGCGCCGGCCGCTATAGCCCGAACTTGAGGTTGCAAATTGCAATCTCAAGTTTTCGAACTCTTCCCGGGTGATCTGAAACATGAAGTCTTCAGGGAAGCGGGCGGCGTTGCGGCGGACCGCCAGGTTCAGATTACCGGTGGTCACCTGATACAGCTCGGCCAGGTCGCTGCCGAACATGACCCTCTGGTCCGCGAATCACATGAATGCGGCGCTCGATCAGTTCCGCGGGCACGGCCAGGTCGCGATTGGCTGGGGCAAGGGGGAGTTTGGCTAGTGGCCGGTGGTTGCGCGGACGATGAGGATGTTCATCCGCGCGTGCGCCGGTTGCCCCGGCCTTTCGGCTTTGACATTCCAATTCGGAATCTCAAAGGTCCGGCTGCGGCCGGATCTCTTGTCAATCTCAGGCGTGACGTTCCCTGGCGTTACAGGCCTTTGGCCGGTCGAGATGTGGTATCCTCCGTGGGAAGACGCCCGCACGGAAAGACGGGCGGTGGAAGCGTATGATTTCGTCTATCCGCATTGAGGGTTATCGGAGTCTCGACAACTTTGAGATGAACGGCCTCGGTCGGATTAATCTTCTTGTCGGGACGAACAACAGCGGCAAGACATCGGTTCTTGAGGGCATCAATCTGCTGTATTCCGGCGGCGATCCTGCGTCGTTATGGCAGTTATTGCGGCGACGTGGCGAGCGCGTCCCGCCTACGCTCTGGGCAGCTACCGGGTCCCCGGCGGTTGCTGTCCCCGAACTGGATGTCGCACACCTCTTCTCCGGGCATGAATTGCGGCCCGGGTCATCTATCAGGATCTCGGCACCAAACCAAAATCAAGCACGCACCATAGAATACTCAATGGTGGTACTTTCCCCAATGGATCAGGTGGCCCTTTTCGGTTCCGATAAAAGCGGCTCCCGCCCGTTAGCTCTCGCGGTGACTGGGAACCCTAAACCGGCACTCGCCGCGATCCCCCTGACGCAATCGGGGGGACTAACGTCGGATGCGCTGAATCTGTTGACTCGCCGGGTATCTCTCCGCTCCCGCGACGTAGCTCCGGTGCTATTCCTCACGGCAGAGTCCTTCTCCGGGGAGGAATTGGTCGAAATGTGGAACGTAATCGCCCTGACCGTGGCAGAAGGGCTCGTCTTGAAGGCATTGCAGTTCCTCGACCACGGGATCGAGCGGATCGCGGCGCAGGCTTCCAGCGGACCGTACTATTTTGGGGAGGGCCGTGGCGGCTTCATCGTCAAGCGCGCGGGCTTGGACCAGCCTGTGCCGATCGGCAGTATGGGCGATGGTATGTGGCGCATGATGGCAATGGCCATTGCCATCACGCAATGCAGGGGTGGCGTGCTGCTTGTTGATGAGATTGATACCGGTCTCCACTACAGCGTGATGTCGCAAATGTGGGACCTGATGTATAGCGCCGCACAGGATCTGGACGTCCAAATTTTTGCCACAACACACAGCTATGACTGCGTCTACAGCTTGGCGCAAATCTGCGAGCCTAAGAGGTCGGTGACCGTCCAGCGGATCGAGGCGGGCAAGGGGCGGGCCGTACCGTATGACGAAGAAGAGATTACGGTGGCGGCCTCGAGAGACATTGAAGTACGCTGAAGACTCACGTGCGTGCCCAGAAAACGCGACTATCCGAAGATCCTGATTGTAGAAGGCGCCGATGACAGGCACTCCGTCATTGGGCTGATGAGGCACCATATTGCCTGGCCCGAGGAGAGCGAACGCTGGCCAGTCTGGATCGAGGTCGGAAACAGCGTCGATGAGGTCCTTGCGCCCGCATATCTGACCACGGAGATCAAGTCATCCAACGCAAGGATCGTTGGCGTGGTCCTGGACTCCGACCTCACAGCCGCCGGCCGCTATCAGCGGGTCCGGCAACTCTGCTCAAGTCTGTTCCCAAGTATGCCCTACACAATGCCCGAGGGCGGACTCGTTGTGCATAATGACGAGAAACGGTTCGGCTTGTGGGTGATGCCGGACAACAGTTCGCGAGGCGACCTGGAGACCTTCTTGCGCTACTTGGTTCCGCCAGAACAACAGCCGCTCTGGCAGTTGGCGTGTGACAGCGTGGCCGCCGCTGTCTCGGCTGGCGCAAGTTGCAGAGATGCGCACAAAACGAAAGCGCAGTTGTATACCTGGCTTGCTTGGCAAGATCCACCGGGCTACTCGCCCGGACTCGCCTTGACCAGGAAAATTCTCGACTCGCAGTCGAGTTACGCGGCACCGTTCGTGCGATGGTTCAGGGAACTCTACCTGATCTGAAGGCTACGGCTTAATCCCCGAACGAGCCGACCTCTTCCCGTTCCTCCACTCGCTCGACTGGAGCGGATTTCGGCGCCGGCTTCGCCGCGAGCTGAATCGATCCCAGCGGCACCAGATCGGGAGTGGGCTGCTCTTTGAGCACGTGCTGCCGGTACAACTTCGCCATGCGGGCGTTCTCTTCGTCCTGCTTGATCTTCGCGGCGCGGGCGCGCAACTTCTCTTCGCCGGAGTTCTTGGCGATGCCCAACTTATCCAGATCGTGCTGCACTTCGTTGGTGATGATGCCGTCGCGCAGTACCATGGAGTGGTCCGCGCTCTGCAGCGCGACCTTCTTGCCGCCGGCGAAAATCTCGTGCCGGCCGTGCTCGTCATACCACTTGGTCAGCGTGGCCGTCATGTGCATCTTCTCGATGATGTTGCGCCAGCCGACACCGGTGTTGTAAGCGCAGAACGAGATTTCGCCTTCCTGCGTGGCGTACGGAATGATGCACTGCTCGGTGCGGCGGAAATCGTAGTTGAACAGGTCCTGGAACCACATGCCGGCGATCAGCAGGAAGTTCCAGCGGTCCTGGCGCCTCTTTTGGATATCCTCCATGGTGCGGTCCGAGCCCACTTTGCCGTAATTCTTGCCGGTGGCGCCGAAGGTCTTGTCCAGCTTCTTCATCAAGTCGGTCAGCTTGAAATGTGTGGGCGATTTGAAGGGATCGTAGTTGCGCGCCGTGGCCAGCGCCATGCCGACAATCGAGAGCCATTTCCCGCGCGCCGCATCGTTCACGCGCGCTACGTCCTTGGCCAACTGATCGGCGTTCCAGAAAGACGTTACGGGCGCCGATTCTCCGGTTTCCTTATCCACCATCACCGCCATGCCCACGCCGCAGTTCGGATGGCATCCGCAGCTCAACTGGCCCCATTGGTGTTCCGGGCCGTGCACCAGGTCGGACCAATCGGAGAAGGTGCTGATGAAGGACAGCGGGAACCAGTCGCGGGCGGGTTCGCCCAAGCCGGTCTGATTCTTCACGTCGTGCGCCAGATTCGCCAGCGTATAGCGTTGCGCCATGCGCCGCTCGTCGGTGACGGCCTCGTCGCGGCCGGTAAACGAAACCGGCTGGAACGAAAGGAACGGAATGCGCTTGGGATTGTCCAGCGCAAACTGGATGACCTTGCCCACCTGCTCGTTATTGATGCCGTTGATCAGCGTGATCACCGGTACGATATCCACGCCGTTGGTGTACAGATTTTCAATCGCGCGCAGCTTTACGTCGAACAGATTGCCCACCTTGCGGTGGGAGTTGGCGGCGTTGCCGATGCCATCGAACTGCAAGTATGCATAACGCAGACCGGCGTCCGCGGCTTTGCGGCAGAACTCGGGACTCTTGGCGAATTCGATGCCGTTGGTGGCGGCCTGCACGCTGGTATAGCCGACTTTGCGGGCGTATGAGACCGCGTCTAGAAAATACGGCGAAATGGTCGGTTCGCCGCCGGAGAATTGCACCGACATCTGGCGCTTGGGCTTGATCGAGATGGCGTTGTCCAGCAGGGTCTGAATGTCCTCCCAAGTCAGTTCATGCACGAAGCCTACCTGATTGGCGTCCATGAAGCACGGATCGCACATCATGTTGCAGCGGTTGGTCAGATCGATCGTCAGCACCGAACCGCGGCCATGCGTGATGGTGCTGGTGCCGTGATGATGCAGGTGCGAATCGTTGTGCGCGCGAATGTCGCGGCCGGGGAAGCACTCCTCCAAATGCTTGAAGAAGGCCGTGTCGATCGACATCACGTCCTCGAAGTGGCCGTGGATGGGACAGTCCTTCACCATGAGAATCTTGCCGTCGCGCTCGATGACTTTTGCCTTGATCTCGCCCACCTTGTCGTTGAGCAGGATGGATAACGGCTTCTTCCCGCTGAGGATTTCCGAACGGATCTCGGGGATGCAGCGCGGGCATAGCGAATCGGTCTCCCGCGGCCACCCCAGCGGGGGCTTGGTCTTTTGATACGACTTCAGCAGCGGCTTTTCGGACCACTTCGGGATGAACGACGGGTTCTGCTTGATTTGATTGGCTTTATCGAAAACGGTCCACGCCGCTTGCGCAGCGTAGGTCAGGGCTTTTTCTACGTACTTAATAGGCTTGTGCATCCGTTTTGAACTCCTCGTGGGTTGCGCGCACATCCCCGCAACCGCCGGTTTAAGATAAACGCGCTTGCGCGGCACGGCCTCGCCACGTGCTCGATTGCCCCAGTATAGTTAAAGGCGGTTAACCAATACCACCGGCGGCCATCAAACTGTTGATTTCCTTGGTTGTATGGCAAGTTCGGGTGTTGAACGGAAAATTTCGGCAATTGACCGTGCGATGGCCGTAGGCCACTGAAAGCGCTGGACTTAAGCTGATTTTGAGAAAAAGGCCATCCTTGTGGGGCAGGTTGGCAACCTGCGGGCCGATTGTCAATCGGCCGCGCGCAGGCACGGCGCTCGGCTTCGCCGTGGAATCGTTCTCCATCGTCAGCCGGACTGAGTGACTTGTAAGCTATGTCAGTGAGTCAGTCATTAAGAATCCAAAATAATACTTGCGCTCCCGGCACTGAGTAAGCTAGAATCTAATTGCGTGAGACCAGTTATCCATTTCGGCACTAAACCGCAAGCGATGCGGCAGGGGCGCGTCAATACGGACGCGTGGGAGGCTACCTAACCGGAACTTGGGATAACATTCCGATTTCAGGAAAAGGGGGTGGCCACCAGGTGGTCACCCCCTTTTTAGTTTTTCGGGGACTTGGGAAATGGCTTAACCCGCTTGCCCTGGAAGCAAGAGACTCCCGGTTCAAGTCCGGGGTCCCCGACCAGTTCTTTGACAACTTGTGTAAGTTACCAGCGGGCGTGGTACATAGGGTGTGCCCTGGGCCTCCAACCCAGAGAAGAGATTTCGATTATCTCCGTCCGCTCCAATGGTTTCGCGGGTGTGGCTCATTGGTTGAGCGCCGGATTGCCAGTCCGGCCAACGGAGTTCGATTCTCCGCGCTCGCTCCAGCCGAAGTAGTTTAATAGGAAGAACGAGGCGCTCGTAACGCCCAGACCGCAGTTCGAATCCGCGCTTCGGCTCCAGCCGGTGTAGCTCAATGGCAGAGCAGCCGCACGGTAAGCGGCCGACCCGGGTTAGATTCCCGGCACTGGCTCCAAGTGTGTCCGCCGGGTAAGCATGCGCGGCAATGCGCCGGTTTTGTAAACCGGACAAGTCAGTTCGACTCTGACACCCGGCTCCATTCCGGCATAGCTCTCCGGGCGAGCAATCGGCCGATAACCGATCGGGAGATGGTTCGATTCCATCTGCCGGAACCATTTTTGACGAGTTTCATTGCGGAGTAGACTGGAGACGGATCCAGCTTGGTCTCATAAGCCAAAGACGTGCGTTCGAGTCGCACCTCCGCAACCATTTTCGGACGATATAAGCAGGGGCAAGTCGTTCAACGGCAGGATCACTGGCCTGCAACCAGTAGATAAGGGTTCAATTCCCTTCTTGTCCACCATGTTACCGGCGGGATAGCCTAAGTGGTCACGGCGTCTGGCTGAAGCCCAGATCATCTCCGTTCGATTCGGAGTCCCGCCACCAGTTATGTTGGCCGTGGCCGAGTGGCTTAGGCGCAGGGCTGTGACCCCTGCCACGAGAGTTCGATTCTCTCCGGTCAACCCAGTTTTTTGCGAGGCAATGTTATTGGGAGGTCGGTTAGTGGAAAGCCGTCAGTCTTTGAAGCTGACTTCGGGCGTTCGATTCGCTCCCTCCCAGCCACAGCCGGGTCGTTCAGCGGCAGGACGCTGCTCTCTGACAGCAGATGTCGATGGTTCGAGTCCATCCCCGGCTGCCAAATTTTAAGCGGGTATCGTTCAAGGGACAGGATAGAACGCTACGAACGTTCAGATTGCCGTTCAAGTCGGCATACCCGTACCAATCCGGCCTTCGTCCAATCGGGAGAGGACGCAGCGCTCCGAACGCTGAAATTCCGGTTCGAATCCGGGGGGCTGGACCAAGGTTTGTGGGCAGGATGGCGTCTAGGATGGCATCCTGCGCGCCGATTGGCAATCGGCGCCGGGGCAATTAGCAAGTTATAAGCGGTGGTGGCCGATCGGCAAGGCGCCTGATTGTCTATCAGGACCAGAAGGGTTCGACTCCCTTCCATCGCGCCAGTTTTTCACGGGGTAGAGCACGATTCGGACGAGTGCCCTGACTTTCAATCAGGCGATAGCCGGTTCAATTCCGGCCTACCCTACCGGGTGCGAAGCTCATCAGGATGAGCAGGCGGCTCTTAACCGTCAGGCAGAGCGTTCGATTCGCTCCGCACCCACCAGGTTTGTTCTGGGGTAGCAAAGCGGCAATGCGCCCGGCTGTTAACCGGGAGACGCGCAGGTTCGAATCCTGCCCCCAGAGCCATTTTTGCTGGCGTAGCTCAGTGGCAGAGCCCGCGCCTTATAAGCGCGTGACGGGTGTTCGATTCGCCACGCCAGCATGCCGGGCAACTCCGCTGGCCGCGGAGACTGGTCCTACAAACCAGCACAGTTGAGTTCGATCCTCAGGCCCGGCACCATATTTCGAAGGGAGCGATGCCTAGGTGGCGAGGCACCGGACTTTTAATCCGGCCAGGGTCGGTTCGAGCCCGACCGCTCCCACCATGTTCGGGGCAAATTTCTAGCACGGGCCTGTCATCCTAACGGGATAAGGTACAGGTTTCCTAAACCTGAGATCGCGGTTCGAGTCCGCGCAGGCCCTCCAATGCAGGGGCGCGTCGTCCAAGGGACAAGGCATCGGTCTTCTAAACCGGGGATGGCAGTTCGAGTCTGCCCGCGCCCTCCAGTTAAAAGCGGGGCTAGTACCGAAGCGCTACCGAGCCGGGCGGGTGACTACCCGATTCTGTTACACTTGCACGATGCAATCCAATTATTGTCGCTATTTCGGTATTATCCTTTTCTTAACTTTCACCCTGGGCGTATATGCCCAAACACCCACTACCTGCGCCGTCTTCGCCACGCCCGCCATTGTGCACTCCGAAGGCGTGGCGGAACAGGTAGGCGAAATCGTTCTGCAATGTTCCGGAACGCCCGGTGTAGCTGTCACCGCCGCCTTGAGCGTGTCCCTTCCGGTTGCGATCACCAACCGTATCAACGCCAGCGGGTACTCTATTGACGCGTCGCTGAGCATCAACACCGGCGCCGGAAACGTGCCATCGGGCGTATCGGGGCTGGTCGCCAACCAAAGCATTTCTTTCGACGGCTTCAAGTTTACGTTCCCCGCCAGTGGCGCTGTTTCGCTGGCGATTAACGATCTGCGAGCCAACGTGAACCAGCTTGGCCTGCAGCAGCCGTCCCAAATCTACGCATATTTCGGCGGATCCCTGGCGTTGTCGAACAATCCGGTGGTGGTGGCCTCCGCGCAGCAGGGACTGCTGGCGACCAGTATGGACTCCGGGGTCACCTGCACCGGATCGCCCACGCCTTCCAGCGTCAGTTTGAGCAACCTGTTCGCCGCCCGGACTGCCGAACAAACCACGCGCGTCACCGAAGGCTTTCCATCGTCATTCCAGCCCAAAGACCCCACCAGCGACACCGGCACGCGCTTCCTGCTCTCGTATTCGAACGTCCCCGCCAACGCGGCCATTTACGTTCCCGATGCGGTGGCCGGATCGAGCGCCACCGTGCCCACGGCGGGCGGCGATCTGGGAACGGCCGCCTCCGTCGGCCAGTACACTCAGGGCAGCCAAACCCTGCTGCTGGTGCGCGTCCTGAATGCGGATGCGACCGGCGCGGGCGGCACGTTCGCCACGCTTCCCGCTCCTAACGGTGCCGGAGTGCTGGTGCTGAACGGAGCGAACCCCGTGCCTCTCACGAATGGCGCGGGCTACGCCGTCTATGAAGTTGTGGCCGCAAACCCGTCCGAAACCGAAAGCGCGCAGATTCCGAATTTCTTCGCCATCCCTCTCAACAGTCCGCCATCGACTTCGAATGGCACTCTCTCGCTGGCGCCGGTCTCTTCGGTGCCCTCCGCATCCACCACCGCGCCCATTCCGCGCTTCGTGGCAGTCACACCCCCATCCGATTGCACCGCCGCAGGAGATTGCAACGCCTCTTATTATCCGCAGTTGCAGGCGATGGCGACGCCTTTGCAAGCCACCACGGTAGCCGGTGGGCCCAGCATCGCGGTGGGCAATATCACGATTCGGGATACCAAAGGCGGCGTGCTGGACTGGACGGCCAGCGTCACTTATACGAGCGGCTCGGGCTGGGTATTCTTCACGCAATCTTTCGGCAATGAGGGCACTTTAATTCAGGCGTTTGTGGATCCCGGCGCGCTCACTCCGGGCACCTACCAAGCCACCGTGCTGATCGATGCCGGACCCATCGCAGGCAGCCAGAGTTTTCCACTTACCCTTACGGTAACTGCGCCCGCCCCGGTAGCCGCGCCCACGCCGGCGATAGTAATCAGCGCTGTTACCGACGCTGCCGATTTCCATCCCGGCCCCGTAGCGCCTGGCTCGCTGGCCACCGTTTGGGGAAGCAATCTGGCGGGACAGAACGTAACGGTCACGTTCAATGAAATGCCGGCGAAACTGCTGTACACCGGCGCCAAGCAGATCAACCTGCAGATCCCGCCGGGTTTGAGCGGCCAGTCGTCGGTCCAGATGGTGGTAACCGCCGATAGTGCCAGCAGCGCTCCATTCACGGTCGCGCTGAGGGGCGTTGCACCCGCCATCTTTACCCCCGGCGTGCTGAACCAGGACAACACCCTGAACTCACCCGCCAATCCCGCGCCGTTGGGCACCATTCTGCAGATCTTCCTTACGGGCATGCCGGACTCCGGGGCCATCGCCACGGTGACCATTCAGAATCGCAGCCTTGTTCCACTGTATGCCGGCGCCGCACCAGGACTCCTGGGCCTCGAGCAGGTGAATGTGGCCGTGCCGGCGGATCTGCAGGGCGTGACCTCCAACCTGACGATTTGCGCCATGGGAACCGGCAGCCAGCAGTATTGCAGCCAGCCCGAGTCTATCGCCTTGAAGCCATGACTCGGAGTTCCCGATTGCGGGCGTTGCTTTGCCTCTCCGCGCCTGTGCTGCTGTTATGGGGCTGCGGCTATATCGGCGAGCCGCTGCCCCCCTTGATGAACATCCCCGGGCGCGGCGAGGTGACGGCCGTACAGCGCGGGTCGAACATCATTGCGCACGTCGTCTTGCCAACCCTGACCACCGAAGGAGTGGTCATCAAGCAGGGCGTGCGGTTGGATCTGCGCATCGGAGCGAAGACCGCTGGGCCGTTTAATGCCGATGCCTGGGCCGCCGGCGCCAAAGCCGTGAGCGGAGCAAGCACCGCGAATGGCATCGCCGAGTATCGGATTCCGGCCACCGAATGGGTCGGCAAGCAAGTGCTGATCGCGGTCAAGATTTTCGGCGCGAACGGACGCGATGCGGGCTGGTCGATCCCGGCGGAGCTTGCGGTGGTGGCCGCGCCGGAACAGCCGCGCGATTTAAGCGCCGAAGCCGTGCCCCAGGGCGTGCGGCTGACTTGGCAGGGCGCTGGGAACACTTTCGCGGTTTTCCGGCGCGGACCGGACGAGAAAGACTTCCAGCCGCTGGGCCGCTCTCCCAAACCCGAATATGTCGACGCAGCCGCCGAATTCGGCAAGCCATATGCCTACGTGGTGCAGTCCGTGGTCAAGGTAGGAGAAGGCGAAGCGCAAAGCGACCTCTCCAATGAAGCGGCCATCACGCCGGTGGACACTTTCGCGGCCGCCGCGCCCGTGGGCCTCACGGCGGTGCCGTCCACGGCCAGCATCGAGCTGGTGTGGGAGCGCAGCACTGAGCCGAATGTCGTTGGATACCGCGTCTATCGGGCGCTCGGCAACGGGCCTTTGGATCTGCTGGCCGATGCGCAGGTGTTGCCCGCATACAGCGACCACAAGATCGAAGCGGGCAAGACTTACCGCTACGCGGTGAGTGCGGTCAAGAGCAACAAGAAGGAGAGCAAGCTGTCGGAACCCGTGGAGGTTGCGGCGCCGTAATTCTGCAACGCGCGGCGCAAGCCCTAATGAGAGTAGCTGCCCCGACGCGCACAATTGCAGGTAAACCAAGATGGAGTCCCCGCAAAGACCGAAACTAAAATTCCTGCATTCCGAAGATGCGATGAGCCCGGTGAAGCTCGAAATATTCCGCCGTCTAACGACGGACGCGATCAAGTCCTCGCTAGATCTCGGCCAGCCAGGCTCGTTAAAGGTCCGCGCGGACGGAACGGTCCTCGATTGGTCATCACCGGCTATCCATACTCCTCGAACGCCGCGTGGACATTCATCGGCTTCCGAGGGAGATAATGGAAAGCGAATCATGAAGCCCGACCTCTTTTGGATACCCGGCCCATGGCGCGGACGGCTGGCTGTGGCTGCCCGGCCCAGGGGAGGGGACTGGCTGGAGGACGAGGCCAGCGGCTGGCGGCGGGCCGGCATAGATGTAATCGTCTCTCTGTTGGAAGCAGATGAAGCGGCCCAACTAGACCTTGCTGACGAGGCTAAAGCCGCCAGAGCAAATGGCATTCGTTTCATCTCATTTCCGATTCCAGATCGTGGAGTGCCAGCTTCCGCGCCGGCGGCCGTCTCGCTCATGGCCGCTATTTCAGAGGCGCTGGAGAGAGGAAGCAACGTTGCAGTGCACTGTCGCCAAGGCCTTGGCCGCTCGGGTTTAATTGCGGCGGGGATTCTCGCAAGAGCGGGCATCGATCCCGAGCGGGCAATCGAGGCCGTCAGTGCCGCCCGCGGGCAGACCGTTCCGGAGACGCCCGATCAGCGATCATTCGTCCAGCGATTGGCTTCCCGATCGATTGCCGGAGTCCCACAGCCAAGCTGACAGGCCACGAGGCAGCCAGGAGGCCTGTCCTACCTCCAAGGCGCTAAAATCTACCCATGCGCGCATTCCCAATCGTCCTGCTGGCCCTGGCGGGCGCGGCCCTGCTGCCCGCCGCCAAGAATCTGGAAATCTACTTCATCGACGTCGAAGGGGGCCAAGCCACTCTATTCGTGGCGCCCTCCGGCGAATCCATGCTCATCGATACGGGCTGGTCCGGCAACAACAGCCGGGACGCCAACCGCATCGCCGCGGCCGCCAAGCACGCCGGTGTGAAGGCCATCGATTACCTGCTAATCACCCACTTCCATGAAGATCACGTCGGCGGCGTCCCGCAACTCGCCCGCAAGCTGCCGATCCGCAACTTCATCGACCACGGCGAAAGCGTCGAGCACGACCAGCGCGCCAAAGAGCTGTACGCGGCCTACATTGAATACCGCGCGAAGGGCAGCCACATCCTGGCCAAGCCCGGCGTCACCATACCGGTCAGAGGCCTCGACGTGCGGGTCCTGACCGCCGATGGCGATGAGATCGAAAGTCCGCTGCCCGGCGCGGGGCAAGCCAACCCGCTCTGCGCGGAGGCCAAACTGCGGGCCCCCGACGCCACCGAAAATGCCCGCTCCGTGGGCACCTTAATTACATTCGGAAACTTCCGCGCCCTCGACTTGGGCGACCTCACTTGGAACAAGGAGCGCGAACTGGTCTGCCCCAACAACAAGATTGGTACGGTTGATCTTTACATCGTCTCGCACCACGGCTCGGAGCTGTCCGGCTCGCCCGTTCTGGTGCAAGCGATTCATCCGCGCGTTGCCATCATGGATAACGGCGCGCGCAAGGGCGGCTCGGCCGAAGCCTGGCAAACCATCCACGGCTCGCCGGGCCTCGAAGACTTCTGGCAGTTGCACTACGCCATCGCCGGCGGCAAGGACAACAACACGCCGGACACTTTCATCGCCAACATCGACGAGGCGGGCGACCAGGGCAATTGGATCCACGTCTCCGTGCATCCCGATGGCAGCTTCATGGTGACTAACCCCCGCAACAAATTCTCGAAGACGTACGGGCCCCGAGGCTAACGGCCCGCATGCCGAAACATCCCGATTACGTTATCGCCGCGCTTGGCGTCCTGGTTGCCTTGCCGAAGATGTTCGTGGCGCGGAAGCCGTCATGAAAATCGCGGTGCTTGGCCTGGGCTTCATGGGCAGCACGCACGTGCATGCCTGGCTTCAAATCCCCGGCGCGGAGTTGGCCGCCGTTGCGAGCCGCGACCCGCGCCGGCTCTCGGGCGACTTTACCGGCGCGCAGGGGAATCTCGGCGGCCAGGGGGCAAAGCTGGATCTCTCCGCGGTTGCCAAGTACACGAGCGCCGAAAAGGCCGTGCTGGATTCAGCGGTGGAAGCCGTCGACATCTGCCTGCCCACGCATCTGCATGAGCGCATCGCGCTGCTGGCGCTAGGCGCGGGTAAACATGTGCTGGTCGAAAAGCCCATGGCGCTGGATGGCGCCGCCGCCGACCGCATGATTGCCGCCGCCGAGCGCCACGGAGGCGTCTTGATGGCCGCACAAGTGGTGCGGTTCATTCCGCCGTATCGCGTAGCCGCCGATATTCTGCGCTCCGGGCGGCTGGGCGCGGTGCGCGCCGCCATTTTTCGCCGCCGGTGCGCCGCCCCCGCCTGGAGCGCCTGGCTCACGGACCCCGCGCAAAGCGGCGGCGGCGTGTTCGACCTGCTGATCCACGATATCGATTTCTGCCTGCATGTGTTCGGCAAGCCGGAAGCTGTAACGGCCTCCGGATACGAAGATCTGGCGCACGGCATGGATTGGATTTTGGCGCAATTCTGGTATCCGTCGATCGGCGCGGTGGCCATATCGGGCGGCTGGCATCACCCGGCCGCTTATCCATTTTCAATGGAGTTCACCATCGTGGCCGACAACGGCACGCTGGAGTTCGATTCCGCCGGTACGCCCCTCGCCGAATATGGCGCGGATGGCTGTCAACACGCCCTGGATGTGCCCGGGACGGACGGCTACCGCGCCGAACTCGAATACTTCCAGGACTGCGCCACGCGCCGTGTCAAGCCGCTGGCGTGTCCGCCCGAAGAATCCGCCGCGGCGGTGAAGTTGGCGCTGCTCATGCTGGAATCCCGCAACAGAAACGGAGAAAAGATCGCATGCAACCTCTGAGCGATATGGAAATCGGCGTCATGTTTTGGGCCGGGCGCGATCCATATGAAACCATACAGGAGCTGAAATCGTGGGGCGTGCGCTGCGGCCAGATGGGCATCCCCGGAGACATGCCGCTGGAAGGCGCCGCGGCGCATTGGAAGCGGGCGCTGGCCGATGAAGACTTTAGGGTGGGTACGGTGTTTGCAGCATATATCGGCGAGAGCTACGCGGATATTCCCACGGTGCGGCAAACCGTGGGCTTCGTGCCGCCTGCCACCCGCGCTGAACGCGAGTTGCGCACTTTGGCTGTCGCCGATTTCGCCGCCGCACTGGGCGTGTCCGGCATCGCCACGCATATCGGCTTCGTCCCGGAAGACCAGGCTTCGGAGGAATACGTAGCGGTACGCGAGATGGTACGGCGCGTGTGCGACCACGCCGCCAGGCACGGCCAGATGTTCGCGCTCGAAACCGGGCAGGAATCGGCGCCTGCGCTGCTCGAGTTCCTGTTGGCCGCCAAGCGCGCCAATTTGCGCATCAACTTCGATCCGGCCAATATGATCCTCTACGGCACCGGCGATCCGATCGCCGCGCTGGACACGCTCGCGCCGCACGTGCTGACGGTACACTGCAAGGACGGCGATTGGCCGCCTAAGGATTCGCCCGGCGCGCTGGGTGAGGAAAGGCCCCTGGGACAAGGCGCGGTGGGAATCGAGCGGTTCATTGCTAAATTGAAGGAGATCGGTTATAAAGGCCCGCTTACCATTGAGCGCGAAGCGACCGACCCGGTGCGGCGGCAGCGCGATATCGAGGCGGGAGTGGTACTGCTGCGGCGGCTGGTGGCGTAGTTTTCGCAACGCGCCCCATCGCCCCGCCGTCTGAAGAGGTGGTAACGCGTCAGTTTGCGCGTGGCCCCACAGGCGAAGTTGTAAACGCATGCCCGGACTATCCGCCAGCCAGGAGATGGAACTCGAATATTTGACCTGGGACACGCCGGAGTCGCAGCCCATCGCTATTCGGCGGCGCGCGATGGACGGCATCCACCGGGAAGTCAGCGAAGCTTTCGCCGCCGCGCCGCACCGCGGCGCGGAGACCGGCGGGATTCTGCTTGGCCGGCGCGAAGAAGATCGCATCGTGGTGGAGGATTTCGAGCCGGTGCCCTCGGAGCATCGCTTCGGGCCTTCTTATCGCCTTTCGGATACCGACCGCGAGTTGCTGCAAGAGACCCTGGAGTGGTTTCGCGGCGTCGCGCAGCCGGGTGTGTCGGTGCTGGGTTTATATCGCAGTCATACGCTGCCGGAGTGCGAGCTTTGTCCGGAAGACGAAGAACTCATGCGGGCGCACTTTGGCGCGGCCGAGGACCTGGTGTTGTTGGTCAAGCCCAATTTGATGGGATCGAGCGAGGCGGACTTCATCATGCGGCGGTGTGGGCGCACGGCGCAGCCGCCGGTTCTGGACCCGCCGCCAGCTATGGACCCGCCGCGGGCTCCGGACCCGCCGCCTTTCAAGGCGTGGCCGCCGCCGCGTCCCCGCGCGTCGATGCTGGAGCCTGAACCCGAAGGTCCCGCCATCAACGGCCGGGGCCGGCGATGGCTCTGGTACGCAGCCGCAACTTTGTTCGGCCTAGTGGGGGGTGCGCTCGGCTATCTGTGGTCGCATCCGGATGCAGGCGTGGAGCGCATCGCGGTGACCACTGTGGCGCCACCCGCCCCGCCGCCGGCCGCGCGTCCGATAGTGGAGGGTACGCCCGCCCCGCCCGAGCCGGATACAGCGGCGATTCACGAGCTGTTGGATCGCTGGTCGAGCGCCTTGAAAAGCGGCGACGTAGAGGCGGCCGCGCAATGCTATGCGCCGGTGGTGAGCACCTATTTTGCCCGGCACGATGTGACGCGCGAGGCTGTGCGCCAGAGCATCCGGCAAGTCCGCGCGCGCTACGGCCGCCCGGACGTTTATCGCATCTCCAGCCTCGCCATTATGCCCGTGAGCGACAGCCGTGCGGTGGCCACTTTCCGCAAGCATTGGCATTGGCGGACCTCCGGACGTGGGCGCTCGGCTGGCGAAGAAGAGGAGCGTATGACGCTGGTGCGGGACGGGGGCGTCTGGCGGATTTCGTCGGAACAATTGGAAACGCGCTCTTAGTTCTTACCCCGCCGCCACTTCCCCTGCCTGGTAAATCGTTATACCGCGCTTCACCGTTCGGTTCACCAGGTTGACTCCGAAATGGTAGGGAATCTCCCGGTAATCCGATGCGTTCAGCACGATCAGATCGGCGGGCTTGCCCACTTCGAGCGAGCCGGCCACGTGCCCCGATCCGATGGCGCAGGCCGCATTGAATGTCGCCGCACAGATGGCTTCGGCCGGGCTCATTCTTAAGTGCGCGCACGCCAGCGCGACGATGGTTTGCATGCTGCAAGTCGAGCTGACGCCGGGATTGAAGTTGGTGCCGAGCGCCACCGCGGCGCCTCCGTCGATGAGCTGCCGCGCCGGTGGGCACCGCCCGTTCCCATGTCGAAAGGCGTCCCCGGGCAACAACACGGCCATGGTCTTCGATCGCGCCAGTAAGTCCAGGTCCGCCGGACCGGCATCGTGCAAGCGGTCCACGCTCGTGGCTCCCGCTTCCAGTGCCAGGCGCACGGCATCGCTGGCCGGGTGTTGGCCGGCATGGATCTTCAGTTGAAATCCGAGGGCGCGGGCCGCCTCCAAATATCGGCGGCTCTGCTCCATATTTAAGACCTGCCCGCCGTAACGGAGACCCGCGAAACGGGCGAATGCTCTGCGGGAGATCGCCGGCAGCAACTCGGAGCACACCCAGGAGATGTAGCCCGCGGGATCGTCCGCATACGCGGCGGGAATCGATCGTGGGGTGAGGAACGTGGATACGATATCCAGCGGCGCGCCATCCATCCTGGCCTGCACGCGCAAGATCTTCAACTCGCCGCTGGCGTCGAGGCCATAGCCAGACTTGGCCTCCAGGGTTGTGGTCCCATGCCGGATCATGATGTCGACGAATCGGCGCGCGCGCGATTCCAGGCTATTGGCCGAAGCGTTGCGCAACGCCTGGATGGTCGGTGCGGGCCCCAACGGGGGCCCTTGGCCCGCGCCGGTCCGCGCTTCGTAATCGTCCAACCACGGAGCGCCCCTTACAAGGTGGGTGTGACAGTCGACAAATCCGGGCATCACGACATGCCCGGTGGCATCGATTTCCTGGGATCTGTGCCCCAGCGCGAGGTTCTCGACGCGCCTGCTGAGGCCCACTTGGACGATGCGCCCGTCCTCGATGAGGACCGCGCCTTCGCGAATGATACCGAGTTCCTCAAGAGCGGCGCCGCGTCTGGGCTCCGCGGAGCCGCGCAAGGTGATTAGCTGCCGCGCCCCCCTCACTAGAAGAGTTCCAGACATTCGGAGGACCTCGTTTTAATATAACAAGATGCCCCCGCAGCGCCCTCTGAAGACACTCGAGAGAGTACTATCCAAAGTTGGGCTGGGTTCCCGCACCGAAGCGCGCAGTTGGATCGGGGCGGGCCGCGTGCGCGTGAACGGCCGGACGGTGCAGACTCCGGACCATTGGGTGGATATGGAACGCGACCGCGTCACGCTGGATGGACATCCCGTCCGCGGCGCTAAGAAGGTCTACCTGCTGCTATACAAGCCCAAGGGTTACCTGACGACTTATACCGATCCGCAGGGCCGGCCCACTGTTTACGATCTGGTGCGGGACGCCGGCGCGTGGATGGTCCCGGTCGGCCGCTTGGACATGGACACTACCGGACTGCTGATCATGACTAACGACACCGAGTTTGCCGAACGCCTGACCAACCCCGATTACAAAGTTCCGAAGACATACCAGGCGAAGTGCGCCGACCGGTTGTCCGACGAGCAAATCGCGCGTCTGCGCGGCGGAATCGAGTTGAGCGACGGCCCCACGCGCCCGGCGCTGGCGCAGCGCTTGCGCGATTCCGGCAAATACACGCACATCCAGATCATCATCGGCGAAGGCCGCAACCGGCAGGTGCGCCGCATGGTGGAAGCCATCGGCAGCAAGGTGCTCAAGCTGACGCGCGTAGCCATTGGTCCGGTGCGCATCGGCGATCTCCCTATCGGGAAATGGCGGCCTCTGACCGAACAGGAAGTACGCGCCTTGGGTGGCGCAGGCTTCAGCCGGCCAAGTCACTCATGAGACTTGCGCCAGTCTTCCTCCGAAATCACGGCCATAGGCGCGAGCTTCTTCGCCTGCAAGGCCGGGTTGAGATCCGGCAATTGCTGGCCGGCAAGGCCCGTGAACTCGTGAATCACATCTTCCAACTCGCGGCCCAATACGTCTCCCCGCGCGGCCTGCGAATCCGTAGGCCGCCCTTCATAAGAGAGCACATCGCCATACAATTCGGCGAGGAACTCGCGCAAGCGCTCTTCGCCCGTAATCATGCCGCCTTCCTTCGTGGCCACAATCTTGGAGCGGATCGCGTCGGCGGATTCCGCCAGCGTCATTAGCTTGGCCCGCAGCGGATCGGTTTCCGGCAGTTTGGCGGCGCCCTTTTGGGCGCTGTCGCGCACCGCGACGATGGCATCCACCGCCCAGGTCATGTGATCCAACAAGCCGCCCAGCCTGATCGCCAAATCGAACTGCTGTTTGCGATCCTCGATCGTGAACTTGGCGCGCGGGTCGAGGACCACGTGAACCTCGGCGTTGTAGATCTTGTCGCCCTTGGTCATCTTCACCGTGTAAACGCCGGGAAGGACCCGCGGTCCGACCGCTACGCCGGAAGCCGTGGCCGCCGCCGGAGTGTGAGGCGGCTTCATGTGCATGGACCAAGTCGACCGGTTGACGCCCCGATGGCCGCTGGTGGGCAGCGTATCCACCAGCTTTCCCTGCGCATCGAAAACCTCGACCTTCATGTCGCCATAGATGTGGCGGCTTCGCTGGTAGTAGGGGATCGCCGCGTCGGTGGGATGGTTGGGTCCCACGAATGTCGCGTCGCCCTCGGACCAGCCGCCGGAAGTCTCCATCCACTGCACGGCGGGCGGAATCGGGAGAAACGCGGCGTATTCGGACATCATATCCGGCGTGAGCGCGCGCAAAGGCGAGATATCGTCGACGATCCAAATGCCCCTGCCATGCGTGGCCAGAATCAGGTCCGACGTGCGCGGATGAATGAAAATGTCGCGCACCGCTACCGCCGGAAAACTGGATCCCTTATATTGCGCCCAACCCTGGCCGCCATCCACACTGATCCACAGTCCGAATTCGGTTCCCAGAAAGAGCAGGTTGGGATTGACGTTGTCTTCCTTGATCACGTGCGCGTAGCCGCGAATGCCGTTCTGTTGCACGGGCAGCGGCGTCCAGGTCTGGCCGTAGTCGGTGGTTTTGTATAGGTACGGCCGCATGTCGCCGTACATGTGACGGTCGAACGTGGCATAAGCCGTCCCCTCGGCGTAACGGCTGGCCTCCACCCAGGACACCCAGGGAGCTTTCCCGACCCCCTGCACATTGGCGGTGACGTTGGTCCAGTGTTGGCCGCCGTCGCGCGTGATCTGGACGTTGCCGTCGTCGGTTCCCGCCCAGATAAGCTGGCCGTTCTTGGGCGACTCGGAAATCGAATACACCGTTGTGTTCATCTCAGCCACGGAATTATCGACCGTGACGCCGCCGGATTCTTCCTGCTTCTGCTTCTCCGGATCGTTGGTAGTCAGGTCGGGCGAAATACGCTCCCAGGACTGGCCCTGGTCGCGCGAGCGAAACACGAACTGCGCGCCTATGTAGATAGTCCCCTTTTCATTCGGACTGAGCACCAACGGTGCATTCCAATTGAAGCGCAGCTTCCTCTCGCCGTATCGCGCGTAAGGCTTGATGGCCCGCGACTCGTGCGTCACGCGCTGGACCCGGGCCACCTCGCCGCCCTGCGTCTCGACGTAGATGTAAGCCGCGTCGGTGGGATCTTCCCACATCCAGAAGCCGTCGCCGCCGCACATATTTTCCCAGCGCGCGTTGCTCACGCCGCCGGGATAGGACGAATCGCCCACCCAGCAACTGTTGTCCTGCAAACCACCGTATACGCGATACGGCTCGGCGTTATCCGCGCTCACATGGTAAAACTGCGAGACTGGCAGGTTCATCAGGTGTTCCCAGCGCGTGCCGCCATCCTGGCTGCGCCACAATCCGCCATCGTCGCCGGTGAACATCATGTTGGGATTCCCGGGATCGATCCAGACGTCGTGAAAATCGCCGTGCGCATTGGCCACCTGGCTGAAGCTGCGACCGCCATTGACGCTGAGCAACAGCGGTCCATCGACCTTGAACACTTTGTTTTCGTCCTTGGGGTCGACAATCAAATTGGCGAAGTAGAAAGGCCGCCACACCTGAAATTGGCTGGCATCCAGCCGCGTCCAAGTCTGGCCGCCGTCGGCGGAGCGATAAAGCGCGCCGCTTTTCGACTCGATGGTGGCATAGACCACCTGCGGCTTGGAGGGCGCCACCGCCAGCGCGATGCGGCCGTAAGGCTTATCGGGCAGGCCTTTGGCATTCGCGGGCGTAAGTTCGGTCCAGTGCTCGCCGCCATCGGTGGACTTGAACAGGCCGCTGCCGGGACCTCCTGAACGGAAGGTCCAGGCCTGCCGCCGGAAATCCCACATGGATGCGTAGATGGTCTTGGGATCCTGCGCGGCCATCGACAGCATTCCGCATCCGGTCGAACCATTCGCTCCGGCCAGCACCTTCCGCCAGGTCTGGCCGCCATCGCTGGTCTTGTAAACGCCGCGTTCGTCGTTATCGTCCCACAGGTGTCCGGTGGCGCAGGCGTACACGATGTTGCCGTCCTTGGGATCGATCAGGATCTTGGCGATGTGTTCGGAATCCTTGAGGCCGGCGTTCTTCCAGTTCTCGCCGCCGTCGATGGATTTGTAAATGCCGTCGCCGATGGAAACGCTATTGCGCACCCAGCTTTCGCCGGTGCCCACCCACACGATCTTCGCGTTGGCGGGGTCGATGGCCACCGCGCCGATCGACTGCACGTCCGGGAGATCGAACACGGACTTGAATGTAGTGCCGCCGTTGACCGACTTCCACACACCGCCGCTGGCGGAGGCGGCAAAAACGGTGAGACGTCCGCTATCGTTGACGGCGGTAACCGCGGCGATGCGGCCGCTCATCTCCGCCGAACCGATATTGCGCGCCGGCAAGCCCGAAATGGTGCCCGAATCGTATCGAACGGGCGCTTGCGCAAGCAACGCCGGGGCCAGCAGCAGTGACAGGTACCACACACGCGATTGAACGTTCATGGTCACAACTCCCTCTCAGAGACCGCTTGCCGCCGGACGTGCGGTTTTGGATTGCCGGGCTTCGCCTGCCCGGATGCAGCGGCCGGAGCCGCCGGCATCTTGAATTCGGCCGGGTCGATGGGAACATTAGCCTCGATCTTGTCAATCGTAACCTTGGCGGTCTCGCCCGGGTTGCGCGGACTGCCGGACTCCAGCGCGAACGGGAAGTAGACGCCGTTGACCAGCTTGAAGGAGCCCATTTCGGAGAACGATTCGCGCACAGAGCCGTGAATGTATTGCACCAACTCCGTGCGGATCTCGAGGAACGTCTCGGGATCCAGGTAATAGTAAACGATGTCGCCATTCTTGAGCGTCACCTTCAAGCGGTAAGCGTCGTCGCCGTCCACGGTGTCGTGGCCCAGGTACTCGACGGTGTTGCCCTTCTCTTTGTAATCCGCCAGGTGACCGTAGAAATCGGATTCGTCCTGCAACGCGCGCAGGTCGTCTTCCCCGAGCATTTCCGGATCCTTGCGGCCGCCGAACGGCATGATACGCCAGCCGATCGTGCCGTCATAGACCTCCATGCCGGTCATGCCCATCAGGGTAAACGATTGCCGGACCAGGTCGGGAGCCATGGTGTCGAGGCCGAGCTGCACCGAGAAGCTGCCCTGTTGCATTTTGCCGGTCATCCGCAGCGAGTGGATTGCCTTGAGCTTCTCAACGCCGCCGTGGGCCGTTAAATTCTTGTTCACCAGTTCCTCGGCTGTCTGCGCCGAGAGCAGCGCGGCGAAGGCCAGTCCGGCTGTAACTCTTGTAACATAACCCATTCAAGTTGCTCCTTTGCGTGAAGCATCATCGTAACAGGCAGGCGTGTTGACGCGGCGCACGCGTTGAAAGTATTACCGGGCCACGACCCGTCAGGGAGCGGGGCTCGCCGGGGAGTAGAATAAATGAGGCAGAGCCATGAAGTTTCACCGCTTATTTTCTCTCCTCCTTCTGCCTGGCGCGCTTGCACTGGCGCAACAGGCCCCTCCCCAAAGCCAGTCCGCCTCCGAAATGGAAACCAAGGAAGCGCCCGCGAAATTCGAGTCGCGGGTGAACCTGGTGCCCGTAACCGTAGTGGTGCGCGACCGCAATGGCCACGCCGTGGGCAACCTGACCAAAGATGACTTCCGGCTGCTGGACAACGGGAAGCCGCAGGTCATCGCCAGATTTTCCATCGAGAAACCGGGCACTCCGGTCGTGCTTGAAAAAGAGGCTGCGGATTTGGAGCAGCCGCCGGAGATCAAACCGCCGGAAGCCGGCGCGGCCGCCGCACCGCCGCCGGTGATCGCCGACCACTTCGTGGCCTACTTGTTCGACGATGTGCACGCGGCGTTCGAAGACTTGGTGCGCTCGCGCAACGCCGCGGCGCGTGTGATCGCAGCTTCCATGCAGCCGGCCGACCGGGCGGCGATCTACACCACGTCCGGCCAGATTGTGCTGGAGTTCACCAGCGACAAGGCGAAGTTGCAGGAGACGCTGGCGCGGTTGCGGCCGGCCCCCGTGGCCGGCGCCATCGGCCATGGCCTGGATTGCCCGGACATCAGTTACTACATGGCGGACCGCATCGTGAACATGAACGATCCTCAGGCGATCCAGGTCGCGCTCGTCAATTATAAAGCGTGCAGCTTGAATCCTTATGCCACCGCAAGCATGATGACGGGGTTTGCGGATACCGCTCTGCATCAGGGGGAGCACCAGACCCGGCTGGCGGCCAGCATCCTGGTGCAAGTGGTCCGGCGGATGGCGGCGATGCCGGGACAGCGCAACATCGTGCTGGCCTCTCCGGGTTTCCTGGTGCCTACCGCCGACCAACCGGATATCACCGACATCATCAACCGCGCTATCCGCGCCAATGTGGTGATCAGCAGCTTGGATGTGCGCGGGCTTTGGACGCCTCCGGGATTCGACGCCGCCACGCCGGCGCCGGCGGGAGGTGCGCAGGTGCTCACCGTGATGAATCAGTTCAAGGAACAGGAGGCGCTGGCCGGGGAGTTGGTCATGGAGGATCTGGCGCATGCCACGGGCGGCGACTGGTTTCACGCCAATAACGACCTGGATGACGGATTCAGGCGCTTGGCTGCCGCGCCGGAATTCATCTATGTGCTGGCTTTCACGCCGGAGAACTTGAAATCGGACGGCAAGTATCATAAACTCCAAGTCACGTTGCGGGACCCCAAAGGCGTGACCTTGCAGGTGCGCAAGGGCTACTACGCGCCCAAACGCGACTCCAATGCGACGGACCAGGAGAAGCAGGATATCGAGGATGCCGTCTTTTCGCGCGAGGTCATCAGGGATATTCCGATGGGCTTACGCACCCAATTTTTCCGCTCAGGCGACGTGGACGCGAACCTTTCCGTGGTCGCGCAACTGGACATCAAGAGCCTGCACTATCGGAAGGAGCAAGGGCGGAATCTGGATACCCTGACCATCGTATCCGCTGTCTTCGACCTCAACGGAAACTATATAACCGGCGAACAAAAGGTGCTGACTCTCCGGCTGAAAGACGAAACCTTGGAAAAGAGGCTGGATTCCGGGATCAGAATCAAGACGAGCTTTAACGTCAAAGTCGGTGGCTACGTGGCGCGCGTGGTGGTGAGAGACAGCGAAGGCCAGATGATGGCGGCCGAGAACACCGCCGTGGACATTCAGTAGGTAGGACAGGCCTCCCGGCCTGTCTTCGCGAGAATGGAAGCGTTCGATGTCATTTCTGCCTCTGCACAATCCGATCGGCTTCGGCGCGAGCGATTTCATCGAGCTGGAATTAGCTGTCCTGCTGGTCTTGCTGATCGCGGCCCACGCGGGCTTGACCGGCTGGGCGCGGAGGCTGGCCGCGCGCACCGGATGGTGCATGCTGGCGCTCGCGATCCTGCCTATCGCGCTGCGGCTGGCGATGCTCGCGGCGAGTCCGGTACCTACGCCTAACGGCTCCGATGAGTTTTCGCACCTGCTGGCGGCGGATACCTTGCGCCACCTCCGCATGGCGAACCCGCCGCATCCGCTGCACCAGTTTTTCGAAACGATCTTCGTGTTGCAGGAGCCCACTTACAGCTCGATCTTTCCCATCGGGCAGGGGCTCGCGCTGGCGCTCGGACGGATGCTTTTCGGACTGCCATGGGCCGGCGTGCTGCTTTCCGTAGCGGCGCTTTCCGCGCTGTGCTACTGGATGCTGCGGGCTTGGACCACGCCAGGTTGGGCGTTGGTGGGCGGATTGCTGGCCGTCATCCAATTCGGGCCGCTCCGGTATTGGATGAACACGTATTGGGGCGGCGCGGTTTCGGCGGCCGCGGGCTGCCTGGTGTTCGGATCGCTGCCGCGGTTGCGGGCGCGCCGGCGGACTCGGGATGCGGTCTTCCTGGGACTGGGGATCGGCATCCAGCTACTCGCGCGGCCGTTCGAGTGCGTTCTGCTGGCGGCGGCCGTCCTGTTGTTCTTTCTGCCCGAGTTGCGCGGGCCCAAGGAGTGGCGCAACCTGGCGCGAGTGACAGCGGTGGCGGCTCTGGCTGTCTTGCCGGCCGCCGGAATGACCCTGCTCCAGAACAAACAAGTCACCGGCGGTTGGACCACGCTTCCCTATATGCTCAGCCGCTACGAGTATGGCGTGCCCACCACCTTTACGGTGCAGCCCAATCCCGTGCCGCACAGGGAACTCACTCCCAATCAGCACCTCGACTATGAGGAGCAAGCCGCCACGCATGGCCCGAACACGGACACCATTGAGGCCTATCTGGCCCGTTTGGCCGGCCGCGCGCGGTTCTACCGCTTCTTTTTCCTGCCTCCGCTGTACCTGGCGCTGCCTTTCTTTTTGCCATCGTTGCGGGATTGGCGGTTTGTGTGGGTGGCCCTGGCGCTCGCGGCTTTCAGCCTGGGCACGAACTTCTACCCGTACTTCTATCCGCATTACATTGCGGCCGCGGCGTGCCTGTTCCTGCTGGTGAGCGTGATCGCGCTGGAGAGGCTCAGCCGGGTGACCATCCGCGGATCCGCGGCGGGTCGGGAAGCCGCCCAACTCCTGGTGATGCTTTGCGCCGCGCAGTTTATGTTTTGGTATGGCTTCCACCTGTTCGCGAATACGAACGCCTCCGCCGCCATGCTGCAATACGACGCCTGGGACGACGTGAATCACGGCGATCCTGAAGGGCGGATTGCGGTGCGCGACCGGCTCGCGCAGTCCGCCGGTAAGCGACTGGTATTCGTGCGCTACTGGCCGCAACACCGGTTCACGGAGTGGATTCAAAACGCCGCCGATATCGACAAAGCACCGGTGGTTTGGGCGCTCGACCGCGGTGCCGCGGAGAACGAGAAACTGCGGCGCTACTATCCGGATCGCACGGTTTGGCTGTTGGAGCCGGACGCGCGCCCGCCGAAGCTGTCTTCCTACCAACGGGAGGAGCCGAAGCCGGAGCCGGAGCCGCCTAAGGAGCCGCCGCAGAAGCCCAGTCCGAAACAGCACGGCCTCCAACTGCTGCCAATACAGTAGCCGCGCGTTCTCATTTCGCAGGCGAAACGCGCACGTTGCGCTCGGCAACTACACCCAGCACGGCGGCCGCGGCCAGATTCGCGGATGCGAACAACGGCGTTTCATTGGGCGCGTTGCGCAGAATATAGTGCTGCGCGACCAGGCCCCCGGTTAGCGCGCCCATTTTGACCGCGAGCGAACCGAAGCTGAAGGTCTGCCCCGTCCGCACCAGCGGGTTAGCTTCCTTCTTTCCCCAGGAACTGGCGGCATCGGCGGCATTAGCCCCTGCCAGCATCGCCATGCTTACGCGCCAGACCGCGCGCCAGCGGGACGGCCTGTCGGCGGCGGACGCGGCCGGCAGAAGAAAAACGATCGACAAAATCAGAAACGCAGCGATACGTTGCACAACAACCTCCGAATAGGTATTCGGCGGTTTTGGCGATGAGCGATAGGAGACCAAAGGCAGAAGACAGAAGACAGAAGTCAGAAGACAGAAGGTGGAACCGGGCGTCATTCTGACTTCTGACTTCTGACTTCTGACTCCTGACTTCTTGTTCCCGGCTCCTGACTTCTTCTTTTCTTGTTACGATATCCACATGCGCGGCGCGCCCCTCCCGTGACTCACACGCTCGATTTTGTCGTGCGGCACGGCTACGCGCTTCTTTTCTTTTGGATCCTGGCCGAGCAAGGCGCTTTGCCAATACCCTCCGCGCCCCTGCTGCTGGCCTGCGGCGCGCTCGCCAAAGACGGGCGATTGACCCCTCAGTGGATCGTCTTGACCGGCGTGGCGGCTTGTCTGATCGCGGACAATTTCTGGTTCATGCTCGGGCGACGCCGCGGCGCAACGGTGCTGCGCTTCATCTGCCGCGTGGCGCTCGAACCGGATTCGTGCGTGCGCCAGACCGAAACCGCCTACCGGCGCTACGGCATCCGATCCCTGCTGGTGGCCAAGTTCGTGCCCGGACTGAATGCCGTCTCCGCGCCGCTGGCCGCCATATCCGGCGTGAGCTTCGGCCGCTTCATCCTGTTCGATACTTTGGGCGCGCTGATCTGGATCGGCGCCTTCACCGGCTTGGGCTACATCTTCAGCGATCAGCTCGACAAGGTGGGAGATTTCGCGGCGCGCACCGGTTCCGGGGCGGTGCTGCTGGTAGTGGGACTGCTGGCTGCCTGGATCGGCTGGAAATTATTGCAACGCCGGCGGTTCCTGAGAAAACTTGTGGTGGCGCGCATCACCCCGGAGGAACTCAGGCGAAGGCTGGAAGCCGGCGAAGAGATCGTAATAGTGGACGTCCGAACCGCTGTCGAAAGCCAGACGGATTCCGTGCCGGGGGCCTTGCGCATCCCCCTCGAAGACCTGGATACGCGCCATGGCGACATCCCGCGCGATCGCGACATCATCCTGTTCTGCAGTTGCCCCAACGAAGCATCCAGCGCCCGTGCGGCGCTGCTCTTGCGGAAGCGGGGAATCGTGCGCGTGCACCCGCTCTACGGCGGCGTGGATGCATGGCGCGCCCTCCACCGGCCCGTCTAGCGCGCACGACAAAGGCGATGGCACGGTGATAGAATGCCCATCGCGTGCAAAAAACCTCTCTCCGCGCGGAGCTGGCCGCCGAGTTTCTGGGCACATTGATCCTGATCCTGCTGGGCAATGGCGTGGTCGCCATGGTAGTGCTGTTCGCCAAAGGCACGCCAGGCGAGGTCGTGCATGGCGGATTCACCAATATCACCATCGGATGGGGACTGGCCGTGACCATGGGATGCTACACCGCGGGGCGCATCTCCGGCGCGCATCTGAATCCGGCGGTCACCATCGCATTGGCCATCTTCCGCGATTTCGCCTGGCGCAAAGTTGCGCCGTACATCCTGGTGCAGGTGGCCGGCGCATTCCTGGCTTCGGCGCTGGTGTTTTGGAACTACCTGCCCGCGTTCCATGCGGCCGATCCGCACCTGGACCACACCGCCGGCGTCTTCACTACTTTCCCGGCGTTTCCGGAAATCCGCAGCGCCGGCCTGCTCGATCAGACCCTGGGGACCGCCATCCTGCTGTTCATGGTGATGGCGCTGACCGACGCGCGCAATCAGCCGCCCGGCGCAAATTTGACGCCGGCGCTGGTGGGCGCCGTGGTGGTGGCCATCGGTATGTCGTTCGGCGGGATGCACGGGTATGCCATCAACCCGGCGCGCGACTTCGGCCCGCGGCTGTTCACTGTGGCCGCGGGATTCAAGAATAACGGCCTCACGGACGGCAGCATGGTCTTCTGGGTGCCGATTGTAGGGCCGATTCTGGGGGGTATCATCGGCGCGGCGGCTTACGATTGGGGCGTACGGCGATTCTTGCCGCCGCTCACTCCTGCCGAAGAGCCGCCACGGGATCCAGCAGCGCGGCGCGGCGTGCCGGAATAAAAGCCGCGACGATAGCCACCAATAACAGCGTAGCGGTAGCCCCTGCAAACGTTACCAGGTCGTGCGCCGGCACTCCGTAGAGCTCGCTGGAAACAAATTGTCCGCAGGCCAGCGCCGCCGGCAGGCCGGCAGCGAAGCCCGCCAGCACCAGCACCAGCGATTCACCCATCAGGGCGCCGCTCAGGTTCGCCGGCCGTGCGCCGAGGGCCATGCGAATTCCGATCTCGTTCGTTCGCTGCGCCACGGAGTAAGCGATGATGCCATACAGCCCGATCGAAGCCAGCAGCGGCGCCACCAGGCCGAAAAAACTGGCCAGCCTGGCCAGGACCATTTCTTCCCGCAAGGAGCGATCCACCTCCTCGCGCAGCGTCAGCGTCTGCGAAATGGCCAGGTTCGAATCTTCACTGTGGATAGCCGCGCGAATATCCGCGGCCAGCGCCTCTGGCCTGCCCCGCGTCCGGACCAGCAGGTCGTTGAAACCGTCCAAAGACTGAGCTTGGCCGTTATAGACGAAAAACATGCCTGTGGGCTTTCTTCGAACGCTCTCAAACTTGGCGTCTTCCACGACTCCGATTATTTCCAAGTCCGCGCCATCTTCCAGCGCAAAATGACGGCCCAACGGCGTATCGTGCGGAAATATTCTGTGAGCGAAGGTCTCATTCACTACCGCCACCGGGGGCGACTTGAGAGTGCCCTGGCGATCGAATCCGCGGCCCATGATCAGCGGCATGCCGAGTACTTCGAAATACTGCGTGCCCACACGGTTCCCGCTCATGGAAATGGCATTCGCCTCCGTATGCGGCACGCCCTGCGGCCACACGAGGGACATCCAAACCCCTTCGTCAAAAGCCATTTCGGCGAAGCTGGCCGCCTCGACGCGCGGTAAGGCGCGAACCCGCTCTTCAACCCGGCGCAAGACGTCTAACAGCGCGCCGCCTTTTGACGCGCTCGAATCCACGTCAAGTTGCAGCAAGAGCACCCGATCCTTGTCGAATCCGACGTTGGTACGCTCAAGGTTCTGCAGCGTCCGCGCGAACAACCCCGCGCCAATCATCAGGAACAACGCCAGCGCCACCTGCCCGGCCACCAGCCCGCGTCCCAGACGGTTGTGCATAGGCGATCGCGCCAACCTCTCCTTCAGCGCCGGTTCCGTGCCCGGGCTCGTCAAACGTACCGCCGGCGCAATGCCGAAAATCAGGCCGGTCAGCAGAGAAAGTCCGAGTGTGAACAGCAGCACCCGGCCGCTTGGCCCCACGTCCAGGGGCAGGGGCCCCGCGCCGGATGAAACCATAGCCAACAAAAAGCGTGCTCCGTACACCGCCAGCAATGCGCCAAATACCCCGCCAATGAAGGCCAGCGCCAGGCTCTCACAAAGCAACTGCCGTATCAGGCGTTTCCGGTCCGCGCCCAGCGCCATCCTGACTGCAATCTCGCGCCGCCGCCGCGTTGCGCGAGCCAGCAGCAGGTTCGCGATGTTGGCGCACGCCATCGACAGGACCAACCCGACCAGCACCATCAGGATTTCAAGCGAACGTGAAAATTCTCTGCGCAGGCTCGAAATGCCGCTCGCGGCGGGCGTCAGTTTCACGGCCGCCTTACGCATGTCTCGTATGCGTTCCGGTGAAGGCGAGCTTCCAGCGGCTTCGTGCAGCCATGCCTGGAACACGACGTTCGCATTGGCTTGCGCCGCGCCTAAGCCCACATGCGGTTTCAAGCGGCCTGATAACCAGAGCGACTGCGTCAGTGCGCCCCGCGGCTCGCCCAACCACGGCTGCACCTGCGCCTGCATCGATAGCGGAATCCATAAATCAGGAGACTCCCCGACCACCGTGCCGAAGAACTCCCGCGCCGCGGCTCCCACGATCGTGAATACCGTTCCGTTGAACACCACTGAACGGCCGACCGCGTTGGGGTCCCGGGCAAAACGGCGATCCCAATAGGTTTGGCTCATCACCGCAATGGGATTGCCGCCCGGCCGCCGGTCGTCCTCGGGCGTGAGCACGCGCCCCACCGACGGCCCCACGCCCAGCATATTGAAGTAATTGCCGGACACCAGCCGAATCTTCACCGGTTCCAGTTCGCCGCCCGCTCCGGCAACTCGAGCGTGAACTTCATCCGACATACTCTCCATTGCGGCAATGTCCGTGAAAACCTCGTTCTTGGCCTGTATCGAACGAAAGAATGGCCGCGAAAAGAGTTCCGGAGGGCTGTCTGGAAATCCATCGATCACGCCCGACGCCTGGCCTTCGCCAAACAGCACCAGTTCCGCCGGATTCCTAACCGGCAGCGTGCGCAGCATCAGCGCGTCCATGACGCTGAAGATGGCGGTATTGGCGCCAATGCCGAGCGCCAGCGAGAGCACCGCCACGGCGCTGAAAATCGGGCTCCGGCGCAATATGCGGTATGCGTAGCGCAGATCCTGCCAAAGCGTTTCGATCCAACGAACGGTGTCCATCTCGCGAGTCCTTTCCTTGAGCAGGTCTTGGTTGCCGAACAGGCGGCGGGCGCGGTGCCGGGCCTCTTCGGGCGTCATCCCGGCCTCGATGAACTGTTGCGCGCGCATTTCGATATGGAACTGCAGCTCGTCGTCCAGCCGCTCCTCGAGATTGTTCTTCCTCAGCGAGCCGCACAGCCGTGTGATCCGGGACATCTCTTGTTCTTTCAGACGAACCGCAGGACTTTGGTCACCGCCCGCCTGAGCCGGTCCCAATTCTCCTCTTCTTTCGCGAGCTGCTTGCGGCCGGCGGCTGTAAGCCGGTAATATTTCGCGCGGCGGTTATTGTCGGAGGCGCCCCATTCGGAGCCGATCCAGCCGGCCTGCTCGATGCGGTGCAGCGCCGGATAGAGCGAGCCTTCCTCCACGCGCAGCGCCTCATCCGACACATGCTGAATGTGGACCGCGATGCCGTAGCCGTGCATCGGTCCGCGCGCCAGCGTTCTCAGGATGAGCAGGTCGAGGGTGCCTTGCAGCACATCGGAAGTTGCTTTGCGCATGTTTGATGCCCCATAGATGTCTATGGAACAGTATGGCGTGCGCACGCTCGGCTGTCAAGCGGAACTCCGCACCCAGGCCAGAGGAACCGCCTAACGGCGAGCAAGCTGTTGATCTGCGTGGAAATCAGCAGCTAGCGAAATCATCTAGGGTGGGGGTTCCTGGAGGCGTTCGATAATCCCTTACCCAATTGAAAACATTGGTAGGCGCGGCCGGACTCGAACCGGCGACCCCTCTGCTTAGAAGGCGGTGTCGTAGCACTTAGCAAGTGCCTTGTTTTCAGGTGTTTAGCTTTTACTGAGATACGCGCGGCGTGTTGAGGCTTGTTGAACACTATTGAAGCAGAAGGCTTTGAACAGCTACATTTTTATCTACGGTTCCGCTTTCCGCCCGATCGCGCGCAAGATTCGCTTCGAGGGGAATCAGCCCAGCAAAAAACCCGATCCTCTGCCAATAGGGCGGAGGTCCGCCTCTCCACTGGTCTTCGGTTGGCTGCCCTCGGTGTGGTGAGAATTGTTGCTCTCGGTGGAAGCTTCGGGCTCTGACGACTACGAAATCGTCTACATCACCTTGTCTGCACTGTCTACATCACCCTTGCAAAGGGACACAGATAAGACTAAACTGTGTTCATCAACGAAACCTCGGTCCCTCCGGGCCGCCGCGCGCCGGGAAAATGCCCAAGGCCTGACAAGGCCGATTAGGTTCCTTGAAGAAGGAGGGTGCTTAAATGTATCGATGGCTAGCACGAGCTGTCCATGGCTCTGTCCGGAGCGAACTGCTGCGACCGCTCTGTCCACGCTTCTGCGTTCCTGAGTTGATACTGATTGTTGCTCTTGGCCAATCGGCTACCGCGCAAGTGAACGTCACAGTTCCGCAGGCCAGGCTTGGACTGACACCGGGCTCGTCGTTACCGCCGGTCAAACCGTCACTGTTACAGCGTTCGGGACGATCAATGTCGGCCCACCGGGTAACGAGACGCCAGATGGACAAGCGTGGCCGGGGGGCGAAGTAGGCACACTCGCGCCTTTCATCGCGCCGGGTCTGCCGTGTTGGTCCCTAATTGGGGACATCACCGCAGCTGGCACGCCGTTCGAGGTTGGTAGTTCCACGGCCTTTATTGCCGGTTCCACGGGAGAATTCTACTTGGGCGTCAACGACAACTTCTTCCCTGACAATTCAGGTGCTTGGAGCGCTACCGTCACGATCAACCCTGCGATCAACCCTGTACAACCCATCGGCATCGGCGCTACCGGCACGAACAACCCCCAGGGGACAGCGAGCGAGCCCGTCAGCACCGGAAACGGAAACTACTTCTATCAGACTACTGACTTTAATATCCCTGGGCGTGGACTGCAGGTGCTTTTCCAACGCACCTATAACACGCAGGACAGTTATGCTGGGCCGCTAGGGACGAACTGGACACACAGCTACAATATTCTGCTCACAGACGAGTCGCCGGCCATCAGCATCAAATGGGGTGACGGCCACACGGACACATACGCCCTGACCGATTCGCTCTACGTACCGCCGCCCGGTGTTTACAATACGTTGGTCAAGAATCCCGACGGAACTTACGCCCTGACACAGCCGAATCAGGCTCAGTACAACTTCACAGCGACCGGGACCCTATTGAGCATCGTCGACAAGAATGGAAACTCACTCGTGTTCGCATACGACGGACACGGTAACCTCATCCAAATTACCGATACGGTTGGCCGTCATATTACGCTCTCCTACGACTCCAGCAATCGCACAACGCAGATCTCAGACCCTGTAGGCCGCACAGTAGCATTCACCTACAGCTCAAGCAACGACCTGACTACCGCCACAGATCCACTAAAAGGCGTTACCACGTTCGCTTACGACACATCCCATCGAATCACTTCGATTACGCTGCCTGGCGGTGTGGCGCTTTTGACGAATACCTATGACAGCGCTAGCCGCGTGATCGCACAGACCAACGGCCGCGGATTCCTGACCACTTTTGCGTACAATACTCCGAATGCTGATCAGACCACCATTACTGATCCCCTTGGGAACGCGACCGTCCACACCTACGACAACGCGCTGCGCCTCGTTCAAATAACCGATGCCCTTGCTGGGACAATGGCGTATTCCTATGATAGCATCAACGACGTTACCACCACAACCAACCAAAACGGGTATTCGACGACATACACCTATGGCGCCAATGGGAACGTGCTGAGCATTACCGAGCCGCTTAACGACCTCTCGAACTGCACCCACAATGCCGCCGGGAACGCGCCAAGCATTGGAGGGCCTCAGGACGTCTCGACCTTCAGTTACGACGCTCACAACAACCCACTGACCTCGACCACTCCGTGCGGCAACACCACGACCTATACGTACGACGCCCATGGCAACCTCATCAGCACTCAGGACCCGCTGTCGAACATCACTACGTTCATTTACGATGCTTTCGGTGATCGCACATCGCAGACCGATCCGAATGGCCACGCGACCGCTTTTAGCTACGATTCCTTCGGAAATCTGACTACCGTCACCGATGCCTTGGGCCACTCCACGCAGATGGTGTATGATCGCATTGGACGCCTTACGGCTGTTACCGACGCCAACGGCCACACGACAACTTCAGTTTATGACGCCCTGAGCCGCCTCACCAAGACACTCGATCCGCTGGGAAACACGACACAGTTCAAGTATTCCCCGGTCGGGAACCTACTGACTCAGCTCGACGCGAACGGGAATGCGACTAGGTATTTCTATGATTCCTCAAGTAATATGATTGCGGTGACCGATGCGGCCAAGCGTGTCACGAAGTACTCATACGACGCCAACAACAATTGTGAACGCATATTTAAGCAGCGCTATAGGCAATGCTGCGCCGTTCACGAGCTTCTCGTATGTCTTGGACAAAGTGGGGAACCGCGTTCAGGTCACGGACGGAAGTGGGGCGGTTACCAGCTACTTATATGATCCGCTTTATGAGCTTACGATGGTCAGTGGGGTGAATGGCACAACGAGTTACACTTATGATGCGATTGGCAATCGATTAACGCTGAGTACGTCAGAAGGAACACTTAAGTATTCCTATGATCCTGCGAGTCGACTGCTGACTGCGGGAAGTAGAACGTTTACGTACGACAATAACGGGAATCGCCTTACGAAGACGCAGTCGGGAGAAACGGTGTCGTATTCCTATGATGCCGCGAATCGCCTGGTGTCGTCCGGCGCCGGCACTACGACCAGCACATTTTCCTATGACGGCGATGGTAATCGTGTGACGCAAGCGGATGGTCGCGGAAGCTACGTGTACGTGAATGACGTATTTCGTTCACCAGTTCAGGTCCTCCAGGAGACCGGTCCTGATGGCAACATCAGCTATGTGTACGGTGCCGGCTTGATTTCAGAGTCTGCAATTGGATTCACGTATTTCTACCATAGCGACGGGCTTGGCAGTGTCATAGGGATGAGCGATGCTTCGGGAAGCCTGCAACAGGGCTACTCCTATAATGCATGGGGCGGTGCGAATACGGTGCAGGGGGCCGTCGGGACCCGTAACAAGTTTCGTTTCGCTGGTCAGGCGCTGGACCCTGGCACGGGGCTGTACTTCCTCAGGGCGCGGTATTATGACTCCGGCGTTAGCAGGTTTTTGACAATGGACCCCGTCCAGGGGTCGACAGCGGTCCCTCTTTCATCAAATTCGTGTATTTACGCTCGGAATAATCCGCTACGATATACGGACGCCACCGGCTTAACCGTCAACGATCAGGAGGTTTTGAGCGGCGCAGTCGATACCGCGTGTGGCACGCTAGGAGTTGTCACTGGAGCAGAAGGCGTTGTTACTGGCGGCGCCGTTGCGCTTGGCTTAACTCCGACACTCGTCGGGACGGTGCCTGGCTGGCTTATCGGCGGGGCGTTAATCGCTGGAGGTAGCACAACTGTGGCGCTGAGCATCCCAACTCTCGTTAATGGAGTTAACGAGTTGGATGCAGGGTTACTGGGTCCGCAGGCTGGTCCGCCGCTTCTGCCGTGGGTGGGCAAAAGCATTGGGCCTCAGGCCAATTTTGTCGGTTCCAATCTCGCCACGGCCGTTACCATGGCTGCGACTACTGCGATTGAGCAGCCTTTCGACGTCCCGGGCTATGCTTGTGCGTTCATTGGAGCAATTCTCGAGTATCAAGCCATGAATACACCGCTGACCACACACACGCAGAAGCCAGCCACAGCGACGCCCTGATTTCGATGGCGGGAAGGTAAATGTCATCTGAGGTAATCCACCAGTTCTACTGGCGAGACTTGAAAAGGCTTGGCCGTCCAGTAAACCTCGGTGATCACCTCAAAACCGGCCATCTGTGATCACTTCAAAACCGGCCAACGAAGCCGTGCCCAGGACATGTAGTTGTTTTACCGCGCCAGTGGCAGTTCGTGCAAGCTTTTAGTCTGATCCTTTCGTAAACGCACCTTGCTCTTTCCCGACCAGCGGGAGGGCGTGGAGTGTTTTTGTTTTTCCTTTCATAGGAAGGTTTTTCTTGGTTTTGGTTTTTGGTTTTGATCGGGTCGCAGGTGCGGATGTCCCGCGCGGGATGCGCGATGGATCCTCTGTCGGCAGAGTCCTCAGGCGGAATCACGGAGTGGCTCCTGCGGCTGTTACCGCCGCCTTGGTGCGCCAACTGCGCGGACCGCATTTGAGCACGTGTCCATGATGGAGTATGCGATCCAGCATCGCGGTCACCGCGGCTACATCAGCCAGTAGTTTTCCCCAGTCCTCGACAGGGCGGTTGGAAGTGAGCAGCGTGCTGGCGCGCTCGTAGCGGCGCATGACGATCTCCAGCAGATCCTCGGCCGCGGTGGCCGGCAGCTTGCGCATGCCGAAGTCGTCGACGATGAGCAACGGTACCGTCGCCACCGATTCCATGAACTCCTTGCGCGTGCCGTCGATCACGGCCTCGGCCAACTCATCCAGCAGCACGTGTGTTTCCCGGTACATCACGCGGTAACCCTGTTGAATGGCGGCTTGACCGATGGCCTGTGCCAGGTGCGATTTGCCGGTGCCGCCCGGTCCCAGAAACAGTGCGTCTTCCCGCTTTCCAATGAAGGCGCAGGTGGCCAGGTCGAAGACCAGGCTGCGATTCATCTTGGGGTTGAAAGTGAAGTCGAAGTTATCCAGCGCCCGCTGCGGATCGCGGAAGGCGGCCTGTTTACGCCGCCGCTCCAGCAGCCGTTCGTTGCGTCTGCTCAGCTCGTCGCTCACCAGACACGAGATCAGATCGATGGGCGCCATGGCTTCGGCTTGCGCTTGCAGCAGTCTGGTTTCCAGCACGGCAGCGACGCCGCCGAGCCGTAGTTGTCGTAACGCGCGTTCTAGTTCGATCAGGTTCATGCTTTGTTCTCCTTGGTCTTGTTCTCGATAAAATCGCGGTACAGCGTGAGCTGGCGGATCAGAGGATCGACCTGGCGCAAGCTCAGCGGCATCTGGGGGTGCCGCTCCAAGTAGCGGCGCACGAAGCGGTAATCGCAGACGCCCACTTCCAGGGCGGCGGCGCAGGCCTTCTCGACGCTGGCGGCGCCGTGCTTCTTGGCCAACGACAGCACGCCTTGAATCCGGCGCACCGTGGTTTCTCCGTGCGCGCCGTGCATCCTGCGGCAAAGCGCGCCGATCTGCGACCCGGCCCGGTCGGCGCGGCACAACAGGGCCAACGTGCCCAGCGGCGTATGCCGGGGGCGGTCTTGGTCTTGGATGCGATGGCCGCCGCGCGCCTGGCGCAAATGCTCGCGCAGCAACTGGCCCGTGTCCGGGTGCATCAATCGCACCAGCCGCACATCCCACTGCACCGGGATGCGCCGGCCGATCCAGCCGG